>JACXTT010000040.1_pt1 | contig 178968 bp, 161 predicted proteins | sample 9270951 | NCBI WGS metagenome assembly JACXTT01 (sample SAMN15532306, study PRJNA645909) | rock metagenome | isolation source: weathered quartz diorite | place: Puerto Rico | collected 2017-06-21 | reverse complement strand
GCGGGCGGGCGACCGGGGGTCCGGGGTGGGGGGGCCGTTTCGGGTCTTTGGTGGAGCGGGAAAGCGGGTACGGGAGGAGGGGGGGGACGGGGCTGGGGCTGGCTTTGTCGCGCGATTTCGCACGGCTGATGGGCGGTGGGATCCGTGTGCAGAGTGAGATCGGCCATGGTTCGTCGTTCATTGTCGATGCGGATCTGCCGCAGGCTGCGGGCGAGCCCGTCGTGATGGAGCGGGAGAGACGCCGCGTGATCGCGCTCGCTCCGGGCCACGCGGCCGTCCGCGTACTCATCGTCGACGACACCGCGTTGAATCGCGCGGTGCTGATGCGTTTGCTCGCATCTGCGGGATTCGAAGTGCGCGAGGCTTCGAACGGAGCCGAAGCGCTCGAAGCATGGCAGCAGTGGCGTCCGCACTTCATCTGGATGGACAAGCGGATGCAGGGGATGGATGGGCTGGAGGTGACGCGCCGCATTCGCGCGCGGGAGCAGCACGAAGGGCGCGAGCACGTGCCGATCATCGCGTTGTCAGCGAGTGCGCTCGAGCATGAGCGAGGCGAGATCGTCGCGGCGGGTTGCGATGACTTCGTCGCGAAGCCATTCCGCGAGACCACCATCTTCGCCAAGCTGAAGGAGCACCTCGGTGTCGAATACAGCTACGAATCGCAGTCGTGCAGTGTGCTCGTCGTGGATGACGACAAGATTTGCCGCCAGGTCGCGGAAGAGATTCTGCGCGGGCATGGTGTGGAGGTGACGCTTGCCTCGAGCGGCACGGAGGCGGTGGAGCTCGCATCGCGCTCACATTTCGATCTCGTGCTGATGGATGTGCAGATGCCGGGGATGGATGGAGTCGAGGCGACGCGCAGAATTCGCTCGGCCCCTGGGAAAGAGCGAATGCCGATCATCGCGATGAGCGCGGACGACGCGCCGGCCGCCGGCGTCGACGACCAGATTCTGAAACCAGTCGAGCCAACGTCGCTGACAGCCGTGATCGACCGCTGGCTGTAGATGGGGTCAGGTCGAAAGTCGAAACATTTCTCCACCGCAGGTAGAACTTTTGGCCCCTTCGCTCTCGCGAAACGGGAACAACGTTACTTAAGCGGTATTCGGGCTTGGATTCTCTACATCACGTGGACAAATATTTCGACTTTCGACCTGACCCCATACAAGGAGAAACTCGATCCATGAGTCAGATCAACGTCTATCTATTCTTCAACGGCAACTGTGCGGACGCGATGCAGTTCTACGCAAGATCGCTGGGCGGGTCGCCGCAGATCATGAAGGCGAAGGACATGCCGGAGGGTGGGGGAGAAGTGCCGCCCGAGTTGCTCGACCAGGTCATGCACGCGCGGCTCGAGATCGACGGCGGCGGCGTGCTCATGGCGTCCGACTGGATGGATCAGAAGCCGTATCCCGGCATGAACGGGTTCCGCGCCTGTCTCGCTCCCGCGAGTGCAGCGGATGGTCAGAGGATCTTCGATGCGCTCGCCGACGGCGGCAAGGTCGATGCGCCATTCGGCCCGACGTTCTGGTCGCCCGGCTTCGGTATGCTCACCGATCGCTTCGGGGTGCAGTGGATGGTTAACACGGAACGCTAACCGGAAGGCCGGCAGCTTTTCCGCCGCCGGCCTCCTGCTGTCTGCTGCCTGCTGTCTGCAACGACCTACCAGATTCGAACGCGCTCTTCAGGTTTCACGAAATTCCTGTCGCCCTCTTTTACGCCGAACGCCGTGTACCACGCGTCGACGTTTCGCAGCGGAGCGAACGTGCGAATCATGTCGGGCGAGTGCGAGTCGGTCATGATCTGCTGCCGGAGTGCATCCGTTCGTATCGCCGCGCGCCACACCTGTGCAAAGCCGAGGAACACGCGCTGCTCGCCGGTGAAGCCATCGAGCACGGGTGCCGGTTTGCCGCCGAGCGAGAGCTTGTAGGCATCGAGTGCGAGCAGGATGCCGCCGAGGTCGGCGATGTTCTCGCCCATGGTGGCGCGGCCGGCGATGTGAATGTTCGGCAGATTCGCGAAGTCGATCGCCTCGTACTGCGCGCCGAGCCGCGCGGCCTGCGCCTCGAACTTCTTCGCATCTTCCGGCGCCCACCAGTCGCGCAGTGAGCCATCGGCGTCGGACTTGCGGCCCTGATCGTCGAAGCCATGCGTGATCTCGTGTCCGATGACCGAGCCGATGCCGCCGTAATTGACCGCCATGTCGGCATTCGGATCGAAGAACGGCGGCTGGAGAATTGCCGCGGGGAACACGATCTCGTTCTTCGACGCGTTGTAGTAAGCGTTGACGGTCTGCGGCGTCATGCCCCACTCGGCCTTGTCGACCGGCTTCCCGATGCGATTCACGTTGAAGTCCCACGCGAACTTCGCCGCGCGAAGCGAATTGCCAACGAGCTCACCCTCGCGCACTTCGAGTTTCGAGTAGTCCTTCCACTTCGTCGGATAGCCGATCTTCACGCCGAAGTGCGCCAGCTTCTGAAGCGCATGCTCCTTCGTCTCAGGTGACATCCACGTGAGGTTCTCGATGCGCGCCTTCATCGCGGAACGAAGATCGCCAACGAGCGTCTCGGCCTTCGCCTTCGACTCCGGCGGGAAGTACTTCGCAACATAGGTGCGCCCGATCGCTTCACCCATCGCGTTGTCTGCTGCAGCGACGGCGCGCTTCCAACGCGGGCGCTGCTGCTGGACGCCATTGAGGAACTTCGAACGGAACTCCCAGTTCGCATCGACGAAGCGCTTCGAGAGCCGCGGGGCCGCTTCGTCGGCGATATGGAACGCCTCGTAAGCCTGCAGCGTCGCGACAGGTGTATCGGCGAAGAGCGGAGCCATCTTCGGCAGCATCGTGTTCTGCCGCACGACCGCGCTGTTCGATTTCGTCAATCCGGCGGCGTCGAAGTAGGGGCGCCACGGGAAGCCCGGCGCCGCTTTCTCCAGCTCCGCGATGGTCATCGGGTTGTAGGTCCTGTCGCGATCGCGATTCTCGGCGCGCGTCCAATGCGCTTCCGCGAGCTTCGTTTCGAGCGCCACGATGTCGGCGGCGTTCTTCTCCGCGTCGCTCCAGCCGATCATCTGCAGCATGTCCGCGACGTACTTCTGATATCGCTCGCGCTGGGGCTTGAAGTTGTCGCGCAGGTAGTACTCGCGATCGGGAAGGCCGAGTCCCGACTGCGTCAGGTAGAGGGCGTAGACGTCGGGATGCTTCTGATCGTCGGTCACGAATGCGCTGACGAAGCTTTCACCGAAGCTCGTGTGCGCACGGCCCATGAGGCGCGCCACGTCCTCGCGCGTCTTCGCGTGCCTGACCGCGTCGAGCATCGGCTCGATGGGCTTCATGTCGAGCTTCTCGACCGTCGCCTCATCGAGAAACGTCCGATAAAACGCTGCGATTTTTGCCTCGTCGCTGCCAGGCTTCAGCGTCTTGTCCGCGGCCCATGCATCGAGAATCGTGCGAACGCGCGTATCGGAAAGGTCGCGAAGGATGATGAACGATCCGATGCTCGTCTTGTCCGCGGGGATCGTCGTGTCGGTGAGCCACTGGCCGTTGACGTAGCGATTGAAGTCATCGCCCGGCCTGGCGGAGCGGTCCATGCCATTCAGATCGACACCCCAGGCGCCGTACTGCGTCTTCGGAGCAGGCGCGAGGTCGGCGGCAGAGGCCGTTACTGCGAGAAAAATCGTGAATAGAGAGAGGGAAAGGAGTCGATTGCTCATGACGAACGGGTGGCAGAACACGTATGGACCGCGACTCCTTTCCGAGAAGAGAGTTCTGAGTTCTGAGTGGATGTGACAACAACCTTACTCAGAACTCAGCACTCAGTACTCAGAACTCAGCACTCAGAACTCATCCTTAGCACTCCTCTTGCACTTCGCTCCGCCTGATGTCGATGATCGTCTGTGCTGACTGCGGCAGCATGCAGACTCTGCCGGAGTTGCCCGAACATGCAACCGCGGAGTGCCACCGCTGTGATCGCCTGATTGCGCGGCGTACTCCCAGCAGTTTCGACGTCACCCTCGTTTGCGCCATCGCTGTGATGATTCTGATCTGGCCGGCGGTCTTCCTGCCGCTCATGCAGTCGACGATCAAGAATCTCGTGTTCCAGCAAAGCCGTCTGGTCTCGAGCGTGGCCGTGATTTACGGCGAAGTCTGGTTTCCTTTCGCCTTCGGTTTTCTCTTCTTCGCGCTCCTCTTTCCCTTTCTGCGCGCGACGCTGCAGACGCTCGTCCTCGGTGCGCTCCGCTTCGGCGCGCCGATCCCTCATCTCGGCCGCCTCTTTCGCTATGAAGAGGAACTGCGCATCTGGAGTCTGACGGATGTCGTCGTCATCGCGGGACTCGTCGCGTACTACCGCGCTGGCATCTCCGCCGAAGTCGATCTCGGCATCGGCGCCTGGTCTTACATCGCTGTTGCGTGCCTCGTCGTGATCGGCGATCGCGCTCTCGATCGCCGCGCCGTGTGGAACGAGATTCTTCCCGATCGCATCGTGCCGCCCGCGGAGCGGTTCGTCGCATGCGATGTCTGCGAGCTCGTCGTGACCGAGCGCGGCGCCGGCGACGCATGCCCGAGGTGCGGCGGAACGTTAGAGCGCTCGATCAGGAGGAGATGGGCGCCGGCGATGGCCGCCGTTGCCGCGGCGCTTCCGCTCTCTGTGCCTGCGTACGCGGCAGCGATCATGATCAACCAGAACCTCTCCGGGGTTCTCGAGCACACCGTGCTCGGCACCGTGCAAATGCTCGCCGATCGCGGCTACTGGCAGATCGGAGTGATCGTGCTCGTGGCGGGGGCGGTGATCCCGATGTCGGAGCTGCTGGGCATGACGTGGCTGCTGCTGCGCGTTCGTTTCCCAAAGCGCGAAGGACTCGTGCGCCGGACGCGCGCGTATCGCGTGCTGCATCGGCTCGCACGCTGGCCGATGATCCTGCCATTCGTCGCTGCGATCGCGGCGCCGATCGTCAACTATCGCGGGATCGATGACATCGTCGCCGGCCCCGGCGCGACGCCGCTCTTCGTGGTGATCGCGCTGATGATGCTGGCTGTCCGCCTCTTCGAGCCGAAGTTCATGTGGCGGACCGCTGGAGAAGTACGGTGACGAACGATCGCGTCGAAGAGCCGCACGCGCATGTACACACCGCGAAGTGGACGCCGCTCGTCTGGCTCGTTCCCGCGCTTGCGATCTTCATCGCCGTCTTTCTCGTCATCCGCTACGGCTACTTCGGCGGCGGCGACATCAACGTGCGCTTCGCGAACGCGCGCGGACTCGATCGCTACAGCCCCGTGCGCTATCGCGGTGCGAAGGTCGGCACCGTTCAGAAGATCACGATCGATGAAGACCTCGGCCAGGTCGTCGTGCGGATCTCGATGGATGCGGCGATGAGTCATGCGCTGCGTAAGGGGACGCAGTTCTGGATCGTCGAGCCGGGACTCGAAGGAGGCGGACTTGGTGGCTTGCTCTCCGGCACGTATGTCGCGATGGCGCCCGGCACCGGCGATCAGGCGAGCGAGTTCGTCGGGCAGGAGTACGCGCCGGTGCTCGCACCTGCGGAGAAGGGGAAGACGATCATCCTCGAGGCGCATGGACTCGGCGGACTCGCGGTGGGATCGCCCGTTCAGTATCAGGGCTTGCGCGTCGGCAGCGTCCTCGGCGCGGAATACGATCAGAAGCGCGGCGTCACGCTGATTCACATCTTCATCGTGCAGCGCTTCGCCGATCAGGTGCGGCAGAGCACGCGCTTCTGGCGCGGAGGCGGACTGAATGTCTCGCTCGGCGGCGGCGGCGTGTCGCTGTCGGGCATGTCGCTCGGCACGCTGCTCAACGCGCCGATCGGATTCTTCACGCCGGAGCATTTCGCTGGCGCCGAAGTGCAGTCGAATACGCACTTCGATCTGTATGAGTCCGAGGCCGCGGCGGTGGCGTGGGCTGAAGGAGCAAACCTGACGTATGCAACGTATTTCACGGGACCGGTGCGCGGACTGGCGACGGGAACTCCCGTGCTGCTGCGCGGCGTCGAAGTTGGACACGTGCGCGATGTGCGTCTCCGTTACGTGCCGGAGACTGCGAGTCTCGAGACGCCCGTGACGTTCGAGCTCGATCCGCGCAAGCTCGAGCTGCCGATGCCGCCCACGCGCGAAGACTTGCGTGCGGAGATGAACACCGTCATGGCGAAGCTCGTACACAAAGGGCTTCGCGCCACGTTGTCGACGAGTCTCGTGCTGCCCGGCGCGAGCGGCGTGTCGCTGGAGATGGTGGGCTCGCCCGGCACCGCGCACCTCGTGCTGAATGCGGAGCCGCCGATCGTGCCGGCCGCGAATGCCGGTTCGCCGCTGGAAGACATCGCGACGCGTATTCGCAATCTGCCGATCGAAGAGATCGCCGGCAATCTCCGCAGCACGACGGCGCGCATCGACAAACTCGTGAACGATCCGGCGCTCACGGAGAGTGTGCATCGCTTGAACGCGTCGTTAGCCGACGTGCAGAAAGTTGCGGCGACGACGCGCGAGAACATCGGGCCGATCGTGTCGAGTCTGCGCAACACGGCGGCATCTGCGGAGCAGGCGTCGGCTCGCGCGCAACAACTCCTGGCCTCCACTCCGCGCCAGAACTACGACCTCGGCACGCTCATCCAGGAGCTGACGCGCGCGGCGACATCGGTGCGTGCGCTCGCGGATTACATCGACGAAAATCCCGACGCGCTGCTGAAGGGGAGAGGAAAGGGCAAATGAGAAACTGGTCGCGCGGGTACGCGGGCTCGTGGGCTCGCGGCGCAATGCTGCTTCTGCTCCTCTCTTCCTGCTCGTTCTTCTCTCACACGAAGAACACGATCTATTCGCTCGACGCGATTCCTGGGACGACGGTGGCGGCGAGGAGTGGTCCGCCCATCGGAATCGAAACGCTCGAGCTGCCGCCGGGACTCGATCGGCGCGAGGTTGTCGTGCGCAAAGCCGGTCACGAGCTCGAGGTGCGGCCGAACGAGCTCTGGTCGGCGACGCTGCAGCCGCTCGTGTTACACACGCTCGCGTTCGACCTCGCGTCGCGATTGCCGGCGGGCGCGTTCGTGTTGCCTGGCTCCGTGAAGCCTCCTTCGATGCGCGGAATCAACGTGACGTTCGAGGAGCTCGCGGCGGGTCCTGAGCAGAAGGTCGTGCTCGATGCGCGCTGGGATGGAGGGCATCACGAGCACATCGTGATCGACATCGCGTCGCTCAAGAGCGCGGATGTTGCGGATGGGATGAACAAGGCGCTGGCCGCGTTGTCGGAGAGGATCATCGCGCCCCGACCCTGACCACGACGAACGTCAAATCATCTTCCTGCGCGCAGGCTCCGCGGTATTGCGCAGCAGCGGCAGTCAGTCGCTCGATGATCGCATCGGCGCTTCCGGCATCCACGGCCTTCGCAAACGCCGCGGCAACATTCGCGTATCCGAACTGCCGTCCATCGCTCGCGGGCTGCTCCGCAAAGCCATCGGTCGCGAAGAGAATCGTGTCGCCCGCGGCGAGCGGAGCTCGTTGCTCGGGATAGTCGCTCTGCAGGCGGGAGCCGAGGGGAAGACCGCCGGCGCCGAGCTCGTCGATGGCTCCGGTGGCTGCGCGATGAATGAGGATCGGAGGCATCGCCGCGGATGCGATGGCGATCGAGTGGTTTGAGATCGTCGCGAGTGAAAGGCACATCCGCAGATCAGGCAGTTGCATCGCGCGCATCGTGCGGTCGCACGTGAGGAGGCGGTCGTTCAGCGAACCATCGGACGGCAGCGATGTGAAGAGCGCCTTCGCCGCGGTCACGACGATGCCGGCTGCGAGTCCATGTCCCGTCGCGTCGCCGAATGCGAAGAGCAGGGCGCCGTCGCCTGTCTCGCGCACATCGTAGTAGTCGCCGCCCACCTCCGCTGCGGGGATCGTCGATGCCGCGACTTCGAGGCCGGCGATCTTGGGCAATTCGCGTGGCAGCATCGAGAGCTGCAGATTGCGCGCGCGCGTCAGCTCGTAGGTCTTCCGTTCGTTTTCGAGCGAGGTGATGCGGCGGTCGCCCATCGTTCGCGCGAGATAGAGCGACATCCCGACGGCGGACGCGATGATGCCGAAGACGTAGACATCGTGCACGCCGCCGATCGGCTGGATGATGCGGAAGTTGATGAGGATCTGCAGCGAGATCGCGAAGAAGACGAGTGCGAAGGAAGCCAGTACGAACGGCGTGCCGCGATGCGAGACCGTGCGGACCGTCCGCTCGACGCGGATGATTTCCGCATTCACGAGAACGAAGAACGCCATCCAGAGGTACTGCGTCCAGGGTCCGCTGATGATGTAGCTGGCGATGAAGCAGACGGCGCCGATGGCGACGAGCAGACGCCACATGCGCGGGATTCGTTCGGTGCGGAGCGCGTAGTAGGTGAGGAGCGAGAAGAGGATTGCGATGATCGCGACGCCGTTGATCAAGCGCTCGCTGATGCTGCGGTAGTCGGGAACGAGGAGGCCGCGCGAGTCGTGAAGGACGAGAAACGCGAACGCCAGCATCTCGACCGCGTAGAAGAGATGCTCGCGCCCGTGGCGATCGAAGAAGTAGAGCGCGAGGTGCAGGAAGACGAGGAAGAGTGGAATGGCGACGAGCGCGGAGCGAATGGAAATCTCGAGCGTCGTCGGAACACTCTGCGGCGTCGCATACGGATCGGCGAGGGTGAGGTGAAAGCCGATCGACTTGGCACGGCCGAAGACATTTGGGTAGGCGTAGTGAACGGCGAGCACGTGATGGCCTGGCGTCAGCGACAAGAGGCACGACTCGCTGCGCGCGGCGGGAATCTCCGGCATCACGGCCGTTTGAGAGATCAGCAGTTGACCGTCGAGGAAGACCTGCGCGACGCCGGGACACTGAAGGCGCAGTGCGATCGTGCGATCGCGGAGCCCTGGATCGACGATGAGGTGGCGCCTGAACCATCCTGCTCCCTGCCACTCCGGCGATGTTTTCGGATCGAGTGAAGGGAGCACGGAAATCCACTGGCGATCATCGAACTCGGGTTTCTCGCGGCCTTCGCCGTCACCATCGCCCGGAGCGTAGCGCCACGCGTAGTCGAGCGCAGTCCCCTCGGCATCCGTGAAGAAGGCGGGAACGACACGCACGGGCCGCGGCTCCTGCGCGAGGAGGGGAAGTGCGAAACACGCGAGGATGACGAGCCGCTTTACCGCTTTTTCCAATCGCCCTCCACGACGGTCCAGAAATCGAAGGAGGCCACGCGGCGATCGCCTGCTGCATCGAGCGAGAGCGGGCCGGTGATGCCCCAATACCGCTCGACATTCCGCACGAATGCCTCGCGCAGATCGTCGCGCGTTCCGGCCTCGATGTCAGAGAGCACGGCCGCCCACGCAGCGTCATAGACGGAAAGCGAAAAGGCGTCCGGCACGAACCCAACTTTTGACTGCACCTCGGCACTCAGCGGCTCCCAGCGATTGCGTGCCGCGTCCGGAAGACCGACCGCGGGTGCCGTGAACTTCGTGGTCGCGGCGAAGGAGGCGACTGCCGGTGTCGCGAGCACCGCGCGGCTTTGCGTGAGACCGTCGCCGCTGTACCAGTTGATCGCGAGATCGGGATCGAGCCGTGCCTTGTCGAGGATCGTGGCGCCTTCCTCGAAGGAGGCGATGAAGACCGCGATCTTCTTGCCGGGGTTCGCCGATTTCGCGGAACGTACCGCGTTGCCGAGCGCCGTGACTGTCGTGCTGAAGTCCGCCGTCGTTGGCGAGTAAGAGACGCCATCGGCAGCCTTGCCACCGGCGGCGGTGAATGAGGAAGTAGTGCTCGTCTCGAGTCCGCCGTTGCCGGCGTCATCACGCCAGACCGGCACGAGGACATCGATCCCTTCCGAGTGCATCAGCGAAGCGATCGCCGCGCCTTCGAGTTTGTCGTTCGGCGCGAGGCGGAAGAGATAGTCGTCCGCGATCGCGAGCGAAGAGGCGGTGCTGGCCTGGCTGATGAGCACGATGTGATTGATGTTGACGTAGTCGCGGATCGCCGCGGCCTCGGCGCTGGACTGCGGTCCGATGACGATCGTCGCGCCCGCCGCGCGCAGCGTCTTGATGCCGGCAACCGCGCCGTCCGGCGTGAGCTTCGAATCGACGACTGTCATGACGACACGATGCGGAACGTTCAGCACGACGAGCTCCGCGTTGATATCGCGAACCGCAAGCTCGAGCGCCGCCTGACTCGCCTTGCCGAGCGTGGCGCCATCACCAGTGAGGGAGAAGAGACCGCCGATCGTGATGGTGTCGTTGCCGACGACGACGCGCCGCCGCTGGGCCTGCGCGAGTGGCGTGAGAAACAGCAGAAAAAGAGAAAAGGAGAGGAGCACGCGTCGCATGCAGGGCATTGTGAATGGGGTCAGGTCGAAACTCGAAACTTTGCTCCACAGGGGGTGGAAAACCCGACATCTTTTCGCATGAGGCCGCCGTGAAACCGCCGGAATCCGTAGAAATGTCTACCGTATGTTGACGGATCTTTCGACTTTCGACCTGACCCCATCCCCGTATACTCCGGCGATGATCAAGCGCTCTTTTCTTGCGACTGCTCTGTCGATGGTGTTTCTTGCGTTTCCGCTCCTTGCTGACGAGGCAAAACCGGAGGCGAAGAAGACCGACAAAGATGCCGATCCGGTGAAGTTCGTGCGGCATCACACGGTGCACACCAGCAGCGCGGATGTTGCGTACACATCGACGGCCGAGGAGCTCTATCTCAAAGATGGAGAAGGGAAGAACACTGCGAAGTTCTTCACGATCTCCTACACGAAGGATGGCGTCACGAATGCCGAGGCACGGCCGATCACGTTCGTCTTCAACGGCGGACCGGGTTCGGCTTCCGTGTTTCTCCACTTCGGCCTCGTCGGTCCGAAAGTCATCGACATTCCGAGCGATGCGCAGGATCCCGGCGCGCCACCGTACAAGCTGCGCGACAACCCATCGACGATTCTTCGCGCGACCGATCTCGTCTTCGTCGACCCGGTCGGCACCGGCTACAGCCGCGCGGCGGGAGAGAAGAAAGATGAAGACTACTGGGGCTACGACGAGGATGCGGACTCCGTCGCGGAGTTCATCCGCACGTTCATCACGCAGCACAATCGCTGGAACTCGCCGAAGTACATTCTCGGCGAAAGCTATGGCGGGATTCGTACGTCGCTGATCCTGCCGCGACTTGGCGATCTCGGCGTCGGATTGAACGGCGCGATTCTCATCTCGCCGGCACTCAATCTGGCGACGCTTCCTTTCATCGTCGAAGGCAATGATCAGAGCTTTGCGACGACGCTGCCTGCACTGGCCGCGACTGCCTACTACCACCACAAGCTGCCAGACACGTGGAAAGACCTCGACACGCTGCTGCGCGAGGTCGAGCAATTCGCGGGCAGTGACTATCTCGTCGCGTTGTTTCGCGGCGATCGGATCGACAAGAGCGAGAAGGATCGTGTCGCGGAGAAACTACGTCGCTACACGGGGCTGTCGAAGGACTACATCCTTCGCAGCAATCTGCGCGTGAACGCGTTTCGTTTCGCGAAGGAGCTGCTGCGCGATCAGGGAAAGACGATCGGCATGCTCGACGGACGTTATGTACAAAACGAAATCGACAATGTCGCGTCGGAACCGAACAGCGATCCCTTTGGAGCCAAGACCGGCACGATCTACATCACGAGTTTTCAGAGCTATCTGCGGAACGAGCTCGGCGTCGATTTCGACAAGCGCTACGTGGGCACGAATGGAAGTGCGAATCAGAAGTGGAAGCGGCCGGCTGGCGGACGAACCGCATTCGCCGGTTTCGTCGATGTCACCGGCTCACTCGCTCAGGCCACGAAGGACAACGAATCGCTGCGGATCTTCGCCTGCGGCGGCTACAACGATCTCGTGACGTCGTATTTCGCGCTCAAGTACATGCTTGAGCACAGCGGCATCGATGCCGATCGCATCACGCTTCACGACTACGCAGGCGGACACATGATGTATCTGCATCGCCCCTCGGCGGACGCGTTGTCGAACGACATCGTGAAATTCATCGAAGCTGGAAAGTAGAAGATGCGATCACTGCTAATCGTTCTTGCCGTCGCTTCGGTCAGCGCTCAGGCTGGCGATCTTCCTCGACCGGCGGATTACATGAAGATCGTTGATGCATCGAAGCTGGTGTACAGGATTCAGACCGAACCGGCGAATGCTTCTGTGAATCCAGTGGATTGTGAGCGGCGCACAGCCACAGAGCGCGTGATCAGCGAGGGTCCCGAGCACAAACGTCTCGTGCCGTGGGAAGTCAAGGACGAGGCCTTCAAACTGATGGAGGCGGCAGCAGAGCTCGTTCAGCAGAAGAAATACGACGAGGCTGGGCAGAAATACAGGGCTGCGATCGAGGCCGATCCCGAAGCAGCGGATCTCTACTTTTTCTATGGCAATACCCTGATTGCCGGTGCGAACGATGCAGAAGCGGCTCTCAAGCAATACAAGAAGGGAATTGCACTCGATCCAACACTTCCGAGCGGACACCTTTACGCATCAATTGCCGATACGAGACTCGGGCGCATTCCTGATGCGCGCGAGGAGATTGTGAAGGCGCTGGCGACTTATCCCCGATACGGCGCGCTATGGAAACTGATCGCCAAACCGGAGAACTGGAAGGTCAAGCCTATCGTTCGCCACAAGTTCGAGCCACCGTCTGGCTTGATCGGCAAGAGCGACAACGGCGAGATCGAGATCTATACCGGCAAGGACTCGAGCTGGGCTGGCTATGCGGTTTGCAAAGGTGTCTGGGCCAATGAGGCGCAGTTTTCGAAAGAGCACAAGGCGGACGGCTGGTCGCTGGAGGAGGAGCGTGCCTGTGTGCTGACTCAGATGTGGACCGATTACGCTCGAACGGAGGCCGCTCTCGCGGAGGCGCAGAAGAAGAATGGAGTGGTGCAGCCCGATGTGAAGCGCGAGGATGTGATCGCTGCGCTCGAACCGTTGGATCGCCATTTGTGGGACGTCAATCAGGCGAAGCTGCTCGATGGTTACATCTACTTCGAGATCATCGGACAGCATTGCCCTCTTGCGATGAGCACACTTTCCGATGAAGCGGCGAAAGGTGTCGAGGACTACATTCGCAAGTACGTCATCGTCACCGCGGAGTAGCTCGCTCGAACAACAGCGGCTCATCCCCGAGCTCGATGCCGAACAGCTCGCGCGCGTGGCGCCGGATCTCCCCTGGATCGATTGCCGTGTCGGTGCGCACTCCGTTGCGATAGCGCGTGATTACCGTTGGACGAAGGATCAGACGCTCCTCCGGCGTTACGCGCTGAATCGTCAGCGTGCGGAGGAAGATCGAATCGGGATGGCCCGAGATGTAGTAATTCGCCATCGCCACATCTTCCGCCGTGAAGGGAAGATCGCTGAATCGATAAAGCTCCTCGGTCACCTCTCCGTAGTGCATCGTCAGAATCCAATGCGAATCTTCAAGGCGCAGCGAGTAGTCGATGCCATCCTGTGTCACGCGTGCGCCGTCGAGCAGCGCGATTGGTTCGAGCGGGCCTTCGCCGCCGAAGCCGGTGTCGGCGAGCCATGGCTGCCCATCGATGTCAACGCGCAGCAGCATGTGATTGAGTGAACGGCCGGCGACGCCCACGCGGCCGAGATGGGTGGTCACTCGAAAGCCGAGCTGCTGAAGTGCATCTGCGAGGAGCGTGTTTTGTTCGAAGCAGTAGCCGCCGCCATGGGGGCCGAAGAATTTTGCGGCGACGGAGTCGGGATCAGTGCTGATCGTTCCGCCACGCTGGATCTCCAGGTTGTTGAACGTGAATGCGGAGAGATGCGCGATGTGAATGCTACGCAGTGTGGCTGCCGTCGGTGGCAGAGGACGAGATAATCGGAGCTGCGACAGATAACGATCGAGGTCCATAGGCTTCAGAATAATGCGATTTCTCTACGGTACGGCCTGGAAGGAAGCGGAGACGGAGCGGGTGACGCGTCTCGCGATCGAGGCGGGCTTTCGAGGGATCGATACGGCTAACCAGCGGCGGCACTATTTCGAAGCGGGAGTCGGATCCGCGATTGCCGGTGCGATTCGCGAAGGCCTCGTGAGACGAGACCAGCTGTTTCTGCAGACGAAGTTCACGTATCTGCGCGGACAGGATCATCGCCTGCCGTATGACGCGAATGCGGATGCGGCGACGCAGGTGCGGCAATCGTTCGAGAGCTCGCTGGAACATCTGCAAGTCGAGACGATCGACTCGTATGTTTTGCACGGACCATCGGTTGGCCGCGGGCTCGCTGATGTCGATCGCACGGTGTGGCGTGCGATGGAACAGCTGCCAGTGCGGCAACTCGGCATCAGCAACGTCACACTCGACCAGTTGCAGCTCTTGTGGACGTTTGCGAAGAAGAAGCCGGCGTTCGTGCAGAATCGATGCTTCGCGCGTACCCGATGGGACGCGGCAATCCGTGCGTTTTGCCGCGAAAAGGGGATCGTCTACCAGGGCTTCTCGCTGCTGACGGCGAATGTCGTCGAGCTGCAGAGTCCGCGCTTCCGGGCGATCGTTGCGAGAACCGGGCGCACGCCGGCGCAGGTCGTTTTCCGTTTTGCGATCCAGACGGGAATGTTGCCGCTGACCGGAACGACTGATCCGCAGCACATGCGCGAGGACCTCGACCTCGACTTCGAGCTCGGGGAGGAGGATGTGCGCACCATCGTGAACGTCGCGGTGTAATGAATTGCGATCCCGTGCGTCTTTGAGTGCGAAAGGAGACGAACATGAACGACAAATGCACGACATGCGGATGCGGGAAGCAGTGCGACTGCGGTTCCGGTTGCAATTGCTGAATGAGCACGACCTACGACGTCGTGGAAACGCTGGTGGCCAACCACCGGCGTTTCCTCTCCTTCATCGAGAAGCGTGTCGGATCGCGCGAGGCAGCGGAGGACATCCTCCAGGATGCCTTCATTCGAGGTCTCGACTCTGCATCTCTGCGCGAGGCCGATTCCGCGGTTGCGTGGTTCTATCGCGCGCTGCACAACGCGATCGTCGATCACTATCGGCGGCGAGGTGCGGAATCGCGCGCGCTCGAAGAATTCGCGAACGAACCTCGGCGCGATGACGAGCTGATGGAAGCCGTCTGCGCATGCGTGAGGAATCTAGTCGGCACGTTGAAACCTGAATATGCCAGCGCCATCACACGTGTCGACCTCGAAGGTGTGAAACCGGGCCAGTATGCGGAGGAGGCAAACATCACTGCGAACACGGCACGAGTGCGGTTGTTTCGCGCGCGAGAGGCGCTACGGCGCCGCGTCGAGCAATCGTGCGGCACCTGCGCGGAGCACGGATGTCTCGAGTGTTCGTGTAAGTGAGTGACGCGTGACGAGTGACGAGTACCGAGTAACTGAGTTACCGAGCGGTTCCCCACTCGGCACTCAGAACTCAGAACTCAGAACTCTCTTCTCATCACTTCTTCGCCAGCTCCGCGGCGCGCTCGGTCGCTTCCTGCTCGGCCTGTGCGCTCATCGGCGGGTTGTATGCCGGGATACCCGTCACCGCATGACCGATGATCAGGTTGTGGATGTCGTGCGTTCCTTCGTAGGTCTTCACCGACTCGAGATTCATCATGTGGCGGATGATCGGATATTCGTCCGACACGCCGTTGGCGCCGAGGATGTCGCGGGCCATGCGGGCGCACTCGAGAGCGATGTTGACGTTGTTCATCTTGCCCATCGAAACATGATGCGGTTTGAGCTTGCCCGCATCTTTCATGCGACCCATTTGGGTCGCGAGAAGCTGGCCCTTCGTAATCTCGGTGATCATCCACGCCAGCTTGTTCTGCACCAGCTGATGTGAGGCGATCGGCATTCCGCCGAACTGAATGCGCGACTTCGAGTACTCGAGTGCCGTGTTGTAGACGGCCATCGCAGCGCCGAGTCCACCCCAGGCGATGCCATAACGCGCCTGCGTGAGGCAGCCGAGCGGGTACTTCAGGCCGTTCGTCTCCGGCAGCACATTCTCAGCCGGGATGCGGCAGTCCTCGAAGAAGAGCTGCGAGGTGACCGAGGCGCGCAGGGAGAACTTGCCCATGTGATAGGCGGTGGTGAAGCCGGGGGTGCCCTTTTCGACGATGAAGCCGCGGATCGTTCCCTCGCATTTGGCCCAGACGACCGCGACGTCGGCGACGGAACCATTCGTGATCCACGCCTTCGCGCCGTTGAGGACCCAGGAATCGCCATCGCGTTTTGCGTAGGTGCGCATACCGCCGGGATTCGAGCCGAAGTCTGGCTCGGTCAGACCGAAGCAGCCGATTTTGTCGCCGGCCGCAAGCTTCGGAATCCAGTAGTCGCGCTGTTCCTTCGAGCCGTAGGTGTAGATCGGATACATGACCAGTCCCGACTGCACCGAGGCGAAGGAGCGGAGGCCGGAGTCGCCGCGCTCGAGCTCCTGCATGATGAGGCCGTACGCGACGTTGTTGAGTCCAGGGAGGTCGTACTCCTTGATCGTCGCGCCGAAGAGACCCATTTCGGCCATCTTCGGAATGAGTTGATTCGGAAATTTCTCTTCGCGATTCGCATGCTCGATGATGGGAAGCACTTCCTCATCGACGAAATCGCGGACGGTCTGCCGGACCATCAATTCATCTTCGCTATAGAGCGAATCGACATCCATGTAGTCGACGCCGGGAAACGACACGTGTAACTCCTTCTGATGCAGCTTTGCGAGGCGAGAATCATATATGGGGTCAGGTCGAAACTCGAAACTTCGCTCCACCCGAGGTAGACTTTTGGCCCTCCACTTGACTGACGACTGCTTTGTCGTTCCCGTCTCCATTTCAGCACCACATGAATGAGTTATGGCCCGACCTCTCCGTCTGGAAATCCCGGGTGCGCTCTGGCATGCCATGAACCGTGGCGTGGAGCGCCGCACGATTTACAAAGATTCCGCCGACTATCTGAAGTTTCTTGAACTCATGCAGGAGGTCATCGCCAAGTACTCCTGGCGGCTCTATGCCTTCGTGCTGATGAAGAATCACTATCACTTGCTGTTCGAGACTCCCACGGCGACGCTTTCCCGTGGGATGCACGATCTCGATGGTGACTATGGGCAAGCCTTCAACTGGAGGCACTCACGCGTTGGCCACTTGTTTCAAGGACGATTCACTGCCCATGTCGTTGACAGCGAGTCGTATTTGCTCGAGCTGTGCCGCTACATCGTCTTGAATCCCGTGCGGGCGGGATTCGTGAAGACGCCCGGTCAGTGGGAGTGGAGCAGTTATCAGGCGACGGCAGGGCTGGCGCCTGTTCCTGCATGGTTGGATGTGAAATCCGTGCTCGATCAATTCAATCCCTATGACAGCGATCAGGCGAAGGCCGAGTATCGCCGGCATGTGGCTGCCGGCATGGGTATGCCATCGCCGTGGGAGCATTTGATCGCACAAACCTTTCTCGGCGACGAGGCGTTTCTGAAGCGCGTCGAAGAGAAGATCCGCACTGGCGAATGGAGCCACGAGCATCCGCGTGAGCAACGCGAATTTCGTTTGGTCAAGCTGGACGACGTTCGCGGTGCGTTGACGACGGCGTGTGCGTTGCAGACCTGGCCGCCGTCGTCCTCCAGTCCCGCGCGTTCGTTGTTCGCGATGCTGTCTTCAGCCCATACCAACGCGACGAATGCTGCGATCGGGCGCGAACTGAAGGTGAGCGGACAGGCGGTCGGCCAAATGATCGCAAGGAGCCGTGAGCGGATGACTTCGGATCCCCTGTACAGGAATCTGGCCTCTACAGTTCGTGGAGCAATCTTTCGACTTTCGACCTGACCCCATCTATAAGATCTTCTGATGAAGTGGTTGACATCCTGGCTGGCAGGCTGGTGGCGTGAGCTGCTCGGCGCGAGCGTGGTCCTGGTTTCGCGGATCGCAATCGCGCCGCGCACCTTCTGGGAGCACGACGAGATTCTCTTCGCGCAAGGCGTGGAGAACTTCGAGCCGCTTCGCTTTCATCCGCACCCGCCCGGCTATCCGCTCTACATCCTGCTCGGGAAATTCGTGCATCTGTTCGTGCACGACATCTTCACGACGCTCGTCTGGATCAGCATCGCGTCGTGCGTCGTCGGGTTCCTCGCGCTCGCGCGGCTCTTCCGGCACCTCCTGGACGATGCTGATCTCGCAGCCGCCGGAGCGCTGCTCGTCTACTTCTCGGCCGCCATGCTGGTTCACGCTGTGCTGCCGTTGTCCGACAGCTCCGCATTTGCGCTGATTGCGCTGACGCTGCTGGCGATCGTGCACCTTCGCGATGAGACGCACGAGCGCGCGGCGATCCTCACCGGCATCGCGGCATCCTGCGCGATCGGACTGCGTCCCCAGCTGCTGGTGCCGCTACTGCCGGTACTCGTGATCGCGCTGGTCGAGATGCGCCGGATGCGGCAGCGGATCGCCGCGGTGCTCGCCTTCGCGTTCATCTCCGCGCTTTGGTTTCTCCCACTCGTCGATGCGGCGGGAGGACCGGAGTCCCTGCTGGAGTGGGAGCGGAAGCAGGTGGACTACGTTGCCGCGCACGATGCCGCGATCTCACGCAGCGTCTATTCAGCCGCGGGCGTCTTCACGCGATTCGTGATTCATCCCTGGGGATCGAAATACGTGACGCTGCCGCTGCTCTTCTTCTTCGCCTTCGGCATCGTCGAGCTCGAGCGAAGGGGGAATCGGCGCATGTTGCCGCTCGTCGTCTTCACGCTCGTGCAGCTCGCGTTCGAGCTGCGATCGATGGATCCGGCGGACGGGGTGCGTTACAGCATTCCGATCCTCCCGCTCGTGGCGCTGATCGCCGTCTGCGGACTCGGTCTGATACGCCGCAGTGCGCAGCTCCGCATCGTTCCCTGGCTCGGCGTTGCACTCATCGCGGGAGTCTCGCTGTGGTACGTCTCGCCGATCGTGAAGCCGAGGACGGCGAGCGCATCACCGCCGGCGGCGGCGGCGGAGTTTGCGGAGCGGACACTCGCCCCGAACACGGTCATTCTTTTCGATTGGTCGGTGCGTCCGCACGCGGATTATCTGTTCGCCCGTTTTCATCCGATGCAGATCGAGGCTGGCCTGCGCGACCTCTACGACCGGCCCGACGTTCCCGTAATGCTCTTCACGAACGGCGGCTCACGCGATCCGGAAGCGAAGACGTTCTCATGGCCGATGAGCGATGCGTATGGGAAGTTGACGCGCAACTACTATCGTGTCGTTTCGCTCGAGCCGATTCCGCCCGCGCGCCGTTATCTTCCTGTGCGCGGCGTCTACGCGCTGGAGCGGACGAATGATGGCGAGACCTGGCGCTGGCTGGAGAACGATGCCGTGATTCGCCTGCCGCAGCTGCACGGCGCACACGCGAAGCTTTCGTTCACGCTTTCGCCCAGCACGCCGTTCGAGTCGAACGACATCGCGCTGTTCGTGAACGGCGCGCCGGCGGGGAAGGTGATTGCGCGGCGCGATGGAATCGCGAGTGCCGAGGTCGCGCTGCCCTCTGGCAATGCCGAGTTGCGCATCGTTTCTGCACGAGCGTTTTCGCCCGCGGCGGTTCTGCACAACGGCGATTCGCGCACGCTCGCCGCGCAGCTGACCGCGCTTCAACTAAACTGACGTTTCGAAAATGCACGCGCCCACCGTCTCCCTCGTCATCCCCATGTACAACGAAGAGCTGAATATCGGCCATGCGATCGATGTGGCCGTGGAGGCGCTCGAGAAGTACGCGTCCGACTACGAGCTCGTAATCGTCGACGACGCATCGACCGACACCTCACCAGCCATCGTCGAGCGGGCGGCGCATGCGAATCCGCGGATTCGGATGATTCGCCACGAGAAGAATCGCAAGCTCGGTGGCTCGCTGAAAACAGGATTCGCCGCGGCGACCATGGATCTCGTTCTCTACATGGATGCGGACCTGCCGTTCGATCCCGATGTGCTCGGCCGCGCGATCCGCGCAATGTATGTGACGGGTGCCGATTTCATCGCCGGGTACCGGCTCGATCGCACGATGGAAGGGTTGCGGCGGACGATCTACTCCTACTGCTACAACGCGCTGATCGGCGTGTTGTTCGGCTGGCCTCATCGCGACATCAACTTCTCGTTCAAGCTCATCAAACGCGAAGTGCTGCAACAGATCGAGCTGCAGGCGGAAGGCTCGCTCATCGATGCCGAGCTGATCGTGAAAGCCAAGAATCTCGGCTTCGCGATTCAGCAGATGGGACTCGATTACTTCCCGCGCATCCGCGGCACCTCGAGCCTTTCATCACCTTCGGTCATCATCAAAATCTTCCGCGAGCTCTGGACGCTCTATCCCGAGATGCGCAATCCGAAGGATGCGCGCGAGACGAGGGAGCAGGCTCTTGAAGCGGCTCATCGTCACAGCTGACGATGCCGGGCTCGATCCCGGCATGACGGCCGGCGTGATCGAGGCACATCGCAACGGGATCGTGACCGCCTGCAGCGTCGTCGCAAACGGCGTGGCGTTCGATGATGCGATCGGCCGCCTGCGCGACACGCCTTCGCTCGCCGCCGGCATCCATCTCGCGCTCGTCGAGGAGCGCGCGTTGACCACGGGCAAGCCGATGCCGCGCGACTACGTGCACTTCATGCTCGCGAACAAAGGCGATGTGGAAAGGGAGCTGCGCGCGCAAATCGAAAAGGTGCTCGCGACGGGCTTGCACGTCAGTCATCTCAACGGCCATCAGCATCTGCACATGCTGCCGAAATTGTTCGAGCTCGTGGAGCGGCTCGCGATCGAGTACCACATCCCGTACATCCGCCGCGTTCGGGACTACGGCGGGCGCGTCCCGCTGCCGCGCAGACTCGCGATCAACGGACTGTCGCGGCTCGGGCGCAGGGCGAAGGGGACGAACGATCGGACGATCGGAGTCGCGAATGCGGGCCATCTCGATGCGGCGCAGATCCTGGAACTGCTCGATTACGTCGATGGCCTGACGGAGCTCGTAACGCATCCTGGCCTTTCGGTGACGCGCTATCCGCACTGGCGATACGAATGGGATCAGGAGACGGCGGCGCTGTGTGATCCGCGCCTGCGCGAGGCGATCACCGCGCGGGGGATCGAGCTCACGAAGCCCGTATAATCCGCCCCCGCATGTCGAAAAAGATTGCTGTGGTCCCGGGCGACGGGATTGGTCCTGAAGTCATTCGCGAGGGGATGCGTCTGCTCGAGCGCATCAATGACGAGTCGAAGCTCGGCCTCGAATTCGTGCATTTCGGCTGGAACGCCGACGAGTATCTGAAGACGGGCATCTCGATGCCGCCCGGCGCCATGGACGACATCCGCAACAACTACGCGGCCGTCTATCTCGGTGCGTTCGGCGACCCGCGCGTCCCCGACATGAAGCACGCCGCCGACATCCTCCTCGGCATGCGCTTCCAGCTCGACCTCTACGTCAACTACCGCCCGGTGCGGCTGCTGAACGATCGTCTCTGCCCGTTGAAAGACAAGACACGTCAACATGTTGACTTCGTCATCTTCCGGGAAAACACGGAAGGCGCCTATGTCGGCATGGGGGGCAATTTCAAGAAGGGGACCGCGGAAGAGATCGCCGTACAGGAAGACGTCTCGACGCGCAAAGGCGTCGAGCGGATCATTCGCTATGCATTCGAATATGCGAAGAACCACGGTCGCAAGTCGGTCTGCATGGCGGACAAGAACAACGTCATGCGCTTCGGCGGCGATCTCTGGCTCCGCACGTTCGAGGACGTGGCGAAGGAGTATCCGGGTATCGAGCACTTCCACATGTTCGTCGACGCACTGACGATGCAGATGGTGCGCGCGCCGGAGATGTTCAGCGTCATCGTCACCAACAACATGTTCGGCGACATCGTCACGGACCTCGGCGCCGCGCTTCAGGGCGGTCTCGGCATGGCCGCTTCGGGCAACATCAATCCCGGCAAGGTCTCGCTCTTCGAGCCGATTCACGGCAGCGCACCGAAGTACGCGGGGAAGGATGTCGCGAACCCGATCGGCTCGATTCTCACCGCCGCGATGATGCTCGAGTACCTCGGCCATGACGCCGAGGCGGCGCGGATCGAGAACGCGGTGGTCGCCGCAATCGAGGCAGGCGAGACGACGCACGACCTCGGCGGCGCGCTCGGCACGAAGGCAGCAGGGGAGGCTGTGCTGCGGAGGTTGTGATCAGAATGACGTTCTGAGTGCTGAGTTCTGAGTGCTGGACCTTGCGAATATTCAGTGGGCAACTCTGACTAATCCTCGGTAACCGATCCCCGTCATCCCGAGCGAAGTCGAGGGACCTGGGTGGTTGGGAGGCGCGCGACATCACTGAAATCAGCGATGCCCCTTAATTTGCTTTTCGCTGGGCATTTTTCTCTTTGCACGTTCGGCGTTCTGCCTCGACGGGCCGAAAAGCAAATTAGAAATTTCGAATTTCAAATTGCGAATTGAGAATGCCCGATTCTTAATTCGCAATTTGAAATTTGAATTTTGAATTCTGCATTCTGAATTTCGCTTTTCGATTTCCTCACACGGCTAATTCTCGGTAACCGATCCCCCGTCATCCCGAGCGACGTCGAGGGATCCGGGCGGGCGTGTGGTACGGAACTCATGTCGCGCGCCTCCCGCCCACCCGGGTCCCTCGACGTCGCTCGGGATGACGGAGATTCGAGCTTGCTCACTCATCGGCAGATTCCCCACTGAAAAGCCCGAAGTTCACGTTCCGGTCAAGTGCGCGGCATCGTTGGTGCAGTTGGTGGTTAATATGCAACAGACATTCACGATCGGCGGCGACGTTTCCGTCAACCGGCTCGGCTTTGGTGCGATGCGCATCACGGGCGATGGCGTCTGGGGTCCGCCGCGCGATCGGGCCGAGTCGATCGCGGTGTTGCGGCGTGCGATCGAGCTCGGCGTCAATCTCATCGATACCGCGGAGTCATACGGGCCGCACGTGAGCGAGGAGTTGATCGCCGAGGCGCTGCATCCGTATCCGAAAGACCTGCTGATCGCGACGAAGGGCGGCTTCGATCGTTCCGGTCCCGGGCGCTGGGAAGAGAACGCGAGGCCCGAGCGTCTGCGCGAAGAGCTCGAAGGAAGTCTGCGCCGCCTCCGCGTCGACCGCATCGATCTCTGGCAATTGCATCGGATCGACAGCAAGGTGCCGGAGAAGGAGCAGTTCGAAGCGGTGCGCGAGTTTCAGCGCGAGGGGAAAGTCCGCCACATCGGCTTGTCGGAAGTCACCGTCGCGCAGATCGAGCGCGCGAGGAAATACTTCCCCGTCGTCTCGGTACAGAACCGCTACAACCTCGCCGACCGCGAATGGGAGCCGGTGCTCGACTACTGCGAACGCGAGAACATCGGCTTCATTCCCTGGTATCCGCTGCAGACGGGTAAGCTCGCGAAACAGGCCGGCGCGATCGCGCGCGTTGCGGAGAAGCATGGCGCGACTCCTTCGCAGATCGCGCTCGCGTGGCTCCTGAAGCGCTCGCCGGTGATGCTGCCGATTCCCGGGACCTCGCGCGTGAAGCATCTCGAGGAAAATCAGAAGGCTGAGCGGATCGAGTTGACGGACGAGGAGTTCCAGCTCGTTTCGTAATGCGTCGCCCGAGAACGCCGATCGTGATTACAATCTCTCTCGATGGACATCGGCGCGGAGTGGCTGGTCGATGCGGCGGGATGTGATCCGCGGCTGCTGGCAGACGTCGGAACGCTGCGCGGTCTCTTCCAGCAATTGATTCGCGAGCTCGATCTTCATCCCGTCGAAGAGCCGCGCTTTCACCTGTTTCCCGCGCCCGGCGGCATCACCGGTTTCGTGATCCTCGCCGAATCGCACCTCGCGTGTCACACCTATCCGGAGCACGGCGTCATCACCCTGAATCTCTATTGTTGCCGTCCACGTCCCGAGTGGCCGTGGAACGAGCGTCTCGCCGCGATCCTCGGCGCGACGCAGGTCGATGTTCGCACGTTCACTCGTGCGGCGGCATTGCGAGAGCTTGCAACGTGGCCGTAGTCAACTGTCCGTCCTGTGGCGCGCCGATCGAATTCAAGATCGGCGGATCGATCGTCACGATCTGCGACTACTGCCACACCGTCGTGGCACGCGGTGACCGTAACGTCGAAGACCTCGGCAAAGTCGCGGCGTTGATCGACACCGGTTCTCCGTTACGCCGCGATCTCGCAGGCAAATATCACGGCGTCGGATTTCGCATCACGGGCCGCACGCAGATGCGTCATCAGGCGGGCGGCGTTTGGGACGAGTGGTACGCAGCATTCGATGATGGACGCTGGGGCTGGCTCGCCGAGGCAGCGGGCAAGTTCTATGTGACGTTCACCACGAAGATGTCAGGCCTTCCGGCATTCGACATCATTCAAGTGGGCGGGCGCATCGGCGATCTCGTGATCTCCGAGGTCGGGACGGCGACGTTGATCTCGGGAGAAGGAGAGATTCCATGGCGCGTCGAGCCGGGAAGCACGTACGACTACGCGGACCTCTCCGGACCGCAGGGGAAGTTCGCGACGATCGATTACAGCGAGGATCAGCCGCTCTTCTTCGCAGGGCGCGAGACGAATCTGAAGGAGCTCGGACTCGCGAGTGAGGCAGCTGCGCCGGGGAAGAAGATCAAAGGTGAGCGCCTCACGTGCTCGAACTGCGGCGGCCCGCTGAATCTCGTCGCGCCGGATCAGGCGCAACGCATCATCTGCCCGAACTGCGGCGGCGTTCACGACATCGAAGAAGGCAACCTCCGCTACCTCGAAGCGCTTCGGCAAAAGGGGCCGCAACCGAAGGTGCCGCTCTCATCGAAAGGAATCATCGACAACGTCGAGTACATGGTCGCGGGCTTCATGCAGCGAAGCGTGAAGACGGATCAGCGGTATTACTGGACCGAGTATCTGCTCTTCAATCCGAAGATCGGCTATCGCTGGCTCGTCGAGAGCGAGCATCACTGGAGCTTCGTCACGCCGGTCAACGCGGGTGACGTCCGCGACGCCGATCCTCGCGGAGCCGCGCGAACGGTTGCCTACGATGGCCGCACGTATCGCATCTTCGGCAATGCGGCGGCGCGGGTCGAGTACGTTCTCGGCGAGTTCTATTGGCGCGTCGAGCGAGGGGAGAAGGTGCGAGCGGTCGACTACACGGCGCCTCCCTTCGGCTTGTCGAAGGAGATCTCCGGCGACACCGAGATCAACTACTCGCACGGCCGCTACATGCCAGTCGAGGAGGTCGAGAAGATCTTCAGTCTGAAAGGGCTGCCGCGCCCGACGACGGTCGGAATGATGCAGCCGTACAGCGGCGGCAGTCCGATGAAGCAGTGGGCGTTCTTCATGATGGCGCTGATTGTGATCGCGATGTTTCTCGCGATCACGCGCTCGCGCCGTGAAGTGCTGAACGAGAGCTTCGACTTCTCAGCGCCTGCGGCGACGAGTACGGAGTGGGGAGACACGGCGCAACCTGAATCGGACGCAGCGCTACAGGGTAAGCCGGAATCGTCGCGCGTGATCTTCACGAAGCCCTTCACGCTCAGCGGCAATCGCAACCTCGAGATCGAGGGTTACGCCAGCGTCAGCAACAATTGGATGTATGTCGCCGGCGACGTTGGTGATGAGAAGAGCGGACTCCTCGAGCCGTTCGATCTGCCGATCGAGTACTACGAAGGTGTCGATGATGGCGAGCATTGGAGCGAGGGGAGCAAATCGCGAACGGTCTTCGTCTCATCGATGCCGGCCGGCACGTACCAGATGCGGCTCGAAGGGCAGTGGGACGAGAAGACTGGCCCGACGCCGGTGCACATCGTCGTGCGAGAAGGCGTGTTCCGCTGGTCGCACTTCTTCCTCGCCTTCTTTCTGCTGACGATTCCCGCGATGTGGGCGGGGCTGAAGCGCGGATCGTTCGAAGGACGCCGCTGGAACGAATCGCAGTACAGTCCTGTCGGAACCGAGAAGGAGAGCGGCGATGACGAGTGAGGTCGCATGAAGCTCTATACACTGTTCGGCGCGATTCTCCTGCTTGGTTACGCGTACGTCGATTGGCGCGGACTCGAGCTCGGAAGTTCTCATCGCACATTCCAGCCACAGGGATTGCGATCGGCCGGCCATAGCGGCTACCGATCCTTCTGGTACAGCGGATTTCACGGAGGGAAATGATGCAAGCGGCCCTGCACACGTTCCTGGTCACAGTTGCCTACACCGTTTTCGGTCTTCTCACGTTCGGCATCGCCTTCTGGATCATCGTGCAGGTGACGCCGTTCTCGATCCGGAAGGAGATCGAGGAGGACCAGAACACCTCGCTCGCGATTCTGATCGGCGCGGTGATGCTGGGATTGGCGATCATCATCGCGTCGACGATACATGGATGACGAGGGGTTTCGCAGTCACGCGGGCTCGCGGGCTCGCGGTGGTAGCTGGCGCGGACCTCACCACGAGCCCGCGAGCCCGCGCAACCGCGAGACCCAAAAGCAATGAACCGCACGCCCATCCTCTTCCTCAACGTCCTCGTCATCGCGGCGTGCGGGCTCGTTTACGAGCTGCTGGCGGGAACGGTTGCGAGTTACGTGATCGGCGATTCGGTCACGCAGTTCTCATTGATCATCGGGCTTTATCTCTCCGCGCTCGGTGTGGGCGCGTGGCTGTCGCGATTTCTCGACCGTGAGCTCGCGGCGAAGTTCGTCGAGGTCGAGATTGCGGTCGCGTTGATTGGCGGACTCTCCGCGCCGCTGCTCTTTTTCGGGTTCGCGCGTCTGCAGTGGTTTCAGCTCTTTCTCTTCCTCGTGGTCTTCGTGATCGGTGTGCTCGTGGGGCTCGAGCTGCCGATCCTGATGCGGATCCTCCAGGAGCATCTCGATTTCAAAGAGCTCGTCTCGCGCGTGCTCAGCTTCGACTATCTCGGCTCGCTCTTCGCGGCCGTGCTCTTTCCGCTGTTTCTCGTGCCGCGCATCGGCCTCGTGCGCACGTCGATCCTCTTCGGGTTTCTCAACGGCTGCGTGGGGTTGTACGGCACGTGGCTGCTGGCGCCGCTGATCACGCGGCGGCTGATGGCGCTGCGCATCCGCGCGATCGGAGTCATGGTCCTGCTCGTCGTCGCGTTCTTCGAAGCGAAGACGCTCACGTCGCTCGCGGAAGACGAGCTGTTCGCCGACGAGATCGTCTATGCGACGAGCTCTCCGTATCAGCGCATTGTGGTGACGCGCGGCAAGTCGGGGTTCCATCTCTTCCTCAATGGAAATCTGCAATTTGCATCGGCGGACGAATATCGCTATCACGAGGCACTCGTGCATCCTGCGCTCGCCTCCGTTGCCGCGCCGCGCCGCGTCCTCATCCTCGGCGGCGGCGACGGGCTCGCGATGCGCGAGGTGCTCAAGTATCCGAGCGTGACCGAAGTGACGCTGGTCGATCTCGATCGGAAGATGACGTCGCTGTCGAAGGCCTTTCCCGCGCTTGCGGATCTCAATCAGCACTCGTTTTCCGATCCGCGCGTACACGTCGTGAATGAAGACGCGATGATCTGGCTCGATCGCAATCCGTCGCTGTTCGATGCGGCGATCGTCGACTTTCCCGATCCCAACAACTTCGCGCTCGGCAAGCTCTTTACGACGCGCTTCTACCGGCTATTGAAATCGCATCTCGCGCCGGGCGCCGCGGTGAGCATTCAGTGCACATCGCCGATCTTCGCGCGGCGTTCCTACTGGTGCATCGTCCGGACGATCGAGGCCGCGGGCTACTACGTGAAGCCGTATCAGACGACCGTGCCATCGTTTGGAGTGTGGGGATTCGCGCTTGCGCGGCTGGAACCGTTCGATGCGCCGAAGCGTGTTGCCATCGCGGGGCTGCGCTTTCTCGACGAAGGGACGCTCGCGTCGATGTTCGTGATGCCGCTCGATGCCGCGCCGCTCCCGGTCGAGATCAATCGTCTCGACAATCAGGTACTCGTCCGTTACTACGAGGAAGAGTGGCGGAAGTGGTCGTAGATTTTCGCCGCCATCTCCACGAACGAATCGTAATTTTCCGGCTGCACGAGAAAGGGCCGCGAGGCCAGCACCGCGAGCCACTTCCCGTAGGAGTTGACCTGCCAGCTTTGCTTATCGTCGAAGAAATGGATGTCGCGGAAGAGCTCCTTCACGCGCGGCGCATCTTCCAGCGCCCGCAGCAGAAAACCGGGACGATCGGCAAACGGAATGAGCTCGCCATGCTCGGGCGCGAGCCCGGCCGCCATTTTCATGGCGCCCGCAAGCATCTTTCCCTCTAACGTCGTCTCGTCGCCGGCGAAGATCGCGCTGAACTCGAAGCGAGGCAGCGTTTCCGGCATGCTGAACAGCGCGCATGTTTTCGTATCGGTCTGCTCGAAGGTGCGGTGGGAGCGCCTCTCGAGCTTCGTCTGCGCAACGTCGAAGATCGTGACGTAGGCACCATGGGATCCGCGCGTGATGTTGCGAGCTTCTGCACGCACGATCGTGTCGCCAGGCTGAAAGGGCGGAATCGGCGCGAGTTGATCGGCCGGCATCGGTCCCTCGGCGTATTCGAATCCGTGACGGAACGCCCAATCGCGAAGTGCCTGCCGTCGCCGTTTCGAACTGCCGAGAGCCCGGATGATTCCTGCGATCAGCAGGGCGACGATGACTGCGAACGCGCCCAGGATGATTTGCGGGAGCCACGCCGACACGAACTCGCTCATGGCCGAAGGATAATCGGTTTGCATGCTTTCCCGCCGCGAGCTCCTCGCTGCATTTCTCGGTGCCCCATTTGCGGCGATGGCCTGCAGGCGTGAGCCGCGACTCGAACTGCCGCCCGGAGACATCGTCGGAGCGTCGCATGAAGTCGGTCATCGTTTGCGTACTCCGATCCGCGAGATGCCAAATGATTGGATCTCGGTCGATCGCGTCATCGTCGGTGCGGGTGTCGCGGGTCTCTCTGCCGCGTGGCGTCTCGCGCAGTCGCAGCGCGACGCGCTCGTGCTCGAGCTCGAAGAAGTTGCGGGCGGTACTGCTCGCTCCGGTGCGTCGCGCGTCAGCAGGCACCCGTGGGGTGCGCACTACGTCGTCGCGCCAATGGCCGAGGATCGATGGCTCGTTCAGCTGCTGCGCGAGATGTCGATCATCGACAGCAGCGGCGAAGTGGGCGAGGAGTATCTCGTGCGCGATCCGCAGGAGAGGATCTTCTATCGCGGCCGTTGGTATGAGGGTCTGTATCTGGCCGCTGGTGCAAGCAACGAGGATCTTCGCCAGTTCCATGCGTTCGAGCGGGAGATGGCGCACTGGTCGGCGTGGCGCGATGCGAAGGGGCGCCGCGCGTTCACGATTCCGACGGCGCTCGCATCGGATGATGCGGAAGTGCTCGCACTCGATCGGATGTCGATGCGCGACTGGCTCGATGCGAAGAACTGGCATTCGCCGCGGCTTCGCTGGTACGTGGAGTACGCCTGCCGCGATGACTATGGTGCGTTGCTCGAGGATACGAGCGCGTGGGCGGGAATCTTCTACTTCGCTTCACGCATCGAGACGCCCGGAAAGCGCAGCGAGCCGATGATCACCTTTCCGGAAGGCAACGGACGACTCGTGCAGCATCTCGCGAAGAGCGCGAAGATCGAGACGGGCTGGCTGGTGACGTCGCTGATCCCGAATGAGAATGGCGTGGATGTGATTGCCTTGTCGCGGGACGGCCGTCATCTGCGGGGGATTCATGCGAGGCAGGCGATTTTTGCGGCACCGCAGTTCATCGCGTCGCATGTGATCCGCGGATTCGATCGCGACGTGCGCGACTTCACGTACGGATCGTGGCTCGTAGCGAATCTCGCGCTACGCGATCGTCCGGAGACGCGCGGGTTTCCGCTCGCGTGGGACAACGTGCTGTACGAAAGCCCGGCGCTGGGCTATGTCGTGTCGACGCATCAGAGCGACGTGGATTATGGGCCGACGGGTTTCACGTACTACTACGCGTTCTGCGATCGCGATCCGCGCGTGGCGCGCGAGCGTTTGCTCTCCGCGAATCGCGAGCAATGGGCCGAGGTCGTGCTCAGCGATCTGGCTCGTGCGCATGCGGACATCCGCGCCCTGACCGAGCGCCTCGACATCATGCGCTGGGGACACGCAATGATCCGGCCGCATCCCGGCTTCATCACGAGTGCAGCGCGTCGTCAGGCCGTACAGCCGTTTCGCAACATCCATTTCGCAAATTGCGATTTGAGCGGCATCGCGCTGTTCGAGGAGTCGCTCTGGCATGGCGTCCGTGCGGCGGAAGAAGTGCTCGCGATGTAAACTTTCGCTCCAGAGAGAGAGAGAAGCCGATGTCCCGTCGCCTGTGGGTCGCGGTTCTGTTGATGCTGGGGGCTTTTGTGTCTCCGGCAGTCACGCTCGATCCGTCCCGCGCGATCACGCAGTATTCGCATCGAGCATGGCGCATTAGCGATGGTCTTCCTAACAGCGTCGTGCGCGGCATCGTGCATTCGAAGGATGGCTACCTCTGGGTCGCGACGTACGGAGGCCTCGCACGTTTCGACGGCAACGGCTTCACGCGATTCACGCGCATCGAGCTGCCGGAGATGCGCCGCAACAGCGTGTTGGCGCTCTATGGAGCGGATGATGGTTCCATCTGGGCCGGAATGAACGGCAGCGGTCTCGTTCGCGTCAAGGACAATAAGGCGACAGCCTGGACGACCGTGAATGGACTGCCGAACGACGTCGTGATGGCGATCGAGCCTGCTCCTGACGGCTCTCTCTGGATCGGTACTCAGGGAGGCGTGTGCAGGTTCGATCACGGCCACTTCATTCCTGCGTCATTTTCACTTCCCTCGCGTTCGATCCTCACCATCTTCCATCAGAAGGACGGGACGCTTTGGATCGGGATGAATGGAGCAGGACTGGCTGCTGTGAAAGGCGATCGCGTCGAGCTGTTCGATGCGAAGGCGGTCGGTAGTTCGGCGGTGTATCGCGTCGTCGATGGCGGCAACGGAACGCTGTATGCCGGAACTGGTGCGGGACTCGTTGCGATTCGCGGTCAATGGGGCCATCGTCAGTTCACGCCGGTCGCCGCGATTCCCGTCGATGAAGTCACGGCGCTGTTTCAGAATGGCGATGCGACATGGGTCGGCACGTATAGCAATGGCCTGTATCGAGTGATCGGCGACCGCGTCGATCGCTATTCGCATCGCGACGGTCTGACCAACAACTCGGTTCGGTCGTTCGCCATGGATCGCGAAGGCTCGCTCTGGGTCGGCACGAACGGAGGCGTCGAACAGTTCACAATGGGTGTTTTCGCAACGATCGGCGTGCCTGAAGGAGTCGGTGACGGATACGTTCGCAGCGTGCTGGAGGATCACGCGGGCGTCGTCTGGCTTGGCACTGCCAATGGTCTCACGCGTATCGACCACGGTCGCGTCTCGACGATCACCTCGGCGAATGGCTTGATGAACGACTACATCTTCAGTCTCGCAGAAGGACCTCCTGGAATTCTGTGGATCGGCACACCGACGGGACTCGATCGTTACGACGGAACATCATTCACGCACTATTCGAGCCGCGAAGACCTCGGAAGCAATGCTGCGCGCACACTGCTGGTCGCAAGCGATGGCACCCTCTGGATTGGCACCGATCACGGCGTGACGACATTCGATGGTAAGACCTTCCGCCGTCCCTTCGTGAACGCCGCATGGACCGAGGCCTACGTACAACCGACGGTACAGGCACCAGACGGCACGATCTGGTTGGGAAGCGATGGACAGGGACTCGTCAGCTATCGGGATGGAAAGTTCCGCTTGTACGGGCCCGCCGATGGTCTCGACGAGAAGCACATCTTTTCGCTGGCAGTTGATCCGGACGGAACGCTGTGGCTCGGTACGGACGGCAGTGGACTGCTGCGCTACCGCAACGGGAAGTTCACCTCCTACTTCTCGGCGATTCCCTATGACAAGGTCATTCAGATTCTCGATGACGGGCTCGGACGCCTCTGGATCGGAACGGATCGCGGAATTCTTCTGCTGTCGCGTGCGGACCTCGATGCCTTTGCCGATGGAAAAATCAAGACATTGCAGCCGCTGGTTTTTGGCAGCGGCGACGGCCTGCGCAGCACGCAGTGCAATGGCAGCGCGCAGCCGCTTGCGATCAAGTCGCGCGATGGCCGGCTCTGGTTCCCAACCGTCGATGGTGTGGCGACCATCGACTCGCACGTCCCGCTGCCTGTCCCTGCGCCACCACTGCACGTCGTGATCGATGCGGTGTCGATTGACGGTGTGCGCACGAGTGCGCCCCACACGATCGTCGTGCCGTCCGGTGCGAAACAAGTCGAGATTCACTATGCCGCGCTGACGTATGTTTCGCCGGAACAGGTGACCTACAGCTACAAGCTCGAAGGCTACGATGATGCGACGGTCGCTGCAGGCTCTCGCCGCGTCGCGTACTACACGCGCCTGCCGCCTGGACAATATACGTTTCGCGTTACGGCAGAAGAGCGTGGAGCACCGCGTCCGGAGTCGGCGCAGATCGCGGTCGAGATGAAGCCGCGATTCTGGCAGCATCGCTGGTTTCCTCCTCTGGTGATTCTCATGATTGTGGGGCTGTTGCTGGCGATGCACTTGTGGCGCATTACGAGTGTGCGGAAGCGTGAAGAGGAGCTGGTGGCGATCGTCGCCGAGCGAACACGGGCGATTCTCGCGGAGAAGGAGAATACGGAGCGCGCGCTCAGCGAAGCGGAAGAGGCGCGCACCGAAGCCGAGCGGCACGAGAAGACGGCCGAACAGGCGCTCGCTGCCGCTGAGGCGGCGAACCGCGCGAAGAGTGTCTTTCTTGCGAAGATGTCGCACGAGCTGCGCACGCCGCTCAACGCGATCATCGGCTTCTCGGAAGTGCTGGAGTCGAGTGCGGAGAGCCTCACGGAACGGCAGAAACTCTTCCTGCGCAACATCAATTCATCGGGTGAGCATCTCCTGAATCTGATCAACGACATTCTCGATCTGGCGAAGATCGAAGCAGGGAAGATGCAGCTCGACGTGCAGCAGGTGCCGGTGATGGAGTCGCTGCAGAGCGTGGAGAGGATCATGCGCGGCATCGCGTTGCCGCGCCACATCCGGCTTACGCTCGATGTCCCGCCGGACCTCGGCACGATCGAAGCCGATGCCGTGAAGTTCAAGCAGATCGTCTACAACCTTCTGTCGAATGCGGTGAAGTTCTCCTCCGACGGAGGCGACGTGAAGATGATTGCGCGCCGGCTTTCCGGACCGGAGTCGCCGCTGCGCGTCGAGTCACTGCAGGTCTCAGTCGCAGACCGAGGCATGGGCATCGCGCCGGAGAATCAGCAAGTGGTGTTCGACGAGTTCCAGCAGGTCGAGCGCGCGCGCCACGTCGCCGCCGGGACGGGTCTCGGTCTCGCGCTCGTAAAGAGCTTCGTGCAACTGCACCACGGGCAGATCAAGCTCGAGAGCTCGCTCGGCGTGGGCAGCACGTTCACGTTCACGCTGCCGTATCGAGTCGGGGCCGTTGCGGCGGAGCCGGATAGCGCACGCGGAGTGGCTTGAGGAGCGAACGTTGATCCCGGCGCTACCGCGGCCGGGATCAACTGCGTTCACTTCACCGGAGGCGGTGGCGGAGGCGGCGGCATCGTGTTGCTGGCGAGGCCGAGCTCCGGAAACTCTGACACCGCGGCCCAGCCTGCAGCGCCCGGTCGCCACGCCTGTGTATTCGGCGCGACCTGTCCGTTCTGCACCATCGTGCGCAGCGCATCATCGGTGTACGGACCGTACGTCTTGCCGTCGATCGCAAGCGACCACCGCGGCGAATTCGATGACGGTGGAGCGGGCATGGCTCCTCCCGGAGGAGGCGGTGGCGGAGGCGCCGCTGCGTTGTTGCCCTGGTTGAACGCGCCCGTCATCGCGTTGCCGATCGCCATGCCGGCGCCGAGGCCTGCACCGACGCCGCCGAAGCCGCCGGGATTCGCCGCGGCAACTTTGATCGACTCCGCGGCCTGCATCTGCGTGTACTGGCCCATGCGATCGCCGAGCACGCCGAGCTTCGTCCGCTGATCGATGGCTGCCTCGACTTCTTCCGGCAGCGAAATGTTCTCGATGAAGAAGCGCGAGAGATCGAGTCCGAACGATTTGAAATCCGGCCCCATCTTTTCTAGCGCGACCGATGCGAGCTCGTCGTACTTCGATGCGAGATCGAGCGCCGCGATCTTCGCCTCCGCGATCGCATCCGTCAGGCGCGACACGATCGTCGAGCGAAGCTGGCCGAGGATGTCGTTGGTGGCGGTGAGGCCGCGAGTGCCGACGATGGTCGCGAAGAACTCCTTCGGATCGCTGATCTTGATCGCGTACTTGCCGAAGCCGCGGATGCGGATCATGCCGAAGTCGGCATCGCGCATCATCACGGGATTCGGCGTGCCCCACGGCAGGTCCGTGTACAGCCTCGTGTTGAAGAAATACACCTCGGCCTTGAACGGCGACTGGAAGCCGTACTTCCAGCCGCGAAGTGTCGTCAGAATCGGAATGTTCTGCGTCTGCAGTTCGTAGCGCCCGGGCCCGAAGAGATCGGCTGCCTTCCCTTCATTGATGAAGAGCGCGGCCTGGTTCTCGCGCACGACGAGCTGCGCGCCCATTTTGATTTCCTGGTTGTAAACGGGAAAGCGCCAGACCATCGTGTCATCGGTCTGATCGAGCCATTCGATGATCTCGATGAACTGCGATTTCGCTTCACTTTTCAGATTGTCGAAGAAGCCCACGTTTTTGCCCTCCGTAGCGTTGCGAGTCTACACCTAGGCAGACAGCAGGGAGCAGGCAGCAGACAGCAGGGAGCAGGCTGCCTGCTCCCGCTGTCTGCTAGCATGCGCCCGCCATGAAGAAATACGTGTTGATCGTTCTGTTTGTTGCAACGTCCGCATTCGCCGGGGAAGGCATGTGGATGCCTCAGCAGATTCCGCAGATCGCGGCCGATGTGCAGAAGATGGGGGCGAAGTTCGATCCGAACCGGCTGGCCGATCTGACCGGCGATCCGATGGGCGCCGTCGTCTCGCTGGGCGGCTGCACGGCCTCGTTCGTTTCGCCGGACGGCCTCATCGCGACGAATCATCACTGCGCGTTCGGCGCGATCCAGTACAACTCGACGCCGCAACGCGATCTGATCACGAACGGGTTCCTCGCGAAGACGCGCGAGGAAGAGCTGACCGCCGGACCTGGACAGCACGTCTACGTCACGACGAAGATCGAGGACGTGACGGCGAAGGTCACAGGTGACGCCAGGCTCGCGAAGATGACCGATGCCGCGCGCCAGAAGGCGATGGAGCGGAAGCAGAACGAGCTCGTTGCCGAGTGCGAGAAGCCTGGGGGCGTTCGTTGCCGCGTCGCATCGTTCTTCGAGGGATCGCAATACCTGCGCATCACGCAGCTCGATCTCAATGACGTGCGGCTCGTCTACGCGCCGGCCAATAGCGTCGGCGACTTCGGCGGCGACATCGACAACTTCGAGTGGCCGCGTCACGCGGGGGATTTCTCGTTCCTCCGCGCCTATGCGAATGGCCAGCCGTATCACCCGGCGCACTGGCTCAAGGTCTCCGCGGAAGGGATGAACGACGGCGACTTCGTGCTCGTCGCCGGCTACCCGGGACGCACGTTCCGCTACAAGACGGCGGATGAAGTCCACAACTACGAAGACTTCGTCTATCCGACGTCGATCAAGTACTTCACCGCGCTGATCGACATCCTCGAGGCACAGGGGAAGGGCAAGCGCGACATCCAGATCAAGAACGCGTCGCGCGTGAAGAGCCTCAACAACTCGCTCAAGAACTATCAGAGCACGAACGAAGGCTTCGTCAAGGACCGCATCTGGCTGGCGCGCATCGAGCGTGAGAAGGCGATGGTTGCCGCGGATCCGGCCGCCGCAGCGGCGCTCGATCAGATCGCGCAGACGAATGCGATGACGCGTAAGACACAGGCGCGCGACACGGTGATCACCTGGATCGCCGGCACCCAGGGCTCTTCAGGCTTCACGTACAGAGCATCGCCGATGCTGAGCAGCGCGATGCAGGCCGTTCGCCTCGCAGAAGAGAAGCCGAAGAAGGATCTCGATCGCGATGCCGGGTATCACGAGCGCGATCTCTCGCGCATCAAGGAGAATGCGGAGCGCTGGCAGCGCGTGATGGAGCCTGGCAGCGACCGCGCCGGCCTCCAGTATTTCCTCAACGAACTGAAGCAGAAAGGCGGCGCCGAGGATCCTGCCGTCAAGTACATCGAGTCGAAGGGCGGCATCGACAAGTTTCTCGACTGGCTGTATGCGAATACGAAAATCGGCGAGAAGGACGAGCGCCTGAGGATGCTCGGCGAGACGTCGAAGCAGCTGACCGCGCGCAATGACTCGATGCTGCAGTTTGCGGCAGTGCTGCTGCCGATCGTCGAAGAGATCGACGCGCGCGATGATGCGGCGGCTGGCGCAATGGCGCGCATCCGTCCCGCGTATTTCGAATCGCTGCGCAAGGTCTCCGGCGGCAATCTCTATCCCGATGCGAACAGCACGCTTCGCATCACGTTCGGGAAACTCGAAGGTTACAAACCGAAAGATGCAACGTGGCTGGCGTCGCAGACCACGGTGAATGGTCTGCTCGAAAAAGAAACGGGAAAGGATCCGTTCGACGCGCCGAAGAATCTGCTCGCGGCCGCACACGACCCGAAGAAGCTGGCCGCCTACACAGATCCCGAGTTGCATGCGGTACCCATCGACTTCCTCTCGACCTGCGACACGACGGGCGGCAACTCCGGCTCGCCGACACTCAACGCGAAAGGCGAGCTCTGCGGACTCCTCTTTGACGGCAACTACGAATCGATCGACGCCGACTTCCTTTTCAATCCCGCGATGACGCGCTCGATCCACGTCGACAGCGTGTACATGCTTTGGGTCCTGGAGTTGGATGGCGGACAGAATCTCGTTCGCGAGATGGGATTGGTGCCGAGGCAGCTCTAGTCTCGTCATCCCTCGCTACGCTTCCAAGAAACTTCCAGTGTTTATGCGGGTTTGCGGCCTAAAAAGTGAGCTCCGTCATCCCGAGAGGGACCTGGGGGTGTGGGAGGCGCGCGACATGATCTTCGTACCACCCGCCCACCCGGGCCCCTCGACTTCGCTCGGGATGACGGAGGCTTGCGATCGCGTGCCTTGGTTTCTTTCTCTCAGTCGCGTCGCGCAGCGACGTCGCCCGCTCGGATGACGAGAGATCGGTCGCTGCAAAATCACGTGGGGCCTTCGCTCCACAGCCAGGACCAGGATTACGATGTTTCCCGATGCATCCCAGCGAGGAACAACCGACCACACCATGGCCGGATGTCTCGCGCACCGCGGGCGAGGATGCGCTGCGTCTCGCTCCGGGGCGCATTCTCGAGCATCGCTATCGCATCGTCGCGCCCATCGCACGCGGCGGTATGGGCGTGCTCTATCAGGCCGATGATTTACGGCTCGGCCAGCGCGTCGCGCTGAAGTTTCTGTCGCCCGAGGTTGCGCACGACTCGCGAGTGGTGGCGCGGCTCGTGTCGGAGGTGCGGCTCGGGCGCCAGGTTGCGCATCCCAACGTCTGCCGTCTTTACGACCTCGTCGATCTCGAGGAGCACGCGTGCATCGTCATGGAATACGTCGAGGGAGAGGATCTCGCGTCGCTGCTGCAGCGCGTGGGCGCGTTGCCGTCTGCACGTGTGATCGCAATCGCGCGCGAGCTCGCAGCAGGACTCGCCGCGGCGCACGATCAGGGAATCATTCATCGCGATCTCAAGCCTGCCAACGTGATGCTCGACAGTCGAGGCAGCGTGAAGATCACCGACTTCGGGCTCGCCGCGTCGACGGAAGAACGGCAGAGCGGTGTGATCGGAACGCCAGGTTACATGGCGCCGGAACTGCTGCGCGGCAAAGAGGCCACTCCGCAATCGGATCTCTACTCGTTCGGCCTGATGCTCTACGAGATGGCGGCGGGGAAGCGTGCGCTCGATGCGACGTCGTTCTCGGAGCTCCTGCAGTCGCAGCGAGCGGGTGCGCGGCCCGCGCCTCTGCTGACGGTCGCACCCGATACGGACACTCGCCTCGCAGCCATCGTCGAGCTCTGTCTCGACCACGATCCGAGTCGCCGGCCGGCGTCCGCGCGCACGATTCGAGAGATGCTGCCGGGTGGGGATGCGCTCACCGCGGCGATCGAAGCGGGAGAGACGCCTTCGCCGGATGTCGTTGCGGCAGCCGAGATCGCAGCACCTCTGGCGAGAACACACGCCGTGCTTCTCGTCGTGACGGTGCTCGCTGCCACCACCATCAGCGCCGGTCTATGGAGCCGTTCGAGCAAGGCACGCATCCTCGATCGTATTAGCGCGCCCGATGTGTTGCTCCTGCGAGCGCAAACGATCGCGCGACGCTGGCTGAAACATGAGCCTGACCAGATGGCCGTCGCGAGCTTCGAGCAATACGACGACTACCTTTCGTATCTGGAACGAACAGACAACACGGCTTCGCGCTGGCAACCTGTCTATGCCGATCCGGCGGCCGCGCTTCGCTTCTGGTACAGGCGAGGCAAGGCCCTCGCGCCGCTCGCCGCGCAGCGCGTGACCTTCGACGATCCGCCGTACGACCCCGGCACGATCGCCGTGCGTGTCGACGGCGCCGGACGCCTTCGCACGTTTCGCGCACCGGCAACGGCTGCGCAACGTGCGCAGAGTCCTGTGAACTGGAATCAGTTCTTTCAGGAAGCGCAACTGGACGTGCGAGAGTTTCAACCTGCGGCGCCGGCCGGTCTGCCCGCAGTCGCGTCCGATGACGTGCGCGCCTGGACGAGGCCACGCGATGGGCTCACGGTGATCGCCGGTTCCCTGCAGAACGTGCCGGTCTTCTTCGATGTGCGCGCGAAGTGGGATGTCGATCATTCCGACCCGAGCGTGACGATGGTGGCGGCGTTGTTCGTCGCCGTGTGGCTGTTGATGAGTGCCGCAGCCGTGTTCATGGCGCGCACGAATCTGAATCGCGGACGGGGCGATACACGGTCGGCCTGGCGGCTGGCGTGTTTCGTGTTCGTGACCTGGGCGCTTTTCTGGATGCTGACGTGCGCGATGACCACGTGGCAGATGGGAGTCGCGTATGCCGTCTTCGCCGCAGCCGAGACCTGGCTGCTCTACGTTGCGCTCGAGCCGCATGTGCGACGACGCTGGCCGCGCGTGCTCGTCGGCTGGACGCGGCTTCTCGCCGGACGGTTTCGTGATTCGCAGGTTGGCCGCGACTTGCTCATCGGCTTTGCCGCTGCGGCGATCATTCGCCTGCTGCTCAACGTGCTCACTCCCGTCCTCCAACGTTTCGGCGTTCCCGAGCCGCGACCGACGGCAATCCTGTTTTTCGAGAGCGCCAGCCGCGCCGCCGGCGAGTGCTTCTACGATCTGTTTCTCGCGGTGACGCTCGCGCTGTCCTACGTGTTCCTTCTGCTGCTGTTCGGCTTCGCGGTGAAGCGTTTGTCCATCGTCGTTGCGATCGTGTCGACGATCATCATTCTGATCTTCGTGCCGATGGGGGCCGGGTTGGCAGTGGTCGCCGTGATCGTGCCGCTGATCCTGCTGGTTCGCTACGGCCTGCTCGCCGCGGTCTTCACGCTCTATGGAGTTTTCCTGCAGGCAGAGATGCTCACGTTCGATTTTGCGAAGTGGTACGGTCACCATTCGCTGGTCTCGTTGACGATCATTACCGGGCTCTCGCTGTTCGGGTTTCTGGCGAGCCGTCCAGTGGAGGAGAGGCGCCCTCGCCTGTCCCTTTCGTGACTACAACTGATGCTCGAGGATCGGCAGAAGCAGCCGAATGCCGAGGACCTTCAGCGGATTCGCGGTTGGAGCATCGCTGATCGTCCATGAATCTGCGATGTGCCGGTCGATCACTTCCTGCAATGCAAGCGCGAATCCCTTGCTCTCGAACACGCACATCACTTCCGTGTTGAGGTACTGCGAGCGCGGATCGATGTTGTATGAGCCGATCATCACGGCGCGCCCGTCGACGATGATTGCCTTCCCATGCAGGCAATCGGGACCTTTGTACTCGCGGAAGTCGATGCCGGCACGCGCGAGCTCTCGTCGATATTTCAGATAGCCAACATAGGGAAGCAGCCCGTCCGTCGATCGCACGGAGTTCGTCACCACGACGATGCGCACGCCCTCGGCCAGCTTCGCCAGCAGCAGTTCGTGCAGGAAGCGCGGCGGAATGAAGTAGGGCGACTCGATGATGATCGATTCTTTCGCCGCGGCCATGATGCGGGCCAGGTCGCCGCCGACCTCATGACCTGCCAGGTACTGCACAGGACCAACCTCCGCTGCGCCGCGACTCCAATCGCGCGCGGCTCCGAGGTCGATGAAACCGCTGCGGGTCATTGCTTCGAGTGCGTCGCCGAGGTGCTCCGCGGCTTCGCGGCGCGCGCGCCGGGTGGGGTGGCCGTGGAGCTCGGCGACATCCTTACTCGACCAGAGCTGTTCGAAGCGCGCATCGGCGGCAGCGGCGGAGGCGCCTTCGACGTAGACATCGAGATCGCGATAGTGAATGTCGCGACCGATGCCGAAGTACGACTCGGCGAGATTGCGCCCGCCGGTGAGGTAGCGCGTTCCATCCACGGCGATCACCTTCTCGTGCATTCGCTTGAGCATCCATGGCAGATGCCGCAGATCGAAGGGATGGTACGTGCGGATCTGGACACCCTCGTCGCGCAGATGCGCCATCACTGCTTTGGGGATGCGGCGGAAGGTGCCGTCGATGATGACGCGAACGCGGACGCCGCGGCGCGAGGCGTCGCGCAGCAGTTGAAGGATCGCGAGCGTGATCCGGTCGTCGCGCGTCATGAAGTAGGCGACGTCGATCCGCTCATGAGCCTGACGAATGAGGTCGACGCGTACCTGTGCCGCGTCGCGATCGTCATCGATGAGGCGGACCTCATCTGCGTGTACGCAGAACGCGGCCAACAGGATGAGAACGAAGGCTGGCAGGCGGCGGCGCACCGGAACCGATCAGTGCAGTTACGGCGCCAGGTCGTTTATTGTGGAGCCGCGCGAATGAAGATCGTCTTCGGAGCCGTGCTCGCGATCATCGGCTTGCTCATCGTGATCGGCAGAAAAAGGCCGGCGATGTTCGTCGGCGCGGTGCTGCTTGCCGCCGGAGGCTATCTCGTCTTCATGGGCATTCGGGCGCGCAGGCTCGAGTCGGTGATGAATGAGTTCATCGCGGCGGCGGGCCGCGGCGATCTGGCAACGGTCCGGCGTCTCGCGGACGAACAGCCGCTCTTCATCAACTCCATTCAACGCAGTTCCGGAGTGATCGTCGATCGTCCGCTTCATGCCGCGGCGAAGGGACTGCATCCGGATGTCGTCGCTTTTTTGATCAAGCGGGGAGCGATCGTCGATGCCGATCTCGAAGACGGCAGCACCGCGCTGCACGCGGCGGGCGAGCAGGGTTTCATCGATGACGAGCAATCCCTGCGCCGCGAGGCCGTGATCAATGCGCTCGTCGATCGTGGAGCGCCGGTCAATGCGAAGGATTTTCGTCAGGAAACACCGCTCATGGCCAATGCAGAAGACCCGCGAGCCATTGCGGTGCTGCTTCGGCATGGTGCAGAGGTGAAGGCGCGTGACAGTTATGGCCGCACTCCGCTGCACTACGCGGTCATGACACATGGAGATCACTCGGCCGCGATCACGCTGCTGCTCGAGCATGGCGCGGAGGTCGATGCGCGCGATCGCCACAATCAGACCCCGCTCCTCGTTGCGACGATGAATCCTGCCGACATCGCGACGCTGCTCGCACATGGTGCTGACGCGAAGGCGCGCGATGATCAGGGGCGGAACGCATTGCACCTGGCCGCGCGTTCGCCGGACAATCTCCGCAGCGACATCGAGATGCTCGGAGTGCTCTGCTCGTGTGGCCTCGATCCCGACTCTCGCGACACGACGGGCGCGACGCCGCTCGGAATCGCGCGCGAGCGTCTCGCAAAAGAGAGCGATCGAATCTGGGTCGATGGCCGCCGCCGCATTGTCGGCTTTCTCGATGTGAACGGACCATGCCGGCGGCTCGCCGGCGCGACCAGAGAGCAGCGCGACTTTGCCGTGGCCGAGTTCTTGTGCCGAGATCACGACCAGCACTCGTGCGGAGTCGTGGCGTGGGATTACGACGAGGGGAAGGGAGTCGCCGCCGATCCCGCGCGGGCGGCCGCGCTGTATGAGCCCCTCTGCGATGGCGGAGCAATGTTCGCCTGCAACAACCTCGGCTTGATGTTCGAGGAGGGCCGCGGTGTTGCGAAGAATGCGTCGCGCGCGCGGGAGCTCTTCCGCCGCGCATGCGACGGCGGGGACAAGAACGCGTGCGAGCACATTCAGGAAAAGGCAGAATGAGGTGCGGTAGCTCCGTCACCCCGAGCGAAGTCGAGGGACCCGGGTGGGCGGGTGGTACGAAGCTCATGTCGCGCGCTTCCCACACACGCGAGATCCCTCGACTTCGCTTCGAAGAAACTCCCAGTGTCTATGCGGGTTTGAGCCGACCAGTCCCTTCTCCCCCGCACGGGGGAGAAGGAAACTGACGGCTAGAGCACCGCGAGTTTCTCTTACTCAGTCGCGGCGTTGCGCGACGTCGCCCGCTCGGGATGACGAGGCTCACCCTCGCTCAGTCGAACGCGTCAAGTGCAGCAGCCAGCTCCTCGATCGAAGGCCGCTCGCGATAGTCCGTCTCGATCTTCAGCCAGCGCACGTGACCTTCCTGATCGAGCACGAACGCGGAAGGACGCGGAACGCCGTCGATCTTCTGTTTCGCATATTCAGGATCACGCAGGCCGTAGCGATCGATCGTGAGTGACTGAGGGTCCGAGAGCAAGGCGAAGCCGAGCGCGCCGCGTTTGTCGGACTCGATCTTCTTCGCGAGCTCTTTGTTGTCCTCGGGCCGATCGCGGCTGATCGCGTAGACGCGCGCCTCGGGGAAGCTGCGTGCGAGATCACGAAGTCCGACCAACTGCCGGACGCAGTAGGGTCACCAGAAGCCGCGATAGAACACGAGCAGGACTTTGTGACCGTGCGCGGCGGAGAGACGGACGACGTGGTCGTTCTGATCGAGGAGACGAAAGTCAGGCGCAGCGCCGCCAACGCGCGGAGGCGCGGCCGCGATGCTCATGAGGAGCAGGGCCGAGGTGAGGAGCCATCGCTTCACGTGTGGGCCGATCCGATCGAGAGGTCGTTGTGCAGCGGCTCGTAGTCCCGTCCAAACGTGACATCGCCCGGCCTCCAACCCGATGGACGGCGGAACGCGCCCCAGCAACGCTTCAATGCGTGCAATTGCATCGCGATCAACCCTCGCTCGTTGTCCGCGTCGATGGCCGGATCGCCGACGCCGGTGGGGCGGGGCGGTTCACCGTAAAGTGCGGTGCCGAACACGACATCCCAAATCGAGAATGTCTGTCCGAAGTTGCAATTGTGCAGCCCTGCGCGGGCGGGATCCGCCTTCATGTGATGAAGGCGATGAAATCTCGGATCGACGAAGATCTTGTCGAGATGACGGCCGAAGCCGATGCGAACGTTGGTGTGGGAGAACTTTTGAATCAGCTCGCTCATCAATGCGAGCCACGCAAAGTCAGCGATGTCGACGCCGATGATCAAGGCAACGGCAGCCAGCACCATCGATTCCATGGCGCCGCTCAGGTAACTATCGCGGTCGTCGGTCCAGCAGCTCATCTGGCGCTGACTGTGATGCAGGCTGTGCAGCGCCCACAACCAGGGGATGAGATGCTCCGCGCGGTGCATCCAGTAATAGACGAAGTCGGCGGCGAGGTAATAGAGGGCGATCAGCAGCAGCGGATGATGGCCGAACCAGGGAATCCAGTGCTTGACGCCGAACGTCGCTTCGCCGGCGACATCGCGATTTTCGAAAAGAGCGCTCACCGGCGAGAGCACGATGTAGCTGAACAACGGCAGTAATCCGAGGAGTACGAGCAGTGTGTAGAGACGATCGATCCTGGTCAATCGGCGATCGGTCCAGCGTTCCGCCGGCACGATGGATTCGAGCGGGCGGAAGATCAGAACGATGACGCCGATCTGGATCGCCGTGATGATGACGGCTTCAGCGACTTGATGCGGATCATCATGGACGTGGAGGAAGGAGAGGATCGGGATCAGGTGGCCGCTGAGCCATGCGATCGACGCGAGCCACAGTTGCAGTAGGTAGGACATCGTCAGGCGGCAATCATTGAGCGCGATGATTCTACTGAAACGCGAGCGGCGGTATTTCTGTCAGAACTCGAGTCCCGCTCAGCCGTGGCTACGACTGACGGGTCGACGGGTTCCGAGGGGAAGGTCATGATAGGCGGCCACCAGCTCGGCGATGCGAATCCAGTCGCCGGGTAGAACTGGTTCGGTGACGAAAGTTCCCTCAAGGAGATAGGCGACCTCGGTGATTACGAGTTGAGGGACGACAAGAGGTCCTTCGTGCGATTCGAGGAGCGACAGGCAAGCGACATGATCACGATCATCTTCGTCGATGTAGGCGTATAGCGGGCCGGAATCGACGAGGATCGCTATTTGCGACCTCGGCGCGAATGATTTCTTCAATCCGACTCGCCGTATCGCGACGTCCGCTGCGACCAGCCTTCGCGGCGAGCAGCCGGCGTGGACCACGTCGGACGTGAGCTTCGATCGCTTCGCGCGTGACATCGGCAATCGTAATTCCTCGGCGTGAGGCCTCGTGACGTACGCGAGCGGCGAGGTCTTCGGGCAGCTTGACAGTCGTTCGCCTCATGGTATGCCAGCATCGCCAGCGTTCTGCAACGTGTCAAATCAATGCGGGCCCGTGAGCAGTTCTCGACGACGATGAACGGGTTCACCGCCAGCCATTCATTCTCTTCCGCCATCTCAGACACGACCCGCACGAATCGCTTCGCTGCGGGCATTTCATTCTGTCAGAATCGCATTCATGGGCGACGTCGACGAGCGCGGCACGGGGTTGAAAATAGCTTTCGAGCTGTTTGATGCCGCGGAGTCGATCATGTGCCAGAACCTTCGGCGTGCCGATCCCACGGCGACCGATGAAGAGGTCGAGCGTAAGCTGATCGAGTGGCTGCGCGATCGCCCAGGAGCGCCGGACGGCGATGCGGTTGGGATTCGACGTGCCTGGGTGGAGACGAAGTGAATCGACTCGAGGCCGCATTGAAGCGAATCGGGCACGATCTCGATGAGATCGGTGTGCCATGGGCGGTTGTAGGTGGTCTCGCGGTGTCGGTCCTCGGCGAGCCGAGACTCACACGTGACGTGGATGTGGCTGTCGACGCAGGATCCGATCGCGAGGCCGAGCGTCTGATCCGGGAGTTGCGCCTTCGGGGTTACGAGCCGGTCGCGATCGTTGAGCATGAGGCTACTGGCAGGCTTGCGACCGCGCGACTGTTGCCTTCGTCGGAACCCTGGCGCGTTGCGCCGTTCGAAGTCGAAGCAGGTGAGGCTCACGAAGACGGTGCCGCAAGGCGCAGCAATCAACGAGGCGGCACGTTGCCGCTGGCGTCCCCAACGGGATTCGTATTCTTCTAACCCTTTGCGGATCTGTAACTTACACATTCTAAACGACGCGAGAAAAGCTCAAATTCCTCGAAAACGGGGTCGGGGGTACGTATCGGTGACGTGAAACGGGGGGCTTGCGTGATTACGCTGGCCTTCTATAGTTAATGCATGATGCGTAGGGCCCCAATTTGGCTTCGAGTCGTTGTCGGCATATTCGGCCTTCTGCTCGTCGCGATATTTCTAACGAGCGCTGACCTTCATGGCGTCCGGGGATTGATCGGTGTTGCCGGCGGCATAGCCGCCGGCATCGTCATCGTGTCGTTACTGAACAGTCTTTGGGATCAGCAGTAGCGTCGTCAACGAATAGAACAGGCCGTTGATGTCGATCAAGGACATACCGTCCCGCACCACTGTTTGGCTTCCGAGACGCAGATCCCGTCCCATGAGTTTGTGCAGCAGTAATTGTCCTTGTTGCATACCGTCGTCGCGCACGTGCTGCACGTCTTCGTGAGCGCAATGCCCTGCGTGCAGGCGCTGTGCGTACAGGAACTCGGAGGAGGTGTAGGGTTACCGCCGCTCCCGCATGTATTTCCGCATAGTTGTTTGGCTTCGTTGACGCAGACTGAGTCCCAGCCGCTATTACAGCAATACGAATCCGATTTACACACGGTAGCTGCGCAACTGCTACACGAACTTGCTAGCGCCGCGCCGGCGGTACATTCCGTGTGAGTACATCCACTCGGCTTCGAGGAGGAGCATTGCAGCGTGCAATCGACACCGTAGCAAAGCGCTGCTTTTGCGAGTTCGGTCGCAACGTCTGCGCAGGCTGGCAGATTTCCGGCAAAGCATGTTCCGATCTCGAATCCCAAGAGGCCCATTTCACAAACATTCAATGAGCTGCAGATCTTGCCCAGAGCGCAGTTGGAGAGGCAGAACCCCGTACTCGGACATGACACCGCTTGTGTATTGAAGTTGAAGCTGGCTGCAGTGTCGGAGATCGGATCTCGAAGCACAAGAACGGCTGGTGCTCCGTCTGTGTCTTTGGAGATCTCGACCTGGAAGGTTGATCGGACTTCGCCAATTTCGGTTTCAATAATGTACGAGGCGCCGGAGGTTGTATCCGACAGTGAAATCATTCCTCGGTCAGGAGTTTTTCTCTCAACGGAGTAGACTGCCGCAGTTCCGCGAGCAGATTCCACGACAGCGCTCTTCGAGAGACTCACGGTGAAGATCATCTCGCTCTGTGCGATGTACGCCGATCTCCGAAACATCGCTTGAGCCTCTTGCGATTGGTCAATCTCTTCGCCACGCAAAACCCTAATGGCTCCCAGGCGGCAACCTGTACCCATCAGTTCGTGGGGTGGTGTTTTGCGAAGATCTTGGGCGAATTGAGTAGGAGCGAAAATTAAGAAGATTACTGGCAGAAAGATGGATAAATAGAGATAGGACAGGAGACCCTCGGACTTAAACATACCAAGCTCGCTTTCCTTAGTGTCAGCTTCCTTTTGCTGACGGTTAAACCCTCAAAACGCGGGAGTCGCAAGCTCCCGTTCGTGGCCCTATTGCCACGTTAGTATGGAATCAGTGACGCGCATAAAAGTCAAGAGATAGTTGAGACTAATTCTCAATTCAATCGCGTAGGTGCGTCCAAAAGAAAGGGCGCCTGCTTGCGACAGGCGCCCACTAAGGAAAGCTGCCTCGCCGTCGACCATTAGTCGCCGGTGGTGTGGTGAAAGGACTTCACCTCTGCGGAAATGCTACCAGTCCTGTCAGACAAGTGCAAGTCTCGTAAGTCATTACTCCGAATGATGTTACGTCACAAACCGATCCTCGACGGGTGGCAATTTCTACACCGATCGACGCTCCGCCGATTTGTCAAGGCGACAAGAGGTACAAAACCGGACGTAAGGTGACGTCGGGGACGTAGGGAACATTACCCCGATCAACTCGGTGATTCGGCTAGGCCACTTCTAGAAGTCCGTCAGTGCTCATCCAACGGCGCAAGAAGGATCGCAGCTTCGCGATCGTCTGAGCGGCATCGTTTTCTTCGACAGCCATGGTTCGGACTTCCTCGACTGCGGCCCGCACTGCAGGAATTGACGACGCGTTTTTCATCGGCCGAAACAATTTCACCGCGTCAATCTTGAGTGTCTGATCGATGAGTGTGGGGTTCGAACCTGCAATTTCTAGAATCATGCGCTTCTCTTTCTGATCTCCTTCGCGGAACCATTTCGCGGCGCGAACACTGAACAAGACAGCCATCTCCTCGGGTTCGAACTGATCGGAGTCCCCGAGCTTCGCTTGCCGGTCGAGAAGCGTCAGCCGTTCCTTCTCGAGCTCCTGTTGCATCGAGCTGAATTCCGCTTCGTTCACCTGGTCAGCAATCCTGACGCGCAAGAGATTCCGACGTGAGGTCTCGTTTCTCTGGAGTGAATCACGTAATGATTTCTCTTCGATCTCGCGAAGCTTATTGTTCTCGGTTTTCGAATCGCCGACGAGATCCATGGCGAACTTCTCGAGCTCGGGTGCGATGCGAATGCTTTCCAGAAAGTCTATCGCTTGCTTTTCGAGCTCTTTCATCTCAAGTGATTTCTGTTTGCAGCGAGGATCGCGCTTGCGCCAGGTACAGTGATAGTAAACATATTGACGACCGGACTTCTTGGTCTTCTCTTCGGCGGTCACGGAGAGTCCGCACTCACCGCAACGAATGAGACCTGTAAATGCAAACTCGCGGGTTTTGCTGCGTGCCTGGCCTTTACGCCCCAGCAAGCGCTGGACGGTTTCGAATTCGTGCAGAGAGACGACGGCCTCGTGTTTGCCGGGATAGAGCTTGCCTTCATAAACGAGAACCCCGGCAAAGAAAATGTTCTCGAAGATGCGGTAGATGGCGGAGAGGCTGAGCGGTTTTCCGCCCTCGATCTTTCGAGGCAGGGTTCGGAGTCCGCGTTCTTTCATGATGCGCTGAATGTCTCGGGGTGAATACGCACCGGTGAGCATCAGCTCCCACATTTCTCTGACGAGTGGAAGCCGCTCCGGGTCAGAAATGATCGTGTGATCTTCCTTGCGATTCAGGTAGCCGATCGGCGCCACGCCCGGACGCCAACCCGCGTAGACCTTGTCGCGTAGTCCACGCTTCACGTTCTCCGACAATGCATCGCTGTAGTACTTGGATTGACTGAGCATGATCGCGAGCATCATCTTGCCGGCCGACGTGTTCTCGAAGGTGTAGCTCGGAAACTTCAGGTCCCTCAGCTTACCGATATCCAAGAGGTTGATGATCTGACCAGCATCAACAGCATTCCGAGCCAATCGATCGACCGCCCAAGCAATGATGCCGTCCGCCTCGCCGCGTTCGATGCGCTTCAGCATCGCGTTGAAGCCCGGCCGACCCGGCACCATCGCCGACTGTTCTTCTTCCAGCCAATCGACGATGGTCAAGGCGTCGTGATTCTCGTAGCGGGTCTTGAGCTCCCGCTTCTGCGACTCGATCGACTGCGCTTGCCGATCCTTCTCCTCGGAGGATTTTCTGCAATACACAAAATATTTCATTATGAATTGATTGATGAATTGAGACGCTCGACCTGCGTCCCGGCCTTCACCGTAGCTCTGTCAGATTTTTTTGCAAGGCGGGCTGCCTGCTCCGAGGGAGTAGGGCTTGCGAGTAGCGCATAGAGACGTACAAGGCGTAAAGCTTCGGTACGTGCGATCTCTATCGGTAGCTCTTCGCCGTAGGCTTCACGATAGATCGTGCGGAAACGTTCGACCTGTTCGTTTGAGAGCAGCATCGATCAGGAGATTACTGATCTCTACGAGCCGCGAAAGACTCCTTCTTGTGGGAGTTCTCCCACATTCTCCAGACACGCAGAATTGATCATGCCTTCATTCATACGCCGACAATGAATCGCAAAGAAGTCTGTGTAATGTGCCGCCTGTGACTACATCACTCTCTTCTTCCTCCTTACCGAGCGCTCCGAAGGAGCGGCAATATCTTGAGAAATGGTCTTGTGGAGTGATCATAACGATGAGCGTACTCGTGACCTTTGAGATGAGAAGGTGGATGTTTGTGCCGGGGTGACACGCGTCGTTCTGATCGGTCGTTCGATGTCCCCGAAGTCCCCGATGTCCGGTTTTGCGGTGAGGGGCCGAGTGCACCTAACTCGTTTTCTTCGCTGACGCTCGCTTCACTCACGCTCGACAGGGCGGGGAAGGCTGGCCGTCGCGAACGGAAACGAGGGGCCGATCAAGAAATCGGGCCGCTACTTCCGGATCGCGAGACGGCCGAGCCGAACCCCGACCGTCTGAGGATCGAAGTAGAATCACGCCGTGACGAAGAAGCAGATCGAGAAATGGTCGAAGGTGACGGTGGTTCTTCTGCATCGGCAGGTAGCCAATCTCGACATGCTCTCGCACGACATCCGACTGAAGCACCGGAAAAGATTCACGAGGGCAGAGTTGATTCGAGCCTTGATCGAGGCTGCATTCCAGAGTGGAGCCGATCTCTCCGAAGCAACCTCGGAGCAGTCGCTCGGTGAGCTTGCGTTTGCCTCGAAGAAGAAACGGTGAATCGCTTCAATTCTTCTATAAGCCGGTAGGAATATTTCTTCGCAAATCGTTGAGAAATCTTACCTTCGACGAAGAATGGTGTTGAACCGACTAAACACCTGAATCAACACCTGCCAAAGGTAGCTTCGGAGGAATCCACGTAACGACGACGATATACTCCCGCCGTTCGAGAGGAGGTCGCCATGGTCGACTGTTACCTCAGGTGGGGCGCGATCGTGTTCGCAAGCCTGGCGCTATTGGGCGGAGCATGGGGCGTTTTCGCTCGGCTCAAAGCCAAGGGGCAAGGCTTCGCGCCAAACTCGCTACAGGCTCTCGCGATCGTCTTCTTTCTCCCAACGATGGTGGTTGTTGCGGCAGTCTCGGAAATCGATAAACAGGCCATCGCAGCGTTGCTCGGTACTGTTGCCGGATACATTCTTTCGAGTCCGAAGGGCACGGAAAAAGAGGAGCGGAAGTCAAAAGACGATTCAACCACTACTCCGTAGAATTCTTTAACCGGAAGCCGATCCATATACACAGAAATCCGGCAAAGTGCAGGAGCAATGCGGTGATGACTACAAGCGGTGGCCAGCGCGAGACAAAGTTGTATTCAAATCCGCCTGGACTGAGATTCGCCCACAACATCTCGACGACGAAGACAGCCACCAGCGACGTACCGAGTCGTATCAGCAGCGATGACATCTATATCGCGTTTCTCTGAGCTGAACTCACAATCGAATCAAACAGGCTTCTTGTTCAAGAATCGGTCCCTCGACTGCAAAGCGCGTCACGCTCCTCATCCGATAGCTTTTCATCAAACTCCGCCTCGAATTTCTCAAATGCTTCGGCGCAGTTCATGACGATGTACGTCATGGCGATGCCCGCCCGGCGCAACACGATGGCTTCTTCTGAATCGGCAGGATGCTGTCCCGCAAGGCTTGCGAGCACCTTCATTCCGGCTTCGTGTTCCCGAAAATACTCTGAGCTCTTTTTCATGATTGTGCGCTCGATCGTCCAAGCCCACCCCCCACCACCACACCATGCGGGGGGTACGGGGTTCTACTACCAGTTCGCGAAGTCTGGCGAGCGGTGGAGTTTGTGACCGGGCTGATACAACGAAGGCGAGATGTCGTAAGCGGATACGGTGTGCGCCGTCGCGACTGTACTGAGCCTGCCGTGAATACCGCTCCACGAGGTAGTCTTCATCACGACCCAAACCATTGTCACGGATGCGTTGGTTGAATCGACTGCCTCACATCGTACATACGTTTCGCCGAGAAAGTCCCGATGATAGGCGCTCCATCGGACCTTGTGATACTTCGCAGTCACGAGCTGATCGATAGTCGAGCCGTTCTCTTTGTGATCTCGAACAAGCGACATTGCCCGACCGGTCATCAAACCAAGGGACTCATCGATTCGCGGCGCGTACAACCACAGCACCGGAACCAAGAGCACAGCGACAACCACGGCAACTGCTAGAAGTTTCCACCGGCGTTTCATGGCTTGCATTCGTAGCAGAGAAGCATCGTGTTTCCGAGATCATCGAAGGTCTTCCGTTTCGAATCCACAACCCACGTGGTGCTCACGCTCACATCAAACTCAACCGCATTGGGAGCTACTGCGTTCGTGAACTGAATGACTGGCTTCGCACCGCTCTGATATTCGGGCGGCACTCGTAGATAAGCACCCCCGATGTCGATCGTCTGATCGCAGCCATTGCAACGTGCATCGAAGATAAACAGGTTGAAGAGAAGGCGATCCTTCCACGTCGGATCTTTGAACTTTGATTTGTGGTGTTCCCACGCCTTGTAACCGATGTAGTTCACCCGGTTCGCGTGAATGCAGTGCTTCTCTTCTCCGTATGGGTCAATCCAGTTCGTAGGATTGTCATCCACGTACGCATACAAGTTCGGACTGACCATTGTCCCGAGAGGGTCTGCTTGCGTGTATCGACCCCACGTCGGCCGATACCACCTGAACACGTTGTATGTGCGCTCTCCGCCCTCATCTTGCTGTCCTGGTAACGAGAGTGGCTGATAACGGCCTGCGCCCACGCGTGTCGCATAAATTTTTCCGAATGGCTCACGCTCGACGTACCAATCAACCGCACCACTCGCGTCAGTCGTCAGAATTGGAGCACCGAGGTGATCGTTGAAGTAGTAGTGAACAGTGTTCGTCAGATTCTCGATCTGAGCGACTGGCTGATCGCCGAACCAGATGTAGTCATACGCGACGGTCGGTTGTGTCGCATACGTCTCGGAAAGCAGATGACCGTCTGGATCGTAGAGGTAATACTTCGTCCCGCTCGCATTCACGGACTCATTCTTAGCGATCATCTCCGCCGAGACGATGATTGGTGCGCCAGCAGAATCAAGAGCCCCTGGCCCGCTAGCGTTGACAAACTCCGCGGGCGAAACGTTCTCACCGACGACCGCTGAAAAGGGGACGTTCAGTTCCGCCGCTTTCTTCGCGAGAGCAATTCCGCGAACTCGCACCGTCGCGTCGAGCACTTGGTTCTCATGGTCCTGCTTCTTGAACTCTCTTCGGGCGGTGTCGCGACGTTCGCGTGCTGCCAGCGCGGGCGTCAAGCCAAAGGCGTTGCACGACGGCGCATCGCCGAAAGCACAAACGGGAAAAAGAAGACACACGAGGAACGACAGGGACAACTTGCGGACGAACATTTCGCTACCTTTGCTTCGGAAAAAGTGCGGAATGCTACCACGATTCGGAAGGAACTCCTGCACGAAAAAAACGCCGAGCACCATGCCCGGCGTTTCCTAGTTTTGTGCGACCGCTGTCTGACGCGCTACTTCAGCGGCCCTCCGATGATACCAGCCGAAGTGTGGGTTGCTCTGCCCACGTCATGCGAACTGCTTCTTCGAGTTTGTCTTGTCGCGCCTTGATCCAGGGTGCGTACGATCGCTCGGTCACGCGAATCGAAGTGTGACCGAGGAGTTGTGAGACCGATTCGAGAGGTACACCTTTCAGAAGGAGCGCTACAGAAAACGTGTCGCGGAATCGATGGGCGTGACCATCACTCACGCCGGCGAGCTCGAAGATGCGATACAGCGTTCGCTTCCAACTGGAGCAAGCGCTTTGCACGGAACCAACGTGCGTCCAGAAAAAATAATCAGGATGAACGCTGCGGGTAGCTTGCTCTTTGAGCAGAGCGACGACGAAGGGCGGCAAGGGCACGAGCACTGGAACGCCGGTCTTTCTCTGCTGATGCAGAAAAAGTTTTCCATCCTGCGAGAGTCGATCTTTGGCGAGTGTCGCCGCGTCAGAAAGACGCAGACCCGCGTAGCGAAGAACATAGACGAAGGCGAGAACGCGCCGAGCGTTTTCTCTTCCGTAGGATCCGCGGATCTTGAAGTTCGCGGCTACATCGAAGATGCGCTCCATCTCTTCGTCAGAGAAGGGCAGCGTCGGCGACGCATCCACCTTCGGCGGCTTCAACGCTCTGGCAGGACTCTTCGCGATCCAGCTTGCATCCTCGCAGAAGCGAAGGAACGAACGGAGTCGCTCGAATTTCTTGAGCGCGGTGATTGGCGCGCAGCTCCACGAAGCACGGTATTGGATCATCGCTTTGACATCGAGCTGCTTCAGGTAGCGGAAGCCGTGTTCTGCGCACCAGGGCGCGAACGAATCTTTGAGAAGAACGCGATGCAAGTGCACGGTCGAAGGGCGAACACGAGCAGCTACATCTTCGAGGAAGAGATCGACGCCTTCCGCGATCTCGATGGCCTTCACCGTCGCGCCTCCGAGCTGGCCGGAGAGATGCGATTCACGAACGTAGGCTTCAGCTGCTTCCCAGGAATCGAGATTCAGCGCGCGCCGGGAAACCTGTTCGTCACCGATCGATCCTTCGATCCAGATCGGACACTTGCAACGCCGGTAACGCCGCGAGGAATGCGGGCATGCTTTGACGTGACGGCGGAAGATGGTGAGCATCGGCAACTCCGATGATCCGCCGAAGGGTACGTATTGAGGACGTGAGTAAAACGCTGCTTTCTAAACTATTGCTAAAAAAGCGTTTTAGGTTGGCGTCCCCAACGGGATTCGAACCCGTGTCGCCGCCGTGAAAGGGCGGTGTCCTAGGCCCCTAGACGATGGGGACGCATTCGCGAAGAGCGCGGAAATTAGCACGCGCAAACTGCGGAGTCAACGGGGCTTAAACCATCATCCGCGATTGATATTCCCCCGCTCAGCGGCCGGCGAAGAAGAGAAACGTTCCGGCAATGAGAATTGCGACCAGCAGCGCCGCGATGATCATCGCCCGCTTGCGGCGTGCGGCGTTCGCGTCCGCCATCTCGTCTTCCGCTTCATAGGCGAATTGGAACGCCTCGCCGCGGAAATGCACACCGCACTTCGGACAGCGCGTTTCATGCGCGAGGATCCATGCGCCGCAGTGCGCACAACGCACTTTGTTCGGATCGTTCTCGCGCTTCCTGCGATGAGAGTCGAAGTCGATCGTCACGGGTAGGAAGGTTGGTGAGCCCGGTAGGGATCGAACCTACGACCAATTGGTTAAAAGCCAACTGCTCTACCACTGAGCTACGGGCCCGCGCTTGCGACGCGACACCATACGGGGCGCGGCGTTTTCCTGTCAACCATGACGGCGTGCCACTTATTGCGATACCCTCCGCCGCCATGACTGAGAACATTCGTTGGGATGCACGGCACATCCTTCGTCAGATCGCGGATGCCGATCTCCGCCGCGACGTCCTCGCTTCTTTCTGGCGCCACGGCGATGCGCAGTCGCGGGCCATGGCCATCGTGCAGCTCGCGAAGGCTCTTCACTTCCGCGAAGAGTCGATCAGGAAAATGCCTCCGCCGAAAAAGGCCGACCTCCTCGCATCGCGGCTCACCGCTCCGGAGTTCGAGCAAATCCTCGAGGCCTCGCTGATGCACTACCTCACGCACGACAAGAACGCGATGCTCGCGGCCTTTCTCGATTTCTGGCACGTACCGCACGAGAACGGCTCGATCGAAGATGACGAGTACAAGACCCCGACCTCCGATCAGGTCCGCGAAGCCGTGGCCGCACTCGCACAGTTCCCGAAACGCGAAGTCGTGTTGTATCTCGCTGCTGCGGGATTGCTGATGGCAGGCGAGTGGCGCGATGCGACGTGGCCGGTCGTGGATGAGATGACGTCGACGTTGTAGGTCGCGTCCCCCTCATCCGCCTGCGGCACCTTCTCTCCCGCGTCGCGGGGGAGAAGGAACGACGCGCTCGAGCTCGCGCAACTCTTTGTCCGTCAGTTCCCGCACCGTACCCACGGCCATCTCGCCGATCGTGAGCGCGCCGATCGCGATCCGCGTCAGTTTCTCCACGTTCGCGTCGAGCGCCTCGACCATCCTTCGCACCTGGCGGTTGCGGCCTTCGGTGATCGTGATCTCGAATGCGCGCGGACTCGTGCGCGTCACCTTCGCCGGGCGCGTCGGGCCGTCGCGCAGCTCGAGGCCGTTGCGCAGCTGATCGAGTTGTTCCTCGCTCAGCGGCTTCGAGGCCTTCACCGCATACGTCTTCGGCACGTGGAACTCGGGATTCGTCATCCGCTCCGCGAACTGCGCGTCGTTCGTCAGGCTCAAGAGACCGCTCGTGTCGAGATCGAGGCGTCCGACCGGAAACACATACTGCCCGCGCTCCGGCAGCAGGTCGTAGACCGTCGGACGTCCCTCCGGATCTTTGTACGTCGTGAGATAGCCCACTGGCTTGTGCAGCAAGAGATAGATGCGCTTGGCCGAGGAGATCGGCTTGCCGTCGAAGGTGACGCGATCGCGCTCGAGATCAACCCAGTGATCGGGATCGCGAATCAGCTTGTCGTTCACCGTCACGTGTCCCGCCGCGATCCAGCTCCGCGCTTCGCTCCGCGAGCCGATGCCGGATTTCGAGATCAGACGTTCGAGCGTCTTGAGCGGGCGGTCGCCGGGGGGAAGCTTGCGGGCAGTCATGCGCGAACGGATTATGATCGCGCGCGGATGAAAAAAGTTCTCTTGTTGATTCTTCTGGTGGCGTGTTCCAGAGAAAAGCCCGTCGTGAGCTCCCGCCCCTCACCCCCGGCCCCTCTCCCCGCGGCGCGGGGCGAGGGGAGTGACTACGCGCCTGCCAGTCCTCCTTCGTATGACAAAGCGGTCGTCGCGTTTCGCAGTTCGCCCGGTTTTCATTTCGAGCTCACGATCGGGAAGGAGAAGGCGTCGGGCGAGCTGACCCGGCCTCGCATCGGGCAGGAGGTCCTTCGCTTCAAGAGTGGCAGCGATGAGTGGCTCGCGACGCGCAACGCCACGGGCGTTGTCTGGCAACGAAACGGGAAGCCCGAAAAGAACGAGCCGGCATTTGCCGATGCGGTGTATCAGTGGATCGTGATGTTCAACGATCCGCAGAAATCACCGACGCAAATCACCGGCGACCATCTCGAATTCAAGAACCTCAACACGAACGAGACCGTCTCCGTCTGGCTGACCTCGCACAACCACATCACCAGGATTCATACCTCCGGTTCAGGGAGTGCGTTTCCGTCAGTCGATCTCGCAATCGAGGAACCGAAGTCATGACCGACGAGCCGCGCGCGGAAGACATCGAGAGCATCGACGCCATCGTCAAGGCGTTCTACGAAGTGATCTCCGGCCCCGCCGGCGCGCCGCGCCAGTGGCAGCGCGACGCGCAGCTCCACCTGCCGCAGGCGCTCTTCTTTCAAGTGCGTAAGGACAACAGCATTCGCGTCGAGACGAAAGCGCAGTACAACGCGCGCGTCGACTCGTGGCTCGTCGAGCACGGCTTCTTCGAATACGAGATCGAGCGCGAGACGCGCCAGTACGGCAATGTCGCACACGTGTTGAGCACGTATGAGTCGAAGCACACCGCCGATGGTCCCGTCATCGGCGGTGGCAAGAACAGCATTCAACTCGTGTACGACGGGGCGCGTTGGTGGATCGCCTCGGCCGCGTGGAACTCGGCGTTGTAGCTACCGCAGCGCGATCTCATCCACCTCGAACGTGAACGCGCCCGGCGTCGGGCCGCCTGCGAACAGCACACCCATCACATCCGAGCCATCGATGCCAAACGCCGTCCAGGGAATCGTGAACTCGTTCCACTCCGCCGCAGGATTCACGGATTGAATGAGCGGCATCCGCCCGCGGCTCTGCGCGAAGACCATCACCCGCACAGGCTTGCCGTCGCCCTTCGCCCAGAAGTGCAGCTCTTTCTTCGACGAGAGGTTCACCGGCTTCATCGCGGCGTCGCCGGGCATCCACATCGCGCCGTACCACGCATAAGGGAGCGCCGCGTCGATCATGCCGGAGACGCGCAGCGATTTCGCGCTGCCTGCTGCGCCGCCATCGACGACGGTGACGTCGCCGCTCGATTTGCCGCCGGCCATCGTATCGGCGGACGGACGCCACGGAGAGCCGAAGGCTGCGACGGCCGATCCGGATTCGAAATCGCTCAGAAACTTCGCATCGAGTCCCACCGGCGTATTCGCTTTCGCCGCGCGCGCCTCCGCCACGCTCTTCGCGAACTTCGCGCGGTCGACGCGCGTGCCACCCTTCCAGATGCCTTCGATGTCGCGTGTCGCGGTGATGTCCTTCGTCGGGTCGCCCTTCACGAGCACGAGATCGGCGCGCAGTCCCTGTGCAATGCGCCCGCGGTCTTCGATGTGAAACGCCTTCGCCGGAACGCTGGTCGCCGAGGCGAGCGCCTCGAGTGGCGTCAGCCCCGCCGCGACGAGCAGTTCGAGCTCGCGATGCAGTGACGCGCCGTGCGCCGTTCCCGGATTCGGAGCGTCGCTGCCGGCCAGGATTGGAACCTTCGCGGCGCGCAGCTGGCGCACGGAGAGCTCTGCGCCGGCGTACGTCATCGCAGGCGCACCATCATGGTGCGGGAATCCGCTCTTCAGATTGCCTCGCACAGTGTCATCGAGATAGGGAGCGAGCTTCGCGTCATCGATGAGCGCCGAACTGCTGCTGCCGGTGATGCTCTGCAACACGACGAGGGTCGGGATGGCGAACGCATGATGCTGCGCGAGGAACTTGCCGAGCTCAGGATCGGGATCGCGATCGACGAAGAGGTGCACGATGCCGTCGGCACCGCAATCGATCGCGTCGCGTGCGCCGGCAAGTGTGCCGATGTGGACGACGGCGAGCTTGCCGCGCTTGTGCGCAGCGGCGACGACCGCTCGCATCGTTTCCTTGTCGATCGTCGGAATGTTGAGACCGTACGTTTTCCCATCGTCGTACACGATCTTGATCCAGTCCGATCCCTCGGCGATCCGCGCATCGACGAAAGCCTGCGCCTCTGCAGGCGCTGTGATGGTTGGAATCGGCATGCCGTATTCGGTTCCATGCCCATGCGGCGCGGTGACGAGCGTGCTGGCGGAGAAGAGGTCTGCGCGATCGGCGACATTGCCCACCTTCTGTTCGCCGCGCATCGCCGCGGCAAACGAGGCGCTCGTGAATTGATCGAGCTCAGTCGTAACGCCGAAGATCAGAGCCTGCTGCAGCGCGTCGCCAAAGGCGTGCGTATGCGCGTCGATCAATCCCGGCAGCAGCGTCTTCCCGGCCCCGTCGATCATCTCGGCGCCGGCCGCCTCGGCGATGCCGTGGCCGATGCGCGCGATTTTTCCATCGCGCACGAGGACGTCGGTGGAAGCGAGAACGCGCGAGCCGTCGAAGACGCGGACGTTGCGGAAGAGGAGATCGCCGGCGAAGAGCGGCAAGGTTGCGATGAAGAGGAGGACGAACAACGCTCGTTTCAACATGGTGGTCAAGGTAGGTCAGAGTACGAGCGAAACCGCAGGTTGTTTCGTCAGCGGCGCGGGATGACCTTTGTCATGACGCCGTATACTTCCTCTCGCCATGTACATGCTCGTGCTTGCGGCGAGTTTGTTCGGTATTCTCCCCAACGATCCTCCCGCTTTGCCGCCGGCGACCGTCGCGTCGTCGCTTCATCCGCAGTACTACCGCGTGTCGGTCTTCTGGTCGGACGAGCAGCCTTCCGCGGTCGCGCCGGTCGGTTTCGCAACGAAGGCCGACAGCGCGATTGCCGCGGCCGAGGCGGCAGGGATGCGAGTGTTCCCTTCGATCTATGTGGGAAGAGCGACATGGATCAATGGCCACAACGAGTCCCCCGGCTCCAACGTGTCCGCGTCCTATCCCCCTTCGGATCTGAACGCGTACTCGACCTTCGTGAAGAGCTTCGTCGCTCATTACGCCGGCCACTTCGACTACATCGCGATCGAAAACGAGGAGAACTCGCGACTCTATTGGGGCGGCACCGCGGACGAGTATGTCGCGCTGGCAAAGACGGCGATCGACGCGTGTCACACTGCTGACCCGGCCGCGAAGATCACGGATGGCGGAATGGTCACGAGCGTCTGGGGGACGGTGATCGCGAAAGACTGGATCACGAAAGGAACGCGCTCCCGGAACGACGCTCTCAATTGGGCCTATGGCTACTTCACCGACGATCAGCCGGCGGGAAGCGTCGATGCGCGGCTCAGTACTGCATCGCAGATTGGTCAATACATTGACGACCCGGCGTCGACGCTGAATGTGCAGACGTGGCCCTTCGTCAATACCGTCTTCGATACGCTCTCCGCGCGGCTCGACTTCGTCAACTTCCACTTCTACCACTCGCCGCGCTATCTGGGCGACGTCGCGTCCTGGCTGAGAGGCCGAACCGGGAAGCCGGTGCTTTCCAACGAGATGTCGCTGCGCATGGCCGCGGATCAATGCGATCCGGCCGCGCCGTTCAATGCGGCCACGCTCGATCGGATGGCGCGCCTCGTGTTCGAGTATCTGACCGCGTCGCGCGGCGAGGGCGTCGGTCCTGTGATCTGGTTCTCGATCGACACCGTATGCGATCCGAATCGCACTGCCGACATGTACAACGCGAGTCTCCTCAATCAGCCGCCTGACAACTCGCTTCGCCCTTCCGGCGCGACCTACGCGCGCATCGTGCCGGCACTCGGCACGCTGTCCGGTACACGGCTCACGACCGGACCGGACGTTTACGCGTGGCAATTCTCGCCGGCGCTCTTTGCAGCGTGGACCACGTCGGCATCGCAAACGTTGTCCATCGCGGCGGGATCAGCGACCACGGCCTCGATTACGGATTACGCAGGCAACGTTTCGTCGGCGACTGCAGTGAATGGGAAGTTCTTGATCACGATCACGAAGCCCGTTTTCATTCAGGTGAACGCGGTCGCGCGGCGGAGAGCGGCGAGGTGATCAGCCGCGCTCCGCGTTGGAACGTCAGGTAAGCCCATGCCCACTGCGTGATCACGAGCAGACGATTGCGGAAGCCAATCAGAAAAAAGATGTGGATCGTGAGCCATGCGACCCACGCGAGGAATCCGCTCAGTTTGATGAAGCCGAGGTCCGCGACCGCGGCGGCGCGGCCGATGGTTGCGAGCGAACCCTTGTCCCAATACTTGAAGGGCTCTCGCGCTTTTCCTGCGATGATCTCCGCGGCGTACGTTCCTTCCTGAATCGCGGCAGGTGCAACGCCCGGCACTCCTTCGACGAACGCGAGATCTCCAACCACGAACACCTCGGGATGCCCGGGGATCGTCATGTCGGGTTGCACGATCACGCGGCCCGCGCGGTCGAGCGGCGCGCCGAGTGTTTGTGCGAGCGGTGACGCTTGAACGCCTGCTGCCCACAACACGGTGCGCGTCGGGATGCGTGTTTCGCCGACGCATGCCTCGTGATCATCGACGCTCGTCACGCGGCCGTTCGTCATCACTTCGACGCCGAGGCGCTCGAGCTGGCGTTGCGCTTTCATGGAGAGTGAAGGGGGATACGGCGGGAGCACGCGATCGCGTCCTTCGACGAGCACCACGCGTGCGCTCGACGGATCGATGTGACGGAAGTTGCGGATCATCGTCTGCCGCGCGATTTCGCTCAGCGCTCCTGCGAGCTCGACGCCGGTCGGTCCGGCGCCGATCACGACGAACGTCAGCCATGCCTTCTGCCGTTCGGGATCCGTCTCGCGCTCCGCGGCTTCGAAGGCGAGCAGCACGCGCCTCCGAATCTCGAGCGCATCTTCGATCGTCTTCAATCCCGGCGCGAACGGTTCCCACTCGGGATGATTGAAGTAGGAGTGCGTGACGCCGGTCGCGACGATCAGGTAGTCATAGCCGAGCGTCGTGCCGTCATCGAGTTTCACCTCTCGCGTTGCCGTGTCGATGGCCGTTGCTTCGCCGAGGATGACTTCGACGTTGCGCTGTCTGGCGAGGATGGAGCGGATGGGCGTCGCGATGTCGCTCGGATTCAGAGCGGCGCTCGCGACCTGGTAGAGCAGCGGCTGGAAGAGATGAAAGTTGCGGCGGTCGGCGAGTGTGATGCGAACGGGTGCTTTCGCGAGGCGGCGCGCGGCGTAGAGCCCGGCGAAGCCGCCGCCGAGAATCACGACATGCTTCATGCGCCGATCTTCGCGAGCTCCGGCTTGCCACTCCACGCACCCCAGGAGAAGCAGCGGATGCAGGTGAAGGTGAAGTCGGTGACGCCTGTCGTCACGTTCTCGCGCTTTGCGATTTCGAGCGGCGACTGGCAGCGGTAGCAGAGGATCGAGTCGCCCCGCTGGATGTTCTCCACGAAGCCCTCGGTCTGTTGCGCGAGGAACTCCTTCTGCTTCGGCCGCTGCGGAATCGTGAGCGTTTCCTTGCCGCGGTCGCAGGTGAGCGTGATGTGATCGGCGAAGGTCGTGTGCACGAAGGATCCGGTGAGGAGGCCGCCGGGATGCTTCGGGCAGGGGATGGGCTGGCCGCTGTAGAACTGGCGCGCGATTTCGCGCAGAGTCTCGACTTCGGTAGGCATGTCTGACAGTTTAACGAACGCCGGCAGGCGTTCCTCCAGGAAATTAGGCCCAGGGGGCACGCAGGCTCGCGGATACGCGGGCTCGCGGTCCCATCCACCCCGCCGAGCCCGCGTGCCCGCGAGCCCCCGTGCCCCCGGCTAATTTCCTTTCGCGCCTTCGACGCGTTCGAACACCCGCAGGAAATTCAATCCGAGGATTTTCTCCACGTCTAACTCGCTAACGCCACGCTGCAGCAGCCGGGCCGTCAGTGCCGGAAGCAGCGACGCATCCGTCAGTCCCTCGGGCAGCGCGGGGACGCCGTCGAAGTCCGAGCCGAGTCCTACGTGCTCGACCCCTGCCACGGTCGCCGCATGGATCACGTGATCGGCGACCTGATCCAGCGTCGCCTTCGGGAGGCCGAGAGCCTGGAACCACTGGAGATAGCTGTCCCAGTCGGTGCGGTCGTCAGGTGTTTCTTCCGTGCCGCCAGTGCCGTTGGCGCCGGTCCGCTTCTGCGAACGCTTCATCACCTGCGCGACCTCGTTGCTGATGAACGCGGAGAAGAAGTTGATCATGCAGATGCCGCCGTTCTTCGCCAGATCGCGCAGCATGTCATCGGTCATGTTGCGCGGGTGATCGCAGATCGCGCGGCAGGAGGAGTGGGTGGCGACGACCGGCACGCGCGTGGTCTCCAGCACCGCGTAGTACGCCGCATCCGAGACGTGCGAGATGTCGACGATCATGCCGAGGTCGTTCATGGTGCGGACGACGTCGCGGCCGAAGTCGGTGAGGCCGTTGTGCCGCGGCGCATCGCCCGAGGAGTCGCACCAGTTGTTCGTGTTGACGTGAGTCAGCGTCATGTAGCGCGCGCCGCGAGCGTAGAAATCGCGAAGGATGTCGAGCGAGTCTTCGATCGCATGTCCCCCTTCGACGCCGATCATCAGCGCATGCTTCGCGTCGCGTTTCGCGCCGCGAATGCCGGCCGCGTCGGAACAGAAGGTGAGGATGTCGGGGCGGCGCCGCGCTTCCTCATGAATGAGAGTGATGAGCCGGAAGGCGAAGCCGGCGGCGCCGCGGCCCGCGTAGAACGGAGGCACGTAGGCGGCGAAGAACGACGCGGTAATCCCGCTCTTCTGCAACGACGCGAGATCCAACTGCGCCTCGGCATCATGCTCGTCGAGGTGCACGTTGTGGCGCAGCATGCGGTAGGGAGAGTCACAGTGGCCGTCGACGATGATCGCGCGGCGGTGCAGATCGGTCATGCGGTGAAGAGTAGCAACATATAATCCCGCCCCGCATGCGTACCGAACGCGACCTCGCTCCCGATCCGCGCGATCAGGGACGCCGGCGATTCATGATTGCCGGCGAGCACGTCATTCTCCGCGCCTTCGAGCGGGAGGATGTCGAGCGCTGCTATCGCTGGATGAACGATCCGAACATCGTCCGGACGCTGAAGACGCGTTATCCGATCGCGTTCGAGAACGAGGCGGAGTGGCTCGAAGGGGCGATGCATCCCAGTCACTTCGAGCGGCACTTCGCGATCGAGCGAAAGGATGATCGCTCGCACATCGGCAACGCGTCGATTCACGACATCGACTGGATCTCGCGTACCGCGTGGTTCGGCCTCTTCATCGGCGAGCCGTCCGCGTGGAACCGCGGCTTCGGCGGCGACGCGATCCGCACCCTTGTCCGCTTCGCTTTCGACGACATGAATCTCGGCAAGCTCCGCATCAACGTGTTCGATTACAACGAACGCGCGAAGCACGTGTTGACCGCGCAGGGATTCGTCGAAGAGGGGAAGCTGCGAAAGGACTTCTTCCGCGAGGGGATGTGGCACGACATTGTGATTTTGTCGGTGTTTCGAGAGTGAGAGGTCGCGCGGGTACGCGGGTTCGAGGGCTCGCGGTTTCTGAGGCCGTTGGCCACCGCGAGCCCGCGAGCCCGCAAGCCCGCGAAACCCATATAGAATGTCCCCGTTCTCTATGCCCGACCACAAGATTCGCGTCCTCATCGCCAAGCCCGGTCTCGACGGTCACGACCGCGGAGCGAAAGTCATCGCTCGCGCGCTTCGTGATGCCGGAATGGAAGTCATCTACACCGGCCTGCGCCAGACGCCCGAGCAGATCGTGGCCGCCGCTGTGCAGGAGGATGTCGACGCCATCGGACTCTCGATTCTCTCCGGCGCGCACAACGTTCTCTTTCCCGAGATCATGCGCCTCCTGAAAGAGGAAGGGGCGGAGGAGATCGTCGTGTTCGCCGGCGGGATCATCCCCGAGCAGGACATCCCGAAGCTGAAGTCGATGGGGATCAAGGAGATCTTTCTCCCTGGGACGCCGACGTCGGCCGCAGTGGATGCGATTCGGAACAGCGTGTCCTGAGGAGCGGAGCGATCGAAGGATTCAGGTTCCACCGGGAAGATTCATCCTTCAAGCGTTACTCGGATACGGCGAACTCGCCGGGTGGACCGCAGTTCCCGCTGGTCGTGAAGGAAAAGACCTCCGAGGTTGACGCGGATAATGGGTCACAGAACGAATCCCCTTTCGCCACCACTTTCCAGTAGTACTTCGTCAGCGGTTCCAGATTGGAAGGGTTGTAGGCCGGCGATGCAACGTCGGATGCGATGATCTTCAGCGGTGGATTTGCCGTGTCGAGAAAGACGTCGTAACTGAATGCTCCCTTGGCCGGCGACCACGCCAACTTCGTCGAGAGACCCACACCCTGCTCACCGTCGGATGGAACGGTGAGCGTCGAAACCGGAATACTCACGCAGGTAAAGACGGCACGCACGCGGTTGCTGAAAAGCTCTGCGATGTAGACATTCCCTTGGGAATCCACAGTCAGCCCTGGCGGCACAGACAATCCAGCGGCCGTCGCCGCTCCGCCGTCACCGCTGAATTCCGTAGAGCCATTTCCTGCAACACTGGTGATGATTCCGCTGACCACCTTTCGTATCCGGCTGCCACTCAATTCCGCAATATAGAAATTCCCCGCGGAGTCCAAAGCTACACCTCGCGGCTGCGCAAGCCCCGCAGCAGTCGCCGGGCCACCGTCGCCGCGATCACCCGGAGGAAAGCTGCCGGCGACCGTCGTGATGGTTCCGGTCTCTGCCTGTACCTTCCGGATGCGGTGATTGTATTGATCCGCAATGTAGAGATTTCCTGCCGAATCGACGGCTACGGCACTGGGTCCACCGAGGCCTGCTGTCGTTGCTGGACCGCCATCGCCACTGAATTCTTCTGAACCATTGCCTGCTACAGTCGCAATGACTCCATTTTGTGCCGATACTTTTCGAATCCGGTTGTTGAGCGTGTCTGCAATGTAGAGATTTCCCTCTGCATCCAGAGTCACGCCATAAGGATCATAAAGTGCTGCACTGGTCGCAGGACCTCCGTCACCGCTGAATCCTCCCCGAACGCCGTCCGGTGTGGAACCGTTACCAGCGACTGTCGAAATGATTCCGGTTACGGCGGCTACTTTGCGAATGCGGTGGTTGCCAGTGTCGGCAATGTAAAGATTCCCCGCGGTGTCGATCGTCAAGCCTAAAGGGCCGGCGAGTTTCGCCGCCGTCGCTGAGCCCCCGTCCCCTTCGTACCCGATAGCGCCCTTACCGGCCACCGTCGTGATGATTCCGGTTCGTGCTGCCACTTTATGCACACGTGTGTAGTCCGCTACGTAAAGACTTCCGTCGGAGTCGAGAGCTACGCTGGAAGGGCCGTCAAGCTGGGCGGCGGTTGCCGGGCCTCCATCTCCCGTAAATCCCTCAGCACCGTTCCCGGCAACAGTCGTAATGACCGCATTCTCTATTGCGACCTTGCGGATGCGGTTGTTATAGAAATCCACGACGTAAACATTTCCACGAGGATCGACGGCCACACCGGTCGGGGCGCGCACGCCGGCCCCTGTCGCAGCGCCTCCGTCACCGGTAAGCTCAACAGAGCCGTTGCCAGCGATTGTGGTAATGATCCCGGTCTGTGCAGTCACTTTGCGGATGCGGCAATTAATAGAGTCGGCAATGTAAAGGTTCCCAGCGGCGTCGAGAGCCACGTCGTCGGGACGAAACAAGCTTGCCGCCGTTGCTGCACCGCCGTCACCGCTGAACCCTTGAATGCCATTCCTGGCGATCGTTGCAATCTTCCCGGTTCCGGCGTCAACTCTTCGTACGCGGGCATTTTCAAGATCAGCGATCAATAGATTTCCAGCGATATCGAGAGCCAGACCGTATGGACGAGAGAGTCCAGCCGTCGTGGCCGCTCCTCCGTCACCGCTGAATTCGAAAGAACCGTTGCCCGCAACGGTCGTGATAATGCCGGTATTGGAGTCCACCCGGCGAATTCTGGAGTTCTCGGAATCTGCGATATAGAGATTTCCGGTAACGTCCAGCGCTAGACCAATTGGAGCGTTAAGACCAGCGCCGGTTGCTGGGCCGTTGTCACCACTGAACTCGCCTGAGCCATTGCCTGCAATTGTGGTGATGATCCCATTGACTACTTTTCGGATCCGATTTCGACTGGCAACATAAAGGGCACCACCAGCGTCTACGGCCACAGCCTGAGGATATTCGATTGCAGCAGCCGTCGCCGCGCCACCATCGCCGGTAATACCACGTGCGCCGTTGCCCACCACAGTCGTAATGAGCCCGTTCCTCACCGTCACTCTTCGAATGCGATGGTTGTAAGTATCCGCAATATAGAGATTGCCTTCACTGTCGACTGCCACTTTTGATGGGCCGTAGAGTCCAGCTACCGTTGCCGGACGCCCATCATCGGTCCCTCCGCCGGCAATGGTCACAATCGATTGTGCTGACATAGGGGCGTAGGCAGCGAATGCGAAAAGAGTCACAATCGCTCGCTTCAACGTGCTGCGTTTCTCTACGAGCCCGGGAATCAACAGTCGCTGTCATCCTCAGGGCGACCACGTCACCCGCACCACGATCTCCCGGTCCTCTGACGGCAGCGGTGCGTGGAAGCTGTTGTAGGGTTGAATGTAGGCGTACTTCCGATCGAGCAGATTGAACACGCCGGCGCCGACGCGCAGCTTCGTCCCTGCGATGTGGTGACTGAAATAGAGATTCGCGAGTGGCGTCGAGCCGATGCGATGCGGAGTCCCGGCATCCGATTCCCCTGCGCTCGTGTAGCCATAGCGCTGTCCGAGCCAGACCACAGACGGATTCACGCGCACGTCTCCGACCTTGAAGCTCGCCGCCATCGCCAGCTTTCGCGGTGAGAAGCCCAGCAGGTAGTTGCCTGCAGACGTGTTGTAGTCGGGCACTCGATTGTCGTTCGCGCGGTAGTAGGAGTAACTCGTCGTCAGATAGCCCCACGAGCTGCGCACGCGATATTCGAGCTCGAGTCCGCGCGTGCCTGTGCGCGGGAAGTTGACGTAACCCTCCTGATCCGTGTCGCTATTGACGAAGTAGACGATCGGATTGTGGATCTTCGTATCGAACACATTGCCGGTGATGATCATCTGCTCGTTGAGCTGATAGCCAGCCTCGAGCTCGTACGCCGTCGTCTTCTCGGGCCGGATGTCGTTGTTCGCGCTGAGGCGGATGTTCTCGATGCCCGGCGCGCGGAACGCACGGCTCGCAAGCGCTTTGAAGTGCATCCGGCCCAGCACGCGCGTCATCGCGAGACGCGGCACGAACGACGAGCCAAAGGCGGAGTGATGTTCATAGCGCGCGCCCGCGGTGAACTTGCCGACGGACGTCGAGAAGATCGCCTGCGAGAAGACCGCGAGGTTCTGATAGTTGATCGATTCCTTGCCGTTCGGAAAGAGGTCGGCGGCGGTCTGTGCATCCGCCTTGGCGTGATCCTGGAAGTACGAAACGCCGGACAGCACATTGAGCGCGCCACTCGGCTCGTATTCGAGCGTCACATCGCCCTGCGCGCGGTCGACGCTCTTGTCATAGAAGAAGAACTCGTCGTGCTCCTTCCATGGCGTCTGATGGCGGAACGAGAAACGTGGCGTGAGCACGAGATGATCGCTGAGCGCATGCACCAGCGCCGCCTCGGCGTACCAGGAGTTGAAATCGAGCGAGGTCGGACGCGGAAGGTTCTCGCCGAACTGATCGCGCTCGGTCGAGCGGTAGTGCTCCGCGGTGAAGCGCGTCTTGAAGTTGCTGAGCGCGAAGCGGACGTCGACGAGACGCTCGTCGAGATCCGAGTTGTAGCGCATGTTGTACGTGTCGCCATTGAAGTCGGTGAAGTCGCGCGTGCTGCGGCGTCCGTCGGAGATCGAGGCGATGCCGCTGTAACTCATCGCGCCGGAGACCGCTCCATATCCGACATCGGCGCGCGAGTGCATGCCGAGGCCGCCGTTGAAGCCATGGAGGAGGGAGACATTCAGGCCGCCGAGTTTCGCGGCGCTCTTCGTGATCAGGTTGATGACGCCTAACTCGGCGTTGCCGCCGTAGATCGCGGAACCGGGCCCGCGCACGATCTCGATGTGATCGAGCTGGCTGAGCGGAAAGCGATTGCCGAACTGCAGCGTCGAGTAGAGCGCCTCGTTCATCTCCTCGCCGTCGAGCAGCAGGAGGATTTTTCCTTCATGTCCCCAGTTGCCGCGCATCGCGGCACCGACGACACCTTGCACGTCGACGCCGAAGTCGAAGCCGGGCACGAGCCGCAGCAGATCGATCAGATCGCGCGCCCCCGAGTTTCGAATCTCCTCCTCGGTGATCACCGTGACGATGCCAGGCGCTTCGCGAAGACTCTGCTCTTTCCTGGACGCGACCTGGATCTCGGTCGCGAGCAGTTCCTCGAGCGTCAGGTCCTCGACGGATTTCTTTTCCTGAGCGGCGAGGGGCAGTGCGCCTGCAACAAGGAGGAGGACGAGGATCGATCTCCGCATCATGAGACTCCTTCCGAAATTGGACCTGCAGTCATAATACGCCCCACGTGCCGCGCTTCAGCATCAACGAACATGAAATCGTCTTTGATGACGGCGGGATGAATCTCCTTTCGTCGATTGCGCTACGCGAGTTGCGTGAAGCGATCGAAGCGGCGCGCGGCGACGTGATCGTGTTTCGATCCGGCCGTCCGTCGGTGTTCGCGGCGGGTGCGGACATGGCGGAGATGGAGCGCTTCACTCCCTTTCAAGCGTGGGAATTCGCGCGTCTCGGGCAGTCGGTATTCGATGCGATCGAACGGCTGCCGGCGATCACGGTCGCGATCATCGACGGTGATTGCTTCGGCGGCGCACTCGATTTGATTCTCTCGTTCGACCTTCGTTATGCGACCGCGCGATCGCGCTTCTCGCATCCCGGCGCGAAGCTCGGCATCGTGACGGGTTTCGGTGGCACCTCGCGCTGGCGCAAGGTGCTGACGCGTCCCGCCGCGCAACAACTGTTTCTCGCGAACCATGTATTGAAAGCGGAGGAAGCGAAGGCGCTGGGTCTGATCGACCAGATTGGCGAGCCCGATCTCGCGGCGCTGCGCGCACTCGATCCGGCGATGACGCAGTTGGTCAAGCAGTTGACCATGCACGCGGGAAGGTTGTCGGCGAGTGAGTTGAGGTTGATGGCGGAGAGGCTGGGCGCGATCTGGTCGCTGGGGCGCTGAGGCACCGGGGTTATTCAGGAGCCGGGAGCGAAATGCAGAATGCAGGGGCACCGCTGATTTCAGTGGGTAGATTCTGCAGCGACCGATCTCTCGTCATCCCGAGCGAAGTCGAGGGACCTGGGTGGGCGGGAGGCGCGCGACATGATCTACGTACCGCCCACCCACCCGGGTCCCTCGACTTCGCTCGGGATGACGAGAGATCTGAGCTTGCTCGATCATTGGCCGTTTACCCACTGAAAAGCCCGAAGCCCCAGAATCCAGAATGCAGAATGCAAAATGAAAAATATCCACACTGGGATATCTCGGTCTGCATTCTGAATTCTGCATTCTGCATTCTGCATTTCGCTTTTCGTGCCCTTGTGAATGACGGAGTGTCCGTGGTTTCTCGCTATGCGTGAATGATCCGGGCTCGTGGCCCCCAGCGCCCCAGCGCCCACCCACCCCCCAGCACCCCATTTGATATCTTCCACCCCTCGCATGGAACCGCTCGACACGCACCTCGACTCCGCCTCCTCCGATTTCAAGCAAAACGCCGAGCGGCTGCGCCTGCTCGTCGATGAGCTGGAGCATCGTCTCTCCGTTGCCCGGCAGGGTGGCGGACCGAAGTATCTCGCGCGCCACAGAGATCAGGGGAAGGTGCCGCCGCGCGAGCGCATCGCTGCGCTGCTCGATCCCGACACGCCGTTTCTCGAGCTCTCCGGACTTGCCGCGAACGGTATGTACGACGACGAGGCGCCGGCCGCGGGTGTAATCACCGGCATCGGGCGCGTGCAGGGACGCGAGTGCCTGATCATCGCGAACGACGCGACCGTCAAGGGCGGAACGTATCTCCCGATGACGGTGAAGAAGCATCTGCGCGCGCAGGAGATCGCGCAGCAGAATCATCTCCCCTGCATCTACCTCGTCGACTCGGGCGGCGCGTTTCTGCCGCTGCAGGCCGATGTCTTTCCCGATCGCGAGCACTTCGGCCGCATCTTCTACAACCAGGCCGTGATGTCGGCGATGGAGATCCCGCAGATTTCCGCCGTCATGGGCTCGTGCACGGCAGGCGGCGCGTATGTGCCCGCGATGTCCGACGAAGCCGTCATCGTCAAAGGCACCGGCACGATCTTCCTCGGCGGTCCTCCGCTGGTGAAGGCGGCGACGGGAGAGGAAGTGACGGCCGAGGATCTGGGCGGCGCGGATGTCCACACGCGCATCAGCGGAGTCGCCGATCACTTTGCAGAAGACGACTACGACGCGATCGCGATCGTCCGCAACATCGTCGAGAATCTGCCGCTCGACAAGAAGGAGCCCGAGACGCGCATCGCATCGGAGGATCCGCTCTACGATCCGAAGGAGCTGTACGGTGTGATTCCGCGCGATCTGCGCAAGCCGTACGACGTGCGCGAAGTCATCGCGCGCATCGTCGATGGCTCGAAGTTTCAGGAGTTCAAGGAACGCTACGCGACGACGATCGTCACCGGCTTCGCGCGGATCTTCGGCTACAAGGTGGGCATCCTCGCGAACAACGGCGTGCTCTTCTCGGAGTCGGCACTCAAGGCGACGCACTTCATCGAGTTGTGCAATCAGCGGCGCATTCCGCTCATTTTTCTACAGAACATCACCGGCTTCATGGTCGGCAAGCAGTACGAGCGCGGCGGCATCGCAAAGGATGGCGCGAAGATGGTGCACGCGGTCGCCAACGCGACGGTGCCGAAGTTCACGGTGATCATCGGCGGCTCCTTCGGCGCAGGAAATTACGGGATGTGCGGCCGCGCCTACTCGCCGCGCTTCCTCTGGATGTGGCCGAATGCGCGCATCAGTGTGATGGGCGGAGAGCAGGCCGCGGGCGTGCTGACCACGGTGAAACGCGATCAGCTCGCGCGCGAAGGGAAGGCGTTCAGCGCCGAAGAAGAGCGCTCGATCGCCGATCCAGTGCTCGCGAAGTACGAGACCGAAGGGAGTCCGTACTACTCCACGGCGAGGTTGTGGGATGACGGCGTCATCGATCCGGCCGACACGCGCACCGTGCTCGGCCTCGGCCTCTCGATCGCGTACAACGCCCCAATGGATCCGCCGAAGTTCGGAGTCTTCAGGATGTGAGGAGAGGAGAGTTCTGAGTTCTGAGTGCTGAGTTCTGAGTAGAGACAGACCGGAGTACCACTCAGCACTCAGTACTCAGTACTCAGAACTCAGAACTCAGAACTCAGACAATGATTACCTGGTTCCTCTTCGATCTCGGCAACACGGTCATCCGGCTCGCGTACGAACGCGTGCTGGAGAACATTTGCCGTAGTTCGTCGGTGAAGAGGGACGAGCTGGTGAAGATCCTCGAAGGCTCCGGCGGCTATCGCGACATGGAACGTGGTGCCGTGACGTTCTGGGACTTCTACGATTTTCTCTGCTCACACACGGGCTATCGCGATTCGATCCGTGAGTTTCACAAGGTGTGGAGCGACTTCTTCGACGGGCCGATGCCGGGCATCGAGGATGTGCTCGAACGCGTGCGCAGGAAGTATCGCGTCGCGTTCCTCTCGAACTCGAATGAGGTACATGCCGAGGTGATCCCGCGGCAGTTCGCGACGCTGTTCGAGAAGGGGGACCGCTTCATCTTCTCGCATCGCTTTCGCACGGCGAAGCCCGATCCCGAGATGTTCCATCGCGCGCTGGAAGTGGTCGGCGCGCTGCCGAAGCAGGTGGTCTTCATCGATGACCTCATGCAGAACGTGAACGCCGCGCGCAACCTCGGGATTCATTCGATTCAGTTTCATGACTCGCTGACGTTGATCGAGGAACTGGAGAGAGAAGGGCTGCTGTGACAGTCAGGCTGCTCGGCATTGCGATGTTGATCTCTTTCAGGATCTTTGCCGGCGAGCGTGAGGCCCAGCGATCGGCAGCGCACGAGGCACTCGACCGCGCGAAAGACGCGGACGGCGTTCACGATGCCTGTGGATCCCTGGTCACGGTGGGTGATGCTTCATCAGTTCCTCATCTGATTCGCGCGCTGCGCTTCTTTCCCGATGTCGAGGTATCGGGGCCCGGCTATGGTGTCATCGACACCCAGGCGCATTGCGTTGAAGCTCTTCAGCGCATTACGGGTGAGAGAGTGGGATACAGCTTCTCGGTGTGGAAGCTCTGGTGGGACGCGAAACACCCGCAAGATCCGATTCCGGCCTGCCATTCATTGAAGAACGCGACAGATGGTGCGGCGATCGAGTTGCGAGGTGCGGTGGAAGCAGACAGGAACCAGAATCTCATCTTGCACATGGATGCTTGCAGTGAGGTGATCGTGCTCGAATGCGCCGATGCGGACAATGAAGCCGTTCGCCGGTTGAGAGATCGAGCGCTCGAGTTGAATCGGCCACGAAAGGACCTGATCCGGCGGGAAAATCCCGATTGTGTCGTGCATGCAAGGGTAAAGGGCATTTTGGATATCTCGCCGCGGGCCGGATGGCATATGGACGCGAATGGTCAGAAAACTGACCTGCGCGGTTACGGCCAGCCGACTCCGTTCACTCGGTATCGGCTTCGTGTCCAGTGGGCCGATTTCTCCGATGATCGAAAGTATCTTGAAGATCCGACTTCAAGGCACTTCAAATTCACGCTTCGAAATACTTCCAAAAAGCAGGTCAGTGGATTGTCCTTCACGATCGAACCCCTGTCCGGCGATGGATCCATAACGAAGGGTGAGCCGTTCAGGGTTCCTCCAGGCGCTGTCCGCTCCGGAGAGTTCGTGTATTCCGCATATGGCGACTGCCAAGGAGAGGAATCTCTCCAATTCATCCTCGACGATGTGAACTTCGCCGATGGAACTGAATGGACTCCGAAAAACTAATCGCGATCGTCGTTTACGGGTGGGCACACTCGCTACTGCGCAGCTTCCGCAGGCCGTGAGCTCGTCTCGTACTGACGCCGGATCTGGTTGATCGTGGCAATCACCGCGAACGAATGCTGCATGAAGTCGCCGTCCAGCAGGTTCAACGCCGCGGACTGGTTCCCCGCGTTGGCATGGCGCACGATCAAGGCCGCCAGGTGGTGGAACGCTCGGTGTTGCTCGCGGAGCTTGTTCCACACCTCGTCATGCTCGTGCAGAAGTTTTCCTTCTCCGTAGATCCAACTGCCCAGGAGGCAGCGATCGTCGTGCTCGATCTCATCGGGTTCGAGCTTCGACTCTCCGCGTTCCATCACGTGAACGCGTAGTTTCACTTTCCACTGAACATGGGCGCTGATTGCTTCATCGGGAATCACGGAGAGCCTCCTGACAACACATTCGCGCACTTTGTTGATGCGACACGTTGACCGCTGTCACGGCGATGTGTGATGGTGCCGGGATGAAGAGCCAGGAGGACAGCGTCGCTGCGTATCTGAAGTCGCTTCCTGCGGACCGGCGTGCCGCGATCTCCGCGGTTCGCGAGGTCATCCTCGAGCATCTCGATTCCGATTACGAAGAGGGGATGGCGTACGGGATGATCAGCTACTTCGTGCCGCATCGTGTGTTTCCCGCCGGCTATCACGCCGATCCGTCGAAGGGGTTGCCGTTCGCAGGGCTCGCGTCGCAGAAGAATCACATGTCGCTCTACCTCATGGGCCTCTACTGCGCTGGAGAGGATGGAGCGCTCGTTCGCTGGTTCAAGGATGCATGGGCTGCGAGCGGAAAGAAGCTGAACATGGGCAAGTCGTGCGTACGGTTCAGGAAGATCGAGGATCTCGCGCTCGATGTGGTTGGCGAGTCGATCCGGCGCTTGCCCGCAAAGACCTATATCGCGCAATACCTCGCCACCCAAAAACCAGCCTAACGGGTCATTGCAGCGCGAACGACGCTCCATAGCTTCGCGTGCGAGTCGAACTCGACGACCTGCACGCCGGATGGCGATCCTGCCAGATGGGGCGCCGTGCTTCCCTTTGTCGATAGCATCCAGGTTTCCGCGGTGTGACCGCAAATGCGCGCGCGCTGATGCAGGAGCCACCACAGCGGCCACTCGTCCGCGGCGAGTCCGCATCCGATGAACACGAGCGGCGCGCCGAGGAGGATGAGATCGAGCCAGTGTGCGCGCGAATCCTGCCGTCCGTGCGAACGGCTTGCGGCCATGATGCGCGTTCGCTCGCGCTCCAGCGTCCCGATCAGCATCCCGTACTTGCGAACGCCGAGCTTGAGCGTCGCCGACTTCCGCGTATCGCCATGCGGATACCAGACCCGCGTGTTCCCCGCGACGCTGTGCCGGTAGAGCAGATCGCGCCGCCTCGGAGCCACGAAGCGCTCGCTCTTCCGATGCAGCGCAATCTGCCGGTCGAAGTTGAGCGAGATGATGTCGCGGAATCCTGCGTCGACGAATTCACCATACAGGCTGTAACGCTTCGAGCTCATCTCGTGCATGCGCAACTCACGACAGACGAACGCCTGCAGCTGCGCTTCCGCCTTGAACGGTTCGACGCGCTTGTGTCTCGCCCAGCGGCGAAGCAGTGTCTCCCACTTCGCAAGTGGCGTCGGCGGGAGTGGGCCGTCGATCCCGACTTCTTCGCTCACACGATTGAGCAAGCCATCCCAATCGTTCGGGTTGCGCGCTCCATCCTGGAGTGCCGCCTGAATGTTGACGCCCGCGCCGATGACCGGCACGCATGTTCGTCCCTCGGCCGTGCGCGCCGCAAATGTGCGCTCGAGTTGGAGGAGGGTCGTCACAGAACAGACCCCAACTGCAGATGCGTATCGTCAGGCACGTGCGAAAGTTTCGCACGATTCCCGCTAGCGCCCCATCACCGGCAGCGTCATCCCATCCTCGCCATACCACTGGCGATGGAACTCGATGAGCGCATCCCGATCCGAGGTCCCCGCTTCCGGCGCGCGCACATTCTCCTCGGCATGAAAGAGGCGGGGAAAGGTGTAGAGCACGAAGTTGAAATTGCGCTTTGCGTACTCGTCGCCGAGACGGCGGAAGCCAGCGCCGTCGATGGAGAACTTTGCGATGCCGCGATACGAGAGATCGACGCGCGAGTAGCGGCGCGTCCGCATCTTCTGTGCGAACTCGAGAAACGCGGTGTGTACGTCGATCGGTGTCTGGCGGAAGCCGAGGCGCTTCAGGTCGTAGACGACGACACCCGGCACGACCCAGTACTCGTAGTGCGCGGAGACTTCCATACCGCGAAATGCCGAGTTGTGTTTGAGGATGTCGTTCATCGGTTCCTGCAGCAGGAACGCATTGGCCGAATAGCCGATCAGCGCTGCGAGGAGCGGTGTGCCGACGAACACCAACTTCTTCTTCCTCAATGCGGGAATCGGAATCGCAACACGCTCGATCTTCAACTGCCGCCGGAGGAACGCGCCGAAGCGGCCGGGCCTGACTCCGCTCGTCGCCGGCGGCTCGATCGGAATCGCGTAGTAGAGAATCGAAAGCAGCAGTCCTGTTCCGATCGATACGAGTCCTACCGGGCGGAAGACGAGCAGCGCCGCGAGACCGAAGAGATACGCGATCCAGCTCGCGTAGTTCACGCGTGCACGAATGCGACGCGCTCGCTCGCGGTAGTAGTCTTCGTTGAGAATCTCGCCGCAGTGCCGGCAGCGAATCGCGAGCCCGGGCACGTCGCCGCCGCAGTAGGCGCAGACCGATTCATCCGAGTCGGACGAGCGCCGGCGCTGATCGGCAAAATCTTCAGCGCGGCGACGTTTCGGAAGGATCGAGAGAAGCAGCAGTCCGCAGTTACCGCATGCGGATGTGCCCGGTTCGGCTTCTGCGTGGCATTCAGGACAGCGCATGCAACTCTCAGGTGTGCAAACGGGTCGCCACCCCAGCACCCCGTTACTTCCCGAATCTGCGCTCGATGTTGAAGCCGAGGTGCAGGTCGCCGCGATTGAGTGGCGAGCCCTGGTATGTCGAGGTCAGGTATTGATCGACATGCGTGGCGGGGCTGTCCGTCACCAGGATCTCGAAGTAGTGACCGCCGATTGCGCGCTTGAGTCCGATGGCCCAACCGAAGTCGGCGTGCACGTTGTCCGGGAGATCGCCATTCTTCGGAATGATTTCGGCGACCACGCTCAACGCAGGCCGAAAGAGAAACGCTGCACCGATCGGAACGTTGAACGCATGTTTGAAAAGCGCCGTCGAGCCATCGTTCGTCACGAAGCGGCCCGCATCTGTTGCATAAGACGGAACGGCGAAGACTTCGACGCGTTTGCCGAACTGGCGCGAGAGAATCACCTGCGCGAAGAACGTCGTGCGGTCTGTCAGGTTCTGTTCGGTGCGCCAGTCGCCGCCGGCGCGAACCGCTGCGCTGAACGGAATCGCCTGCGCCTGCTGCACCACGACATACTTCGCGGCGAGCTCGATGTCGTCCATTGCATTGCTGCGCAGCATCGAGAACTGAAGATCACGCCGCGGTGCCCACGAGAGGCCGAGTCCGACATCGGCGTTACTGTCGAGACCGAAGAGGTTGTGGACGCGCGAACTGCCATTGCCCTGATCGATCGAGCCATTGAAGCGATGCGTGAAGCGCAGCTCCCACGTTCCTTCCGAAGGAATGTGCGAGGTCGGCAACGTGAGGAGGTTGTCGCCGAGCGGAATGGGATTGTTCGGAGTGTAAGCGTCCTGCGCGAGTGCAGGGAGGGCAAGCAGCAAACAGAGGATGAGTGGATGCTGGCGCTTAGTCATTGGGCGCTCCACGGCGAATCCAGTCGCGGATCAATTTGATCTGTGCATCGTTGAGATAGGGGCCGCCCTGCGGCATGCGATCGCCGGTGATGCCGGCGCCGGTGATCTTGCGATAGAGGTAGGAGTTGCTCGGGTCGCCGGGGAGCACGCGCATCAGCGACGGCATTTCCGTGCTGGCCTGATTGACGATGCTCGCATACGCTCGCCCCGCCGCGAGCACCTGGCCCTGCTGCTGCCCCAGCGTGTCGTGACAACCGATCACAGCGCAGGTGGGAGTGAAGATCTCGTTCTGGACGCGTGTGAACGTCGCGGTCGGATCGACGGGCTCGCCGCCGCCTCCGCCCGGTTGCGTCGGAAGCTCTTTGAGCTTCCCGCAGGACATGACCAATAGCGTTGCTGTGAAGAGGACGATGATGCGACGCATCGTGGGGAGAGTAGCACGCCCGGCGTCGTCAGATCATGTTCGCGAATGCCGGCGCAATGCTTCGCAGCCGTGCTGCGGCGGCTTCGTCGTCAGCCATCAGCGTGAAGTCTTCGTACTCGAATCCCGGAGCGACGAAGCAGGCGAGGAGTGCGTAGTCGCCGAGGGGCTCGGCGGCCATCCATGTGCCAGGTGCGACGGCGTGGAACGCGTGGCCGTGCACGATGTGCGACGTCGTCGATTCATCATCGAACGTGAAGAGGCGCACGCCATCGCCTTCGAGGTTCACCCAGATCTCATCGGCGGCAACGCGGTGCCAGCGGCTGAGCTCACCGCCCGGCAAAAGAAAATGAATTGCCGTCATCGCGCTGCGTCTGTTCTCGACGACTCGCTTCGACTTGAACACCTGATGGTAGAAGCCACCCTCCGGGTGCGGTTTCAGTTGGAGCGATGCGATGAGCTCTTCGGCTCGCGGGTGCATGGCACGCCCAATTGTAGAGGGAGAGCGGGCGTCTCGCCCGCAGTCGCTGGCCGTCTCGGCCGGCGAACTGAACTCGAGCCATGGTCGTCGAGCGAGACGCTCGCCGACTGCGGGCGAGACGCCCGCTCTCCGTTACACTGCCCACGGTGAAGCTCCAGGCGGGAGAGCAACTCGGTCCTTATCAGGTCATCGCGCTGATTGGCGCCGGCGGGATGGGCGAAGTCTATCGCGCGCGCGATGCGCGCATCGGCCGCGAAGTCGCGCTGAAGGTGATGCCGCAATGCGGCAATGCCGACCTGACGCGGCGCTTCGAACAGGAGGCGCGTGCGGCAGGAATGCTCAATCATCCGAACATCCTCACCGTGTTCGATGTCGGCACGCACGATGGCTCTCCCTTCATCGTCTGCGAGCTCCTCGAAGGCCACAACCTCCGCGAGCTCCTCGGCGAGCAACTGCCGCAGCGCAAGGCAACCGACATCGCGATCCAGGTCGCGCGCGGCCTCGCCGTCGCACACGAAAAGGGCATCGTCCATCGCGATCTGAAACCAGAGAACATCTTCATGCTGCACGACGGCCGCGTGAAGCTGCTCGACTTCGGTCTCGTGAAAGTCGTCGATTCCGAGTTCAGTTCGACCTCGGACACGCAGCGGCTCGTCACCGGCGCCGGCACGATTCTCGGCACCGCGGGTTACATGTCGCCGGAGCAGGTGCGGGGCGAAGGTGCCGATCAACGCTCCGACATCTTTTCGCTCGGCGTCGTGCTGTTCGAGATGCTGACGGGCAGCCAGCCGTTCCGCCGCGAGTCGGCCGTCGAGTCGATGAACGCGATTCTTCATCACAACGCGATGCTGCCGCCCGACATCCCGTTGGCACTCGCGCGCATCACGCATCGCATGCTGGAGAAAAATCCGGCCGATCGCTTTCAGTCCGTCAAGGACCTCGGCTTCGCACTCGAAGCGGTGGAGGGGAGCGATGCCTCCGTCGTGATGACGCCACGCAAGCGGGCGATGCGGACGACGATGAAGCCGGCGCCGATTCGTTACGAGCGAATGACGTTCCGGCGCGGCTTCGTGCAGAGTGCGCGCTATCTCGACAGCACTTCCGTGATCTACGGCGCCGCATGGGAAGACCAGCCGATGGAGATCTTCACGTCGACGAATCACTCGCCGGAGTCGCGGCCGCTCGGGATCGGTCATGCGGACATTCTCGCGGTGTCGTCGCACGGCGAGCTTGCCGTTTCGCTGGGACGGCGTTTCCTCGGCGGCTTCGCGTCATCGGGGACGATCGCGCGGATGCCGATTGGCGGCGCGCCGCGCGAGCTTTGCGAAAACGCGCAGGATGCCGACTGGTCGCCCGACGGGAGAAGTCTGATGATCGTGCGGCAGGTCGGCGGGATGCATCGCATCGAGTGGCCGATCGGTACGGTGGTCTACGAGACGCCGGTCTGGCTGAGTCACGCGCGCATTTCGCCGCGCGGCGATCTCATCGCGTTCATCGAGCATCCGGTGTGGGGAGACGACGGCGGCGCGCTTGCCGTCATCGATCGCAGCGGAAAGGTGCGCATGCGATCGCCGGAGCAGTTCAACACGACCGGCGGTCTGGCCTGGCATCCGAAGGGCGACGAGGTCTGGATCGCAGGCGCGAAGCATGGCGCCGATCGCGACATCTATGCGCTGACGCTGGCAGGGAAGGAGCGTTCGGTGCTCGCGTTTCCGGGGCGTGTCTCGCTTCACGACATCGATGCGAAAGCAGGGCTTCTCATCACGTCGGATGCGGGACGCCGCGAGATCATCGCCGGGAAGCGAGGCGGCGAGGCGCGCAACCTCTCCTGGTTCGACTGGTCATGGCTGGCCGGGCTCACCGTCGACGGGTGCAGCGTATTGTTAGAGGAACAGGGTGGGGCTGTGCGCGGCGTGAATGCGATCTATATGCGCGATCTGGATGCCTCGCCGGCGGTGCGCCTGGCGGAAGGACGCGCGCGTGGGATGCCGCTGTCACCCGATGGCAAGTGGGTGCTCGCGCTGAACGAGCAGCACAATTGTCTCGAGCTCCTGCCGGTCGGAATCGGAGAGCCGAGGCCGGTGGCGTGTCAGGGAATGCACACGCTGCTCTGGTGGCAGTTCTTCCCCGATGGTCAGCGCGCGCTCCTGCTGGCGAATCGCACCGACGAGCCGAAGCGCATGTATGAGATCTGGCTCGACGGCTCGCACCCGCCGCGCGAGATCTCACCGGAACCGACCGAATGGCCGGTGCGATTGTCGACGGATGGGCGCACCGTGGCCGGCGTCGGGACGGATCGCGTGATCCGGCTCTTTCCGGTGGAAGGTGGCGAGCCGCGCGTGATGCCCGGCTGCACAGGCGAAGATGTTCCGATCCAGTTCTCACCCGACGATCGCGCGCTGTATGTTTATCGCCGGGGACGCATCAGCGTGCCCATCGATCGAATCGAGATCGCAACAGGGGAGAGAACGCATTGGATGACTGCGCGTCCTCCGGATCCGGCGGGCGTGCTCGACGTGATGCCGGTGCAGATCACTCCGGATGGAGAGACCTACGCGTACAGCTACCGAAGGTTGTTGTCGGATCTCTATATCGTGACGGGCTTGCTCTAGGATCGCAGCGCTCCCGCGCGGCGGCGATGATTCAACGAAGAGAAGAACTGATACGAGAGTCCCATCGCGGCGGAGACCATCGCTGTTTCAGGTGACGCCAGCCGCGCGTGTAACACGATCGGAAATGCGGCAAGCGCGAGCGGAAGATAAAGCACGACGCCCGAAACGACGCCGGGCGAATAGCGGCGCATGCGAATCGTGGCGGTGATGTGAAAGAGCGCATTGCCCGCGAGCACGGCGACGACCGTCAGGAAGAGCGACGTCGATCGCGGAGTAGCGCCAGCCACACCTGCGATCGCGCAGAGACAAAGGAGCAGCGCGTTGATGCCGGCGAGGAAGCCTGGCGAGATGCTGCGCGAGATCTCGGGCCGGTATTCGCGATACCAGGAAGCGAAGCCGCCCGGCCAGACGAACTCTTCGAAGATGTGAATCGAGGCGGCAGCGAGAGGCATCCAGAACAGGAGTTGGACCGGCATGCCATGGATGCTACTGATCGCAGATGGTGGCCGCACATGCCGGCGGTCATGGAGCCCAGGCATGACTTTCGGCACACCCGCTGCCCGCTGCCTGCTGCCTGCCGCCTGCCTACTTCGTCCACGACACCAGCCACTGACAATCGGCTCCGCCGTGCATCATGCAGACGTCGTGAACGATCTGTGGATTTCGCGCGCCCGACATTTCTCCCGCGCCCTCGAACCATCCCGCGAGCCGCGCGCAATGCGCAGACTCGGAAGGAAAATTCGAGAGGCGGATGCGTGCCGAGAGACTCTGCTGTTCGTCGACGGTCATGCGGCCGTGACTATGCACGCTGGCCCAGAGTGATGGCGCTTTGCGCAGCATCGCGGCCGGCGTCACGACGAGAAAGAAGAATCGATAGACGCCCACGGCGTCGCTGATTTCGGCGCGGCCGGCGCGGCGGCCGAAGAGCTCCAGGTCTTCCCCTTTGATCCGCGCAGCCTCTGCGGTCAGCCGGTTGAGGACGAACTCCGGTACGCGCTCGCGTGGAAACGTCTCGAGCTCCTCGATCAGTTCGCGATCGCTGCCAGGCAGCGCGGTCAGCGCCCGTTCATATTGAGCGGCAGTCAGTTCGTGCTGCACGAACCGGACGAGAGTTCGGAGGATCGTGCCACGCGTGGTCGGGACGATCTCGGCCATGGGATGATTCTACGCCGTGACGAAGAACCGCGCGGATCTGGCCGCACTGGCGCTCATCGCGCTTGCGATGCTGAGAATGATTTCGACGTTCACCGTTCTTTCGGCGACGTATGACGAATCGACGCACGTCTCGGCGGGGCTCGAGCTTCTGGATCAGCATCAATATTGGCTTCAGCCTGAAAATCCGCCGCTGGCGCCGCTGATCTTTGCAATCGCTCCCGCGCTGGCCGGGATGAAATACGAGGCCCGGACACCGAAGTGGCTTCAGGTGCGAGAGCTTTTCTTTCAGAACGGCCGGTACAAGACCAATCTCTTCGTGTCGCGAATCGGGCCGCTGTTGTTCTTTCTCATTGCGTCGCTTGCGACCTGGTGGTGGGCGAGGCGAGAGCTGGGCCCGAGCGGCGGACTGCTTGCGATGCTCTTGTTCACGACGCAACCGATCGTGATCGGGTACTCCGCGGTCGTGACGCACGATGGGGCGGGCGTCGCCGGGATGGCCGTCACGGTTCTCGCGTTCGTGCTATGGCTCGAGCGGCCATCGCTGAAGAGCGCCGCAATTCTTGGTGCCGCGTGGGGATTCGCGATTCTTTGCAAGCTCTCGTCGCTGGGTTACGTGCCACTCGCATGTGCCGCGATCCTTGCTGTTCGTCTCCTGCGCGAGGCCGGGACGCGCCGGTTGTGGCGCGCGTATCTGCAAACGAGTCTCGCCGCGTTACCGGCCTGCGCCTTCGTCGTCTGGGCGGCTTATGCCTTCACCATCGGTCATGTACGTGATCTGCTGCCGCATCGGCCAACGCTCGAGAAGAGTGCGATCGGCCGCTTCGCGATCAGCTATCCGGATCTGCCGTTGCCTGCTCCGCGTCTTTTCTTCGGCATCCTCGGACTCCAACGGTTCAACGAGCACTGGACCAGTTATCTCTTCGGCGAAACGCGACAGGATGGCTGGTGGTATTACTTTCCCGTTGCGATCGGGCTGAAGACGACGATCGCTTCGCTGCTGCTCGCAATCGGCGCGTTGCGGATCAGCCGTTTTCGCGTCGCTCTGGAATCGATTGCCGCGGCACTCGCGATGATCTGCGCCGCCATGCCGAGCCATCTCGATATCGGCGTGCGCTACATCCTCCCGGCCTACGTCTTTCTTGCGGTTGCCGGTGCGAGTGTGGTGCTGGTGATGCTGGACAGTCCTCGGCGTGTGCTGCGTCTTACCGCGATCGCGTTGCTGACGTGGCATTGCGCGGCGGGCGTCGTCGCGCATCCCGATTACTTCCCCTATTTCAACGAGCTGACGATCGGCGATCCGTCGCGTTATCTCATCGACAGCAATCTCGACTGGGGACAGGACGTGCTTCGTCTTCGCGAAGTGCTGCGCCGAAGGCATGTGGATCGCGTCGGCCTCGATCTGCTCGCGATCAACAACTACGACGAGCTCGGGTTTCCGCCATCGTACGAGGTGCAGTTCGACAAACCGGCGACGGGCTGGATCGCAGTCAGCGAGACCAAGGCGCGCATCTTCCGCGGCTACGAGTGGCTGGAGGGTAAACCGTTCGAGCGCGTCGGAAAATCGATCCGCCTCTATCATCTCTAGATGCTCGCGCCACTTCTTCTGTTGCTGCTGGCTTCCGTCACGCCGTCGCCGCGCCTCGTCGTCGCGAAATTCTTTTCCGTCTACATCAAGCAGGATGCATACGGACTTCTGGAGGGAAAGAACCGCGAGCAACTGAAGCCGTTTCTCAGCAAGCGGTTGCTCCAGCAGCTCGATGAGGTTGTCGCGTGCGAGAAGGATTGGGTACGTCAGCAGCCGAAGGACTCCACGGACAAGCCGCCGTACATCGACTGCTGTCTCTTCTCCGTTCCCGATGGAATGCCGACTTCGTATCACGTCGCGTCCGTCGAGATGCAGAAGGATGGCCGCTACAAGGTGATCGTGAATCTGAAGATGGTCGAGGGGCGCGAGCACATCGAATGGCGCGAGGCGTTGATCGTCGTCAGGGAGAGCGATCATTACGCGATCGATGATGCCTACGATCCCGATCGGGATACGACGCCGTTGTCGCAGGGGTTCACGGAGTGCAAGGATGGGAAGTGGTCGCCGGAGTGAAGAAACCGTTTCTCACGCGGAGGCGCGGAGAGCCGCCGCGACGAGCTTGTTGTACTTGCCGATGCCCTTCGCCTGTTCGAGAAACTCCGTGAAGCACGCGCGTGCTTTCGCAGTTCGTCCGGCGAGCGACTGGCAGCGTCCTTCCCAGTAGAGTGACTCCGGGACCGGATGCTCATCGCGGGCAACGCGGCACGCCGCGATCGCGCGATCGAGATCGCCCTCACCCGTCCGCTCGCGATAATCGACGGTCGTTCGCGCCAGCTCGAGCAGCAAGCCCGCATCCTTTGGATGCGACTCGAGATCCTTCAGCACCCGGGCGAGCGCCTGCCGCAACGCATCCTCGGTCCGGCGCAATTTGCGGCATGCTAGGCATCGCACCGCATGCGACGCGAAGTTGAACTTCAGCGTTTCGTACCAGTACTTCTGCTCTTTCGCACCGAAGACGAAGGGCTGCTTGCACTGCAGGCAGGTCCGCGGCTCATCGACGTAGAAGTACTTCGGAACATCGTGACAGTAGAGCTGCCTGCGCGGCTCACCACGCACTGCACCTTTCGGAAGCGGTGGCTGATAGTCGGGATCGTACTCGCGCCACTTGTAAACGCGGCCGTTCCACGTCGTCGTCCTCTCGACGATCGGAATTTCGCCGTATGACGAATGATGCTTCGTGATCACTCAGTGCCCCAGAGCCTCAGTGCCCCAGGGCCCCCGCGAGACTCACCAGCCGTAGCTGCGTCCCGCCTCCGGCCGCTCATATCCCAGCAGTGCGTCGCGGTATTTCGTGAACTCGTTCGTCTTCATGAAGTACTCCGGCAGCACCGTGTTCAGGTAGCCGAGGTATTGCTCGCCGGAAATTGGCTTGTTGTTTTCGGTGAGCAGCGTGCCGCTCACGTCGTACGGCATGAAGACGACTTCCTCTGCGCCGCGCTTGCGATAGAACTTCACGTCCGGCACGAACAGCAGATCCTCGGGATGCACGCCTTGCACGCGCTCGCCCGTGTCCTGCACTTCGCGCACGATCGTGCGCGCATCAGGCGCCGAAGTGCCCGGCACCTTCGTCTGCACGACCGCGACGTTCACGAGCTCCACCACCTCGCGCACTTCGTTGTAATACTCCGACTGCGCGGTGCCGTTGTTGCGGTCCTTGAAGCCGAAAGCGACGGCAGTCTCGCCGCCGCGCTCGTTGCCGAACATTTCGAGTCCGCGCGGGCACCACGCGTTGAGCGTCTTCTGAATGTCCGCGATCGAGTAGCGTCCGCTGCCGTTGGTCGCCGCGACCGCGAGCTCCTTCACGAACCCACGTCCCGAGCCGATGTGGAAGCCCTCTTCGGAGAGCATCGGTCCCATCGAGCGCGCCATCGGTGCGTAGGAGAACACCTTCTGCATTTCGAGCTGGTACTTGCCGACGAGATCGATCACCGTCGCGAAAACGACGTTGTCGAGAAAGTTGGAGAAGGGGATGTTGAACGCGTCGAGGACGTGGTTGCCGAGCTCCATCGAGAGCAGCTCGTCCATGGTCTCTTCCGCGATGTCAGGATGGCCGGGTTTCTTCCACGAGTGATCGTGCGAGAGCACCCAGAACATCTGATACGCATGGCGCAGCTCCTCGGCCATGATGCGGAGGACGGCCATCTTCATCTGATCGTTCGGCGCCTCTTCGAGGGTGAGGCGATGCTGCTGAATCGAGCCGAGCTCGGTGGAAGCCTGCGCACGGATGATGTCGCGCGCGGAATAGAACATGTTGCCGACCATCTCGCTTGCTTTTTCGAAGCGAGGCTGTCCGGCCATGCGACCGAAGACGATGTTGTTGTTGCTCAGCTTGCCGATCTTGGCGTAGAGCTGAAACGGCGTCTGGTTGGCGTAGAACTTCGTCCAGTTCTCTTCGAGAAAGCTGAGCTCGGGGAAGTTCTTCTTCTGCCAGGTGACCAGCGCGTCGTGGTACCTGGAATCGATCGTCTCGGTATCGTAAGCAGCCAACTCTTCCTCCTGTGGATGGGCAAACGGGTGCGGGCTATACTTAATTGCGCGGCGCATTGTATGCGGTAGCACGACCGGCGTGGAAGAAAGCGGCGGGGTGCGGTCGTTGCGTTTGAGACACGGCGATGCAGACTCTGACGCTCCTTCACTCCGAAGCCTTTCCGATCGGCCGGTACGCGGACGTGCTGACGTCTGCGGCGATCTCCTCGCTGCCGCTCGGCAGCATCGATCAGCTCAAGAGCTCGGCCTCGCTTCGCGTCGTCATGCTCGATTCGTCGAATGGCGGAAATGGGCAATCGGTTTCGATCGACGGGCGCACGGCAGTGGTCGGGATCGGCCTCGCAGAGCAGCCTTCGTGGTTGACGGACGAGAGCATCTATCTCGATCTTCCGAATGATCCGACGCCGGACGTGCTGCTGCGCGTCGTGAAGCGCGCCTTCCAGTTTCTCTATCAGAAGGTCCGCGCAGACTCGATCGAGAAGCAGCTCAACGAGCGCACGCGCGAGCTGGGCGAAGTCAGCAACATCGGAATCGCACTCTCGACCGTCCGCGATCATCAGGTGCTGCTGACGATGATTTTGCAGAAGGCGCGCGAGCTCTCGCGCGCGGATGCAGGCTCTCTCTATCTGCTCGATGAGATGGGCGGTGGCAAGGTTCTCCGCTGGAAGCTCGCGCAGAACGACTCGCTGGAAGTGGATTTCGAAGAGCGCATTCTGCCGATTACCAAACGCAGCCTCGCTGGCTACGTCGCGCTGACAGGCGAGATCCTCGTCATCGATGACGCGTATGACCTGCCGGAGGGCACCGAGTATCAGATCAACCGTTCCTTCGACGAAGAGAACGAGTACCTGACCAAATCGATCCTCGTCTTTCCGATGATCAGTCACGTCGGCGAGTTGATGGGCGTGCTGCAGCTGATCAATCGAAAGAGGATGGGCGCTCCGAAGAAGCTGACCGCGGCGACCGTGCCGGACGAAGTGATCTCTTTCGATCAGGAGATCGTCGATGTCATGCGTGCGCTCGCCGGACAGGCGGCCGTTGCAGTCGAGAACAACCTCCTGTACGAATCGATCGAACGGCTGTTCGAGGGCTTCGTCACCGCCGCCGTCACCGCGATTGAACAACGAGATCCGACGACGTCCGGTCATTCGTTCCGTGTCGCCGATCTCACAGTCGAGCTGGCGAAGGTGATCGACAAGATCGATCACGGTCAGTATCGCGACAATCGCTTCAGCGTCGATCAGCTGCGCGAGATCCGTTACGCGTCGCTGCTGCACGACTTCGGCAAGGTCGGCGTGCGCGAGCAGGTGCTGGTGAAGGAAAAGAAGCTCTATCCGAATCAGCTCGACTCGATCCGCTCGCGATTCGAGTTCGTGATCAAGAGCGTCGAGGCAGAGGGGATGCGCCGCAAGCTCGACTTTCTTCTGAAGAACGATCGCGCGGCGTATGACGCGTATGCCGCGCAAGTGGAGCGCGAGACGCAGGAACGAATCGCCCAGCTGCAGCACGACTTCGCATTCATCTCGCAGTCGAACGAGCCGACCGTGCTGCCGGAAGGGGAGTTCCAGTATCTGCAGTCACTCGCCGATCGCGACTTCCAGGACATTCGCGGTGAGAGCAAGCGGCTGCTCACCAGCGAAGAGGTGCGCATCCTCTCGATCCGCAAAGGCAATCTCGATGCCGGCGAGCGGACCGAGATCGAGAGCCACGTCACGCACACGTTCAACTTCCTGCAGAAGATTCCCTGGACCAAGGATCTCGCGTCGGTTGCCGACATCGCCTACAAGCATCACGAGAAACTCAACGGCCGCGGGTATCCGCGCAAACTGAGCGCGCAGGACATCCCGATTCAGTCGCGGATGATGACGGTGTCGGACATCTACGACGCGCTGACGGCGAACGATCGGCCGTACAAGCGCGCAATCTCCACCGAACGTGCGCTCGACATTCTGCAGATGGAGATGAAGGACGGCCTGCTCGATCAGGAGCTGGTCCACACGTTCATCGAGTCGCGAGTGTACGAACGCGCGGGGATCCTGCGGGCGTAGCGATTCCCATCCTTGTCCTGAGCGCAGCGAAGGATCTCCGGCTGCAGCGGACTTCGGACCCGCTCGCTGGCAAACTCGTCTTGCGCAACGTTAGCGAAACGGATCGACGACTCGCACGCGGCCATAGAGCCGTCCATGCTGGAAGTCTTCCGAAATGATCTCGGTCAGGCCGTTCGTCTCGGCGTAGGCCCACATTTGTGCGTCGAACCACGAGAGCTGATACGTGGCCGTAGCGCGGAGCGCGGCGTGAACGACGTCTTCCGTCGGGAACAGCACATCGAACTGAACGAGCAGCTCTTCGACTTCGCGAGTGGCCTCGGCGGCATCGAGGATTGGCCTCGCTCCTCGGAGTGACCGCGTGACGGCCGAATAGAACTCGATGACTGCCTGATGAGAAATGCGGATCGAGCCCTCCGCGATGCCCTGGCGAAGGAGCTCGGTTGCCAACCGCTGTTTTCGCGGCTCGCGCGCATCGTAGCGGTAGACCAGCACATTGGTGTCAACGAGTGCGGTCACGGTCGTAGAGGTCCTCGCGGGTCCAACCGCGGTCACCGCCTTTTCGTGACCGCGGGCGTTTGCGTTTGGACTGTCGCAGGGTCGCAGCGTCGAAGAGTTTCAACCGTTCCTCGACAGAAAGGCGTGTGCGCGTGCTGGCCGGAGTAACGCGTAGTTCCGTCCCTGCGATTCGCCAGTCGACCTCGTCTCCTGGTGCGATGCCGAGCCGGTCGGCGAGCGCTTTCGGCAGGCTGACCTGATACTTACTGGTTACCTTACCCATGGCCTTACTTTACCAAGGAGAAACACCCTGTCAACTCTCCTCCAGAATCCTCCGGCACATTTCGCGCCGCGCCGCGTAACGCTCCTCGAGCATCGCGCGGCCCGGCTCCGGCATCCAATCCGGGATCCACGAGCCGGCGAGCACGTCGCGCACCACGTCCATCAGCGATTGTCCTTCGCGGCGTGCGCGGCTGAAGCGTTCCGCCAGACCGCGGACTCCCGCGCCGTCAATGAGAATCGCGCCGGCGAGCGCGCGCTCCGTTTCCGTCTGCGGATCATCGAGCCGTCGGATCGACGCGATCGTTGCGCGCAGCTCTTCCTCTGCGATTCCCGTTGCGAGCGACATCCGCGAGAGGTTGCCGAGCTTCTCCAGCCATTTGCCGATTCCGTGCAGTTCCAACAGGAGCTCGAACGCGCGATCGCCATCGGGGTGCAGCCGTCGCGCAATGGCGGCGATGCGCTCGATCTCGCCCAGCCGCGAGACGCCATCGAGGTCCTGATACAAAGGCGCAACAAACGTGCGCAGTGCATTCATGATCTGCGTATCATCGCGGCATGAGCGGCCGAATCAAAGGCACGATTCTTCAATCGCGTAAAGCGTTCGTCTCCGAACGATTCGGAGCCGACGGCCTGGAGAGAGTCCTCGCAAGCATGAAGCCGGATGATCAGGAACTGCTGCGCGGGATGGTTCTCCCGCTCAGCTGGTACGACGCGGGGACGTGCATCCGCTTCGACGAAGCGATCATCAAGGTGATCGGCGGCAACGCCCAGCAGGCCTTTCGCGACCTCGGTCGCAAGAGCGCGGATGACAACCTCGCGAAGTTCCAGGCGGGATTCGTGCGAGGCAAGAATCCGCTCACGTTCCTCGCGCAGACTCCTGCGATCTATCGCCTCTATTACGAAGTCGGTTCACGCGAGTTCACGAAGACGAGTGAGAAGTCCGGCATTCTGACGACCCACGGTGCGGAGAACGTCACGCCTGGCGACTGCCTCACGGTGATGGGCTGGCACGAGCGCGCACTCGAGATGGTCGGCGCGAAGAACCCGGCGATGTCGCATCCCACGTGCCGCGCGACAGGCGGCGCGACCTGCGTCTATCACGTGACCTGGACGTAAGGGCCCGTCAGCAGAAGCATTCGATCGACGCCGCATGGCGAACCGTGTGCGCGAGTTGAGGAGTAATTCGACGATGACCGAGGCATCGACGACGATCATCGGCGATTGCGTTCTTCACGCAGAACGCTAGCAGATGGGGTGCGCGGAAGATAGCGCTCCCGTTGTCGTAGGCTCTCCAGCATTTCCTCGAGCGTCGGCTGCTCGACCGTCATTCTCAGTTCGCGAAGGAGGTAGTCGCTGAGCGATAGGCCGGACTCGGCGGCGCGTGCCTTCAGCCTTCTGTGCATTGCCTCGGGCACGTTGCGGATCTGAACCATTCGTCCCATGTCTTGAATATGGTTGCATGTGGAGCACACGTCAACATGCCGAGGGAGTACTGAGTTCTGAGTTCTGAGTTCTGAGTTTACGGAAGCGAGGATCTCTCAACTCAGAACTCAGCACTCAGAACTCAGTACTCAGCGCCGCTCCTCACTCGCCGAGCGTCACGCGTCCTGCGACTCCCATCGAGTCGAGCGCGAGCAGGCGGACATCGACGAAGACATCGTCGGTCGTCACGCCGGGAAGCTCGATCGACAGACGGTTCAGCCCCGGCGTGAGCGTCTGTTGCGACTCGCCCCAGGCGATGCCGGCGCGTTCGCCCTTTTCATCTCTGGAAGAAGCGACGATGACGTCGAGCCGATAGTTGCCCGCTTCGAGCACATTCGCGTTAGCAGTGACGCGGAGCGTGTCGCCGTCGCGGCGCATGCGGACGATGCCGAGGCGCGCGGAGGCGCGCTCGTTCATGAATTGGTTCGAACTGGTGCGCGCGAACTCGGCGCCACTCATGCTCACGCCACTTGCGTCATAGCGAACGGACCAGAAGCCGGGTGTCGCGTCGATGTCTTTCACCGTTGCCGCATAGCTCCCGTTGCCGGCCGGCTTCAACACGATCGATTCCTGCTCGCTGCCATCAGGCGCGATGAGATGCGCGATCACGTTCCCGCCTTCGATGGCCTGCTCCCCGTCGCGGAGCTGCGCTTCGAGCGTCACGGCTTCTCCCGCCGAACGCGACAGCGGGCCTACTGTAGTCGTCATCGTCACGCTGCTATCGGGCTCGGAGGCGATCACCGTTGTCCCCTTGCTGATGCCGCTCATGCGGTAGCGGCCGGCGATCGTCCGCTCGATGTGCAGCACGTCATGACCAGCAGAGTCGACGGAAAATCGCTGAACGCTCGACGACGACGAATCACCGCCCGGGGTGCGCAGTTGCGGCGCTGCATTGTTGCGATCGTTGACGACGATGATCATCCCGCCCTGGCCTGTCGCGGGAAGGTCAACACCTTGACCATCGCTATTCCGCACGAACATGCGCGACGTCGCCGGCGGGGCATTGCGTTCCGGTTCGAGATAGGTCTCACCGGCGGCGAACCTGCCGGTGACGGTCTGGCCGAAGAGGGGAGCGGCGGCGAGGAGTACGAGAAGAAGTCGCTTCATGGTCAGCTCTCCCTTCAGAAGTCCGTTGCCAGTGCGTCGCCGATCTTCTTGTAGTCATTGCGGCGGTTGTGATGGTGATTGGCCAGTGTCGTGAACCAGACGACGCCGACGGCCTGCGCGCTGTATTGCGCGACCATGCCATCGTCTTCTCCCGGGAGCCCGGCGATTCCCGACAACGTCGCCAGTCCGTAGTCCTCGCTGTGCGCGAAGTCGTTCCACAAGCCGGTGCCTGCGATGTTGTAGACGGTCTTCGGCAGCGAAGGACGCCCGCTCGTCCCCTTCAGGTAGTACTGGTTGTAGTACGCCATCGAGGATGTCGTGCAGTTCGTCGTCGAATTGTTCTTCTGTCCGACGAGATCGATGAGCCAGCCGGTGAGCCACGATCCCGACAGCGTCCCGGCGAGGTCCGCCGCTTCCGAGCCCTTGTTCGGCGGCGCGATCGAGTTCACCCAGCGAATGCGATTGATGATCGGCTGATAGCGCGAGTCATAAGTCGGATTCGAGAGAATCCAGCGGATCACGACCCCGCCGAAGGAGTGGGTCTCGATCACGATGTCATCGATCGCGTTCGCGTTCATCCAGTTGTAGATCTGTCCCGCAACCGTTCCCGCGGCCGTCCACATGGACTGCGTGCCGTCATAACTGCAGACCAGATAGGGAATGGTGTAGCCCCTGGTCGTCGCGGAGATCATCGCGTCGGTCCAATAGGCGCGCGCGACGCTCGGATTCGCGAGGTCCGCGGAACCTTTGCCGTGGATGAACACGACACCAGTCCGCGCCTCGGCTGAAACGATGACGAGAAGATGGAGTACGACGACGAACAGAAGATTGCGCTTCATGACGCCTCCTTCCACGTGGACCCGTCCGCGAGCGGACGAGCCGACCAGCCGGCGGGGGGGACCCTGCGACGAGCCCGCTCGTTGGCGCGCCGGCTACGCCGGCTGGTCGGTTCGTTCGCCCGATTTGAAAGGTCAGTAAACGCAACGCGAATGCCATTCGTGTTTTCAATGAGTTACGCGAAGGTTGGGTCTGATTTGGCTCCAGAACCGGGCTGAATGAGGGTTCAATGTTTGACCGGCGGGTCGAAAATGCGCCGCGATTTGGGATGAAGGATGATCCCTTTCAGTAAACTGACTGCACTCTGAACGCTCCTCGGTATCGCACCATCGTCACCATCCTCGGTGTCGCTGCGCTCTACGTCGTCACGGCGAAGCTCGGCCTCGCACTCGGCATTCGCGCGCATCAGGTGACCGCGGTCTGGCCTCCGACAGGGTTCGCCATCGCTGCGCTCATTCTTCTCGGCAAGCGCAACGCTCTTGGAGTCTTCCTCGGAGCTTTGATCGCGAATGCAACGGCGGGTGAGCCATTCTGGGTTGCGGGCGGCATCGCTGCAGGGAACACACTGGAGGCGTTGTTCGGTGCCGCGCTGCTGCAGCGATTCGAGCTCGAGCCGCGCCTTGCGCGCGTGCGCGATGTATTGCTATTGATCATCGCTGCGTTCGTCAGTCCGTTCATCAGCGCAACGATCGGCGTTGCGTCGCTCGTCGCTGGTGGCGTTCAACCGTTCAGTGCAAGTGCCGCATTGTGGGGCGTCTGGTGGACGGGCGATGCGCTCGGTGCAGTGATCGTCGCGCCGCTGATTCTCATCTGGAGCGCACCGACGCCGGCGCGGCGCCGCAGGATGGCGAGTAGCGAAGGAGTCATCGGGACGCTGCTGCTCCTCGCGTGCAGTGCGACGGTGTTTCTCGGATGGTTGCATGCGCCGACGACGGAGTACGTCGTTTTTCCCTTCGTGATCTGGGCGGCGCTTCGCTTCGGGCCGCGCGGCTCGGTGACGATCACCGCGCTAACGAACGTGGTGGCCGTGCTTGGGACGCATCTCGGACGCGGACCGTTTGCCGGCACGGGGCCGGAAGCCGGCCTGATTCCGTTGCAGCTCTTCACATCAGTCGTGGCGGCGACCGGCCTGGTGCTGGGTGCAGTCGCTGAGCAGAATCGCGAAGCGCAGGAGAGGAAGGATGAATTTCTCGCGATGCTGGGCCACGAGCTGCGCAACCCGCTTGCGCCGATCGTGAACGCGGTCGATCTTCTCGAGCGCGGCAATCCGGCGGTGGAGACGATTCGGCGGCAGGCCGCGCATCTCTCTCGGCTCGTCGGCGATCTGCTCGACGTGTCGCGGATCACGCGCGGTGTGATTCACGTCGAGCGCCGTCTTGTCCTTCTGGATGACGTCGTGGCGCCGGCCATCGAGACGTGGCGGCATCTGGCCGAGCAGAAGGAGGTGCAGCTTTCGGTTAGGCTGCCGGAACAGCCGGTGTGGCTCGAGATCGACCCCGCGCGTTTCACTCAGGTGATCTCGAATCTGCTGCACAATGCGATCAAGTTCACGCCACCCGAGGGGGAGGTGCGCCTCAGCGGTTCGGTCGACAATGGAAGTCTCGTTCTGCAGGTCTCCGATACCGGCGACGGGATCGCAGCCGAGCTGCTGCCGCACGTATTCGAGCTCTTCGTGCAGGGGCGTCCGCCTCTCGACCGGCCACGCGGCGGTCTGGGACTCGGACTGACGCTGGTGCAACGGCTGGTTGAGCTCAACGGCGGAAGAGTCAGCGTCACGAGCGAAGGAGCAGGCAAGGGGAGCTGCTTCACCGTGCGCGTTCCAATTGCCGAGCCTTTGCCACGCGTAGAGAAGGTGGTGGAAACGAGCGCGCCTGCCGCGGTTACTGCTCCCCGGCGCATCCTCGTCGTCGAAGATCATGCCGACGCGCGGAAGATGCTCATGCTGCTCGTTCAGCGTGAGGGTCATGAAGCGCGGGGTGCGGCGGATGGGCACGAGGCCTTGATCGTCGCGAAGGAATTCCTGCCGGAGATCGTTCTGCTCGATGTGGGATTGCCGGGTCTCGACGGCTACGCCGTGGCCCGCGAGCTTCGCGGGAATCCCGAGACCGCGGGCGCGTCGGTGATCGCTCTAACCGGCTACGGCACCCTGGAAGACGAGACGCTTTTCGACCGGCACCTGGTGAAGCCGGTCGAGCCGGAGGTCCTGCTCCCGATCGTCAACGGACCACAACTCCCCATGGACCATCGCCGGCCTTGATGGTGGCGGTGACGCGTGATGTGACCGTGTCGATCACGGACACGTCATTGGACAACCCGTTCGCAACGTAGAGGCGATTGCCGTCCTTCGTCAGCGCGAGACCCCAGGGGCGCTGGCCGGCAGGAATCGTGGTCAGGACTCGATTGCTCTTCGTATCGACGACGACCACGCTGTTTCCGCGGCCGGTCGCCACGTAAAGGACCTTTTCGTCCTTCGACAGCACAAGGCCGACGGGGTGATCGCGCGGACCGAGCTTGATTTTCGCGGTGACGCTGCCGTTCATTACGTCGATCACGTTGACTGTGCCCGCGACTTCGGCGGTTGCATAAGCCCGCGCGCCATTGTGGGTGAAGATGACGGCGCGTGGCCGTGTGTCGACGAAGAAATTCGCGTCGACGCGCTTCTTCGACAAATCGATCTTCGTGATCGTGCTGCTCGTCTCACCGGTCACGAACGCGGTCTGCCCATGAATCGCGACGCCTTCCGGCTCGGTTCCAGTGACCAGAGAAACGGCCTTGCCGCTCGTCGTGTCGATGATCGTGGCCGAGCCTGCGTCTTCATTCGACACAATGATCGTTCGCCCGTCGCTGCTGATCGCGATTCCCTCGGGATCGGTACCGCAGTCGAATCGGCCCAGCTTCTGATACGTCCCGGCATCAAACACGCGGACCGCGTCGCGGTCCTTCGACATCGTGTTCCTGATGTGCGACGACGCGACATAGAGCTTCTTCTGATCGGGGCTGATCACGATGCCGCGCGGCCGCGCACCAGCTTTGAACGTTGCGACGACGCGATCGTTCTCGATGACGCTCACCGTGCCGCTCCGCTCGTTCGTGACGAAGACTCGATCGCCCGCGAGGCAGCAGACGGCCGGCAACAGGGAGCAGGCGAAGAAGAGGCTCAGTCTCATCGCAGCGTGTAAAGAAACGCGGCGATGTCTCGCGCATCCTGCGGCGTTACGTTCAGATTCGGCATCGCATTGTTCGGATCGACCGCCTGAGGATTGAGAATCCAGTGCTCCAGGTTCTGCGGCGTGTTCGGAAGTTTGCCGGCGATCATGCTGCGCGTGCCGACTCCGGAGAGTGGCGGTCCGACCATTCCGCGCGGTCCCTTGACACCCGGAATGTCATGGCACGCCGTACAGGCATACTGCGCGACGAGCTGTTTGCCGCGATCGCGGTTGCCGCCGTTTGCGGTTGTGGCGTCCTCGTGATGACACTGGAACAACAAGACAGCGGACAGCAGGCAGCAGGCAGCAGACAGCAGGGACGGCTGTCTGCTGTCCGCTGCCTGCTGCCTGCTCCCCGCTGCCTGTTGTCTGAACTTCATCTCCGCTCCGTCAATGTCGCGCTCTTCGTGAATGCGACGCGTCGTTCCGCCTCGGCCAGCCAGGCTGCGAACAGTGCAAGACCGAGGATGACGAGGATGATACCCGCGGGGATCCACATGATGAGACCCGCGAGCTGCTGGTCTTCGAGCGGATCGAGGCCCCACGCACGCGTGATCGGGCCATAGATCGGATAAACGAGCGATGGCGCCAGAGTGAGGAGAGCGCCGAGCACGCCACTGTGGATGCCGGTGATGAAGACATAGGCGACTCCGATGCCATAGCCCATTCGACCGAATCGACCGTGGATCATCGCCGTCCAGAAGAGAGCAGCGGTGGCGATGAACGAGGTGTGCTGCAGCGCATGGATGAATTCGTGGTGCAGCGTTGCCTGATAGAGCGCGGGCAGATGCCAGATCCACAATGCGATGCCATGCAGCAGCGTTGCGAAGAGCGGTGCGGTGATCGCATTCCAGCCAGCGACGATGGAGGGCCGCTGGGTCCATTGTGCGGCAGGCGATCGCCAGCGTTGAGGAAGTACCCAGAGCATTGCAATGAGCGGACGGCCCACTACGATCAATGGTGCCGCGACGAGCATGAGCAGTTCGTGTTGCACCATGTGCGCGGAGAAGAGGATGCCGCCGAGAGCATCGACGGGGGAGACGAGTGCTATGACGAGCGCAAGCCAGCCAGCCGCGAACGCTACAGCCTGCAAACGGCTGATGCCGCGTCCCATCTTCGCCGCAAGCCACAATCGTGCGAGACCGCCGAAGTAAATTGCGGCTGTGAGCGCGAGAAGTGCGATGACGACTGGCTGCCAGGACCACCAGTGCAGCACTTCGTCAGGCTCGAGGTGATGCGAGCCGGTATGTGCGAGCAGCAGAATCGAAGTCAGTCGCATGGTGATAAGAAGAAGTCCGGCACGATGCCGGCCAGAATCGTCAATGCGAAGATGAGACCGAGCGCCAGGGCACCGATCGCCATGAACCGTACGCGCGCGGCGTCATCGCTCTTATAGCGCCAGCCGATGAACGCCCCGGAGAGGGACAACAGACAGAGTGGAACGGCGAACGCCGTGAGCGTCCAGCGCGCACCGCTCGCGCACGCCCATTGAACGAGTGCGTAGCGAAGCTGCAACGATGCGGCCCAGGCAATCGGCGGCGCGAGGTTGCCGTACCAGAGTGCAATGGAGCTTGGCCTGATGGCGAGATCGTGGGCTGGCATGTTCATCCCTTCCGGAGGGAATACGGCGCGACATACACAATGAGATAGAAGGGAATCCAGGTCAGTACGACGAAATACCAATAGACGCATGTACAGCGGATATCGAGAAGCTGCTTCTTCGTGACGGGCCGCAGGCTCTCATAGACGAACAGCACGAGCGTCTCTCCGGTCGCCGCCAGCATGTGGAACGTGTGCATGCCAAGCGATGTCCAGATGATCGATCCGTAGGCATGGTCGCTCCACTTGAAACCGAGGTTGGCCATGTTCTTCCAGCGAATGAAGAGGAACGCGACGCCAATCACGATACCGAGCGCGTGCCCGAGACGGACTGACCGGATGTCGCCGTTGATCGCACCGCGATCCGCGAGCACGTACATGAGGACTCCGCTGATCAGGAGCAGAGCGAGTCCTGCCGATGGCCATAGAAGGGGTGGCAGAGGTACGCTCTGCGGCGGCCAGTCGAGATTCGCGGTTTTGAGATAGAGCCACGTCGCGATGAGCATCGCGAACATGCTTCCCTCGATTGCCAGCATTCCGATGTTGCCCCACCAGAGCAGCGCACGGCTGTCGGCAGTTGCCGTGGGAAGCGCAGAGACATCGAGCACACGTGCGGTCATGCAGAGACCTCGAGCTCACTCGGCGCCGGCCAGAACCAGAAGATGAGCACGATGCCGCTCAATACGGCGCCGATCGTGAACCACCATGCGAAAAAGATCGCGCCCCACAATGCGAGTGTGCAGGCCAGTGCCAGGAACAAAGGCCCGAGCGAGTGGGCGGGAATCTCCTCGCGATGATCCACTTCGGCGTCGAGCGTTTTCGTGATGAGCAGCTCCCGTTTGTCGGTTGCCATGCCGGTGACGAATGGTGGGTCGGCCTCCGCATCCCAGATTGCGTTCGGTCCGTTGACGATGGGAAGGTGCAGGAAGTTGTACGAGGGCGGTGGTGAGGTCGTCGCCCATTCGAGGGAGTCGGCGTTCCAGGGATTGTTCCCGGCCAGCGCGCCGCTCCTCCGGCTGATCGCGAAATTCGTCAACATGCTGACCATCGACAACGTGATGAGGATCGCGCCGCCGGACGCAATCTGATTGGTCAGCGTCCAGCCCATGTGCGGCCCGTAGGTATAGATGCGGCGCGGCATCCCGTTCAGCCCGAGGATGTGCATCGGAAAAAACGTGAGATTGAAACCGGCGAGCAGCAGCCAGAACGAGACCTTGCCAAGGCGTTCCGAATACATCCGGCCCGTCCACTTGGGGAACCAATAGTGAAACGCGCCGAACAATGGAAAGAGCGCACCGCCGATCAGCACGTAATGCAAGTGCGCAACGATGAAGAATGTGTCGTGCAGCTGGAAGTCGAGCGGGACTGACGCGACCATGACGCCGGAGAGTCCGCCGATGATGAACACGGCGAAAAAACCGAGCACATACAGCACCGGCGTCCGGATGATCAGGCGGCCCAGCCAGATCGTCGCGATCCAGCAGAAGATCTGCACGCCAGTCGGAATCGAGATCATCATGCTGGCCGCGGTGAAGAAGCTCTCCCCGAGCTGCGGCAGGCCTGTCGCGAACATGTGGTGAACCCACAGACCAAAGGCCATGAAGCCCGTGAATACGAGCGAGGAAACCATGACGGGGTATCCGAACGTCTTACGGCCGGTGAACGCCGTGAGAATCGCTGAGATGAATCCCAGCGCCGGCATGAAGATGATGTAGACCTCCGGATGCCCGAAGAACCAGAACAGATGTTGGTACAAGAGAGCATCGCCGCCTTCGGATTGGTTGAAGAACTGCGTTGCAACGAGGCGGTCGAGAGCCAGGAAGCCGGTGTCGAGCATGACCGCCGGCATCGCAAAAAGGATCATGAACGACGTCACGATCATCGACCACACGAAGAGTGGGATGCGATTGAGCGACATGCCCGGTGCACGCTGCTTGAATGCAGTGACGGAGATCTCGACGGCGACCACGAGCGCCGAGATTTCCGTAAACGTGATCATGTTGGCCCAGGTGTCGACTCGTTTCCCGGGCGAGAACGTGGGGCCGGAGAGCGGCACATAGGCGAACCAGCCTGCGTCGGCTCCGGCACCCAGCGCGAACATCGTGTAGATGAAGATTCCGCCGAACAGGTACATGAAATAGCCGAAGGCGTTCAAGCGCGGGAACGCGACATTGCGCGTCCCAACCATGAGCGGCACCAGATAGATCCCCATTCCTTCCATCACAGGAACGGCGAAGAGGAACATCATCGTCGTTCCGTGCATCGTGAAGACCTGGTTGTACGCGTCGGGACCGAGCAGCGTATTGTTGGGACGCGAAAGTTGCAGCCGGATCAGCGCCGCCTCGAGACCGGCGATGGCGAAGAAGCACATCGCGGTAACGATGTAACGCATCCCGATCTCCTTGTGGCCGGTCTCACTGAGCCAGCCGATGAGACCCTTGCCGGGAGCCCATGTGGCCTGGAGCTCGGACTCGTTGTCCTCCTGGATTCCCCGATTCACTTCAATGTCTCCAGATATGCGAGAAGGTCGTTCAATTGTTGCGGGGTCATCTCATTGGCTGGCATTCCGGAGCCCGGCTTGAGCGCCTGTGCGTTTACGATCCAGCCGCCGAGGTTGCCCTTGTTGTTGATGAGTGTTCCGGCACCGAGGGTCGCGCGCGTTGCAACGTGCGTGAGGTCGGGACCGGCGGTTGCGTAGGCGTCGATGCCTGTAATTGCGTGACAATTGATGCAGGGGAGCGTTAGGAATGCCTCGCGCCCGCGCGCTTGTGCCGCGGTCGAAGGTTCGGGTGCAGCGGTGCGTTGGTGTTGTTGCCATTGCTCGAAGTCGTTTTCTGATTCCGCGACGACGACGAGCGACATGTTAGCGTGCTGCAGACCGCAGAATTCGGCGCATTGGCCACGATAGATGCCGGGCCGCTCGGCCTCGATCCAGAACTTGTTGACGCGTCCGGGAATGAGATCGCGCTTGCCGTGCAGGTTGGGAATCCAGAGGCTGTGAATCACGTCGCGGGTCGCGAGCCGAAGCTCAATCACTCTTCCGACCGGGATGTGAATCTCGTTCGCTGTCTTGATTGCCTTGTCCGGCTCGCGGTTGGGATAGGTGATTTCCCACCACCATTCATGGCCTGTGACCTGGATCTCCAGATGATTTGCATCGGTGCGGCCGAGCGTCCCGATGGTGTGTCCAGTCGCGACGCTGGCAATGAGCAGAGCCACGAGAATGACCACGGTCAGCGCAGCCCCGGAACTGACGAAGATGGCGGCGCGGCGTTCGCTGGCGGCGCCGGCGATCGGCTCAGTTCTCTTGTGCGCATGAATGACCGCCACAATGGCCAGCGTGAGCACCGCGACATAGACGACGACGGAGACGCATAAGAAGACGTTCCAGAGATGGTGAATCTCGGACGCCTGCACTCCGGCAGGAGCCAGCGCTGACTGGAAGCCGTTCATCTCCCAGTCCTCCTGGCTTGCATTTCGTCGCCGCGCGGAGAGACCGTTGCTGGCGGTTCCAGTCCTGACAATGAGCGGACATAAGAGACGAGCTGCCAGACCTGCTCTGTGGTCAGCCGCTCGCCATAGGAGGGCATCCCGTTGGGCCGTCCCAGTGCGATGGAATCGTGGATTTGCTCAGGAGAGTTGCCATAGATCCACTGCTCGTCCATCAGTGCGGGACCGATTCCTCCGCCGCCATGAGCGTGACATCCGGAGCAGTTGTATTGCTCGAACCACTGCTGTCCCTTGCTGATGGCGTAAGCATTCCCTTCATAGGAATGGTTCGAGGTGACGCTCGAGCGCGATGCGACAGAGATCGGCGGACTGAGCTCGCGGGCCTCGCGATGACAAGCGGACAGCAGGCAGCAGACAGCTGGCAGCAGGCAGCTGGCAGCAGACAGCAGGAGGGACTGCTGCTTCCCGTCCGTTTTCTCGTTTCTAGACACGAGGGACTCCGTACTCGTCGAGGATCTTTTGGATCTCGACTTGCCTGCGTTCGATTTCCTGGTCGAGCTGTTCTCTCAGAGCCGTATCGCCGCGGCGGACGCCCATGGAGATGTCGAAGACGAAGGGAAGAAAAGGGAGGTCGATCTGTGGAGAAACCGGCACGAGGTCGAGCGCAACGCGCTGCGATCGTGCAGACCATGCGGCCTGTGGCCCCCATACGACCGCAAGATCGACATCGCCGCGCGCGACTGCACTCACGATGTCCTTTTGCGCGTCATAGATGGGGTAGCCGGCGATGTTGTCGATGATCCCGCGAGCGGCGAGCGCGTGCGCCGGTGGGGAGTTGACGTGATCATTGCCGATGATCTGTACGCCGATCTTCAAATGGTGCAGTCGCGGATCGTCGAACGATCGGATGTCGAGGTGGCGGTCCGTTCGCGAGACGAAGAGGTAACTCGATCTGTAATACGGCCTCGTCGTCGCTGCCGGTTCGTAATTGGACGGGACGCCGATGATCACATCGCAGTCGTGCTCTTTGAGCGTGAGGCGTGCAAAGCCGCGCCGCTGCGGAAACCAGGTGTATTGAAGCGGACGTTGCCAATCCCTTGCGATCAATTGTGCGATCCGGTTCTCGAAGCCCCGCTGCTGCATGTTCGAAAAGGGCATGTTGTCGGGATCGGCACAGACGCGGAGGGGAGCACGCCGGACTTCGGCCCGTGCGCAGGAGAAGAGAAGCGCGAGGATTGCAATGGCTGTTGTCCTCACGGCAATGCGAACGTGTATAGTTCGCCCCCCTTCCTGGTGTACTTCGCCAGATCACTCATCGCATTGGCGAAGCCACCTGCGGCCGTACCGTCGCGTGGATCCAGATCGCCGCTGACCACGGCACCCGGCCAACCGCCGACGCCTGACAGGATGGAGACATACTGCTTGCCGTCAGGTCCGCGCCATGTAATCGGCTGGCCGATGATTCCGGAGCTGGTCTTGAACTTCCATAAGAGCTCGCCGGTTTGTGCATTGAGCGCTTTGAACCAGCCGTCCATCGTTCCATAGAAGACGACATTGCCGGCCGTGACCAGTGCGCCGCTCCAGACTGGAAACAATTCCTGGACCGACCAGACCTTCTTTGCCGCGATCGGATCCCACGCATCGAATGCACCGCGGTAGCCGCCGGGTCCTGCATACATCTTGATATTCGCGCCGACATACGGAGTGCCGGCGATGTAATTGGCCTGGACACCTTCTTCGTCCTGACAGAGATTCGCATGCGGAATGTAGAGAAGCCGGGTTTGTGGCGAATAGGCGGATGGTTCCCAATCCTTCATTCCTGGAGATGGAGGACAGATCTCGCGCGCCACGCGCCCGAAGCCGGGTGCTTTTCCATCGACACGGATCAGACGCCCCGTCGCGAGATCAACCCCTTTCGAAGTCGTGATGTAGCCGAACGGTTTGGCGGAAAGTACTTCTCCGCTCTTGCGATCGAGCACATAGACGTAGCCGTTCCGTTCCGGCCTTATGAGGACTTTGCGTTGCTGACCGCCAATTGGGAGATCGAGCAGGATCTGCTCGTTGATGCCGTCATGGTCATAGAGATCGTGCGGAGACCACTGATAGAACCAGACCGCCTGACCGGTATCCGGCCTGCGCGCGAAGATGCCGCAGGTCCACTTGTTGTCGCCCGGCCTCTCCTCGGCGTTCCAGGGTCCGGGATTCGCCGTGCCGTAATAGATCAGATCGAGCTCAGGGTCGTATGAGATCCAGCCCCAGACCGTGCCGCCTCCGATCTTCCAAAGATCGGGCGGCCACGTTTTGACACCAAGATCGGTGCCGCGGTCTTGTGCGTAGAACGGCTTGAAGTCAGGGCCGAGAAGCACGTCTTTGTCGGGACCTGTCGAGTATGCACGCCAGGCGATTGTTCCCGTCTCTGTGTCGAGTGCCGTGAGCCAGCCTCGCACGCCGAACTCGCCGCCGCTGTTTCCGACGAGGACTTTGTTCCTGACGACGAGTGGCGCCATGGTGAGGGTCTCGCCGCGGCGGATGTCGGCGAGTCGTGTCTCCCATACTTGTGCGCCGGTCGCCGCATTGACGGCGATCGTGCGTCCATCGAGAACATTGAAGAAGATTTTCCCGTTGGCGAATGCCGCTCCACGATTCACCCAGTCACAGCACGCCACACCTTTTGCGGAGTGTTGAATGTCGTGCGGCAGAAAATCCCACTTGAGCGGTGCGCCCGGCTTCGTCAGATCGAGTGCATAGAGGTGATTGGGGAAGGGCGACACGATGTACATCGTGTTGTTGACGACGAGCGGTGCAGCTTCTTCACCGCGTGTGCTACCCATCGAGAAGGTCCAGGCGACGTGGAGGCTCTTCGCGTTCGCAGTATTGATCTGAGTCAGCCCGCTGAAGCGCGTCGACGCATAGTTCTTCGCCGGCATGATCCATTGACCGTCGTCCTGCTGGATCGCGGCAGCGTTGGCCTGAACATCAGCCCCGCTGCTGAAGCGCTGCAGAATCGGGAATGGCGGGTGTGCGGTCCCGGCCGCTTTGCGGCAACTGCAAACAATGAGGAGCAACGCGATCCACGCTCGACGACATCGCACGAGACCGCCGGAGTGCACGAGGCGAGCCATGCCGTAGCTTTGGCGTGAGAATTGCTGCGCCTGCCTCCGTGATTCGTGTGTTGGTGGTGGATGACGAGCCGGCGATCCGCGCCCTCGTTGCGCGCATCGTGCAACGAGCGGGCTATCAGGCCGACCTCGCGAGGGATGGAGCCGAGGCGATCGCGAAGCTCGATGAGGCGGCGTTTCAGGTGGTGGTTCTCGACCTCATGATGCCCAACGTCGATGGCTACCAGGTCATCGATCACGTGCGGCAGCTGCCTGGGCAACATCCCGCGATCATCCTCGTCAGTGCCGCCGACACTGCCGCGCTGCGTAAGCTCGACGGCTCGATCGTGCATTCCGTGATTCGCAAACCGTTCGACATCGATGTGCTGTCGGATCTGATCAGCGCGGCGGCGGAATCGCGGAGTGTCGAACCGAAGGGGAACGTGCTGCCGTTTCAGCGCGAGAGCTGACGTTGGCGACCCACTCAAAATCGCCGGCTGATCCCCGCTGAGACGAATCGATCAGGCACATCTCCGCGTGCGCCGAAACCCACCGACACATCCAACTGCAAATCGTTGCCGATGATCCAGGCTGCCCCTGCATCGAGCAGCAGCGAAGATGGATTCGTCGTGGCACCGCCATCGATGAACACGTTCAGCGTTGGTTTGATGTTGTACTGCAGGGTCGCCGCAAGCAAGCCGGAATTTCCGTCGCCATGCTCCACGCCGATGTTGCCTTCGATGGACCACTGCTCCGAGAGGTCGCGATCGGCCGCGAGCCGCAGATCGGCGGTCGTCTTGTGCGACTTGAACGCTCCGCTGCCCGAGTGGGGAAACACTCGTGCGATCAGTCCGAGTGAGGGCCTGTCGAGGAAGTGGTACTTCATGCCGGCGGAGATGGGTGCGAAGCCATCGTCGCCCGCTGCGCGTATGAATCCTGCCGTTTCGACTCGCGCTTCGAGTCCCTTCGTCAGGCCATAGCGAATGAGCAGTGGTGTGCTCGTCGACGATGGCCCGTTGCCGCTGTCTCGTTCGGCACCGATTTCCACTTGCAGCTTCCCTGCATCGACGGTCGTGCTCCCGTCGGCGATCCCCGGGCGATCGGCGTTGATGAGATCGTCCGCGAAGCAGGGAAGGGCGACGAACAGCACGAGGAACGTGGCTCGCAATTTGCTCTTTGGTTGCATTTGACGTAACACCGACAGCAACTCCGGAGGCAGCGATTGCAATACACCATTGAATCGCGAGAGCTGACGCACGATCGCAGACATGAGTTGCACCCTACCACGATCGAAGCCCGTGATCCCGATGATGCAATCCAGCGATTCGTGGTACTGAATCATTCGGAGCTGGTCAGTTTTTCGGCGCCGCACAGTGGCCGCGAGTCGATCGGCACCGTTCGCAAGGAAGAGTCCGTCTTTCTCGTGCGCGTTTATGAGGCGTAGGAGGGTCCGCTTGTCGCGTGTCGACGCTCCAGACCGCCGCTTCAGTGCGCTCGTCGTCGATGACGATCCGGCGCTGCAAGGTCTGTTTCATACGCTGCTCGTCCGCCGCGGCTACGTCGTCGACTCCGCACCGAACGGCCGGGCCGCTTACGAATATCTCCGTCGTGGAACGTACTCCGTCATCCTGCTGGATCTGATGATGCCGGACGTCAACGGTTTCGAGTTGCTCGATCGTCTCGAGCGTGAGAGCCCCGCACTGCTCAGTCGTGTGGTCGTGATGACCGGCGCATCGCAGTCGCTGCTCGACAAGGTCGATTGCACGCGTTTGTCGGGACTCGTCCGCAAGCCGTTCGATCTCGACGAGCTGTGGAGCAAGTTGCCGTAGACTACGCGCCGCATGAGTGCGGTCTACGCTCTGTCGGCGTTCCTGATGACCCTGGCCGGCGGCGCATTTGCGATCCGCTATCGAAAGTACCTGCTGTTCATCATGGCGTTTTCCGCCGGTCTGCTGATCGGCGTTGCCTTTCTCGATCTGATCCCGGAGGTCGTGGAGCTCGCGCACCGCGAGGCCATCGACATCCGCGCGTTGATGATCACGTTGATCGCCGGTTTCGCCGGCATCTTCCTCCTCGAGAAGGCGACGATCATTCACAGCGAGAAGGCGCACGACGAGCCCGGACATCAGCACAACGTCGGTCTCGTCGGTGCCCTCGGCCTCTCGTTTCACAGCTTTCTCGACGGCCTCGCGATCGGCGTCGGCTTCAAGGCGTCACCGCAGGTCGGACTCGTCGTGCTCCTCGCCGTCGTCGCGCACGATTTCGCGGACGGCCTGAACACCGTGACGTTCATGCTCGCGTCGGACAATGGCCTGCCGCGCACGGCGACCCTGCTCGCAATCGACGCACTCGCGCCCGTCGCCGGTGCGCTGCTTTCCAATGTCGTGGACATCACGCCGCGAATGGTCGCCTTCCAACTGGCATTCTTCGCGGGCTTCCTGCTCTATCTCGGCGCCAGCGACCTGTTGCAGCGCGTCCATCAACGGCCGAAGCTGACACTGATGATGTTCACTCTGGCAGGGTTGGTGACGGCCGGCGGAATTGTCGCGGTGTTGGGATGACGGCCCGCACTCCATCCCGGTTCAATCCACACTCGTCGTGTTGTCGTCGGGATTCCGATCCACAAGCTTCACCAGCGGATCGATCCCTGCTTTAGCCGGCTTCTTGTCGACGGTGAAGGTGAACGTCATCTTCGGCGCGTTGATCAGCTTCTTCTCCAGCACGAGGATGTTGTCGTCATCCTTCTTTTTCGACTCGCCGAGGACGCCGATGTCGATCATGTCGCTGGGCGCGACCTCCGTCTCTTTGCCGCGATCATTCGCGCGGAACTTCTTCGACTCGACGGTGACAGTTACATCCCACTTGCCGTCCGGCCGCTTCGTCGCCTTCGCCTCGGTCGCCCGATTGTCGAAGAGCGTGATGTTGTCGAAGAGGTCGGTGATGAGGGCCTGCTTGTCTGCGGGTGCGTGCGCGCGGAACTGTGCGATGAGGTCGCGCGTCGTCGGATACGGTGGTCCCTGAAAGGCCCACTGTTTGAGGAAGTCGTGCAGTGCGGCGTCGACGTTCTCTTCGCCGATCGTGTCGCGCAGCGCGTACATCGACAGGGAGCCCTTCGAGTAATGGATGTACGACTGATTCTCGACGAGACCCAGCGGCATCTCGGCCACGAGCTCGCCGCCGCGTCCGGCGAGATAGCGATTCAGCTCGAAGCGGAGGAAGCGGCGCATCTTTTCCTTGCCGTATTCCTTTTCCATGACCATGAGCGCCGAGTATTGCGCGAGCGTCTCGGTGACCATCGTGGCGCCCTGCACATCGGCGCCGCAGACCTGATGGGCCCACCACTGGTGCCCAACTTCGTGTGCACCGACGTAGAAGACGTAATCGATGTCGTCCGTGTCGCGGAGGTCGGCGATGAAGCCGATCGACTCCGACCAGGGAATCGTGTTCGGGAACGATTGCGCAAAGCGGCTGTAGTTCGGGAACTCGATGATCCGGACCTGCTTGTGCTGATACGGCGAGAAGTTCGTCGAGAAGTAGTCGAGCGATTTCTGGACCGAATAGATCATCCGGTCGACGTTGTAGGGATGCTTCGAGTCGTAATAGATCTCGATGGGGACGTCCCGCCACATCGCACGCTTTACCGTGTAGCGGGCGGAGAGATACGACCAGAAGGCCCAGATCTTCGACGTCGTCTTGTAGTGGAAGTAGCGGCGGCCGTTCTGCGTCCATTCCTTCTGCAGATAGCCGGGGGCGATCGCGATCTGATCGGCGGAAGTGCTGACGGTCGTATCGAGATCGATCCAGTCCGAATCGTGGCCGAGCTGCGCGTTCATCGCCGCGATCCTGTCGTCGATCTTCGCCATGCGGACGATCGGTGCGAGGCCGTACTTCTTCCGCTTGCCCGGATCCTGAAGCTCGTTCATCGGGAAGTAGGAGAGGTGCGGACAAACCTGGAAGTTGTTCACGAACGTTCCGTTCCCGACGACGGTGTTGTCGCGGAACTCGTTCTGGAATCCCTGATTGTGAACCTCGACCGCATAGGACATTTCGAGTGACGCGCCGGGCTGCATCGGCTGCGCGAGGTGATAGATCGAGTAGCCGTGATCCTCGTCGTTCGAAGTACGCGTTCCGCCCGGGATCGTGCAGGTGAACTTCGACACGTCGGGGCTCATGCTGATGTGGATGTCGGAGATCGGTGCGCTCGTCTTGTTGACGAGCGTGTACTTGCCGCGCACATCGACCCAGCGCTTCTCGGGATAGATGTCGACGTCGGCCTGCGCGTCCGTAATGCGCGGCTGCGGGAGATGCTCGTACTTCTTGTAGAGCTTCTCGGTCTCGGCCTGCGTCCTCTCGATCTTTTCACTCGTCGTGTAGTGATTGAGGACGTTCGTGTTGTAGTAGATGTAGCAGCCGGTCGATGCGAATGCGACGAAGAGAACGACCGCGGTCATCATCGCCGGCCTTCCGAATCGTGTTCTCGCAATCATTCTGCGAATCGTGAAGGAAGTCTCCGAGCCGCGAATCCAGAAAAGGTGGCCAGCCACGAGCAGCAGCCCGCCGAAAAGAATCCAGTAGAACGTGAACCAGGACTTCTGAGCGACGAAATGCCCGAAACCGTTCATGTCCGAATAGGGTGCCTGAGGCGGGTTGAAGATCTGATAGAGATGATGCTCGAAGTGCAGAGCATTGAGTGCCGACAGGCTGATGATGTAGAGCACCGCGACCAGATAGCCAGCGTACTTGTTGTTGGCGACGATCTGCGCAAAGAAAAGGAGTATGGCGAACATCACCATGCGCAGACCGAACACCACGAAGACGCTTTTTGCGTATACGTCGAGCTCGAGCTCGTAGTAGCTCTTTCCAAGCTGCACGCTGATCGTCGTCAGGACGCCAACGGCGAGCGTGACGTACAGCATGATGATGAGTGCTGTCAGCTTACCGGCCCAGATCGACCATGTCGGGACCGGCATTGCGTCATACATGTCATTGAGTTTCACGCTCCGCTCGCGCCAGACGACTTCGCCCGCGTAGAAGGTTGCAATGATGATGGCGAAGAGGCTGAATGCGCCGCTGATTGCCTCGACCATCGTGTGCGTGACCGGATAAACCGGCGTGTCGAACAGAGTGGAAGAGCTGACTGCTGCACCCACGGTGTTGATGACGCCGAGGAGAAGAATGACCAGGAAGGGGAGACTGCGAAGCATTGCGCGAATTTCGACGCGCACGGTGCTCGTGAATTGCTGCCAGCTCGCCGCTGGCCCGAACTGCTGGTGCACCTGCGGCAATGCCAGTGGAATCCGCTCGAGGCTCTGTTCGTCGGTCCGTTTGCGTCCGCCGCTCACTCCTGCGACCTGCATCCGAAACTTCCAGAATGTGAGCGCCAGTGCCACCAGTGCCACACTGATCCACAGGACGCGGTTATAGAGGAACGCACCTTCGAGAGGGATCAGTCGCGAGTTCTTGTCGAATACCGTCCAGTAACGCGTGCCGAGAAAAAACGGCGTAGCCGCGAACGGATCAGCCATGCTCTTGAGCGTCACGTGCTCAAAAGGATTTCTCGAGATGAGCACCTGAGAAATGATGTAGCCAACGTAGAAACCCGCGACGCAGACATACGTCCAGAGCATGCTCCGTGTCAGCGCTGCGATCGCGAAGAAGATCGCCGAGACGAGCAGAAGGTTCGGAAGGATGATCACGAAGTACGAGAAGAGATACGGCTTGAGGAAGAACGGACCGATGCGTTCCTTGTCGAGCCACCAGCCTCGCGATGCGAGCATGATCGCCACGACGACGCCGACGTACACCATGGAGGCAGTGAAGAACGCCGCCATGAATCGCGCGATCAGATACTGCGACTTCTTCACCGGTGACGAAAAGAAAAGCGAGTCGGTACTGAGCTCGAAGTCGCGAATCATCGCGCTTGCGACGTACGCCGTCGACGTCAACACGCCGAAGATCGACATGACCAGCAGGATCTGCATGATCACGTACGGTGCGTTCCGGTTCACATTTCCGAGCGCGCCACCGATCTGAACGGCATCAGTGCCGACGGCCAGGAACGCGAGCAGGAAATAGATCGTGGTGAGAATGTAGAACAGGGGACTGCGGAAGTGATATCGCAGCTCGAATTTGAAGATGTTCCAGGTCACGCCGCCTTCTCCTCGGACTTGGTCGCCTGAATCGTCGAGAAATAGACGTCTTCCAGCGAGGCCTTCACCGTGTCGAACGAAGGATCCGGTTGCGAGTCATGGAAGACGTGAATCACCGTGCGCCCGGAAGTCAGCCTCGTCGAGATGACGGAGTATTGCTTCTCATACTCCGGCAGCTCGTGCTTGTCGATCACGCGGCGCCAGATCTTTCCTTCGATGTCCTCAATGGTTTTCAGCGGATCGCCCGTCATCTGGACCCGCCCGCCGGCAATGATTGCCATGCGCGAGCAGAGATCGCTGACGTCTTCCACGATATGCGTCGAGAGAATCACGACGACGTTCTCGCCGATCTCCGCGAGGAGGTTGTGGAAGCGGACCCGCTCACTCGGATCGAGTCCCGCGGTCGGCTCATCGACGATGATCAGCTGCGGATTGCCGAGCAACGCCTGCGCGATGCCGAAGCGCTGACGCATGCCACCCGAGTACGTGCCGAGATTCTGCTTGCGCTTCTCGTAGAGGTTCGTGCGCCGCAGCAGTGCAGCGACCACTTCCTTCCGCTCCTTCGCGTTGATGATCCCTTTGAGAACCGCGAAGTGATCGAGCATCGCTTCCGCGGAGATGCGCGGATAGACGCCGAACTCCTGCGGCAGATAGCCGAGGATGCGGCGGACTGCATCCTTCTGGCGGAGCACGTCGACCTCACCCAGCGTGATCGAGCCGGAGTCGGCCTCCTGCAGCGTCGCGATCGTACGCATCAGCGTCGATTTCCCCGCGCCGTTCGGACCGAGCAGGCCGAACATGCCGGTGGGGATCGTCAGTGAGACATCCTCGAGAGCGCGGACGCCATTCGAGTAGGTCTTCGACAGACCTTCGATACGAAGAGTGTTGGACATGATTCCTCCGAGAAGTGTGCGAGTCGGACGATTGTACGGGCTGGGAGGCCGAAGGTTGCGTCGCGCGTTGCACGAACCCCTCATCCGCGCTTCGCGCACCTTCTCCCCTCGCGGAGGGGAGAAGGAACTGATGGCCAGAGCACCGCGAGTTTCTCTTACTCAGTCGCGTCGCGCAGCGACGTCGCCCGCTCGGGATGACGGAGGATCGGCTACCGAGAACTAGTCCGAGTGACTCACAGCCGGGCCTCGCGATGTGCCCACCCCGAGCCCGCGTACCCCAGCGCCCCACCCACAAACTCACTTCGCATCCGGGAACGACACCACCTTGTGATCGATCGGCTTCACCGTCTTGAGATAGTCATAGAGCGCGCCGAGGTCTTCTTCGGTCATGCCGCCGAAGGCGATCCACGGCATGACCGTGTTGCGTCCTTTCGGCGCTTCAGGTGCAGTCTCCGGTGTCATGCCCGCGAACGCTTTGAAGCGGCCGATGAACTCTTCCTTCGTTGCGTGGCCCATGTAGTTGTAGGGCATCGGCGTGAGATTCGCCGTGACGACGCGGCCCCAGGGACCGTTCATTTCCCATCCGCCTGCGAAGTCCTGTCCCTCGATCAGGTTGTTGTGGTCATCGTGCGGCGTGTGGCATTCGTGGCAGCCACCGATCGTCGTCAGGTATTTCCCGTACGCCACCGTATCCTTGCGATCGGGAGCACTCACCGGACCATCGAGCGGTTTCGGAATGAACTTCACGATGTAGTTCACCGGGAAGTTGAGCTTCTTGGGCGGGACGCCTTTGTGAATCGGCTTGAGCGTCCGCAGATAGGCGACAACCGATTTGGCGTCCTCGTCGCTCATGGTGCGCAGATGTTCGTACGGCATCATCGGGAAGAGCGGATCGCCGGCGCGATCGACTCCTTCACGAATCGCGCGAAGAATCTCGCCGTCGGTCCATTTGCCGAGTCCGAACTGTTCGTCGGGCGTGATGTTCTGCGCAGCGACGACGCCGGGGAAGCCGAGCTTCTCATCGAAGATGTACCCCCCTTCGCCTTCGGTGCCGGGCTTGATCGGCGTCGAGAATTTCACCAGATGATCGGAATGACAGCCGAGGCAGTCGGAGATGTGCTCGGTGACGTACCTGCCTCGGGCGATGCGCTCCGGAGTTGCGTCAACCTTTTCCGTTGATGGGGGACGCGATGCTGGCTTCTTCACAGATAGAAACGCTGCGACTGCTATGAGCAAGAGCGCAATGACGCCAACGATCTTTCCGAACGTCTTCATGGATGTCCTCAGCAGTGAAGTTTGGTTTCCGAGAATGGTACCTTACGCTGCATGTTCGCAAGCCTCTTGTTTGCCGCGGCGATGAATGTCCGGGTGCAGCAACACTACGACCGCGTCGAATCGAGGCAGCTCGTCCCCATGCTCACGGAAGTGCTCCGCTTTCCCACGTACGAACACAACGATGAAGCGATCGCGCAGCAGAAGCAGTGGCTGCTGAAGAGCGGCGCGGCCCTCGGTTTCGTCGTGCGCGACGCCGGCAAGATCACCGAGATCGAACTGCCTGCGCCGATCGAGAACGCACCGGTGCTCGGCCTCATCGTGCATGGCGATGTGCAGCCTGTCGATGCCGATGCGTGGTCGTTCGCTCCGTTCTCCGGCAAAGCGGATGAGACGTTCGTTTACGGACGCGGTGCGGCGGATGACAAAGGTCCGCTCGTGCAGGCGCTCCTCGCGATGAAGTCGCTGAAGGAAAGCGGAGTCGCGCGTACGCACACGATTCGGTTGCTCGTTGGCAGCCGCGAGGAATCGGATGCCGACGAAATGCCGGAGTATTTGAAAACGCATGCCGCGCCCGACTACTCGCTCGTTCTCGACTCCGAGTTTCCGGTCGTCGTCGGTGAGAAGGCGTGGAACGCGCTCTCCGTCACGACGACGCTTGCCGAGCGCGAGGGCGCCGCGAAGCCGTACCTGGTGGCCGATCTCTGGGCGGGACTCGCCGCGAGCATCGTTCCCGATCATGCCGAAGTGACGCTGCGGTGGAAGGAAGGAGCCGCGGATTGGGAGCCGGTGATGAAGGCGATTCAAGCCGTCGCGTTGCCGGAAGAGACGCGGATCGTGATGAAGGCCGAGGGGGACACGCTGCGCGTCGTGGCTTACGGCCACTCCGCACACGCGGGTGTCAACATCGAGGGGGGACGCAATGCGTTGATGGCGCTCGCTTATGCAATCGAGCCGCTCCTGCCCTCCGGTGGTGCGAAAGATCTGTTCGCATTTGCGAAGCGCGCCGGCGATGACATCTACGGCACGGGCCTCGGCTTTACGAAGAGCGATCCTCTGTGGGGCCGCTACGCGGTCAACGTGGCAACGATCAAGCGCGATGCCGATGATCCGAAGAAATACACACTGACGATCAACATCCGCAGCACGCCGCCTCTCACCGCCGCCGAGCTCGAGAAAGTCCTGCAGGGCTACGTCGCGGAATTCGATCACTCGACCGGTGCGAGTCTCGTGTCCGGCGGATGGTTCGGCGACAAGACTCTCGGATTCGATCCTCGCTCGAAACTGATCGTGCGGCTGCTGCAGGACTATCAGCAAGTCACGGGAACTCCGGCCAGGCCGGCGATCTCAGGCGGTGGAACGTACGCCAAGCGAGTGCCGAATGCGATCGCGTTCGGAATGTGGTTTCCCGGCAAGCCGTATCCGGGACACGATGTCGACGAGAAGATCGAGATCGCCGATCTGCAAAAGGGTGTGCGCGTGCTGATCTACGCATTGACCGACATCGCCACGGGGAAACGCATCGTGGAGCCGTTCAAGCCATGAGTACCGATGTGCTGCGGAGCGCGGATCCTGAAGATGGTTTGGACGTGGCGCAACTGGCAAGTCAGCTTGGATATCCGTGCGATGAGCTGACGATGCGGGGAAGGATCGAGTTCGTACGGCTCGACCCGAAGCGCGACCTCATCGTGATCGAGCGCGACGGGCGCGTGCGCGGGTGGATCGAGGTGGCGATCATCGAGCTGATCGCCAACGATCCGTTCTGCGAAATTCACGGGTTGATCGTACACGAGCAGTTCCGAGGCACGTCTCTCGGCCGGCAGCTCGTGGCGGCAGCGGAGTCGTGGGCCGCCGAGCGGGGGCTCGACCGCGTTCGGGTGCGGAGCAACGTCGCCCGCGATCGGGCCCGCAAGTTCTACGAGAGCCTCGGCTACACCGTGACGAAAGTTTCGAACGTGTTCGACAAGATTTTCTAGGAGCGCGTTCCGTCACATCGCTCTGCGGCGTGCCGGATCCTTCACGTTGACCGTGACCGACCCGAATGCCGCGTCTCTCCCGTTCACCCAGTTGAGCAGCAGCGAGGTCGATCCTGCGTGCACTCCCTGCAGCGTAACGGTTGCTTCGCCTCCGGGAGGGATCACGACCGACTGCGGGGCGCGGATGATCGCGGGATCAGCGACTGTCAGCAGGACAGTCTCGGGAGTCACGCGCGGCGGTTGCAGCGAAATCGTGAGCGTTGTGTCGCCGGCGGTCGCCATTCTAACCAGCGGCTGCACCATGAACACGTGCGGCGCATTGTCATCGTCGATGATCGTGCACGTGGCGGTGCGGCGCGCGACCAATGGATGGACCCAGGCGTCGTAGGAGGGCCCGATTGTCAGCGTGAACGTCTCGTCAGGCTCGGGGTCCTGATCAGTGACGATGGGGACGAAGATTTTGCACGACGTCGTCCCGCGGGCGAGATTGCAGCCGGTGACCCAACCGAACTCCGACTGTTTGCTGGGGCCAAAGTCGTCCACGATCGTTGCGGTACCGCTTTGCACGGACGCGGAGAAGTAATAGTCGCGGCCCATCGGCGCGGAGGTCGTGATCGTGAATTCTGCGGCGTTCGTGCCGCCCGTGCCTTCGATCACGGTCGTGTCGGCGACGCTCGCGGACGGCGGGGGATCGTCATCGACGTACATCAGATAGAAGTTCGTGGCTGCCCAGGTGCCGAAGATCGTGCCGTCATCAGCGGCGAGTCCAACGCGGTAGCCACCGTCGCCGCTGTAGATGTTGTCGTTCGTGAGAGGGAACGAGATCGTCTTGCTCGTTTCGCCGGGTGCGAACGTGACGGCTCCGCTCGCCGCGCGGAAAGGACCACTCGCGGTGCCGTCCGGAAGGTTGTCCGCGTTGAAGTAGCGGACGCGTGCCGAGGTCGTCGTGTTGCCGCCGCGCGTCAGGGAGACGACCGCGGTGCCATCGTTTTCGTGGATCGTCGCGGGGACCGAATAGGTGATCGTCGTTGGAGGCGACGACGTGATCACGACGGGACTCCATTGCACGGTTGCGCGGCCCGCTGAATTCTCGATGTCCGCCGTCACGTTGCAAAGCCTGGGATTGGGAAACGTGTGCTGAATCGTGGATGAGCCGGTGACGACCGCGTCTGGCGTGCCGTCGTCGAAGTGCCACGTGAGGCGATCACACGCCTGGATCGAGTAGCCCGGGCCGCACCACGTCGAGGGAGGGAAACAGTTGCCGTAGAAGGGATCCACCCGCAGAGTGATGGGTGTGCCGGCAGTGCAGGTGGATGTGACGTTGCACTCAGCCGAGAGCGACATCTGGTCAAACGGCGCGCGAATGGGACAGCTCTGCGCGAAACCGCATTGCGCGAGGAGCAGAAGGACGAATGCCGCGATGAACCTGCGCATGATTTACAGTACGGAAATCGCAGCGAAAGTGTCGCGCCACACTCCTGGAATGACAACGATTACACACTTGTGCAGCTTCATCGCTTCTTCGCGGCGCCTCGTCGTGCTCACCGGTGCGGGCTGTTCCACCGAGTCCGGCATCCCCGATTATCGCAGTCCGGGCGGCGCATGGACGCGGCACAAACCGATCCTCTACTCCTCCTTTGTGCGCAGCGCAGAAGTGCGCCGCTTCTACTGGGCGCGCAGCTTTCGCGGATGGCCGCGCTTTGCAGCCGCGCGTCCGAATCGCGCACACGTTGCGATCGCGCAGCTCGAGTCGCGCGGCGGCGTGCATCAGCTCATCACGCAGAACGTCGATGACTTGCATCAGGAAGCTGGAAGCCGCGCGGTCGTGCAACTGCACGGACGCAACCGTGTCGTCGTCTGTCTCGACTGCCATTCCGAGTTTCCTCGCGCGGAGATTCAGGCGCGGCTGGCGCAGCTCAACGGCGCGTGGCTCGCGAATGCGCAATGGCAGTTCCTGCATGCCGATGAAGCGGACTTCGCGCCGGATGGTGACTCCGCATTGCCCGCGTCCGTCATCGATGGTTTTCGTGTGCCGGAGTGCGATCGTTGTGGCGGAGTGCTCAAGCCGGCCGTCGTTTTCTTCGGTGAGTCGGTGCCGAAGGCGAAAGTCGACTACTCGATGCAGCGAGTCGATGAAGCCGATGCACTGCTCGTCGCGGGCTCTTCGCTCACCGTGTGGTCGGGCTTCCGTTTCGTGAAGCGCGCCGCGGAGCGCGCGATCCCGATCGCGATCGTGAATATCGGTCCGACGCGCGGCGACGCGCTCGCATCGCTCAAGATCGAGCAGAAGGTGGGCGAGATCCTGCCCGCCGCAATTCAATGATCACGATCTCCGGCGACATGCCGAGGCGAAAGGGGAGCAGCCAGTAACCTGCGCCCGTCGTGACGAAAAGCTGCGACGCACCTTCGGTGTAGTGACCCATGTGGTACTTCACGAACACGCCGGCGAGACACCAGTGCAGCGGACGGAAGCCGCACTGGCCGCCGTGCGTGTGACCCACGAGCGTGAGCGGAAGCGCGCGCGCCTTCGCGTCGATGAACGCCCGCGGTTGATGCGCGACGACGATCGGAAATGTGCCGGCAGGCTCGAGGTGCAGCGCTGCGTTGAGATCGGGCTCGAGCGCCGGCCGCAGTTGTCCCGCCGCGTAGTCGGAGAGCCCTGCGATCCAGAGCGAGCCGAGTTGTGCACCCTCGTTGACCAGCAGATGCACGCGCGTGCCGCGCAGCTGTGCGATGTGCTCGAGCGGTGCGCCGTAGATCTCGTGATTGCCGAGTGTGGCGAGGATCGGAATCGAGGCAGGGATGACGCTCGTCGACGCCAGGAACTTGCGCGTGAAGTACGGATCGTCATCGATGAGATCACCGGCGAGGAGAATGGCGTCCGGCTTCTCCGCGACAGTCGTCGTGAAGATCTTCTCCAGCCGTGACGGGCGCGTGAAGAGTCCCGTGTGCAAATCCGACAGGAGCGCCAGCTTCTTGCCTTCCGCGCCTGGCGGCAGGTTCGCGAGCTCGAGCGCGACATGCTCCACGCGCAGCGGCACGAGCGCCTGATAGAACCCGATGACGCTGCCGGTCAGGATGAACCAAAGAAAGGCGCGCGAGAGCGGACGCGAGAAATCGTCGAACGAAACCCGCTTGATGAATGGGAGCCAGAGCAGCAGGGCGATCGCCGTCATCATCGAGTAGAAGACGGCGACCGATGTCCACGCGAACCATGGCGGACCGAGGATGGCGCGGGCGAGGCGCGTGAAGCCGTTGCGGATGTCGAGGTAGGGAATCAGCGGCCAGACGAGATTGCCGGCCACGGCGAGCGCGTAGACGATCCGGCGGCGGCGCGGATGAAGCCTGGTGATCCGGCGCACGGTCAAGACGTTGAACGGGCCGAAAATCACCGCAGCGATGACAAGGATGACGACGAGGCGCATTGAATCGAGTTCTGAGTTCTGAGTACTGAGTTCTGAGTACTGGGGCTTCGGGCTTTTCAGTGGGTAAACGGCCAATGATCGAGCAAGCTCAGATCTCCGTCATCCCGAGCGAAGTCGAGGGACCCGGGTGGGTGGGCGGCCCGCGACATGAGTTCCGTACCACACGCCCACCCAGGTCCCTCGACTTCGCTCGGGATGACGAGAGATCGGTCGCTGCAGAATCTACCCACTGAAATCGGCGATGCCCCTGAGTTCTGAGTACTGAGTTCTGAGTGGGTAGGAGCCTTTACTCAGCACTCAGAACTCAGAACTCAGAACTCAGAACTTCCGCTTACCATGATCGCATGGCGCATTTCGATATCCCGCTCGACATACCGCATGCCGGCCGCATGGCGGATCGGATCCTCAACTTGCTGGAGCGTCACGCGGAGGAGAATGGGATCGAAGCGGAGGCGGTGCTGGAGGCGGCGGAGGCGATGTCGAATCTGTTGTTCCGCTACAGCGCGAACGAGGAGAATCCGGAGGGCGCCGAAGCGGCCAGTCTTCGCGAAGAGGCGGCGCAGCTAGGTCGTCAACTAGTTGACGAGCTCGAGCGCGCTCACATCGCCGGCGACCGCCTCGGCCAATACGTGCGCAACTACTTCGAGTGCCTCGAGCTCGGAGAAGAAGGTGCGAGCATTTCCCTCCGCGCCGGCGAAAACCCGAACAGCCTGCAACGCCCCGTTTAAGTGCGGAGTGCCGAGTGCCGAGTGCTGAGTAAAGAGTTACGATTCCACCAACTCAGAACTCAGAACTCAGAACTCAGAACTCGGGGAACCATGTTTGAAGCAGCAGAGCTCCATCGCAAGGTCTCCAAGAAGGAATACGAGGCCGCAGTCCCGGACCTTCGAACGCAACTGCTCGCGGCGCAGCGCAAGCTGGTGAAGTCGAAGCGCTCGGTGATCGTCATCGTGTCGGGTGTCGAGACGGCGGGGAAGAGCGACGTCGTCAACCGGTTGCACGAATGGCTCGACGCGCGCGGGCTCAGCGCGCATGCGTTCTGGCGCGACTCCGACGAAGAGCGCGAGCGCCCGCGCTACTGGAAATTCTGGCGCAAGCTCCCGCCCCGCGGCACGATCGGAATTCTGTTCGGCTCCTGGTACACCCAGCCGATCGTCGATCGCGTTTATCGGAAGAGCAGCAAGGCGGACTTCGATCGCGAGCTGCAGCGCATCGTCTTCTTCGAGCGGATGCTCGCGCAGGATGGCGCGATCATCATCAAGCTCTGGCTTCATCTACCCAAGGACGAGGAGCTCGCGCGTCTCGGGAAGAAGTCGAAATGGGGGCCGGAGGCGAAGAAGTACGCCGCGCATTACGATCGATTCGCAGCCGTGTCCGACCGCGCCATTCGCTCGACAGATACGGCCGAGGCGCCGTGGAAGATCGTCGAAGCGACGGATGAACGGTATCGCGACCTGACCGTTGGCCGCATGCTCCTCGAGGCACTCGAGAGTGTCGATCGCCCCTTCGTGCAACCCACGCCAGCGCCGGTGGCACAGCCGGCGGGTCCGACGGTGCTGGACAACGTCGATCTCACGCGGGGCATTGATGACGATCGCTACGATCGCAAGCTTGCGAAGCTGCAGAAGGAGCTTCGCGAGCTCGCCTGGAAGCAGTGGGAGGAAGGCCGCTCGTCCGTGATCATGTTCGAAGGCTGGGATGCGGCGGGGAAGGGCGGCGCGATTCGCAGGCTGATCGGACCGATCGATGCGCGCATTTATCGCGTGATCTCCGTCGCAGCTCCGACCGACGAGGAACGCGCTCAGCACTACCTCTGGCGCTTCTGGCGCCAGATTCCGCGCGCCGGCTCGATGACGATCTACGATCGCTCGTGGTATGGCCGCGTGCTCGTCGAGCGCGTGGAGGGATTCGCGAGCACGGACGAGTGGTCGCGTGCCTATCGCGAGATCAACGAATTCGAAGAGCAGCTCGCCGAGCATGGGATCTCGCTCGTGAAGTTCTGGCTGCACATCGATCCCGACGAACAGCTGCGAAGATTCAACGAGCGGAAATCGATCACGTGGAAGCAGCACAAGATCACCGAAGAAGATTGGCGCAATCGCGAGAAGTGGCCGCGTTACGCGGAGGCCGTGCACGACGTCGTGACGCGCACGAGCTCGGCCGCGGCGCCCTGGCACCTCATCGCCGCGAACGACAAGAGGTTCGCGCGGCTCGAGGTGCTGCGAACGGTTGTGGAAGCGTTGCGTTAACGGATCCTGTCGCGGAGCTCCTGGAAGTGGATCGCCTTGATCTTCACGTGGAAGAGCGATGAATTGTCGGTGTACGCCGGGGTCGGCATGCCGAGGGCGATGCGTGCATTGTTCACCGCGATCCGCAGCTGCGTGAGTTGTTGATCCTTGATCTTCAATCCGACGGCGGCGGCATCGGTGAAGCTCGCGCTGGTGCCTGCGAGGTCCGCCAGTTTTCCAGCCGCGAATTGCAGATTCGCGAGATGAGTCGCCTTCACCTTCATCCCGGCAGGTAGGGGATCATCGCTGAACAGATACGTGATCGCTGCATCGGGCACGCTGTTGACCGAGGTCTGGCTGCCGCGAACTGCGCGTACTCGATACGCATAAGCCGTGTTTGGCAGGACATTCGTGTCGCTGTAGGAGTTCGTTGCGGTGTTGGTGATGTGGATCCAGGCGGCGTTCGGAGGGTCCTTGCGATCGATTTCGTAGTACGCGTCAGGAACGCTATTCCACGTGACGTCGATTTGAGTCGTGACGGTGCAGAGCGCGGCGAGACCTGTCGGCGCCGGCGGCGCGTTCGTCGTCCCTGTGCGCACATCCGCCTCGCGCCACTGTGCGAGGAAGCGGCGCCATGGTCCGTGCGGAGGCTTGGGTGGATTGGAGCAGCAGCCAAGTGCGAACGTGTAGGGCCCATACAGGGTGCGCGCGCGCCAGTGATAGAGCTTGTACGCGCCGAGTCCGGTGAACGATCCGATCAAGCCGATGTCGCCGTTCACGGTGCCGGCCCAGAACGGTGAGATCGCCGTCACACAGTTCACGCTGCCGAATGGCGATCCCGGAGGACAGGCTTCCATCTGCAGACGAACGGCTTCCCTTCCGCGCGGCGACACGTTCTGCATGTACAAATCGAACTTGTTGTCGTCTCGTGAGAGGCCGAAGGCGCCGACCTGCACGTCATCCGGTACGCGAAATTGCACAGGGCGTACGTTGCGTCCCGCGCTTTGATTGCCGAAGTAGAGGAACGTGCGTCCGACATTGTTGTAGCCCGACGCACCGATGAGTCCATCGGCAAAGCCGTCTCCGTTCACGTCTCCTACGCCAGCAACTGAACCTCCGAAGAGGGCAGTGGTGACGCCGGCATTCGCCGACCACGCAGATGGGGGACCGATGACGCCCGACGCTGAGCCGAGGTAGAGGTACGCGGCTCCGCCATTCGGCGTCGACGATGGCGCACCGACAAGGACATCGGCGAAGCCATCACCATTCACATCGCCGGCGCCCGCGACGGATGTGCCGAAGCCGGCGCCAGCAACTCCCGCCGCCAGCGCGACCGTTGCATTCACGCCGAGCCCACTCGCGGAACCGTGATAGACGAACGCAGCTCCTTCGTCGGTTTGCGTGAGGTCGTAGCGCCATGCACCGACGATCACGTCGGCGTAGCCGTCGCCGTTCACGTCGCCAGCGGAGGCGACACTGACTCCGAACCGGCCATCCGTCTGATTGCCGTCCACCGTCCAGTTTGGTGTGCTGGAGAGACCCTGCGGCGAGCCGTGATAGACGTAGGCACGCCCTTCCCTCAGGAAATTGTCGGTGTAGTAATCCGACCCGACGATGATGTCGGCGTAACCATCGCCGTTCACGTCGCCCGCGCCGGCGACGGACGTCCCGAAATGCGCGCTGTCCTGCCCTCCGAATCGAGTCCATGCCGCAGTCGTCGACAGGCCCGTTGACGATCCGAGGTAGACGAACGCTGCGCCTTCCCAGGTCAACGTGTTCGTGTAGTTCACCGAGCCGACGATGACATCGCTGTAGCCGTCGCCATTCACGTCTCCTGCACCTGCGACGGAGGATCCGAAGTTGGCGTTTGCATGATTCGACTCGACGGTCCACGCGGCTGTTGTGGACAAACCGCTCGCTCCGCCGTAATAGACAAAGGCCGCACCCTCGGATGTTTCTCCATTCGCGTATGACGACGCACCGACGATGACATCGTCATAGCCATCGCCATTCACGTCACCGGCACCGGCCACCGCTCCGCCGAAGTTCATCCCCGTCTTCGTCACCGTCCAGTCGGGGACGATGCTCAGCCCGAGATTCGTCTGTCCAAGAAACACGTAAGCGCTCTGGTTGACGGTGTCGCCGACGATCACGTCCGCGAGCCCGTCGCCGTTCACATCACCCGCCCCGGCGACGGACAGACCAAAGGTGCCGTTGTTGGTGCCGTCGTGATACCAGTCGGCTGTCAACGAATAGCCCGATCCCGATCCTTCATAGATCAAACCGAATCCATTGCCGGGAACCGCGACGATCACGTCCGCGTATCCGTCACCGTTGATGTCTCCGACGCCTGCTACAGCGGATGCGAAACCGGAGTTGGTATTGCCATCGCTGGTCCAGACGGGTGTTGTCGATAAACCTGTTTTCGAGCCGAGATAGATGTACGCGCGTCCTGCGCTCTGATACTGGTCTGCGCCGACGATGACATCGGCATACCCGTCGCCGTTGACATCGCCTGCACCCGAAACGGAGAACCCGTAATCCGAGCCGAGGTTGTTCCCCTCGGTAATCCAGGGCGTGCCGGTCGGACCGGTCGCCGAGCCGTAGTAAACGTAGGCGCGCCCTTCGAGCGCCGTGTCATTCGTATAGCCCGACGCGCCAACGATGATGTCGGCATATCCGTCGCCGTTCGTATCGCCGGCAGAGGCGACGGAGATTCCCAACTTTGCGTTGGCGACATTCGACTCGACGGAGAGGAGAGCCGCACCGGCGACACCCGTATTTGATCCGGGGTAGACGAAGAACGCACCTTCGTTCGTCTGACCATTCGACCAGCCGGGCGCGCCGACGATCACGTCGGCATAGCCGTCGCCATCGGTATCACCCGCCGAGGCGACGGAGGTTCCAAACGCCGCGCCGTCGCGCCCTCCGGTGAGGACGCGAATTTCAGTGCCCGGGTTGTAGTAGATGATCGCCAGGCCGTCTCCGGTATGCACGCCATCGGAGCAGTTGGGACAGCCGACGATGACGTCTGCTTTCCCATCGCCATTGACATCTCCGGTGATGGCGACGGAATAGCCGAATTGTGCGTCTGCGACATCGCGCTCGACGGTCCATGCGGGTGACGTCGCGAGTCCGGATGCCGAACCGAAATAGACGAAGACGCGCCCCTCATGCGATTGGCCATTGCTGCAGCGATAGCAGCCGACGACCACGTCGTCGTAGCCGTCCGCATTGACGTCGCCTCCGCCGGCGACGGAGTTCCCCATCCGGGCATCGGCCTCATTGCTCTCGATCTGCCAGTTCGGCGTCGTGGACAAGCCACTTGCTGATCCGTAGAAAACCATCGCCGTCCCCTCGGACGTTTCTCCGTTCGAGTAGTACTGATAGCCGACGATGACATCGCCGTAGCCGTCGCCATTGACATCGCCGGCGGCGGCTACCGAGTTGAACCCGACATTCCATGTGCTGGTTGTTGCCTGAGCGATGATCGTCAGTGGGAACGCCACGTCCTTCGGCTGCGCGACGATCTCGATCGCGTGATGTACGTTGTCGAGCGACAGCCGCGCGCCGACCTGACGGCCGTTCGCATCGGTGACCGCGAGCGAACCGTAGCGGATCGCGATCGTGTGTCCCTCGAGGAACTCGATCGAATCACCGCGCAGAACAGGGCGCAGCTCTCCTACGATCGGCAGCGTCACGCGAAGCTCGCCGCCATGCAGGAATGCCGGCCGGGGAATCTCGATGCGATGCGTGAGGCCATCCTCATCATTGATCCACGCCTCGGTCAGGCGATCGCTCGCGTAGTCGATGCGATTGCCAACCGCTGGCCGGCGCGACGCCTCGGTTCGGAGTCCCCACGACCACGCTGGAGCTTTCTCGCCGCACGGCGTCACTGCGATCGCATGGTCGGAGAACGTCGCCGTGAAGCCGCGCGCGCAGTTGGAGGCAACCCATGCGCCGTCCGCTCCGGGACGCAGCTCGCGATCCGCTCGGCGGATGGACTGCTGCACGCTGCTCCACCAATCCGGCGACACGCCGGGTGGCAGAGCTGGTCCGCTGGCGCGTGCAGTCGCAGCCACGATGAGAGTGAGGAGCGCTCCGAAACGGATTCGGTGCATGGTGTGCCTCCGTTCACTTCATGCGCAAAGCGGACATAAATCACCTCACCTGAATGGCGTTACGATGATTTCTGCCGCGAGAACAACATGGTTGCCTCAGGGGACATCACCAGTCTACTCCTGCAATGGAAGAACGGAGACGAGCGCGCGCTCGCAGATCTGCTCCCACTGGTGTATGACGAGCTGCGCACTCTGGCGCGCGCGCACTTTCGCCGCGAACGGTCTGACCATTCGCTGCAGCCGACCGCACTCGTGCATGAGCTGTACATCCGCCTCGCACGCGAGCGGCCGGCGGACTGGAAGGATCGCGCGCATTTCTTCGGCGTCGCCACGCGCATGATGCGTCAACTCCTCATCGGTCACGCGCGTCAGCACAAGGCGCTGAAGCGCGGAGGGCATCGCGTGCGCGTCGAGCTCGACGAGCTGCCCGCAACGGTTGCGGATCCCGGCATCGAGCTCGAAGCGTTCGACGCCGCGCTCGTGCGGCTCGAACAGCTCGACCCGATGCAGGCGCGCATCGTCGAACTGCGATTCTTCTGCGGCTACACGATCGACGAGACCGCGGAGATCGTCGGATGCTCATCCGCAACGGTCAGCAGGGAATGGCAAACCGCGCGGCTCTTTCTCTTCCGCGAACTGCGTGGAGAAAGCCATGACACCTGAGCGCTGGCGGCGGATCAAGGAGATTCTCGCCCTCGAGCCGGAGCAACGCCTCGAGGCCTGCGCGTCCGATGCGTCGTTGCGCCGCGACGTCGACGAGATGATCGCCTGTCAGGCGGAAATGGGAAGCTTCCTCGAGGACTCTCCTGTCATCGAGTCGGCCGAAGTGCCGGAGGAGCTTCGCACCTGGGACCGCTTCGACGTCCGCGAGCGCCTCGGTGCCGGCGGCATGGCAACCGTATACAAGGCGTGGGATCCGCGGCTGCGGCGTTTCATCGCGATCAAGGTGATCCAGCCGCACGACGAGATGATGGTGCGGCGCTTCGTGCGCGAAGCCGAAGCGCAGGCGCGCGTCGATCATCCGAACGTGTTGAAGGTGTTCGAGACGGGAGTCATCGGCCGCTATCACTACATCGCGATGCAATGCATCGATGGGCCCCCGCTGCTCGGCGTACGTGTGGAGACGACACTCGAGGAGAAGCTCGATCTGATGATCCGCGTTGCCTCGGGGCTGCAAGAGGCACACGGCCATGGTCTCGTCCATCGCGACATCAAGCCGGGCAACATTCTCGTGGAGCAGACGGCCGAGGGCTGGAAGCCGTATCTGCTCGACTTCGGCCTGGCGGTCGATCTCGGTTCGCCATCTCTGACGCGAACGGGTGTGGTCATCGGAACGCCGCGCTACATGGCGCCGGAGCGCGTGCAAGGCGGGACGTCCGCACTCGACCGCCGCAGTGATCTCTACAGCCTCGGCGCCACCTGTTACGAGTTTCTCTCCGGTACGCCGCCATTCGAGGGAATCAGCGCGCTGCAGGTGCTGGTCGATGTGATGGAGCGCGACCTCACGCCGCTGCGCGCCGTGATGCCATCCATTCCCGCGGAAGTGGATGCCGTCGTCATGAAGTGCCTGGAGCGCGATCCGGCTCGCCGCTACGCGTCGGCGCGCGCATTCGCGGAGGATCTGCAACGCTACCGCGACGGGGAGCCGGTGCTGGCTCGTCCGGCAGGCCGGGTGCAGCGAATGGTTAGGCGCGTGCGGCGTAATCCGCGGCTTGCCATTGCGGTCGGCCTGCTCGCCCTCGCCACCGTCTCGTTTGCCGGATGGGGCGCGTACACGCAGTGGCACGCTGGGCGGCAGGCCGCCCTGGCGCAAACTGTCGGGCAGGATGTGCGCGACATCGAGTGGTTGTATCGAGCCGGGCAGATGTCGCCCCTGCATCCGATCGACGCGCAGAAGCGTGCCGTGCGTGCGCGCATCGCCGAGCTCGAGCGCGTGATGCATGATCTCGGTACCGATGCCGTGGGACCAGTGAACTATGGGATCGGGCGCGGATTGCTGACGCTCGACGAGCACGAAGCGGCGCTCGTACATCTGGAGCGCGCGTGGTCTTCTGGTTATCGCACCGCGGATGTCGCGGCTGCGCTCGGGCTGACGCACGGCGAGCTCTATCGGCTGGAGCTGGAGAAGGCCGAGCGGATGGATCGTGAGGACGAACGGCGAGCGCGCATTCGGCAGTTGCAGCTTGCGCATCGCGATCCGGCGCTTCACTTTCTCGCCCTGGGGCGCGCGAGCGTCATCATGCCGCAGCGGTATCAGGCTGCTCTGATCGCCGCGCTTCGTGACGACGCCGAGGGGGCGATCGCACAGGCCGAGAGCGCCGCGCGCGAGACGCCGTGGCTGTACGAAGCGCGCGTGCTGCAGGGCGACCTCGAGCTCGAGCAGGCGGTGAAGGCGTACTTCAGGAACGAGCCTCGCGCTTCGGAGCTCGTGGCGAAGGCCGACGCGTACTACGCGATCGCGGAGCGCATTGCCGATAGCGCGCTCGATCCACATCTCGGACGCTGCGCAGCCGCGGGACTCGCATTGCACATGTATCAGCATCACTACGATGGAATGGACCTCGAGGCCGCCGATCGCCAGGCAGGCGAGGCGTGCCCGAAGGCGTTGGTCGTCGATCCATCGAGTGCACGCGCGAATCGCCTGTTCGCGGAGGCGATCGATTTTCGCGCGACGATTCATGTGGGACGCAACGAGGATCCGGGCGATGCGTATACGCGCGCGATCGCGCTGGCGCGGCGCGCGGTCGAGCTCTCGTCACGCGATCCGCAGACGATCCTGACACTCGCCGACACGTTGCTCGATCGCGCGTGGTGGGAGAGCCGCACGAATCGCGATCCCAGTGCGACGGTGCAGGAGGCAATGGCGGCATACGAGAAAGCGCTGGCGATCGATCCGCGAAATACGTCGGGGATGGACAACATCGGTCAGGCGTACCGGCTGGTCGCGCAATACGAGAGCGAGCATGGCGGCGACCCGACGCCGGCGCTCGATGCTTCGATCGCGAGCTTCGAGCGCGCCCTGCGAACCGATCCGGAGCTGGCGATCGGCTGGAGGAATCTCGCGAAGACCGCGCTGCGCCGCGCGGAGGTTCAGTCGAAGAGGGGAGTCGATCCGCACGCCGGCCTCGCGGAGGTCTTGCAGTTCATCGAAAGACTCCCGGGCAACCACAAGAACGAATACCGCCAGACCGCCAAAAATCAACTCAAGTGATGGCCTTGCGGCGGAACTGGCGCAGGCCGAAGAGCAGCAGGGCTGCATCGAAGACGATCAGGGCCGCGATGATCAGGAGGAAGCCGAGGTGAGGGGTGTTCGGGACGAGGGCACTGCGAAAGCCCTCGCTCGCGTAAACGAGCGGGTTGATCAGCACGACGCGCTTGAGGATGGGGAACTTCGCGAGCGCCGACCAGGGATAGTACGTGCAGCCGAAGAAGATCATCGGCGCCATCACCATGCTGAACATGAGGCCGACATGCTGCTGCCCGATGCTGCAGCCGAGAGTTAGCCCAAGGGTGGCGGACAAAGCGGAGACGAGGAACGCGATCAACGCGAAGCGAAGGAGATGCGTTGCCTCGAGCGAGGCGCCTCCCATCACCAGCCACGCGGTCGGGATGACCACCAATCCGGCGACGAGCGCCTGGATCATTCCGGCGACCACCTTCTCGATCGCGAGCCACTCGATGTTCATCGGTGCCAGCAGCCGGTCCTCGATCTCCTTCGTGTACTGAAACTCCGTGATGAGCGGCATCGTCACCGCCCAGGTGCCGGTCATCACCATTGCCAACGCGATCACGCCCGGCAGGAGCAGCGACTTGTACTGCGGATTCATCAGACCGCTGGTCGTCATCACGCGGCCGAAGACGAACGTGAAGAGCATCGGCTGCAGCAGCGTCTGGAACGTCAGCGTAACTGCGTTCCGCCGCGCCACATGCGCGTCGCGTGCGAGCATCGCGAAGAAGGTGCGGAAGTTCATTCTCTGAGACTCCGGCCGGTGTGATGAAGGAAAAGGTTCTCCAGACTCGGCTCCGCGATGTGCAGGTCGCGGATGCTCACACCCGCGGCCGTCACCGCATTGACGACTTCCGGCACGAGCGTACCGCCGCGATCGGCGTAGACGTCGATTTCCAGCCCGTCCTTCGTGCGCACATCGGACACGCCTGCCAGCGCGCGGAGGCTTGTCACGAGATCCTCAGAAGCCGCGCTCACATCGACGCGCAGCAGATAGCCGCCGGGAATGGACTGCTTGAGCTCCGCAGGTGTGCCGAGCGCAATGACATGCCCGTGATCGACGATCGCGACACGATGGCAGAGGCTGTCCGCCTCTTCCATGTTGTGTGTCGTAAGGAGAATCGTCTTGCCGCGTGCGTTGTAGTTGCGAATCATCTCGATGAGGAGCAGCCGTGTCTGCGGATCGAGTCCCGCGCTCGGCTCATCGAGAAACAGCACGTCCGGATCGTGCATCATCGCGCGCGCGATCGAGAGGCGCTGCTGCATGCCGCCCGAAAATCCCATCACGCGGTCATTCGCACGATCGAGCAGCTTGAACTCGGAGAGCAGTGCATCCGCGCGTTCCCGTCGCTGCGATGAGCCGAGGCCGAAGTATGCGCCGTGAAACGTGAGGATCTCGCGCGCGGTCAGCATGAAGTCGAGGTTGGGCCGCTGCGGCACGACGCCGATGAGGCGCTTCACCGCGACAGGGTTCTGCCAGACGTCGTGCTCGCCGATCCATGCGCGGCCCGACGTCGGACGCACGCGCGTCGTGAGTACGCCGACCGTCGTCGACTTTCCCGCGCCGTTTGGACCTAGGAGGCCGAAGATCTCGCCGGGACGCACTGCGAGCGTGAGACCGTCGAGTGCACGCACGGTCGCGAACTCCTTGACGAGCGCTTCGGTTTTGACTCCGATCTGCATGAGGTTTCGCTGTTGCGCGGGTTTTGCGGGCCCGGGGGGGTGATGTGACCGCGAGCCCGCGTAACCGCGAGCCCGCGAGGCCTCATGCCTCCGCCATCTCCGTTGCTTTGTTCGCCTTCTTGCGGGCGACTTCGCGCTGCGAGTGATCGAGGATCTTCTTGCGGATGCGGATCGACTCCGGCGTCACTTCCACCAGTTCGTCGTCATCGATCCACTCGAGGGTCTGCTCGAGTGTCATGATCTTCGCCGGCGTCAATTGCACCGCGATGTCCGAGCCCGACGCGCGCATGTTCGTCAGATGTTTCTTGCGGCAGACCTGCACGACCATGTCGACGTCGCGCGAGTTCTCACCGACGACCTGACCTCCGTACACCTTCACGCCGGGACCGAGGAACAGCACGGAGCGCTCCTGCAGAGGCTCGATCGCATAGGCCGTCGTGTCGCCGCCTTCCTTCGACACGAGTGCACCGCGATTGCGGCTCGTGATCTCGCCGCGGAACGGGCCGTACTCAAGGAACGTGTGATACAGCAGTCCGGTTCCGCGCGTCTCGCTGAGGAACTCGGTGCGGATGCCAAAGAGACCGCGCGTCGGAATCTTGAACTCGATGCGCACGCGGCCGGTGCCCGGATTGACCATGTCGGTCATCTCCGCGCGGCGGATCTGGAGCTTCTCCATGATCGGGCCGACGTGTCCTTCATCGATATCGACGACGAGCGCTTCGTACGGCTCCATCGTTTTGCCATTGATCTCTTTGAGGATGACCTGCGGCCGCGACAGCGCGAACTCGAAGCCTTCGCGGCGCATGTTCTCCGCGAGGATCGACAGGTGCAGCTCGCCGCGTCCTGAGACTTCGAAGCGATCCGCCAGTTCGGTCTCGCGCACGCGCAGTGCGACGTCCTTGCGGAGCTCGCGCTCGAGGCGCTCTTTGATATTCCGCGACGTGACGTACTTGCCTTCCGTTCCTGCGAACGGCGAATCGTTGACGAGCCAGAACATCGACACCGTCGGCTCGTCGATCGCGATCGGTTCGAGGCGCTCCGGCGCATCCGCGGCCGCGAACGTCTCGCCGATCTCGACATCTCCGAAGCCGGCGATCGCGACGATCTCTCCCGCCGCCGCCTCCGCGATCTCTTCGCGTTTCAGCCCTTCGAACGCCGTCAGCTTCGTGACGCGTCCCTTCTTGTGCGTGCCGTCGCGCAGAATCAGCACGACGTCTTCGCCCTGCCGCACCTTGCCGCGCTGAATGCGGCCGATGCCGAGGCGGCCGACGTACTCGTTGTAGTCGATGGCCGACACGAGCAACTGCAGCGGCGCGTCGGTATAGCCCGGCGGGGGAGGAATGCGCTTGAGGATCGCGTCGAACAGCGGGCGGCAGTCTTCTGTCGTGTCCGTCAGTTCGTGACGCACGATGCCCTGACGTCCGATCGCGTAGAGAATCGGGAAGTCGAGCTGCTCATCCGTCGCACCGAGCTCGATCATGAGATCGAAGACTTCGTTGACGACTTCCTGCGGACGCGCATCGCTGCGATCGATCTTGTTGATCACGACGATCGGCAGCAGGCCGAGGCCGAGGGCTTTGCGGAGAACGAAGCGGGTCTGCGGCATCGCTCCTTCCGCTGCGTCGACGAGGAGGATGACGCCGTCGACCATCGAGAGCACGCGCTCGACCTCGCCACCGAAGTCGGCGTGGCCCGGAGTGTCGACGATGTTGATCTTCACTTCCTTCGGATGGACGTACTCCGCAGGGAGATCGTGACCCGATGAGGTATGCGTTGCCTCGTGATGAACGGGATGCCCGAGTGCATCGGGCTCGTCGACAAGGTAACGGATGGAGGTGTTCTTGGCGAGGATGGTGATGCCGCGCTCTTTCTCGAGGTCATTCGAGTCCATGACGCGCTCGTCCACCTGCTGGTTGGCGCGGATAGCGCCGGCCTGCTTGAGGAGAGCGTCGACGAGCGTGGTCTTGCCGTGGTCGACGTGGGCGATGATGGCCACGTTGCGGATATCGAAGCGAAACTGTTGCATGCGCGGGCGTTAACGCAGGAGAGGCGTGGGAATTCCTATGCAGGCAGCAGACAGCAGACAGCAGGCTGCAGGATCGTCGGCCTGCTGTCCGCTGCCTGCTGTCTGCTGCCTGAAGTCACCCCCACCTCAACTCATACGTACATACCCCATCGCCGCGGCAGTGGCACTTCGTCTCCACCACTTCCGCGTCGCGTCCGCCGTGCCGCAGCACCGCTTCCAGCAGGAAGCCGTTGCCGCTTGCGCAGAAGATCGGGCTGTAGCAGGGATAGTCGTGATAGTGCATGCGCGCGCCGTTCTCGAAACGCTCGCAGGTCACGGAGCCGTACTGCTGATAGCGCGCGTGAAACTGCGTCAGCCGTTCGAGGAATGCGTAGAGCTCTGCGGCATCGAGGTCATTGAAGATGCGCGTGATGCCGAGCTCCGCCGACGCCGCACCGATCAGGTCGAGGATATTCGGATACAGCTCGCGACAGGTGTCGTAGATCGCCTTGTCGTATTCGACGATCGCACTGAAGTCGTACCACTCCGCGGCGACCGGATGCATCGCGATGCGCATCACGGCACTCGAGAGGATGCTGACGACCGCATAGAACTTCCGCTCGCCGAGCTCCTTGATCAGAAATTCGCGCCGGCCGGCGAACATCACCCCCTTCACTTTGCAGATGGAGGGATCGGGTCCTTCGAGCACCTCGCTGCCGATGAGCCGCAGCGGTGCCCGATGCGGAACCGTCATCTGGGAGAGGAGCGACATCCGCTCAGAATTCTACTTTCGGTTTCGTCTGTTCCGGGCCGACACGTCCGGCCACGATGTCGGCCTTGAAGAAGTTTTCGGCCTTGATCGGCACGCTGGCGAGCCGGCGCAACATCGCGAGTTGTCCGGCATGCGCGAGCGCGTCGGCGATCGGTCCCTGAAACAGCCGCTCGACTTCGCACGCGAGCTCGGCGTCCGACGCGAGATAGTCGTCGAATTTCTTCGCCGCTGCGTAGAAGCGATCGCATTCTGCCTGCCACGCTTCCGGTGTGGAGTTGTTCCACTTCCGTTCGCCGCAGGCCATCGACCAGCCCCAGTCGAGGAGATCGTTGATGTGCGCGAGGATGTTGATCGGAGTGCGGCCGCCTGCTTCGCTGGTGGCGAATTCAGGAGGCGCATCGCGCAGCGGCTTGCTGGCGCGATAGACGAGGGTGGCGAGCGTGTGACGGAGGAAGGCGCGCTTGTCGTCGGGCATGGCCCGATTCTAAGGTCTATCCTGCTGCGACGCACAGGCGAGGGCGCCTGAGTCCCACCGGATCCAGTGGGGGACAGGCGCCCTCGCCTGTCCTAAGACATCAATACCAAACGCTATGCGTATACGTGAACGTCAGCCGCTGGCCCTTCTGCGTGATCGGATAGAACTGCGCCTGCTTCAGCGCTTCGACATTCTGATCGGCGAGCGCTTTCGAGCCAGTCGTGTTCTTCGTCAGCTCCACGGTGGTCACGACACCATCGGCCCCAACTCGGGCCTGCATCTCGATCTGACCGTGCGAACGTCCGCCTTCGATCTTTGCCGGCTCGCGATAGAAGTGCGGCACTTCCGACACGCGCTCCTTCGCCTGTTCCGCCGACATCAAGTCGCTCACCGCGACCCAGCCGCTCCGATTGTCGAACATCCGCAACTCAGCCCATTCGCCTTTGTGCGACAGCACCGAGACGGTCTCGCCGAAGCCGTACTTCGTGATCACGTTCGAGTCGGCGGCCGGGAACGCGCGCACCGTCATCGACGGGATTGCGACATACATGATCGCGACCGGCGGCCGCGAGTCAGCCGCGACCTGTGCGACGGGTTTCGGCTTCTGAGTGCAGGAGAGGAGAAGGACAGGGATGAGCAAAAGCAGCAGTCTGTTTTTCATTGGTCGCTCCCACTGCAACGATGCGGTGAGCGGGCGGGCGCAGACCGTGGCGGTTGTCACCTGGTGCTGTGATGTCCGCGTTAGAGTATGGATATGAGCAACAAGGACGTCGTTCTCCGCTACGTCGAAGCCTTCAACCAGGGCGACCTCGACACCCTCCAATCGCTCTTCACCGACAACGCAGTCGTGCAAGGCGTCCTCGGCTGGGGCACGATCGACAAGATTCTGCCGATCTGGAGGATGTTGCACGACTCGCTCGCCGTCGAGCTGATCGTCGAGGACATGATCGAGGAAGGGGACTACGTCGCCGTTCGCTATCGCGATCGCGGCACGTTTCGCGGCGAGTTCCACGGCGTCCCTCCCACAGGGAAATCGTGGGAGGTCGTTGCGATGGAGTGGTTCGAGTTTCGCGAAGGGAAGATTCAGCGGCGTTGGGGCGCGCGCGATTTCGCATCGCAGGCACGCCAGGCCGGGCTTCCCGTTTAGGGGACAGACAGCAGACAGCGGGCAGCAGGCAGCGGGCAGCAGACAGCAGACAGCAGGCAGCAGACAGCAGGCAGCAGGCAGCAGACAGCAGACAGCAGGCAGCAGGCAGCAGACAGCAGGAGGAGAAACGAGGCGGGAAAACGGGAGCGGCTCGGGAGCGTGAAACGAAAAGCGAAATGCAGAATTCAGAATCACAGAATTCAGAATGAAGAATGACGCGCGAAGCGCCACATCAATTTTGAATTCTGCGTTCTGGATCTGCCTGCTGCCTAGAAACGCGCGAGCAGCTTCTGCAGATCCTCCGCCGTGTACGCGGGTCTTGAACAGCTGTTGCCATTGCAGAGAAACACCGCCGCCTTCTTCAACACCGGATACTGCACCTTCGCGTTCGGCAGCGGGCCATCCGCGGGATCGAACCACTCGACCTGCTTGTAAGCGGCCGGAATCTTTCCCGCCGCGGCGAAGAGCGCCTGCGCATTCGTGTCCTTCTTCCCGCCGACGACGGTCACGTGCAGCGGATCGCTGCGCAACTCGAGATCTGCGAGCAGCACGCCGCCCACGGGCCAATCATTCGCGATCTGCTCCGAGGCGAGATAGCGCATCGCGTTCTTCGCCATCGCGAGATGCTCCGGCTTGCCGTCATAGTGATAGAGCAGGTTCGCGAAGCGTGCGATTTCGATGTTCTCGTCGCGCTGATACTTCGGCGGCATCATCTTCGCTGGCTTCGCCGTGAGATATCCCGGCTTCGCGCGGAACGTCTTCTCGATGTACGCCGCCGCCTCCTCTGCGCGTCCCAGCCAGAGCCGCTCTCCCGTCGCCGCGTACAACGCAAGATCCGCACGCGCGATCGCGAGCGTATCGCCGAGATAGGGCTCGGATGTTTGAGAGCCGTGGTTGAAGCCGCCGTCGGCGCGGCGCAGATGTGCGTACACCCACTTCAGCGCCGTGCGCGCCTCGGCCAACGCCGTGCGATCGCCGCTTGCCATGGCGAGCGTCGCCAATGCTTCTGCTGCCCAGCCGTTCTCGCGCGCGTAGCGATGCTTGTCGATGCGCGGAATCCCTTTCGCGCGGCGCGCGGCATCGTTGAGCGCGAAGTATTCGCCGGCGTGCTCGCCGGCGACGAGGTCCGCATCCTGACTCGTGTAGAACGCGCCTTCGTTGCTGCGCAGAAATGTGTCGAGGTAGTTGCGGATCGACTGCGCTGTCGCGAGATCGCGCTTGTCGCCCCACATCGCATACGCCTCGGCCGCCACGCGCAAGTTGCCGGCCTGCATCTGCATGATTTTCTCGAAGTGCGGTTCACTCCACACTCCGTCGGTCGAATATTGATAGACGCCGCCCCAGACGGGATCGAGGAGATTGCGCTCGCCATCCAGCGTCTGCCGCGCCATCGTCTTCGCTTCGGCATCACCGGCGCGTGCGCGTGCCAGGGAGTATTCGACGCTGTGTGCATCGAGGTATTTGTGGCTGAAGCCCCAGCCGCCATTCTTCGCGTCGTACTTCTCGCGATGCGTCTGTTCGAGCGTTTTGCGCAGCGGCTCGGAGAGCGCGTCGGTGCCGAACTGCGGTTTCGCATCGGCAAAGACCGAGGGACCGGGCGAGGGATCGTCGATGATTGCCTGCAGCATCGCGGTCATCTCCTTCGGCGGGATGTAGCCGCGCCGCTTCACGATCTCGCTGCCGTCGGCGTTGAACACGATGGTCGCGGGCCAGCCGTAGTCTTCGTAGCGATTGGAGAGATCGGGACGCGAGTCCTGATCGACGCGCACGGCGAGGTAGCGCTTGTTCATCAGCGCGACGACCTGCGGATCGGCGTAGGTCGTTTCGTCCATGACGTGGCACCAGTGACACCAGACCGCCTGCAGATCGAGGATCACGAACTTGTGCTCGCGCTTCGCCTGCGCAAAGACGGAGTCACTCCAGTGAGTCCAGGTGATCGTGAGAGCGAGAAAGAGTGGGGCGAACATTCGGTGGGATTACGATGGCGCGGTAGTTTTGGATGGGAGCAAGTGTAGGACAGGCGCCCTCGCCTGTCCCGCCGATCGCCTGTCCCGCCGATCGACAGGCGAGGGCGCCTGTCGTACACCTCAATAGCTCACGCGATAGTCATACTTGAACGCCTTCTTCTGCCCCTTCTGCACGATCGGATAGAACTTCGCCACCATCAGGGAGGAGATGTTCCGCTGCACGAGCAGGGGATCGTGCGTTTCGTCGGCGATGACGTCGACATGCGTCACATCTCCGTCGGTATTCACGTCTGCTTCGAGATAGACCACGCCATGTGCGGTCTGCGAGCTGACGGGTGACGGTGGTACGCGGAACTTCGGCGTCGGATTCTCTTCTTCTGCTTTGGCGTTTTGCGCGCCGGTCAAATCGGCGGAGTGTACCCAGCCGCTGCTTTCGACCGTTCGCACCTCGGACCACTCGCCTTTGCGCGAAAGGATCGAGACGCTCTCGCCGCTCAGATACTTCGTGACGACCTTCGATTGATCGTCAGGCTTCGCGTGGACGGGAAGTTCCGGCACGCCCGCGTACTGGATTGCAATCGGCTCGCGCGTGTCGGTCGTTGCGGTTTCTGCAGGTTCCTGGTGGCAGGCGGCGAAGAGCAGACAGCAGGCGAGCAGGGTGCGCATTGATCAACGCTATCCGAAGACGTCGCGCCGTGTGAAGAGTGTGAATGCGATCGTCACCGTTCCGATCGCCCAGACCGCGAGCAGCGCGATGCAGAACATCAACGACATGCCGTCGTACGGCGGCGGTTCGCCGGTGTAGTAGTCGGCCAGTGGAAGCGCGCCGACGAAAAGGTATTTGCCCGCGGTCCAGTCGGGGCTGATGTGCGTGAGGATCGTGCCGCCGATGAGCGACGCGAGCATCGTGCCGATCGACGCCGCACTCGATCGGAAGATGACGGACATCAGCAGTGCGATCGATGCAAACGCGATCATGGAGTACCACTCGAGCCCGTACGCAATCAGCGCGTCGCGCCAGAGCGGCTGCTCGCGCACCGCGTCGAGTTTCACGGTCGCGTTCGAGAGTTGAAATCCGCTGAACGACGGCTCGGTCCATCCGTGCGAGGGGAGCGCAACCGACGAGGTCACGAACGCGATGATCGCGCCGCAGAGCAGCGTGAGCGTGGCGAACATCCAGAGCGTGAGGAGCTTCGCGAGAAGAATCTTCCAGCGCTTCACCGGCCGCGTGAGCAGCAGCTTGTCCGTCCCCTCCGCGTTCTCTGCCGACACGATGTCGCTGCCGAGAATCGCCACGAGCAGCGGCAGAAGAAGGAGCGAGCCGGCGACATTGGGGAACGTGCGGACGAAGCGCGGCACGTTCGGCTTCTGCGGATCGATGTCGTGATCGAGATAGAACTGCATCCGCCCGATGTCGGCGCGGATGGAGCGCTGCCATGATGCGTTGGCGCGGCCGCGGCGCAGCACGTTCTCCGCACGCGCGATGCGCTCCTGCAGGTCGGCGCGCCAGTTGCGTTTCTCGGAGTCGCGCAGGATGCGGTACTGCGAGTAGGCGACGATCAGCAGAATCGCCGTGAGGATGCTGATGACGATGACGAAGCGGCGCCGCCGCAGCAGCTTGAGCGTCTCGTTCCGGATCAGCGCGAGCATGCAATCAGTCTACCGTCTCGCCGCCCGTCGCTTCGATGAACATCTCCTCGAGCGTCTGCCGGTGCGGCGCCACGCGATAGACATCGATCCCCGCCTCGGTCAGCGCGGCGACGAGCGGCGGGGCGGCGGATTCGTCGATCGGCAGCAGGAGCCGGTCGTGCTCGATCGTCGGATTCTGATCCGCGAGGATCTCGGCGGCGCGCGAGACTTCGCCGACGCGAAACTCCATCGAGCGCTGGCTCGAGATGAGATCGCGCACGGTCCCGGTGCGCAGCAGTTGTCCCTTGTGAATGATCGCGACGCGATCGCAGGTGAGCTCGACTTCCGCGAGCAGATGACTGGAGACGAACACGCTCATGCCGCGCTCGCGAGCGAGCTGGCGCAGCAGCTCGCGGATCTCGCGGATGCCGGCCGGATCGAGTCCGTTCGCCGGCTCATCGAGAATCAGCACGCGCGGATTTCCGAGCATCGCCTGCGCGATGCCGAGCCGTTGGCGCATGCCGAGAGAGTAGGTGCCGACGCGCTGATCGAGACGCGTGGAGAGATTGACGAGCGATGCGACGCGCTCGATGTCGTCATCGTCCGCATCGAGCATCCGCGCGAAGTGCGCGAGGTTCTCGCGGCCGGTCATGAAGCGATAGAGATCGGGCGTCTCCACGATGCAGCCGATGCAGCGCATCGCCTGTTCGAATTGATGCTGGACGTCGTGGCCGCAAATCAGGATGCGTCCCGCGGTCGGCTTGATGAGGCCGACGAGCATCCGGATCGTCGTCGTCTTCCCTGCGCCGTTGGGACCGAGGAAGCCGAAGACTTCGCCGGCGAAGACGTCGAAGGAGACATCGCTCACGATCGTGCGTTTGCCGATCACCTTCGTGAGGTGCTGCGCGAGCAGCGTCGGCGTGAGAGTGGAGAGGCTCTTGGGGTTGTACATGTCGGTTGCAGACAGCAGGCAGCAGAAGACGACCTGCTGCCTGCTGTCTGTCTCTATGGTACCGAGGCGCGGCGCCGGGCGGGCATTACCGTGATCGTTGCGGCTTCGCTCGAGGCCGAACCGCACGAGTTCGTGAGCTGCGCCCAGAAGTGCGTCGTCTGCCGGAGCGGCGGACTCTCGATCGGCGAGCCCGTGCCGATCGATTTCGACGTGTCGCCCTTGGCACCTTCGAACCAGACGACTTCCGCCTCGCCGCTGAAGCTCACGGTGAGCGTGACCGTTGACTCGGCCTTGACCTGTTGATCGCGCGGCTGCGTCGTGATGATCGGCGCCGTGCAGACTGCGGGCGTCACGGTGACGATCGCGCTGTCTGCTGTGTTGCCGCAGTTGTTGGTGACGCGGCACCAATAGCTCGTTTTCGCTGCTGGATTCACCACCAGATTGTTGCCCGTGCCCACCTGGACCGCGCCCTGAAACCAAATCCGGGTGAAGGCGCTGCCGCCAGATGCTGCGATCGAGAGCTGAAAGCCGTTGGACACTGGCGTTGCGATCGGAGTCCCGAGGACGACTGACGGACAGTTGGCGGCGGAAACGGTGATGAGGGCAGTGATGCTGTCGGCGGGAGGTCCGCAGGCGCCGCTGACTCGGACCCAATACGATGTCGTTGCCGCCGGGCTCACGGAGATCGTGGCGGCTGCTCCGGCGGGCGAAGACGTGTCTCCGGTCGCACCGATGAACCATTGATAGGTGAGTGGAGCAGTGCCTGATGCGGTGACGGAGAGCTGGGCAGCGCTGCCGGCTGTGATGGCCGAGCCGGAAGGTTGAATCGTGATGGTCGGCGGTGTGCAGACCGCGCCGTACAAGTGATTGACCGCCGCCGCGTCCCAGGCCTGCAGCTTTCCGTTCAACCCGGCGATGATGAGATGCTCCATCACGGCGGAGTTGCTGCAATCGAGTGTTAGATCGCCGGCGCAGCTCGCGTTCTGTGTTCGCGTTTGATCGGAATGGCGGAAGCCGAGCGTGTGGCCGACCTCGTGGGCGACGGTCGTGTAGAACATCTCCACGGGAAACTGCGCCAGGGAGCACGTGCCGAGTCCCTGGTTCATGCTGACGTCCCCCTCTTTCGTCGTCGCGAACGTCTCGCCGTTGAACGTGTGGCTGCCGTTGACGTTGTGGATTCCTCCAACCCCGAGTACGCCGCCCTGCGTGCAACTGTATGGCTGGATGCCGGCGCTGGTCAGGTTCTTCTCGAAGACGACGTTGTTGATCCCATCCGCCGCATCGAAGATTCCGTTGAGGTTCGCGTTCGAAGACGCAAGCGCGTAGTGCGCTCCGCCCGCATTCCACACATTGAATGCGTTCGTGATCTGCGCGTCGCCATTGCCGAGAGGTCCGATCTCGGAGTTCCCGCGGTTCCAGTTCACGGTGGTGGGAAAGATGTTCCAGCGCGCACCATTTCCGTTGATGAGGGAAACCGTGTAGGAGCTGGCGGTGTACACCGCCTCGCTGGCGATCGGTGGTGAAACAGACGAAGGGATGCCGATGTAGTCCGCCTCCGCCGCGGTGTGATGGACGACGGAGCGGACGAATTGCAGGAAGCGCTCAGGCGAGCGTGCGAGCTCGCGATGCATGGCGCCGTCCGGGTCGCGGCTCTCAGCGAGTCCCGTGCGCGTGATGACTTCGTTGCCTTCCGCTTCTACGAAGCGAAACGCTCCGAGCTGAAGATCGCAGACGGTGAAGTCGCCTCCTTCGCGGCGATAAAGGAAGAGAAGAACGTGCTCGCCCGGTCGAAACGAGGGCACGCCGGGGACCAGCCGCACGTCGCCGTCAGCGATACCACCCGGCTCATGAATCGCGACGATGGCTCCGGCGTTTCCCGCGAGCGATTCTTCGACGAGGATCTGAGTGACGGTTTCGATCCCGAATTGCGCGGAGTTGGACGTGGTCTCGGAAAGAACGCGGCCTGTGATGATCGTGCCGGCGCGTTGAATCGTCTCGCGATCCGTCGGGACGACGTAGGAAACCGCGAACGACGGAACTGCGATGGCAAGGACCACCGCGTACTGAAAGGAGCGCATGACGACTTCCTCAACATCATGGGGCTGGAGCGGGAATCGAGCAGTAACGCGGGTCACACTGGAGGATCGGGGTTTTCAGTGGGTAAACGGCGAATGATTGAGCAAGCTCAGATCTTCGTCATCCCTCGACTTCGCTTCCAAGAAACTTCCAGTGTTTATGCGGGTTTGAGCCGACTAGTCCCTTCTCCCCCGCACGGGGGAGAAGGTGCCGAAGGCGGATGAGGGGGCTCTTGTTCGCGCATTGCACGAACCCCTCATCCGCGCTTCGCGCACCTTCTCCCCTCGCGGAGGGGAGAAGGAACTTGAATGGCCCGAGCACCGCGAGTTTCTCTTGCTCAGTCGCGTCGCGCAGCGACGTGGCCCGCTCGGGATGACGAGAGAACGGTCGCTGCAGAATCTACGCACTGCAATCAGCGAAGCCCACACTTGTAGAATCGCGGCGTGCGACGCCTTCTCTATTGGTATCTGCCACTCCTGACTTCGCTCGCGGCGGCGGCGACGTTCGGCTTCGGGTTCGTCTCCTGGCTGCGCGGCGACACCGGCACCGTCGTGAATCTCGCGCCAGTGGCCGTCAAGAGCAAGGCGCCTGTCGAGAAAATCGCTCCGCTCATCGTCGGCGACTCGCTTGCACGCGGCACGGGCGATGAGAAAGGACTCGGGATCGGCGGCCGTCTCGTCGATGAACTGCGGCATCGGGGAATCTCGTGCGATCGCGCGACGAATCTCGCGGTCGATGGCGCGCGGACTAACGATCTGCTGCAGCGCCTCCAGAATCACAACACGCTGGAAGTCGTCGCGCAGTCGAACGTCATCATCGTCTCGATCGGCGGCAACGATTTGTGGGGCGGCACCGACTGGCGCAACGCGCCGCCCAGGGATCCCGACGCGGTGATGGAGGGCGTGCTCGATCGTCTTTCGAAAATCGTCGCGAAGCTGCGCGAAGCGAATCCCACTGCGCGGATCTACATCATCGGCTTATACAACCCGTTCATTTCTGCGCCGCAGGGCTCGATGCTTTCCCCTCTCGTCACGCGCTGGAACGCGCACCTCGGCGAGCGTTTTGCGAACGATGTGAATGTCTCGATCGTGCCGTCGGCGGATCTGTTCGAATGGCACGACCGGTTGTCGCTCGATCGGTTCCACCCGAGTGGTGAGGGCTACGCGCTGATCGCGCGGCGAATCGCGGAGACGTTTTAGCGCTGCAGCCAATACCACCAGAATGCCGCGTCCTCCCTGACGAACTGAAACAACAGCATCGGGTACAGCGTCGTTTCCGATGGCACCGTGTACACATCCAGCCCGTGACGCTGGAACGCCATCTTGATGCGCGGCAGGTGATAGAAGTGACTGACGGCGAGCACGCGGCCGTGCGTGAGGCGCACCGTGTTGCGCGCGGTCGCCTCCGTATTCACTCCCGCCGCATCCTCGATGATCGCCTCGGACGGCACTCCGCGCTTCATCGCGTAGCGCCGCATCGACTCAGGCTCTCCCGGTCCGCCGGACAACAGCATGCGCGGGGCATAGCCGGCGCGATAGAGATCGCATGCCGTACGCATGCGATCCGCGAGCGGAGGCGAGAGCGTGCCGTTCGGATAGGCCTTCGCCCCGAGCACCACGATCATGTCGGCGCGGCGGCGATAGTCCGTGTGGCCGAAGAGCGAGATCTGCGCGAGCGGAAAGACGATCGCGGCAATCGCAAACGAGACGAGCATGTCCGCGACCGGCGAAGGATCCCGGCGCTCGACGAATGCAATGGCAATCAGCGCGAGCGCGATGAACAGCGAGAGCGGAACCGGCATCGTGGTGTGAATCTCGCCGCGACGAAGCAGCGCGTAATAGTGCAGTGTGTTCGCGATCGCGAAGATCAGCATGACCAGCGCCATCGCGCGTCCTTCGCGCCGCCCGCAGGCAAACGCGATCATGCCGGCTGCGAACGCGATGTACACCGCAATCGCCACGCGGGCAGGCAGCGGCCAGAGGTCGATCCACCAGAGATTCGCGTCGAAATACGTCGACGCCGCGATGTTCATCAGCGTGAACAAGCCGAGGAAGAGGGCGAGGCCGCGGGCGATACCGGTGTTCATCGCGTTGCAGTTTATTCGCTTATCAAACGAGGCTCCGCCGCCGTGGCGGTGCCGAGGTCAACTCCACTCGCCAGACGCCGCGGCCGTGCGTGAAGGCGTAGACCGCGGGGCCGCGCATGCCGCGCGCGATCTGCACCCACTCGGTGATCACCTGCGGCAGCGCGTCGTCGTGCTGCCAGTGGGCGCCGCCGTCGCTCGACGAGAAGACGCCGAGATCCGTGCCGATGTAGAGATGGTGGTCGAGGGGACTCGCTGCAATCGCATGCACCGGCAGATCGGGGAGATCGCCGTCGATCGCCGTCCACGTCTGCGCACCATCGAGCGACTTCCAGATGTGCTGACCGCCGAAGTTCGCATACGTTGCGTAGATCGCCGCGCCATCGAACACGAGCGACGCAATCCAGCCGGCGCGTGGAGAAGAAAACGCCCAGTTGGCCTGGATGTCGCTGATCGCCGTCGCGCTGCGATAGACCTTGCCGCTCGTCGTCCCCGCGACGACGAACGAAGCGTTCCCGGGATCGACTGCGAGCGCGCTGACGTGACCATCGATTGCATTCGTAGCCGGCAGCCAGAACGTGGACGTCGATGAGCCGCGCCAGATCTTCGTGCCGCCGCACCAGAGACGGCTGCTATCGAACGGATCGAATGCGAATGGTGTGACGAAGAGATAGTTGTCCTGGAAGCTCGGCATCGTGGGCGTGCCCTTCGCACCGCCATTCACTGTGCGGACGAGCGCGCCGTATTGCGATTGATAGATGAAGTGCTTGTCGTCGTGCGGATCGATCGCAACGTAGCCGCCGTCGCCGCCCCAGATCATGTCCCACGCATTGACGCCATCCGCATAGTGGCCGAGCAGCGTGCCGTTGTCCTGCGCACCGCCGATGAAAGTGAGTCCGTCGGACGTGACGGCGCCGTGGTAGAACTGCGTCGCTCCGAAGTCGCGGACCAGCGTCGTCCACAGCACCTCGGTGTTGCTGACATCGCAGGTCGCGCGGTTGCCGACCGCGACATTCGCCCGCGAGTTCTCCGTGCGATACACGCCGCCGTCGTTCGTCACGTACATGCGCTGATTACCGGCGCCGTCGTAATGCGGATCAAAAACGATCGCGTGATGATCCGCGTGGGAGAAGCCGCCCGCGTTCGTGTTGCTCCACCAGTACGACGCTTCGCCCCACGTCGCGCCGCCATCATCGGAGCGGAACATGTCGACGCCGCCGGCCCACACGCGATTCGGATCGAGGGGATCGACGGCGATCGTGTTGCAGTGCCAGCCCATGCCGATCACCGAGCCCTTCGTTGGCGATTCGTTGCACTCGGGCGTGGTCTCTGTGAACGCATTCGACAGCAGCAGCGAGCCGGGCCTCGCGCCGTCGTACGTTTGCTTCGCGATCCATGATCCGGCCTCGCCGGCATGCTCGGAGCGGTACACGGCGAGCAGCGACTGATCGTACTCACCGCTGACGTTGCGCGCGGAGAGCGCGTAGACGATAGAGGGATCCGACGGCGCGAACGCGAGCGATGTGCGCGACATCGACGGACTCGTGAGCACTTCCGCCCACGCCGCGTCGCTCTCCGCATTTTTCGCGAGATAGATCGTGGCGGGCGTGAAGATTCCGCATGACGCGAGCGCGTAGTCGCCGTCGGACTTCGGGCGCAACGCGAGATCGAGGCAGCCGCCTTTGACATTCGTGTCGAGGATGCGCGTCCACGATGCGCCTTCATCGCGCGAGCGCCACACCCCGGTACGCGTTGCCGCGTAGAGCCGCCGCGGATCGTGAGCGCTGACCACGAGCTTGTTGATCCAGTAGAAGTCCTCGCGATTCTTCGTCGAAGCGAGCTGCGTCCAGGAATCGCCGCCATCGTGCGTGACGAAGATTCCGTCGCCGCGGATCGGAACATCGGTGCCGCGCACGTCTTCGCGGAAGTAGCCTTCACCCGTTCCGGCGAAGAGCGTCTTCGAATCGGCGGGACTCATGACGAGCGTGGCGACCGCGAGATTGTTCATCGCATCGCCGATTGCGCGCCACGTGATGCCGCCGTTCGTCGTCTTGAAGATGCCGCCGGAGACCGCGCCGGCGTAGATCGTGTTCGTATCGTTGGGATCGATGACGAGCGCGCGCGTTCGTCCGCCGATGTTGCCCGGTCCGAGAAATTGCCACGGCTCGCGCGTGATCGCGGCGTTGGAGGCGATGCGATTGTGCGATTGCGAGCGGATCGCGGCGGCGGCGTCCGACCAGCGTGCAACGACATCGACGTTGCCGCGTTTCGCCGCGAAATACGCGGCCGCCGCGTCGGGCGAATCTTCCGGAAGCCGGCTGTCGACGGACGCACAGGATGAGAGGAGAAGGGCAACGAGGATCCACCGGGGGCGCACGGGCTTGATTATCATCCTTGTTCAGAGAATCAGGAGGTCACGAACATGCAACTCGCGAAAGACAGTTGTGCTTGCGGACACGCACTCGACCAGCACGATGGCGGACGCGGCGCGCCCTGCAACTTCTGCGCATGTGCCGCAGGCGACGCGCCCTCGGCGTTTCAGGTCGGAGTGATTCATTCGCTGCACGAGATTACGGTCGTGCTGGCGAGACTGTTGAAGGAAATTCAGGCGAAGCAGTGACGATGGAAGGAGCACAGGCGAGGGCGCCTGTGCCCCACCGGAGTGGGGGACAGGCGCCCTCGCCTGTCCATTTATTTCTTCACGAAGATCGCGGGATCCACCGTCGGGTTGATCTCGATCGACTTCACTTCGCCCGCACCGAACTTCTCTCCGTTGCGTGTCGTCGTGAACTTCCACGGCAGCATCAGACCGTTGAAGGACTTCCATTCCGCGTAGTCGGTGATGACGTCCGCCGGCCCCTGCGGGGTCTGCGCGCGCGATTGTTTGCGCAGCAGCCGGCCGGTCGCCGGATCGATCCACCACTTGAGCGTCGAGCCGCCGGCCGAGACCTCCAGCATCTTCGCGTCGATGTTGCCGACTTTCTCGCTGCCGATCGCCGTGAACGAATGTTCCGGCTGGCCGGCGTACATCAGCACAGGCAGCAGCTCGAGCTTCAGATCGCGGCGTATGTTTTCCTTCTGCGCGCCCGGCATGTCCTGCGTGCCCATCGGCGTCATCACGAACGAGGCGTCGGGCGTCAGGACCAGCGTCATCTCGCCCATCGGCAGTTTCATCGTCGTGTGCTCGCGGTCCGGATAGACCGTCGTGCTGTCGATGTCCATGGCCATCTCGCCCTGAGGCGTGTTGACCGTGAGGGACATCACCGCATGCGTCGACTTGATCGCGGCGATTTTCTCTTTGTCACCGACGAACGCCCGCACTTTCTCCAGTAGCGCGCGTCCTTCCTCGTTACTGCCAGCCGTTGCCTTCGCGCCCTCCTTCTTCGCGCCCGGCTCCGAAATCGCGATGTCGATCGGCGTTACCTTGCCGAGCGTCGAGAGCGGCTTGTCGAATTCCTTCTCGTTGCCGACGACGACCGTCGCGAGGTCGTTGGGATGAACGTACTGCTTCGCGACGCGCTGCACGTCAGCCGCGGTCACCTTCTGCACGCCGGGCACATAGCGGTCGTACCAGTCGGCAGGGTAGCCGTAGAACTCGAGCATCACGCGCTGGTTGAGCACCTTCGCGCGCGAGTCGCGCGTGAAGATGAAGCGATTGAGCAGCGTGTCCTTCGCCTGTGCGAGCTCTTCCTCGGTCACCGGTTTCGTCTGCAGTTCGGCGGCGACACCACGAGTCGCGTTGATCGCTTCGACCGTCGTGCTGCTCTTGGTACCGAGGCTGATGGAGAACGCGCCGGGGTGATCCATGCTCGTGCCGATTCCGCCGCGGACGCTGTAGGCGAGCCCGCGTGCGGTGCGGATCTCGTTCATCAAGCGGCCGCTGAAGTCGCCGCTGAGAATCTCGTTCATTACGCGAATCGCGTAGTAGTCGGGATTGTCGCTGCGCAGGCCGAGGTGGACCAGATAGATATTGCTCTGCGTGACGTCGTCTTTGTTGACGAAATAGACGCCGGGCGTCGCCGGATGAATATCGGTTGGGGCGGTCTTCGAAGCCTGTGGCCCCTTCTTCCACGAGCCGAACGCGGCGCGCAGCTTCTTCTCCATCGCCGCGGAGTCGAAGTCGCCGGATACTCCGATGATGATGTTGTTCGGATGGACGAAGCGGTCATGGAAGGCGAGGAGCGACTCGCGCGTGACGGCATCGACGGTCGCGTACTCCGCTTGATGCTCATAGGAGGAGGTTGCGCCGTAGACGAGCTTGTTGGCCTCGCGCTCTGCGATCTCATCCGCGTCGTCGTTGCGGCGGCTGATGCCCGTTTTCTCCTGCGTCTTCGCGAGGTCGATCTTGTCCTGGCGGAACGCCGGATGCTGGAGCAGCTCGACGAAGAGCGGGAACACCGCGTCGAAGTCGCCTTTCATCACGTTCATGCTGACGAAGCTCGAGTCGTCGTCGGCACCCGTCTCCAGATGCGCGGCGCGCGTTTCGAGGAAATCATCGAGCTGATCGCCCGTCTGCTTTTCCGTACCGCCGGTGCGCCACGACTGACCGTAGATATCGGCGAGACCTGCGAGGTTGGCGGGCACATCGCGCTCGCCACCGCGCACCGTCGCCGAGCCGCGGATGACCGGCAGCTCGTGGTCTTCCATCAGGAAGATCACCATTCCATTCGCGAGCTCGATGCGCTTCGGCGAAGCCTGCGTAAACGGCTTCATCGGAGGAGTCTTGATTTCGCGGTAGTCCCTGACCTGCGCGAAGAGTGTCGTCGCTGCGAGCAGCGTTGCGGCAATCACTGATTTCATTTCGAGGCTCCCTTGGACGATTCGATCGAGGCGACCGTGCGGTTGTTCACCGTGAACACCGCGTTGGCGATGCGGCGGATGTCCTGCGGCGTCACCTTGTCGAGGCGATCGACGGAGCGGAAGAGCTCGCGCCAGTCGCCGAAGCGCGTCTGGAAGATCGCGAGCTGCAACGCGAGTCCGCTGTTGCCATCGAGCTTGCGAATGAGATCCGCCTTGGCGCGCGTCTTGACCGACTGCAGCTCATCGTTAGGAACGTCCTCGTTCTTCAGCCGCTCGATTTCCGCATGAATCGGATCGGCAACGTCGGCCGTCGTGTGGCCCGGCGTCGGAACGGCGAAGAAGGCGAAGAGATTCGGATACTTCGTTCCGGGGAAGCCGTTGAAGCCCGAGGCGCCGGCGGCGACGCGCTTGTCGCGGACGAGCGACTTGTAGAGGCGCGACGTGCGGCCGTTCGACAGCAGCATCGAGATGACGTCGTACGTCGCGTTGTCGGGATCGGTGATCGCCGGGCGGTGATAGCCCTCGAGGTAATACGGCTGCGCGGTCTCGTGCAGCGTGACGATGCGCTCCGCTTTCTGCGGCGGCTCGACGGTACGCAGCGGCTCCGGATCAGGACCCTTCGGCAATCTTCCGAAGTACTTCTCGATCGTCGCCATCGCCTCGGCTGCATTCACATCGCCGACGACGGTTACGACCATATTCGAGGGAACGTAGTACTTGCGGAAGAACGCAGCGGCGTCGGTCGCGCTGAACGTCTGCAGGTCGGAGGGCCAGCCGACACCCGGCTGATGATAGGGATGCGCGACGAACGCTGCCTCGAGGAACTGCTCGACCATGCGCCCGATGGGCGTGCTCTCCGTACGCATGCGGCGCTCTTCCGTGACGACATCGCGCTCTTTGTAGAACTCGCGGAAGACGGGATGGAGATAGCGCTCCGACTCGAGATAGGCCCAGAGCTCGAAGCGATTCGACGGCATCGAGAAGAAGAACGCGGTGATGTCGGGCGCTGTGAACGCATTCACGCCAGCACCGCCGGCGCGATCGACGATCTTCGAGTACTCGTTCGGAACGACGAACTTGCCGGCCGCGGCGATCGCGTCTTTCCACGCCTTCTCGAGCTGCGCGACTTTCGCGTCGTCGCGTCCGACGGACTTGCGGCGCTCGGCGTCGTACGCGGCGTAGGTTGTCTCGACGTTCTCGAGTGCGACTTTCTCGCCCGCGTAGTCGGTGGTCCCGATCTTGTCGGTCCCTTTGAACGCCTCGTGCTCGAACATGTGCGCGATGCCGGTGCTGCCGGCGACATCCTGCGCAGAGCCCGAGTTCACGACGGTGGCGTAGGAGAAAACAGGAGCGTCATGGCGCTCCATGATGACGACGGTGAGGCCGTTGTCGAGTTTCTTGACGGTGACTTTCTTCTCGAACGATGCGAGATCCTGTGCCGTGGCGCTGAAGGCGAGGAGCAGGAGCCCGAGCGTGATGCGAACGAATCGCATGAACCCTCCTTGGTATGACGGCCGGGAGGATACTGAACCTTTTGGCTGGAATGAAGGTATATGAGGGAGTGAGTCACCAAACTGACACCGACGCCGTCCTGATCGGGCGCATCGTGAATGGCGAGCCCGAGGCCGCGCGCGTGCTGGTCGAGCGGTACACCCCCTCGCTGCGGCGGCTCGCAGCGCAAGCGGGCGTGCGTCCGCACGACATCGATGACGTCCTCCAGGACACGTGGATCCGCGTAGTTCGCAGCGCGGCGCGTTACGATCCAATGCAGCCGTTTCCGCGCTGGCTCTTCGCGATCGCGATGAACCGCATCCGCAGCCGGTGGGAGAAGAGCGCTCCGGAGCCGATCGGCGAGCTCGATCTGCCCTGCGGCGCCGATCGTGCGGATGCCACGATCGAAGCCCAACAACGCGCTGCAGCCGTCCGCGAGCTCATCGCGGCACTTCCCGAACACCTCGGCGACACGATTCTGCTGCGCTACTTCGAAGAGCTGTCGGAACGCGAAGTCGCGCAGCGGCTCGGCATTCCGGTCGGCACGGTGAAGAGCCGGCTGCACACCGGAATACGCAAACTGCGGCTGGAGCTCGAAAGGATTCTGCATGCCTGAACACGATTGCTTCGCAACGATGTCCGCTCTGCTCGTCCACCTGGAGAAGGGGACGCCGCTCGCCGGGTCCGTGGAAGAAGAGCTCCGTCATTGCGAGACGTGCGCAGCGGTGGTGCGCCGCGCGGAAAAACTGGGATCGATTCTCGATGAGTCGCCGGTTGCCGAAGCTCCCACCGAGGATCTTGCCGCTGCGGCGGAGTCCGAGGTCGTGCGCCGCAATCGCCGGCGCCTTTACTGGAGCGGAGCGATGGTGCTTCTCGCGAGTGTTGGTCTTGGAATCTACGCCGGATACCTGGGCCACTATCGTCATCCCGAAGCGATCGCATCGATGATCGCCGTGCTGCTCGGCGGACCAGCGCTGTTGCTGATGCTGTCGGCTCGATCGGGAAGTCCTGCCAGGCTCTTCAAGAGGATGGATGGACGAATGATCTCCGGCATCTGCCGCGGAATCGCGGAGAAGCTTGGTATTCCGGTGTGGGTCGTTCGCGTCGCCTTCGTGCTGCTGATTTTTGTGCAGGGGATCGGTTTCTGGGGTTATCTGCTGCTCGACATCGTGCTGCCGATTCATCCCGCCGATCGCGCGAGTCTGCTGCGATTCCGCATCGCGCGGTGGTGGCGCGCTAAGATCGCGGCATGACGAAACTCGTTTGGACGAGCGACCCCGAGCTCGCGAAGAAGCTGCGCGATGAAGGGAAGATGGATGCCGCGCGCGATGTCGAGGCGTCGAAGCAGACGATCCGCGTGGCGATCGACAAGAAGCGGCGTGCGGGAAAGAGTGTGACGGTGGCGAGTGGATTCGAGTGCACGCCGGAGACGCTGGCGAAACTTGCGGCGGCGCTGAAGAAAAAGTGCGGGGCAGGCGGGACCGCGAAGGGGAGCGAGATCGAAGTGCAGGGGGAGCATGTGGAGACGATCGCGGCGGAGTTGCGTAAATTGGGATACAGGGTGAAGTGAATCCAGTGGGGGCACAGGCGCCCTCGCCTGTGCACCGAGCCGACAGGCGAGGGCGCCTGTCGCCCCACTGGATTTCTCGAACCCGGATTTTTTCTTGAATGAGTGATGATTTTTTCCACGGCTGGCGGCGTCCCGGGCCTCGCGTTCCCGGCGGCGTCGCGCTCGAAGACGGCGAGTCGCTCGATTACATCTCGGGCCACTATCGAATCTTCCAGTACATCAAGGGTCATCGTTACTCGACGGACGATGTGATCACCGGCTGGTATGGCTCGCAGTGGGCGCCGCGCGTGGAGAAAGCGGCGGACATCGGTTCAGGCATCGGCTCCGTCGCGCTCGTCGCCGCGTGGCGCCTGCCGGGCGCGCGTTTCTGGACGGTCGAAGCGCAGGAGCAATCGATCCGCCTCGCGCGCAAGAGCATTCGCTACAACGGGCTCGAGGAGCGCTTCACGATTCGCCAGGGCGATCTGCGCGATCCCGAGATCCTCGCGGACGCCGCGCCGTTCGATCTCGTGACGGGCTCGCCTCCGTACTTTCCGCCCGGCACTGCGACGGAAGCCGCGCATTCACAGGCGATTCCGGCCCGGATCGAAGTGCGCGGCGACGTGAGCGACTACGCAGGATCCGCGTCGCGCATCCTCGCGCCCGGCGGTCTCTTCGCCTTCGTCTTTCCGACTCTGCGGCTCGATGATGTCGATCGCGCGCTGGAGGACAACGGGCTCGTCCTGCTGCGCCGGCGCGACATCATCTTCAAGGAAGGGGAGCCGCCGCTCGTCTCACTCTTCGGCGCGATGCGCAAAGAGGATCTGGCAGCAGGTCAGCCGAGGGTGGCCGAGGCGCCTCTAACCATTCGCTGCACTGATGGGAAAGTGCACCGCGAGTACGCGGCCGCGCGCATCAGCTTCGGTTTTCCTCCCGGAGAGACGTCATCTCGCTGACGATCGCGTAGAAATCGGAAGTCGTTCGCATCACTTCGCGAAAGATCGCCGTGTTCTGGGAGCGAAGCCGCGTGCGCTCTTGCATGAGCTCCAGGGAATGGTTGAGCAGATCGTGGCTGGTCCGCGTTGATTCCCTGCCCCGTTCAATCAGCTCGAGAAGTGTGGAAGTGCTCGTGACTGATCCTCCTGACTCTGTTTACTCGTTCCCGGTTCGTCACCCAGAAACCGTCGAATGACCTCGGCGCGATTCCGTGCTTCCGCTTCGCGCTCGCGGAATCGCATGGCCAGCCACTCCTGTCCCCGCTGTGCTTCATTGTCCGCCAATCGCTTCGAAAGGCGCGCACTTTCCTGCAAAGTCTTGAGCGCGGTCCACATGGCAGCCTCGAGGGCATCGTCGAGTGCACCCGCCATGCTGTCGGGCGAGAAGGCATGGCCGACGCGACAGCGATAGCGGACGAAGTCGCCATCCCGGATTTCCCACAACACTCCGCTGCAGTCAGGGCACGAGTACGCAGACGGTTTTCCGGGGCGCTCGTCTTCCTGCATGCTTTCGCTGGTCATGGCTGCGATCCTCTCTTCTTGTCGCAGTTGCTCAATGTCGGCAGTGACCGCCGCCGGCTTCGTTCTCTCTCTTACGACGCGCTCGAGCAGTGCTGCCAGGTCGCGTAAGGGGACGATGTAATCCGCTTCCACGTGTTCGAGCGCGTTTCTCGGCATCGCCGGATAGGCAGCATCGCTGGGATCCTGCACGATCGCGATACCCCCGCACTCCTTGATCGCCTTCAGGCCCGAGGTCCCGTCGTCGCGCGTTCCGGTCAGAATCACTCCGATCGCGTTCGCGCCATGAGCGAGTGCCGCGCTCCGGAACAGCGGATCGACCGCGGGACGATGACTGTTCTCTCGAGGACCGCGCGGCGTGTGGAGAATCCCTTTCTCATCGATCAGCACGTGCAGGTCGGGCGCCGCGACGTAGATGTGGCCGGGCTCGGCTCTCGCACCGTCCGACGCGGACTCGACCGGAAGCTGACTGCGGCGCGCCAGAATCTTCGGAAGAAGGCTCGGCTGCTGCGGCGGAATGTGCAGAACGATGATGATCGGTGCAGGGAAATCGGGCTTCAGCGCGCTTACGAGCTCGCCGAGGGCCTCGACTCCACCGGCCGAGGTCCCGATGACGACGACTCGCTTGTTGGCCATTTGAAACCACGCAGCAATACCCGCGCCGAATCTCGCTAGAATTTACCGTGATGGCTACGAAGAAGCCTGCGCCCGCCAGGAAGAAGAAGAGCTCGAAGCGGCCCGAAACGCCGCTCGCCCAGCGCCAGAAAACCCCGTTCGTTACGATAGGCATCGGCGCCTCGGCCGGCGGGCTCGAGGCGGTGATCGATCTCCTCCGCAATCTTCCCGATACACCGAACGCAGCCTTCATCCTGATTCATCATTCCGATCCGACGCATCCCTCATCCATGCGTCACATCCTCTCGCGCGAAACGAAGATCCCGGTCGTCGACGTCAGTGATGGAGCGTTGATCGAGCCCAACGTCATCTATGTCGCACCGGGCGGCGCGGACATCACAGTGTTCAACGGTTCGCTGCGCATCGGCGAGACTCCGAAGCGCCAGACGCGGATGCCGATCGACTTCTTCTTCCGCTCGCTGGCCGAGGATCAGGGAGCGCGCGCCGTTGCGGTCGTGCTCTCCGGCTCTGCCTCTGACGGCGCATTGGGTGCGAAAGCCATCAAGGCCGAAGGCGGCATCGTGTTCGCGCAGGATGAGAGCGCGCGTTTCGACAGCATGCCGCGCAGTGCCATCGCAGCAGGTGCGGTCGACTTCGTGCTGCCGCCAAAGGAGATCGCGCGCGAGGTTACGCGCATCGCACGGCACTCGTATGCATTCACGGATGATGGACCGCGGCGGTTGTCCGAGGCGCAGTTGTTGGAGGTATTCGCGATTCTGAGGTCGGCGCATGACGTCGACTTCACGCACTACAAACCCAATACCGTCGAACGGCGCATTCGGCGGCGCATGGCCGTCAACAAAATCGATTCGCTCGACGACTACCTCGTTTTCCTCAAGGGACGCCAGAAGGAAGTCGAGGATCTCTATTCGGATCTGCTGATTCGCGTGACCGGATTTTTCCGCGATGCGGAGGTATTCGAAGCGCTCAGGACAGGAATCCTGCCGGCGCTCATGAAAGATCGCGACGAGAACTCGCCGCTGCGCATCTGGGTGCCCGGTTGCGCGACGGGTGAAGAGGTCTATTCGCTCGCGATCTGCGCGATGGAGCTGGCCGGGGCGTTGGGTGTGTCCTGCCCGGTGCAGATCTTCGGAACGGATGTGAGCGATGCCGCCGTGGACCGTGCGCGCTCCGGTGTGTATCCGGAGAACATCGCTGCCGATGTCTCGCCGGACCGGCTGCGGCGCTTCTTCACGAAAGTCGATGGCTCGTACCGCGTGACGAAAGCAGTGCGCGACTGCTGCGTCTTCGCGCGGCAGAATCTGACGAAAGATCCTCCGTTCTCCAAGCTCGATCTGATCAGTTGCCGCAACGTGATGATCTATCTCGGTTCGCTGCTGCAGCGGAAAGTGATGTCGATCTTCCACTACGCATTGCGCAGCGACGGCTATCTGCTGCTCGGAGCGAGTGAGACGATCGGAACGTTCTCGGATCTCTTCACGATCGCCGATCGCAAACACAAGATCTATCGGAAACGCGTCATGACGACGAGGCCTGCAGTGGAATTTCAGGCGGCGCCGATTTCGCGCGCGGCACTCGATCGCCCGCGGCCGTTGGACGAAGATATTGCCGGAGCGCCGAACGTCTTCCGCGAAGCGGACCGCGTTCTCCTCGGCCGCTTCACCCCCGCGGGCGTGCTGATCAACGACTCGATGGAAATCGTGCAATTCCGCGGCAGGACGAGTGCTTTCCTCGAGCCGGCTCCTGGAACGGCGTCCTTTAATCTGCTGAAGATGGCGCGCGAAGGGCTGCTGGCCGAGCTGCGTACCGCAATTCACAATGCGCGCAAAAAGGGGACGCCGGTCCGGCGCGAAGGCGTGCGCGTGCGCAACAACGGCAAGTCGGTGCTGGCGAACATCGAAGTGATTCCGTTCGTCACGCCGCTGAAGGAGCGGTATCACCTCGTCATGTTCGAAGAGGCGATCCCGGCGGCACCCGAACCGAAGACGAAGAGGGGCGCGCCGAAGCCGGTCGATGATCAGAAAGTCGCGCGGCTCAAGCGCGAGCTGGAGGCGACGCGCGAGTATCTGCAGTCGATCATCGAAGAGCAGGAGGCGATGAACGAGGAGCTTCGTTCGGCGAACGAGGAGATCCAGTCGTCTAACGAAGAGCTGCAGTCGACCAACGAAGAGCTGGAGACGGCGAAGGAAGAATTGCAGTCGAGCAACGAAGAGCTGACCACCCTCAATGAGGAGCTCGAGAATCGCAATCAGGAATTGGCGCAGGCCAACAACGATCTCGTGAATCTGCTGTCGTCGGTCGACATCCCGATCGTGATGCTCGACAACGAGCTGCGCATTCGCAGATTCAATCCCGGAGCCCAGCGTGTGCTGAATGTGATCCCGGCCGACATCGGACGCTCGATCCGCGACTTCAAGCTGTCACTGCAACTCGACAACCTCGATGAGGTCGTGACCGACGTCATCGAGGAGTTGAAAGTCCGCGAGGTGCAGGTGCAGGATCGCGATGGGCAGAAGTTCTCGCTGCGCGTGCGGCCCTATCGGACGATGGAGAACAAGATCGACGGCGCGGTCCTGGTGCTGATCGACCTGCCGAAGTAGGAGCTGAGATAGTCCCTTCTCCCCCGCGCACGGGGGAGAAGGTGCCCGAAGGGCGGATGAGGGGCGGTTTCGTGTGAGGCATAGACCCCTCATCCGCGCTCCGCGCACCTTCTCCCCTCGCGGAGGGGAGAAGGAACTAGGCCAGCGCCAGCTTCGCCGCTCAATGACGGGGGATCGGTTATCGAGAATTACTCAGAGTTACCCATCCCCACGCTACTTCCGGCGCCGCGCGCGCAGGCCCGTGCGAATGCGCTCGACTTCGGTGCGAAGAAAATCGATCTGCGCGAGCACTTCCTCGATCTGCGCGCCGACGTCGTCTGCCTTGCGCGAGCCGTTCTTCCGCGCGCCGGAGAGCTCGCGCCAGATCTGCGCGCGGTCATTCGGGCGAAGCACGGCGATCTTGTCGACGAGGTTCGCGTCTTCCTCTTTTTCGAGGAAGTCGTGTGGCGAGACGTGCAGAACCTGTGCGATCAACGTCATCAGTCCGACGTCGATGTTCTGCTTGCCGGTCTCGATGCGGGACAACGTTGCCGCGCTGATCGACGCCTCATGAGCGACGTCGCTGAGCGACAACCCTCGGGCTGAGCGGAGTTCGCGAATCCGTGTCCCGATCATCTAGTGCGTCTCCGGCTCAGTGTAGCGCACGATTTCGTGTTTCGCTGAGCATTCATCCACCTTTTTCAACATTTTCGCGCTCATCCGGAAACCTTTTGACATCTTCGACATACCTGATTGGTGTCGAGCTTGCGCAAATCGCTGCGGCTGGCTCCGGTTGTCACGATCACGCGCTCGAGTTTCTTCGGATCGTCGCGCGCGAGGATCTCGAGAACTTCGAACCCGCTCGCCGCCGGCATCATCAAATCGAGCAGTACCACGCTGTAGTTGTCCGACCGCATCCGTTTCAGTCCATCGGTTCCGTCGTCTGCCACGTCGACCTGATAGCCTTCGCGCTGCAGGAGTGTGATGAACATCTGCCGGATGGCAGCGTCATCGTCAACGACGAGTACCCGTTTTTCGGACACGCAAAAAGCGTACCCTTAGTTTGCAAATTGTGCAAAGTGATCCGGTGGAGATCCGGAGTAGACGAAAAAATGGCGGATCGCCAGAATGCGCATATGCGCGTCATTGCCGGAGACATCGGTGGCACCAAGACTCTCCTTCAACTCGTCGGCGACGACGGTGTCGCGATCGAGCAGCGTTACGACAGCGGCGCGTTCGCGACGTTCGATGACCTCCTCCGCGACTTCTTGTCGCGCACGACGACGCCGATCGACTCCGCCTGCTTCGCCGTCGCCGGTCCCGTCCTCGGCCGCATCGCGTCGGTCACGAATCTCCGCTGGTCGATGGATGCTGACGCGATCGCCAGCGGCTTCTCGATCGGCCGCGTGTCACTCATCAACGATTTCGAAGCCGTCGCGCTCGGCGTGCCGTTGCTCGCGGAGAACGATCTCACTCCGATTCAGAAGGGGAGGCGCATCGCCACCGCGCCCATCGGCATCGTCGGTGCCGGCACTGGCCTCGGCGAAGCGGTGGTCATGTACGACGGCGAGCAGTGGAACGTGCTCGCGTCGGAAGGTGGTCACGCGGACTTCGCGCCGCAGGATGAAGAGCAGGCGCGACTCTTTCTCGATCTCCATTCGAAGCTCGGACACGTCAGTTGGGAGCGGCTCGTCTCCGGCATGGGCCTCGTCAACATCCATAACTTCGTGACCGGCGTCGATCGCGAGTACGACGATGTGATCCCCGCGGAGATCGCCGCTGACTACGCTCGCGGCGACGCCGCAGCGCGCCGCACCGTTGCGATCTTCATCGATATCTATGGTGCCGAGGCGGGGAACATGGCGCTGCGCACGCTGACGCGCGGAGGCGTGTTTCTTGCGGGCGGCATCGCGGCGCGCAACGTCGAGTGGTTCACCGACGGCCGGTTCCTCGACGCGTTTCTTCGCAAGGGACGGTTTCGCGAGATCCTGCGCGAGATCCCGGTGAATCTGATTGCGAATCCAAGAGTCGGGTTGATTGGGGCCACGGAGAGGGCGCGGAGGGGAATTGAAAATTGAAAATTGAAAATTGAAAATGGAGGTGGCGCTTCGCGCATTTTCAAATTTTCAATTTTCAATTTTCCATTTCCGCCAGGAACGCGATTGATTCACCGTGAAGTGAGGCTTCGCGCATTTTCAATTTTCAATTTTCAATTTCCGCCAGGAATGCGATTGGTTCACCGTGAAGTGAGGCTTCGCGCATTTTCAATTTTCAATTTTCAATTTTCAATTTCCGCCAGGAATGCCGCGCCCTCTCGCCAGGTTGGTTCGCCTCGCATGGGACTTAGTGTCGGAATCGTCGGACTGCCGAACGTCGGCAAATCAACCATCTTCAACGCACTGACCGCGGCGGGCGCGCAGAGCGCGAACTATCCGTTCTGTACGATCGAGCCGAACGTCGGCATCGTGCCTGTGGTCGACAAACGCCTCGACAAGCTCGCCGAGCTCGCGCAGAGCAAGCAGACCATCTATACCGATCTGCGCGTGGTCGATATCGCAGGACTCGTTCGCGGCGCGAGCAAAGGGGAGGGACTCGGCAACCAGTTCCTCGCCAACATCCGCGAGACGGACGCGATTCTGCACGTCGTCCGCTGCTTCGAGGATTCGAACGTCGTCCACGTCGAGCACTCCGTCGATCCGGAGCGCGACATCGAGATCATCGAGACCGAGCTCCTGCTCGCCGATCTCGATGCGCTGCAGAAGCGCGCGGACAAAGTCCTGCGGCTCGCGCGCGTCGGACAAAAGGACGCACAGGTCGCGGCTGATGCGCTGACGAAAGCAATCGCCGCCGCGAATGAAGGCACACCGCTTCGCGCGATCTCCTTCACCGCGGAAGAACGCGAAGCGTTGCGCGAGCTGAACCTCATCACGCTCAAGCCCGTGCTCTATGTGGCGAATGTCGGTGAGGGAGATCTCGGCGCCGACACGCCGCTGGTGGAGAAGGTGCGCGCCATCGCGAAGGCGAAGGGGGGCGAAGTCGTCGTGATCTGCGGCGAGCTCGAAGCGCAGATCTCGCAACTGCCGCCCGAGGAACGGAAAGACTTTCTTCTCGAGATGGGGCTGCCGGAGCCGGGACTCGATGTCCTCGTGCGCGCCGGCTACAAGCTGCTGAATCTCGAAACGTACTTCACCGCCGGTCCGAAAGAGGCGCGCGCCTGGACGATTCATTGCGGCGACAAAGCGCCGCAGGCCGCGGGTGTCATTCACAGCGACTTCGAACGGGGCTTCATCCGTGCCGAGACGATCGCGTTCGATGATTACGTCGCGCACGGCGGCGAGCAGGGTGCGAAGGCCGCGGGCAAGATGCGCAGCGAAGGCAAGGACTACGAAGTCCAGGATGGCGACGTCATCCTGTTCCGGTTCAATGTGTAGGGGCACGCGGTCACGCGGGCTCGGGGGCTCGCCGTGAAATTCGTTCTTCCATCCGATGAGGGTTTGCAGATTCACGGCGAGCTGACGCTGCCGCTGCATCCTCGCTCGCTCGTGATCGTCGTCCATGGTTTCAAGGGATTCATGGACTGGGGTTTCTTCCCCTGGCTCGCGGATCACCTCGCGAAGCATGAGCTCGCGGTCTGTCGTTTCAACATGTCGCGATGCGGCATGAATGGTCGCGGAGACGAGTTCGATCGTCTCGATCTCTTCGAAGGCGACACGTATTCGACTCAGATCGCGGATTTGCGCACGGTCGCGAATTACTGCCGCTCGCAATTCACCACGCTTCCGACCTTCCTCCTCGGGCACTCACGCGGCGGCGGCGTGGCGCTGCTGGCTGCTGAAGAGATCGAAGAGCTGGCGGGCGTGATCACATGGAATGCGATCTCGCGCGTCGATCGCTGGGATCAGCCGACGATCGCGCAGTGGCGGCGCGATGGGCATATGGATGTGCTCAACGCGCGCACGAAGCAGGTGATGCGGATGTCGGCGCGGATGCTCGATGACGTCGAGGAGAATCTCGCGCGCCTCGATATCGGAGCCGCGGCTGCGCGGCTTCGCGTGCCGCTGTTCGTCGTGCACGGCGGCCGCGATGAGAGCGTGCCGATGGCCGAGGCCGAGGTGATTGCGTCGCGCGCGACGGATGTGTCGAAGATGATCATCGCGAACGCGACACACACGTTCAACGCGATTCATCCGCTGATCACCGTGCCGAAGGAGCTGGCGCTGGCAGGGGAGCTGGCAGCGCACTTCTGCAACGCGTACGTGTAGGACAGGCGCCCTCGCCTGTCGGCTCGGAGCACAGGCGGGGGCGCCTGTGCCCCACAGGAAAAGTCTTACTCCAGATGTTTGCCGCGATTGCCTGGTAATTCCGGGTGATTGCGCGGGCCGCCGCGACGCCGTCTGCGCCTGCGGCCGCCACCACCGCCACCTTGCTGTGCCGCCGGCTGCGGTTGTTCCTCGGGAGCCGCAGCCTCCTCGGCTGCTTCTTCAGGCTCGCCGAGCCACACCCACTGCGTCTCTGCCTGCTTCGGTGCCGGAGGTGCAGCGGCTGGTTGGGGTTTCGGCTGCGGGCGATGGTCGCGATCGCGCTCGCGCCGCGGGCGCCGCTGCTCCTGCGCCATCTCCATTCGCTTGATCCGCAGCAGCACGTCTTCGCTGATGCGGCGATTCACCGCGATCAGATCGGCGACGAGGGCGACGAGCCACGTCTGGAAGCCGGTGACGAGCAGCACGCTGCAGAGGATCAGCGACTGCACATGACCTCCGCGATTGCCGTGCGTGAAGTCCCAGACGAAGCGAAGCCCGAGGATGGTGCCGGAGAGAATGAGGAGCAATCCAATCCAGGCGAAGGTCTTCAGCGGGCTGTAGATCGTCGAGATGCGGAAGATCGTCGCGACGGACTTGCGGAGATAGGTGCCGATGCCGCGGTAGAGGCGTGACGGACGTGTCGGCGCATTCGTCCGCACGCTCACGGATTGCACGGCGAGGTTGTGATTGCCTGATTGGATGATCGTCTCGAGTGTGTAGGTGAACGGGTTGAAGACGTTGATCTGCATCGCGGCTTCGCGGGAGAAGGCGCGGAAGCCGCTGGTGACGTCGGCGACGTCGACACCGGACGCCTGGCTGACGGTCCAGCTGCCGAGGCGCTGCAGGATGCGCTTGAACCCGGACATGTGCGGCGACTTCGCGACTTCGCGATCGCCGACGACGACTTCCGCCGTCCCCTTCATGATCGGCGCGACGAGCTTCGCGATATCCGTCGCGGCGTACTGATTGTCGGCGTCGGTGTTGACGATGATGTCGGCGCCGAGGCGGAGGCAGGCATCGATGCCTGCGACGAATGCCGCGGAGAGGCCTCGGTGAGTCTTCAACTGCACGACGTGATTCGCGCCGCCTTTGCGCGCGGCGTCGGCCGTCTTGTCGCTGCTGCCATCATCGATGACGAGTGTCTCGATCGAAGTGATACCGTCGATCTTCTTCGGGATCTCGCGGAGGGTGGCCGCGATGGTGCCCTCTTCATTGAAAGCGGGAATCTGGATGATGAGCTTCATTCGATTTCGTTTTTTTCTTTTCGAATTGAAAATTGAAAATTGAAAATTGAAAATGTGCAGCGGAGCGAATTTTCAATTTTCAATTTTCAATTTTCAATTCCGACCCTTCGGGTGTCGGTGGTCATGCCTGTGGAACGGGTCGGCGGCGACGCGGAGCGTGCCATCGCGTCGGTGCTGAATCAAGAGGCCGCGTTCCCTTTCGAGTTGATTGTGGTGTCGGCGGCGCCTCTCGAAGAGTGCGCACGAACCGGCGTACGAAACGTCGTCGAGGCGAATCGTAATCCCGCAACTCGAAGAAATCGAGCAGCTTCCGTGGCGATGGGGGAGGTGCTGGCCTTCATCGACGACGACGCGATCGCCGATCCGCACTGGCTGGCGAATGCTGTGCGCTATCTCGACGAGCATCCCGCTGTGCTCGCCCTCGGCGGTCCCGATCCCGCGCCGCCGGACTCTTCGATCGCCGAACTGATCTCCGACACACTGCTCGCGACACCGTGGATCGGGAGCGGCGTTGCGGCGCACGAAAATCGCCGCGGCACGTTCACGCTGCAACATGCGAGCGATGTGGCGCTCGTGAATCTCTTCGTGCGGCGCGCGGCGTTCACCGGCTTCGACGAGTCGATCGGCTACATCGGAGAAGACACCGCGCTGCTCGCGCAACTGATGCCGCACGTCGTCTACTCGGATGAGGTTCGCGTGTTTCATCGGCGCCGCGCGTTCCCGCGCGCCTATCTCGCGCAGCGTTGGCGGTATCGCGTGAAAACAGGACAACTGATGCGCGAACGCGGCACGAGACCGCCCAAAGTGCGCCCCTTTCTTCTCGCTGGCCTGGTCGGCCTGATCACCTTGCCCATCTCCCTCCCTCTCTATCTCGTCGCCACCTTCCTCCTCGGCATCCGCCACACCCGGCTGCCGATGCGTTACTGGCCAGTGATTCCCGTCGCGTTCGCCATGCACCACGCAACGTACTTCTGCGGAATCCTGTGGGGGATGGGGTCAGGTCGAAAGTCGAAAGTTCTTTCTACCGAGTGAAGATTTTCTTTGCCTCTCACCGTGATCGGGCGCCATTTGGACGAAAGGGAGGGTCGAAACCGTGCAAAGGACTACACAGTGTAGATAAATCTTTCGACTTTCGACCTGACCCCATCTTCTCGGAATCGCCTACACTTGCGCGTCGTTTCTGACGACAACGCGCAAATGAAGTTCACCGACAAACTGCAGTACCTCCGTTACCTCGTCGACAAGCGGGGGATGAAGCCCGTCTATCTGATCATCGGGCTGACCTACGATTGCAACTCGTTCTGCCGCACCTGTTTCAACTGGGAGCAGCTGCGCAAGAACAAGGAGCACGAGCTCTCGCTCGACGAGCTGCAAAAGACGTTCGCCTCGCTCGGTGATCTCCTCTTCGTGGTGATGAGTGGCGGTGAGCCGTTCCTTCGCCGCGATCTCCCCGAGGTGTGCGAGACGCTGTCGAAGAAGAATCATGTGAAGCAGATCACGATCCCGACGGGCGCGATCGCCAGCGACCTCATCGCGCGCTCGACCGAGGAGACGCTGAAGCGCTGCCCCGATACGCAGATCGTCGTGAACCTCTCCATCGATCACATCGGCGAGAAGCACGACTGGATCCGCGGCGTCCCCGGCAACTACGAGAAGGCGAAGAAGACCTACGCTGCGCTCATTGCGCTGCGCGAGCGCTACGAGAACCTCACCGTGAACGTGCACACGTGCTTGTGCACCTACAACGCGGAGGATCTCGACGAAATGTTCGCCGGCGTGAAGCGCGACTTTCCTGCGGTGTCGTTCCACTCGTTCGAGATGCTGCGCGGCGATCAACCGGACAAGAACATCCAGCCGATCACGACGCAGCGCTACCGCGAGCTGCTGCCGAAGCTCGAGGCGTACTGGGACACGTATCCGCATTACGACAGCTTCCTCAAATTCGTGAAGGTCTACTCGCGGCGGATGGAGCTGGCGGTGCTCGAGCAGGAGACGCAGGTCCGTCCGTGCCATGCGGGCCGCGTGTCGGGCGTGCTCGACGCGCGCGGCGAAGTGCGGATGTGCGAGCTGCGCGATGCCGTCGGCAACGTGCGCGATCACGGTTTCGACTTCAATAAGCTATGGTACTCGGACGCGGCCGATGCGCAGCGCGCGGCGATTCGCGCGAAGGAGTGCCACTGCACGCACTCCTGCTTCATGTCGTCATCGCTGGTGTTCGACGTGCGGACGTGGGGTGCGTACTTCGCGTCGACGGTGGTGAATTTTCTCTCCGGTCACTCTGAGCGCAGCGAAGAGTCAACCAAGGCGCCGCGTGAATCTGCGCCATCTTCGCTGCGCCTTGGCTGATCCTTCGCTGCGCTCAGGATGAAAGACAACAACCTCGCCATCATCGGGCCCGTCTTCCCGTACCGCTCCGGCGTCGCCTACTGCACCACCCGGTTAGCCGAAGAGCTCCAGTCGGATGTGATCTCGTTCTCGAGACAGTATCCGCACAGCCTCTATCCCGGCGGCGCGAGCGACATGGATGCGACGCTGCCTCGCGCAAACGCCGATTTCAGCATCGACCTGCTGAATCCGTTGACGTGGGTGCGCGCGGGGTGGCGTCTGCGCAAATACGACCACGTCATCTTCGTGCTCTACATCTGGGTGTGGAAGCTGCCGTATCGCGTGATGATGGCGATGCTGCGCCGGCGCACGCGCGTGATCCTGCAGTGCCACAACGTCGGCGACAAGGAGCCTGCGTGGTGGAAGCGCGCTCTGACCAATCCCGTTCTCCGGCGCGGCGACGTCCTCGTTACGCATGCGCGAACCGAAGCCGATGATGCCTGGCGCCGCTCGCGCGGACGGCATGTGATCAAGACATTCCTTCCAGTCCACGAGCTCGGCGGCGCGATGCCGTCGCGCGAAGAGGCCCGGAAGACGCTCGGCATCTCCCAACCATTCGTTGCACTCTCGTTCGGACACATGCGCCCCTTCAAGGGCGTCGACATAGCGATTCGGGCGTGGCGCGAAGTGAAATCGGACGTCCTGCTGCTCGCGGCCGGGGAGGCCTGGTGGGGCGCGGATGAGGAGTATCGCGCGCTGGCGAACGAGATGGGCGTGGCCGATCGCGTGCGGCTCGAGTATCGCTACATCCCCGACTCCGAGATCGCGACGTACTTCGCGGCCGCGGACGTCGTCCTCGCGCCGTATCGCGCCGAGGCGCAGAGCGGCGTCGCGCTGACGGCGTTCCACTTCGCAAAGCCGGTGATCGCCAGCCGCGTCGGCGGGCTTCCCGAGATCATCGACGGGAAGAATGGCATGCTGATCGAGACCGAGGATCCGTCGGGGCTGGCCCGCGCAGTCGACGAGTTCTTCACGACGCGCGATCGCGCGGCGATGGAGCAGGCCGCCGCGGAGTCGGCGCGCAAGTACTCCTGGAAGGAATACGCGAAGGTGTTTGAGCGCTTGGTGAGCCGATGAGCGTGATTCCGCGTCGAATCAAAGTCGGCCTCGAGCTGACGTCGAAGTGCAATCTGCGCTGCGGCATGTGCCCGCTGCCGGTGCTGCGGCGTCCCTACGAAGACATGGCCTGGCCGCTCGTCGAGAAAGCCGAGCGCGAGATCCACGGCCTCGGGCTCAAGCTGAAGTGGCTGCACGAGATGGGTGAGCCGCTGCTCTATTCTCGAATTGACGACGCGATCCGCCTCTTTCCCGAGGCCAGCGTATCGACGAATGGGCTGGTGCTGACGGAAGCGGTCGGCGCGAAGCTGCTCGCATCGCCGCTCAAGCGGCTGCGCATCTGCGTCGACTCGATCAACCCCGAGGTCTATCCGCACATTCGTACGGGTGGCGACTTCGAGCAGCTCGTCGAGCTGACGAAGAAGTTTCTGAAGCAGGCGAAGGGGCATTCGATCCGCGTCGAGATTCAGAAGATGCGCTCGCGCCTGACGCTCGATGAGTCGGTCGATGATTTCAAGCGCGTCTTCGAGCTCAAGCAGTACAAGAATGCGCGTGTCATCGAGCGGACGTGCGAGGCGCTCGACGTCAACGAAGAGACCGATCTGCACGGCAAGTTCTACGGTTGCGTGCAGGGGGCGTTCTTTACGTGGGTCGTGATCTTCGCGGACGGCCGCGTCACGCATTGCTGCTACGACGCGCACGGCGATCAGGTGATGGGCGATCTCAAGACGCAGACGCTCGAGGAGATCGTGAAGAGCGATCGCATGCTGCAGATGAAGGCCGCGTTCGAGGCGCGCGATTTCGAGACGCTCCCGCGCTGCGGCGAATGCTTCAAGCACGGCGGCGAGTCGCACGCGTTCAACGATGTGCTGAGCCGCGTGCAGGGACTGCCTGATGTCGCGAAGGGCGTCGTGCGGAAGGTGCTGGATATTCGGTATCGGTGACGGTGTTGGGTTTGCGGGCACGCGGGTTCGCGGGCTCGTGGTAGAAGCGAAGCACCGCGTTCCCGCATAACCGCGCCCGCGAAACTACTTCTTCACCAGTTCCACTCTGCGATTCGCGGCGCGGCCCAACGCGGTGTCGTTCGTCGCGACGGGCTGCGTGGCGCCGCGGCCGGCGGCATCGAGCCGTGCGGCGTCGATGCCGGCGGTGACCACGTACTGCTTCACGGCGTTCGCGCGGCGCGTCGAGAGATCCTGATTGTGCTCGGGAGTTGCGGTCGAATCGGTGTGGCCTTCGATGGTGAGCTTGAGGTCAGCGTTTGATTTCAGCATCGCGACGACCTGATCGAGCGTCGGCTTCGACTCGTCGCGGATGACATCAGAGTCGCTGTCGAAGTTGATGCCGTAGAGCTGCACGCGGCCCTTTTCTTTCAATTCAGCCGCCATCTGCGATTCGGGTGCTGACCATTGCGGGCAGGCGGTGTTGCCCGGATCCTTGCTGATGCGTTTTCCCTCGATCGGATCGAGCGTCGGATGTTCGGTGACTTTGCTGTCGGTGCGCCACCAGCCGCCGAAGATGTCGCCGGAAGTCGATGCGACGAGCAGCGCGGGTCCGCTGCCGTTTTCGCCGATCGCGTAGCGGAACTTGAGGATGCGACCCTCCATCCCGCCGATCAACGGCTCGGTGCCGTGGTCGTAGCAGCCGGTGACCGTCGTGCCTTGCTGCTTGAGATGGAACTGGCCCGCGTTTGTGTCATAGGTGCCGCTGACATCGGGAATCGGATTGTGCGTAAGCCGCTCGCCGAATGCGCGGAACTCCATGATCTGCGCGATCGCGGCATCCGACGCCGCTTTCTTGACGGTGATACGCACCCAGCGGCCCGGCACTTCGGCGGAGACAGGAAAGGTCTGACCATCTTTCTGCTCCGACATCGTGACGTCGGCGATCGGCTTGAAGCCATCGGTGGCGCTCGTGTCGGAAACTTCGACGAGCACTTCATGCGGCAGACGTCCGTCGTATGCGATGTTCTGTTCATCGAACTCGATCGAGTGAATGAGGCCGCGATCCGCAAGCTCGACGACGGTCGGCTCGTCAAATTTGTGATCGTTGCTGGCCCAGCCAGTCTGCGCATCTTCGTCGAACATGTAGTACGCCTCGCCACCCTGCTCAGGGGCACTGGCGCGAATGACCGGCATTGCACCCGATGCGAGTGCGACGAGGTTTTCGCCGTTGTGGGAGGGGAGGGTGGGTGAGGCCGAGGTGGACGACGCGACAGTAGTGGTTGTCGCTGTTGCTGCAGAAGCAGTGGAAGGAGCTTCTTTCTTCTTACACGCGACAAACGCAACGAGAAGAGCGAAAAGCATCACGAGTCTGCGCATTCGCGCATGATACAAAATTGGTGGGTGCAGCGGATGGTTGGGAATGGGCGGTCAGGTCACTTCTTTGGAGGGAAGCTTTCCGGCCAGAGCTTGTAGAGATCATCGGAAATGTGCGAATGACCGTCGTTATTCAGGCTGTGCAGACTATCCGCCTTTGGAAGCGAAGGCTCGAAGGCGACGTCTCCGCATTTCAAACAGATCGTGATCTTGGAAGTATGAGTGCCTCGCGTAAGCTCCACGACGAAGCCCGGTTCCCATAGGCAGGTCCAGCCATTGCCCGGTTCAAAAAAGTGTTTCCGATCGCGAAGATCCCGAACGAGCTGGCGAGCCAGCATGGGAGAAACAGATTTCGTCGCGAGGATCGGATAGCCGGCGGCTTTGGGCCGGCCCTGATAATTCGAAAAGTCCGGCTCCATTGGATTCGCGATGCGGTAGAGCGTGACCTTCGTGGCATGTTCGAAGTCTTTGAGATCGTCGAGTGTGCCGGCAAACGCCCGCTCGCTCGCACGCGCCTCTTCCTTGTAAGTGCCTTCATTCGAGGTGTCGGTCGTTGTTGCCTGATCGCGATGACGCAGAAAGAGGACGACCGCCAGAGATGCGACGATCAGAGAGGTGACCGCGATCGCAATGCGCCGCATGAGCGAATTCTAAGGCACGAGGCCGCGGGTGCAGGCGCTGGTTGGGGTCGCGAGGATACGAGGGCTCGCGGGTTCGAGGTGCTCGTCTGAGCGAGTGTAGGCGGTTGTCAATCGTTACCCCTCGCCCTCGCGCCCTCGGGCCCAAAGATTCACCGCGAGCCCGCGAGCCCGCGCTCCCAGAAAACTACGCCGCCTTATCCTTCTCCTGCGCAGACCACGCCCGCCCCGACACCGCCTCGTAGATATCCGTGATCTCCGAGATGAAGCGGATGCGGCCGTTGCGCGTCGGCATCACGAACGAGCGGAAGAAGGCCCATCCGTTCTGCAACGCTGCCTTGAAGCCCGAACGGACGACGTTGTACCAGACGCGTCGCGGCGTCAGCCAGAAGCGGAGGTAGGCCTGGCGCTGCAGTTGGAGCAGCGCTTTCGTGTCGAGGTCATTGACCTCCATCACGACCTTCTGTCCCTGCCGCCGCAGCTCGGAATACTCCTCGGTGAGGAGGCGAACGCCTGCTTCACCGGCGAGTGCCTGGCGGCGGATCTCCGTGCCGGGATAGGGCATCGCGATGTTGAAGTATGCGTGGTCGCATTCCTTGAGGCCGACGACGAAGTCGATCGTCTCCTGGGCCGAGGCGCGCGTGTCGCCGGGGAGGCCGAGGATGACGGAGCCGCGGGTCTCGATGCCGGCGTTCTTGGCCCACTTGTAGGCCTCGCGAATGCGCGGCAGCGTCGAGTTCTTCTTCAGCGAATGGAGCACCTCGGCGTTACCCGATTCGATGCCGAACGACAGCCGGCGCAGTCCCGCCGAATGCATTTCGTGCAGCAGGTCCTGATCGACCGTGTTGACGTGCGTCCACCCTTCCCACGTGATGTCGAGCTTGCGCTCGCGGAGGATCTGGCACATCTCCATGATCCGCTCTTTGCGCGTGGTCAGTGTGTCGTCGACGAAGATGAAGTGATTGATGTTGTGACGATCGTGAAAGTCCTGCACTTCATCGACGACATTCAGCGCGGAGCGGAAGCGCGTCGTGCGGCCGTACATCAGCGGCTCCGTGCAGAACGTGCAGTTGTAGGGACAGCCGCGCGAGGTGATGAGCGTCGTGAAGCGGCGGATCCCCGCACCCGGAACGCTGAAGAGGTACTTGCTGTGATCGAGATCGTGGCGATCGGGGAAGTGGAGGTTGTCGACGTCGGGACGCAGCGTCCGCGGCTGCGTGCGCCGGATCTCGCCGTTGCGGCGATAAAGGATGCCGCCGACTTTGTCGAGATCGTTCGAATCACCCTTCGCAATCGCCTCGACGAGCTCCGCGAATCCATCCTCGGACTCCGAGAGCACGGCGTAGTCGAATTGCGGCGCTTCCTTCATCGCGTCGACATGCGTGAGCGTGACGTGCGGACCGCCGCAAACCGTGATGATCTTCGGGAAACGCTCTTTGACGGCGGAGGCAATGGTCTTTGCGGTCTCCCAGAGCGGGGAGACGACCTGGATGCCGATGACGTCGGGGTTGTAGTCGCCGACGACGGCCAGGATGTCCGTCATCGAGTACCCGGATGCCTCGGCGTCCACGACTTTGACGTCGTAACCTGCTGCGACGAGAGGACTTTTCAGATAGCAGAGTCCTAGCGGCGGGTAGAAGACGCCGACCTTCGCCACGTGCTTGAAGTTGCCGTAAACGTCGCCCCAGGGCGGACCAATAAGAAGAATGCGATGAGACATTTCGCGTAGTCTACACGAAGGATCGCGCGGGAATTCCTGACGGCGTCACGAGCGATAACGTAGCGAACCATGCCGACCCACGAATGGGGCACGCAGCCCGAGATGTTCGGCCCGCTTCACGCGCACCGGCTCAGCCGGATCGTGAGAGAGGTCGAGCGCCTTCCGGCCGGGTCCCGCGTCCTCGACGGCGCGGTTGGACTCGGGACGCTCGCCGCTCGCTTGCAGGGCCGTGGCTTCAAGGTCACCGGCATCGATTACTCGTTCGAAGCCGCGCTGCACGTGAAGCGAGGGAGCTCGATCCCGGTCGTCGTCGGCGACATGACGCGCATGCCGTTCCGCGACGGCGCCTTCGACGGAGTCACGTCGGGCGAGACACTCGAGCACCTCGAGCACGATGGTGCAGCGGCTGGTGAGATCCGCCGCGTGCTGCGCAATGACGGTGTTTGCGTGACGACGGTGCCGGCGCTCATGAGTCTCTGGAGCACGTCGGACGTTTACTACGAACATCGCCGCCGCTACTCGCGCGAAGAATTGCGATCCCTGTTTCAGAAGGCGGGCATGCAGGTCGCGAAGGCGAGCTACTGGGGCTTTCCGCTCGCGCTGATCTACGACTTCATTCTGTTGCGGCCGATGAACCGCCGCCGCGCGAAGAAACGCATCGATGACGACGCGATGCTCGGTACTGTGCGCAGGGCAGGGAAGTCGCGCCTGCTCGTCGCGATCGTGCGCGCACTCTTCTCGATCGACGAGCTCTTCGCGTGGGTGCCGTACGGCCCGGGACTGTTGCTCGTGGCGTCGAAGAAGTAACTGACTTTCGGCCTGACCCCTTCTCCCGCGAACTCGAGTTTGGTCCTGGTCAGGTCGAGCAGCGGGCCGAGCTCCCAGACGTTCTTGTAGCCGTAGCTGTAGAGCGCGATGTACGTCGAGAGGTTGAGCGATGCGCGCGCCGCCTTCGATGCGAACGCCACCTCGTCGCCTTTGAAGTTGTTGTTGCAGTAGATGAGGATCCGCGTGTTCTTGTCCGGCAGCAGGCCCGCGAGGCTCGCGATTGCGATGTCGGGAAAGCTGAGGTTGATGGCACCGCGGACGTGGCGCAGCCGGTACATCTCCGCGCTGCGCGCATCGAGAATCACGGTCCCCGGCAGCTTGCTCATCTCGATGAACTCATCCTCGGACAGCCGGTGCGTCTGCCGCTGCGCCGCGGCTTCACTTGCGACCCGCAAGTACGCCTCCATGTCGATGTTCGGATTCGCGATGTTCTGCGCGGCGAAGAAGAGGATGACTGCGGCGAAGCTCATGCTTCGAATATGAGATCACGCGCTCCGCGGCGCAATCGGCGTTACCGAACGTTCACGACGTACGGGCGCGGACGAACAGGTAGATGCTCTGCGGCTTGTGCCCATAGCGCGCGCGAAGAGCATGCGTGTCGGAGTGGTAATCGACATTCACGCCGGCGCCGGTCCGCCAGCTCTCGCGCTTGATGAAATCGAAGAGATATCCGAGCGTGACGTGCGTGCGCCGCTCGGGCAGCGGCTGCGACTCTGCGCGGGCCAGGAGAGTATTCCGCGCGAAGCGCAGCGCGGTTTCGACTCCGTATCCGGAGGCGCCGCCGTTCTCGATCCACTGCGCGGTTGCCGCGAGGGTTTGCGTCGAAAGGGAGAGCGACGCGCTGCTGATCGTCTGCCCGTGTCCGAGCCGCCCGCGGGATAGCTGCAATGAAACGTTAGAAGCCGGTGCGATCACGGCACGTGCCGACCACGAATCGTGATCGAACCTGGCGGCATCGATTCGAAAGGACTCCGACACGACGCCCGCACCCACGAGCCTCCGCACCCGGCGCCACCCCTCGGCCACGTCATACGTGAACGGCGCCTCGGCGAAATCGACGGACGACTCACGCCGCTCGAACGGAATCGGACCGAGCGGCGCTTCCGCGACCGGAGCCAGCATCACGTGCACGATCGCCCCTCCGGCTCGCACTCCCGCATCGAGGGAGGCCTCGCCCAGCGCGTCGTGCGCGCGCATGGAATCGACGAGCGGGCCGCGGTTCTCCGCGGAGACGTACTGCAGCAGTTGCGGGTAGCCGCTGTCCCGGATCGTCAGCGGTTCGAGCGATCCCTTGACCCGAAACGCGATGACTCCGCGGCTGCCGATGTTGCGCGCCGCACCGGTGTCGAGCCAATTCGTGGAAAAAACTTCATTGCGCGTCGTTGCCGGACCAGTCTCCGTCACCGAGGTCACGAACATCGCGCCGTCGAGAAAGGTGGACCACGAGCCGCGATCGATGATGCGCGGCGACTTTGCGCCCGGATCGTTGAACAGGGAGAGCGAGAGCAGAACTGCGGCGAAGGGATTCATCGCCCCCCGTTCTGCAACTCATCTGCCCGAGTTCGTCAGTGCCCGACCGCGAACTCCGCATGACAGCCATCGGTGACCCAGATCGCATCGCGGTCATAACCCCAGGTGCGATTGAGCACGCACGCGACGTCACCGAGCTGGCGAACGAGACCGAAGCCGCGCGTGGTGTCGGCAGCGCACACGTTCTTCTTTCCGTCGAGCGAGTCGCAAATCACTTTCTGGGCACCGGACGGCACCGCGTCCAGCGCGATTCGATAGCCGCCCAATGCGAACTGCGCGCTGCAGCCGCCGGTCACCCACACCCCGTTCGCATCGAAGCCCCACGTCTGATCCAGCACGCACGCTTTCTCGCTGAGCTGCCGCACGAGCGCGACGCCGAACGCCGTGTCCGCCGCGCAGTTGCTGCGTGTGCTGCTCGACTCGCAGACGATCGAGAATGCGCGCGCGGCTCCCGTGCGCTTCACCGCGAACGCGGCCCGGCAGAGGTTCGCCACCCAGATCGACTTGCGGTCATAGCCCCAATCGGTGCCGAAAGAACACTTGTCGCTCGTAAACGTCCGAATGAGTTGTACGCCGGCCGACGTGTCGGCCTTGCACTCGACGCGATTGCCGTCGAGCGACTGACAAGTGATTGCACCTTCAAGCGCAGGTTGGACCTCCTGCACACGTTCCGGACCGAGCACGAATTCGGCGCGGCAACCTTCGTCTACCCAGACGTGACTCTTGTCGTAGCCCCAGGTCACTTCCGGATTGCACGGCTTCACGCTGAGCTGCCGCGCGAGGCGGATGCCATTTCGCGTATTCGCCGGACAAACCGTGCGCCCGCCATTCTCCGACTCGCAGACGACGCGATCCGGCGGCAGCGTGCTCTTCTCCCGATCGGCGATGAACGTTGCGCGGCAGCCGCGAGTCACCCACACGACGCCGCCTTCTTTCGTGCCCCAGGTGACGCCTTCGAAACAGCGCGCATCGCTCATTTCATAGGTCAGCCTTATGATCCCGCTCGAACTGACGCGGCATTCGCGATACGTTCCATCGATCGATTCACACGGAACGTTCTGCGCGAAGGCGAGGGGAGACAGGAGAAGCGCAGCGGCAGCGAGAATGCGCATCACGAAATCATAGACCTATGACCACCGCCATCAACATCGTCCTCGGCTTCCTTCCACTGCTGATCCTCGGCGGCTCGATCGCCGCAGGTATCGACGATGACCGCCGTCACCGCACGATGTTCGCGCTCGTTTACGGCCTCTGGGCGCTCACGCTCGCGATGTGGAACTGGATGAAGTCGTGGCCGGTGGGGTGGATCGCATTGTGGGCCGTCGTTGGAGTGGTGTCGCTGGTTGCTGCGATGATGCGGCGGCGGTAGCAGGCAGCAGGCAGCAGGCAGCAGACAGCAGGCAGCAGACAGCAGGCTATGAAAACCTGCTGTCTGCTGCCCGCTCCCTGCTGTCTGTCATCGGTAGCTCACCGGGATATCGTCCATCGTCAGCAGTCCCGGCCTCGCGCTCACGACGCGTGGGATCGAGTTCACGACCATCGCCGCGGTCGCGCGGTCGCCGTGGACTCCGCCTTTGATCTCCATCTCGACGTCGGGGATGCCCTTGACGATGACGCGGTCAGCGGCGATGTCTTCGGCTCCGACGTACATGCGCAGCTCGAGCGACACGTTGATCTTTCCGCGAGCATCGATCGTCTGGTGCACGCCCGCGACCTGGCCCGGTTCGACGCGCAGATATTCCGTGACGATCTCCCGTCCCGCCACGATCGGCTCGATCCGTTCCTCGGACACGCTCTCGAAGTCGATGCCGAGGCCGTTGCCGACCATCATGAGCGATTCCTTGAGGCCCATGTGCTTGATGCGTCCCTCATCGACGGCGCTGCGAAATTCCTCGACGCTCATGCCGGCCCCAACTTTTCGTTGCAGCGGCTCGCGGCGCGTCGAGGCGTTCTGGATGCGGATGATCTGAATCGAGTCGACGCGCTGGCAGACAGAGGTGACCGTCAGCGGCAGTTTGTCCATGACGAAGCCGGGATTCACGCCTGTGCCCAGGAGGGTCACGTTGTGTGCGCGTGCCGTGTGTTGCAGGTCCGCGCGGATGTCAGCATCGAGAGGGAACGAGAGCTCCTCGCAGGTCGAGACGACGTGTGCCTCGCGCTCGAGCAGCATCTTGAGCTGGGCCGAAACGTCGGCGAGACGCGAGCCTGTGGAGTGGCAGACGACATCCGCTTTTACCTCGAGCTGGGGCGTGACCTTGACGCCGGTTTCCTTGCCGAGTCCGATGACTTCACCGACATCGCGCCCGATCTTTTTCGGATCGATGTCGACGGCCGCAACGAGCTTGATCCACGGCTTGGTGAGGAGGAGGCGAGCGATCTCCGCGCCGATCGGGCCGATGCCGAATTGCGCGACTGTGATGGGCTGTCTGTTCATGGCGCTGCGAACGATATATCAACGGCGCTGGTGCAGCCGCGCGTTAGCGGCCGAGAAGGGACAGGAGCATGAGCTCTCCGGACGAGCTGATCGTCGCAAATCCGCGCAGACCTCACTCCGCGTTCTCCGCGTCTCCGCGTGAAAACAGGTCTTTCTCCTCTTCCTCCTCCTCTTCTTCGCCAACGAAATTCGAAACGCCGATCCCCGCCAGCCGGTACTTTGCTCCTTCAGAAAAGGAGAAGCGCGACAACAGCTCCACTCCGATGCGCGCGAGCTCTTCACCGGATGCCGGTTGCGTTTCCGGTGTGAGCTGCCGCGTTGCCGTTTTGAAATCGCCGGTCCGCAATTTCACGGTGACGGTCCGGCCGTTCATTCCTTTCGCTTGCAGCGTGTCCCACAGCTGCCGCGCCTCGCTCTCGATCCACGCCGCGACTTCTTCGAGCGGGATGTCTTTCGGAAACGTCGACTCGCTCGACCACGACTTGCGCGGACGCGACGGCTCGACCGGCGATTCGTCGATGCCGCGCGCGAGCTCCCACAACCGCGTGCCCCACTTGCCGAAGCGCTGCACCAGCTCTTCCTGCGTGAAGCGATGGAGATCGCCGACCGTCTCGATGTTCATTTCGAGGAGCACCTTCTCCGTCGCCTTGCCGACGCCGGGGATCTTGCGCACCGGCAGCGGCATGAGGAACCGCTCGACCTGATGCGGCTTGATGACGAAGATGCCGTCGGGCTTGCGCCAGTCCGAGGCGATCTTCGCGAGGAACTTGTTCGGCGCCACGCCGGCGGATGCCGTGAGATGCGTCTCGTCGCGAATCTCGCGGCGGATGCGCTCCGCCGCTTCGGTCGCGGTGGGAATGCCGGTCAGCTCCTGCGTGACATCGAGATAGGCCTCATCGAGCGAGAGCGGTTCGACGAGCGGAGTATGGCGCTCGAAGATGTCGCGGATCTCGCGCGACACCGCGCGGTACTTCTCGAAGTTCGGATGGATGAAGACGGCCTGCGGGCAGAGGCGGCGCGCGCGTGTGGCCGGCATCGCGGAGTGGACGCCGAACTTCCTCGCCTCGTACGACGCGGCGCAGACGACGCTCCGTTCGCCCGGCCAGCCGACGACCACCGGCCTTCCTTTCAGCGCCGGATCATCGCGCTGTTCCACGGATGCGTAGAACGCATCCATGTCGATGTGGATAATCTTCCGCACCTTGCCGATCCTAACCGAGCTTCCCACACCTTCGTTTCTCGTCGACCTTCCCCGCGCGCGCGCGAATTGCGTTCGCATGCAGGAAAAGGTTCGTACGTCAGCAGTTGCGTTCCGTCCGCATGTGAAGACGCATAAGACTATCGAGGGTGCGCGTCTACAGCATGGAGGAAATTTCGGGCCGATCACCGTCTCGACGCTGGCCGAGGCGGAGTTCTTCGCCGATGGGGGATTTCGCGACATCACCTATGCGGTGCCGATCGCGCCGGAGAAGCTCGATCGTGCCGCGGCGCTCGCCTCGCGCATCGATCGTCTGAATCTGTTGATCGATTCGGAAACTGCGCTTCGAGCGATGGAGCGGCGCGGATTCTCGTTCGAGGTGTTTCTCAAGATCGACTGCGGCTATCACCGCGCGGGGGTGAGTCCGGATAGTCCCGACAGCGTGGCGCTCGCGCGCGCGATGCTGCGCTCGACGACGATTCGCTTCCACGGAATCCTGACGCACGCCGGTCACTCGTATCACGCGCGCAATGCGGACGACGTGCGGCGCATCGCGGCGGAGGAAGCGGGCTGCCTCACGCGGTTTCGCGCGCTCGATGAGGAGCTCGGATTCCTCGTTCGCAGCGTCGGCTCGACGCCGACGGCATCAGTCGTCGATCGCTTCATCGAAGTCGATGAAGTGCGGCCGGGCAATTACATCTTTTATGACGCGTTTCAGACCGCGATCGGCTCATGCCGCGTGGAGGATGTTGCGGTGTCGGTGCTCGCAACGGTCGTTGGTTCGTATCCCGAACGGCGTTGCGCGATCATCGATGCCGGTGCTCTCGCGCTCTCCAAGGATCTCGGCGCGGATCACATCGATCCCGATGTGAGTTACGGAATCGTCTGTGATCTCGATCTTTCGCCGTTGCCGGTGCGGCTGACGTCCGTGTCGCAGGAGCACGGCAAGCTCGAGGGAATCGCGCACCTGCCCGTCGGGATGAAGGTGCGCGTGCTCCCGAATCATTCGTGTTTGACCGCCGCGATGTTCGATCGGTATCACGTGATCGAGAACCGCGAGGTGGTGGGGGAGTGGCGCCCCGCGCGCGGCTGGTGATTCGAAATCCAGTGGTTCGATAGGCGCCTCGCCTGCCGGCTCGGTGCACAGGCGAGGGCGCCTGCGCCCCCCGGATGGTGTTGTGGTCTGTGCGCCCACCGGATGTCCACACAGCGATACCATTGGCGCTGCGTTCATCATGGACAGCTACGCGGCGAATCCCCTCGCGTTTGCGACTGCACTCACGGCAGCGGTGGCATTCTGTCTCGGCGCAGGTGTCGCGATTCGCGGGCGGGGCGCGCGTGGCAGCATCCTCTTCTCACTCATCACCGCTTGCGCGGCGGCATGGCTCGGTTGTTTCTCGCTCATGTACGCATCGCGCGCCGCGTCGCTCGCGCTGTTGTGGGCGCGCGTCGGACACTTCTTCGCCACGCTCATCCCTGCGATCATCCTGAATTTCGTCTCCGTCTATACCGGCACGCGCCAGCGCATCAAGACGCGCCTCGGCCTCGCCTGGTTCTTCTGCATCGGTGTGGCACTGGTCGGAGCCGCGTCCACGATTCTCATCCCCGCTGTCCGGCACTATTCATGGGGCTGGTATGCGAACGGCTCGCGCTGGAACTTCGGCTGGGCAGTGGTCCACGGGATCATCCTTCTCTATTCGATGCGTCTCCTCTGGAACGCGCATCAACAATCGGAGGGGCAGACCCACGAGCGGAGCGGACTTCTGCTGCTCGCGATCGGAGTCGGGAGTCTTGCGCTCGTCGATGTCTTTCCCTCGATCGGCATCGACATGTATCCAGTCGGCTACATGGCGGTGCTCGCGTTCTCGATCGTGGCGGCGCGCGCGGTCTGGAACTACGAGCTGATCGATCTCACGCCGGAGTTCGCGGCCGAACAGATCCTCGGGACGATGAAGGGGGCGGTGCTCGTCGTCGACATGGATGGCAAGATCCGCGTCGTCAATCGCGCGGCCGGCACGCTGCTCGGCTTCGACGCATCGTCGATGGTCGGCCTGCACATCCGCAACATCATCCAGCGCAACGATGCGACGAGCACGGCGCAGATTCTGGAGAGCACGGGCGTGCTCGAACAGACGATGCTCTGGCGCACGGCGGATGGCTCGATGCTCGACGTGCTCGCGCAGTCGTCCTTCGTCCGGCAGGCCGACGGGACGCCTGTCGCCGCGATCTATGTCGCGACCGATTACACCGAACGGAAACGGGCCGAGGAGGCGCTGCGCGAGAGCGAGACGCGGTATCGGACGCTTTTCGACGCGAATCCGCTGCCGATGTGGGTCTACGACTTCGAGACGCTGAAGTTCATCGCGGTGAACGATGCGGCGGTCGATCACTACGGCTACACGCGCGAAGAATTTGAGCAGATGACGATCGCCGACATCCGGCCGGAAGAAGACGTGCCGGTCATGCAGGAGGCGCTGCGCGATCCGCCTGAGAAGCGTGATCGTGCGCTGTTCCGTCACCGCCTTCGCAACGGCAGGATCATCGACGTCGAGATCACGTCGTTCGAGTTTCAATTTCGCGAGACGCGCTCGCGGCTCGTCATCGCACAGGACGTCACCGAGCGGCGCCGCGCGGAAGAGATGATCCGCGAAAGCGAGGAGCGCTATCGCAACGTCGTCGAGCTGAGCCCCGATGCGATCTTCGTGCATCAGGCAGGGAAGCTGACATTCGTCAACAACGCCGCCGTGAAACTCATCGGTGCCTCGTCGGCCGAAGAGCTCATCGGCCGCGACATCATCACGCTGGTCCATCCCGATTACCGGTCGACGGTGCGCAGCCGTCTGCGCGTGCTCTCGAAAGGACGTGAAGTCCCGCTCATCGAAGAGAAGTTTCTGAAGCTCGACCGAAGCTCCATCGACGTCGAGGTCGCGGCGATCTCGTTTCAGATCGACGGCAAGCCGGCCATCCAGGTCGTCGCGCGCGATATCTCCGAGCGCAAGGCGATCGAGGCTTCGCTGCAACAGAGCGAGACCCGCTACCGCGATCTCTTCGAGAATGCGAACGACATCGTCTATACGCACGATCTCGAGGGGCGCATCACGTCGATGAACCTCGCCGGTTTGCGCGTGACCGGCTACTCGCTCGATGAAGCGCTCTCGATGACGATTCAGCAACTGATCGCCTCAGATGATGTCGAGCGCGCCGCTGCGAATTTTCAGAAGAAGGTCGACGACGAGTCGAGGACCACGTCTTACGAAATCGATCTTCAGGCGAAGGACGGCCGGAGGATTCCCGTCGAGGTCAACACGCGGCTCGTGTTCCGCGACGGCAAGCGCTTCGGCGTGCAGGGCATCGCGCGCGACGTCACCGAGCGGAAGTCGAACGAGGCTCGCTTCCGGCTTCTCTTCGAGCGCAATCTCGCCGGCGTCTTCCGCAGTACCGTCGACGGACGCGTGCTCGAGTGCAACGATGCGATGGCGCGCATCTTCGGCTTCGATTCCAACGAACAGCTCCTCAACGCTTCCTCGGCACTCGATCTCTACTTCGAGGCCGAGGATCGGAAACGGTATCTGCAGGCGCTGCAGGAGCACGGTTCGCTGACGAATGTCGAAATGCGGATGAAGCGCCGCGACGGCTCGCCGGTGTGGGTTCTCGAGAATGTCGCGGTGCTCGACGGCAATGTCATCGAAGGCACCATCATCGACATCACCGACCGGAAGACCGCACACGAGAAGATGGAGTGGCAGGCGTATCACGACGCGCTCAGCGGTCTGCCGAATCGCCTGCTGTTCCGCGATCGCATCACGGTCGCGCTCTCACGCGGCAAGCGAAGCGCGCGCATGGTCGCCGTGATGTTTCTCGACCTCGATCAATTCAAGCTCGTGAACGACACGCTCGGCCACACGGTTGGCGACGGTCTGCTGCAGGCGGTGGCGGACCGTCTCGTGAACTGCGTCCGCGCCGAAGATACGGTGGCGCGCATGGGCGGCGACGAGTTCACGATCCTGCTCAGCGATGTCGCCGATCGCCGTGCCGCGACGGGTGTCGCGCAGAAAGTTCTCGACTCGATCGGACAACCGTTCATGGTCGAAGGCCATGAGCTCTTCGTCACGACGTCGCTCGGCATCTCGCTGTTCCCGGACGATGGGGCAGATGCCGAGACGTTGCTGAAGAATGCGGATCGCGCGATGTACCGCGCCAAGGAGATGGGCCGCAACAATTTCCAGTTCGTCACGGTGGCGGAAGGAGCGGAGCGGCTGACGCTGGAGGGCAGCCTGCACCACGCGTTCGAGCGGGAAGAGTTCATCGTGCACTACCAGCCGATGATCGACCTCGAGACCGGAGCGATCTGCGGAGCAGAGGCCCTGATCCGCTGGAGCCATCCGGAGTTCGGACTGATGCCGCCGGACGAGTTCATTCCGATCGCTGAGGAGACGCGGCTCATCGTTCCCCTCGGCGAATGGGTGCTGCGTACCGCGTGCGCGCAAATGAAGAGCTGGCACGATGCGGGCTACGAGGGGCTGCGCATCGCCGTGAATCTTTCGCCGCGGCAGTTCCAGCAGCGCGACCTCACGCGCATGGTGGAGCGCGTGCTCGAGGAGACGAAGTATCCGCCGACGCTGCTCGATCTCGAGATCACCGAGTCGGCCGCGATGCAGAACGCGGATCTCTCGCTCGCCATCATGCGAAAGCTGAAGGAGATGGGAATCCGCATCTCGATCGATGACTTCGGCACCGGCTACTCGTCGCTGAACTATCTGAAGCGCTTCCCGATCGATACGGTGAAGATCGATCAGGACTTCGTGCGCGATCTCTCCACGAGCTCGAGCGACGGCGCAATCATCTCCGCCGTGATCTCGATGGCGCGTGCGCTGCGACTGCGCGTGGTGGCCGAGGGAGTGGAGACGGAAGAGCAGCTGGCGTTCCTGCAGCGGGAGCAGTGCACGGCAGCGCAGGGCTTCCTGATCAGCGTGCCGGTGGCGGCCGCGGAGTTCGAGAAGCTGCTGCGGGCGGGCACGACCGTTGGGAGCAGAAGCGAAATGCAGAACGCAGAACGCAGAACTTAGGGGCTTCGGACTTTTCAGTGGGTAGATTCTGCAGCGACCGATCTCTGGTCATCCCGAGCGAAGTCGAGGGACCCGGGTGGGGTGTTTATGCGGGTTTGAGCCGACTAGTGTTCTGTCCGTGAAATCGGTACAATAATGCGGCATGCGTACTGCGAAGCCGATCCGCTTGCGTTTAAAGGATAGGAAGCGCCTTGAAGAGCTTGTCGCCAGACCAAATGCCCGCGCCGGACACGTACGTCGCGCATGGGTTGTATTGATGTCGGCAGATGGCGTACGCGGGAATGAGATCGCTGCACGTTTGCATCTGACGGCGCCTCAGGTATGCCGCA
>JACXTT010000039.1_pt1 | contig 180503 bp, 187 predicted proteins | sample 9270951 | NCBI WGS metagenome assembly JACXTT01 (sample SAMN15532306, study PRJNA645909) | rock metagenome | isolation source: weathered quartz diorite | place: Puerto Rico | collected 2017-06-21 | reverse complement strand
TGGAAATATCTTTCAGAATCTTCCTTACTTAATTTTTCTATCGTACCCTCAATACGCACCTGCCGTTCCAGTTCGCCCCAAAAAAAAGTAATAGCTCCCTGAGGGTTCTTGGTTATCTCCTTACCCTTCCTGCTTAAGTAATTGGTATAGAATATGAAACCATGCTGATTAAAGCCTTTTAACAACACGATACGAGCCGATGGTTTTCCGTTTGTAGTAGCTGTAGCCAGTGTCATGGCATTAGGCTCATGCAATTTTGCGGCTAAAGCTTCGTTAAACCATTGTTCGAACTGATTTATCGGGTCGCCTTTGGTATCTTTTTCGGATAATGTAGCGGCAGTATAATCCTGCCTTAAATTTTGTATTTCCTGCTGATTCATTGAATGCAAACTTACAAATATAGTAGCAAGATAGTATCAAGTAGTTAGTATCAAGTATCATGACAATTTTGCAAAGCGACATTAATCGCGGCAAAGGCATCTTGATACTTGATACTAACTACTTGATACTAACTCTTTACATAAATTTTAATTTAATAATTGAACATATTTTTATTATGCTTGTTGTAATATTTAAAAACTGAACCTTATGCTTAGTCCTATTCCGGCAGCCGCTGGGCGTCTGCTCATTTCGGAACCTTTTATGATGGATCCGAATTTTAAAAGATCGGTTATCTTACTAACAGAGTACTCTGCCGACGGCGCTATGGGGTTTATTTTAAACCATCACAGTGAATATATGCTGGGTGATGTTTTACCGGATGTTTCTTACTCTGAAATGCCGGTTTATGACGGCGGGCCTGTAGCCAAAAACACCCTGCACTTTATGCACTGTTGTCCCGAAAAAATAGAGGGTGGCATTGAAATAGCCGAAGGCGTATTTTGGGGTGGTGATTTTGAACAGGCAAAAGAATTAATATCAAATTACCAGTTAACCGAACACGAGATCAAGTTTTTTGCTGGGTACTCCGGCTGGACATCACAACAATTGGAAGAAGAAATATTGCAGGACAGTTGGATAGTGGCCGAAAAATTTAAATCAGAAACGTTATTTTCCAATGATGAGCACAACCTTTGGAAAGAGGTTGTTATAGGTCTGGGCCAACGCTATGCCCACATTGCCAATTTCCCGGAGAACCCGGCGTTGAATTAAGTTCTGAGTCTTGAGTTTTTAGTACTGAGTCCTATCAACTGAACTTAATACTAAAAACTCAAGACTTACGACTTAAAAACTATCCTTCCATTTCCTTTGCAGAATCCTCTACTTTCTTTTTAAGATCATCTTTAAAGCTGATGAGATTTCTAACCAGGTATTCATCAGCTGTAGATAATATCTGCGCGGCCAGGATACCCGCGTTTTTTGCCGCGTTAAGGGCCACAGTAGCCACAGGGATACCATTTGGCATTTGCAATATAGACAATATAGAATCCCAGCCATCGATGGAATTACTTGATTTTACGGGCACACCTATCACCGGCAAATGTGTTAGTGAGGCAACCATGCCCGGCAAATGCGCGGCGCCACCGGCACCGGCAATGATTACCTTAATACCACGATCGGCAGCAGCGCGGGCGTAACTGAACATCCTGTCTGGCGTACGATGTGCCGATACTACGGTGATCTCATAATCTACACCTAATTCTTTTAAAACATCGGCGGCATCCTGCATCACGCCTAAATCGGATTTGCTGCCCATGATGATGGCTACTTTTGGCTGGCTCATATTTATATTTCCTTATTAAAAACCGTCATTGAGAGGGTTATTATATTTTGTTATTCAATTATGATTACATAAAAGAATTGTCATGCTGAACACAGTGAAGCATCTATTATACGATATGCATATTGGCGAATAGATCCTTCGTTCCTCAGAATGACAACTTTAATTCTAATAAACTATGATCTATGAACCATCACCTAACTAATCACCTTCAGCGTTTGCTGTACAAATCTTGCTTTTTCAATGGCTTTTTTCCGGTCAGAGTCAACAATGGTCACGTGACCCATTTTACGAAAAGGCTTGGTTAGGGCTTTTCCGTATAAGTGTACATATACACCTGGAGTTTTCAGTATCTTTTCGATGCCCTGATATATGGCCGGCCCTTCATAGCCTACTTCGCCTAAAATGTTCACCATAATGGCGTTGTTGAGGCAGGCCGTATCACCCAACGGTTGATTAAATATAGCTCTCAAATGCTGCTCAAACTGCGAAACCACATTTCCCTCAATAGTTTGGTGCCCACTGTTGTGCGGACGTGGAGCCAGCTCATTCACCAGTATTTTACCATGTTTGTCTAAAAACATTTCAACGGCCAGAATACCTACAATTTTAAGGCTCTCGGCAATCTTTTTGGCAATTTGTTCGGCTCTTTCTAATATTTCGAACGGTAAGGTTGATGGCGATATCAGGAACTCAACCAGGTTAGCTTGTGGGTTAAACTCCATCTCTACCAACGGAAATGTACTTACATCACCGTTTTCATTCCGGGCTACAATTACGGCTATCTCTTTTTCAAAGTCGATCCATTTTTCGATCAGGCTGGGCTCTTTAAACGCGCCGGATAAATAACTTTCATCGGCTACTTTGTAAACACCTTTACCGTCGTAACCATCCTTGCGCAACTTTTGAATATACGGAAACGGGATAAAGCTTTGCTGTAGTTGTTGCGGTGATGATATGATCTGAAAATCGGCCGTTGGGATGCCATTTTCTTTAAAAAATTGCTTTTGAAGACCTTTATCCTGTATCAGCCTGATGATTCGTGACTGCGGATAAACCATCACCCCTTCCCGCTCCAGTTGTTCAAGCGCATCAACATTCACCTTCTCTATTTCAATGGTGATCATGTCTACATTTTTACCAAAATTGTAAACAGTCTCATAATCGCTCAGCGAACCTATAGTAAACTCATCGCAGAGCTTACGGCAAGGCGCTTCCCGATCGGGATCAAGAACTTTTATGGTTACGTTATAATTTATGGCCTGTTGTATCAGCATACGACCAAGCTGGCCGCCGCCCAGGATACCTAATTTTAAATCTCCGTAGAATGCTTTCATGTTGAAGATGCAAGTTTACCTGAAATCTTTCAAAAAGCCATAAAATGCTTCAACATCTATAGCTAACTACCGTTTTTTAACCAGTAAATAATAAAAAATAGAGTGTACAACCAGGAATATACCACCAGTCATGAGATAGACTATTTTAACAGGCGGACTTAATTTCATGGTCAACGCAGTGATAATAAACACTATCGAACCAGCAAAATACAGCAAAAACCGTACAATACGGTTATTCCAATATGGTGGGTTAACTAGGAACAAAGCTGGCAGCGTCATCACAAAAATGATAATATTTAAAAAAGTAACATTTTCCATGATCTTGGGCAAAGTCTTGGTATAATCGTCGCTTTTTTGCGATATATTGTAGTAAACACAGGTAGCCGCTATAGACAGGATAACTGCAAATAAGAATACTCTGAAAAGTTGTTTAGGAATTGTTTTCATCTTGATATCAAATATAATAAATAAGCCCGGTTCCGGGCCGGTATTATGGCTGCAAAGAAACATATATGAGCCCGAAAAGCCTTAATCCTATTGTCACAAATTGAACTGCAAAAAGGCAAAACCCCTTTAAATACCCTAAAAACAGTACCTTAGCACCGTTTTTTACATAAATATAATTTTCGATGAAAACTAAAATAGCAGTAGCCAACGGTGATGGAATAGGTCCCGAGATAATGCAGGCCGTACTTAAAGTTTTTGAGGCCAATAATGTACCATTAGAGTACGAATTTGTGGAGATGGGCAAGTCGTATTTCGACGCGGGGCACTCCACCGGTATGACGGCTAAGGCTAAAGAAACCATTGAAACGCTGGGTATATTGTTTAAAGGCCCTATGGAAACCCCAAAGGGCAAAGGTGTAAAAAGCATCAACGTAACCGCCCGTAAAGTTTGGAATACCTACGCCAATCAGCGTGATTTCAGGACTTTGAATGGTGTTGATACTGTTTTTTCCAAAGCTGGTATCCCTATCAACCTTACCATTATCCGCGAAAACATCGAGGATACTTATGGAGGTATTGAGCACCTGCTTACTTACGATGTTGCTGTAGGTCGCAGGATCATTACCCGCCCGGGCTCGGCGCAGGTTATCCGTTATGCTTTTGAAATGGCTAAACGCAAAGGCTTAAAAAAATTAGCCTGTGGCCATAAAGCCAATATTATGAAACTGACCGATGGTCTTTTCCTGGAAACTTTTCAGCAGATAGCCAAAGAATATCCTGAAATAGAAGCATCAGACATTATTGTTGACGATTTGTGCATGAAACTGGTAACCCGTCCGGAAACCTTCGAGGCAATCGTGCTAACCAATTTACAGGGCGATATCGTATCAGATCTTTGCGCCGGTTTGGTGGGCGGATTGGGTTTTGCACCATCAGCCAACATCGGCGATAATATATCCATATTTGAAGCTGTACATGGCACCGCTCCGGATATTGCGGGAAAAGGCATAGCCAACCCTACCGCTTTATTGCTTTCAGGTATTTCGATGCTGCGTTTCCTTGGTTTCTCCAAAAACGCGGCTGATATCGAAAATGCGCTATTATATACGCTGGAACAAGGTGTACATACAGGCGATTTTGGAAACAAAGCTATCCCGGCCTCTAATACCAATGCCTTTACCGATGCTATTATTGCCAACATAGGACAACTACCGGCAAACGGTGGTGTCTTTTCAAACCCCGACTTTGAAGCCCGCGTAAGCCATTTACAACCGATAAAAAACAAGCTTACCGTTACCAAAAACATCAAAGAAGAAATGATTGGTGTTGACGTTTTTGTGGAAGCCCGTGTTCAACCCAATGAATTGGCCGAAATGGCAAAAAAGGTGCTAACCGACAATTTTGAACTGGTCATGATATCCAACCGCGGCACCCAGGTTTGGCCAACAGGTTCTATTTATACCGAACTGGTTAACGAGTACCGCGTACGTTTTGAAAAGAAGGCAGGTAAGGAGATCACCCAGAAAGAGCTGCTGCATATTGCCGCCGACTTTTCTGAACTGGCCAAAGTTTGCTCTGTGGAGTTCCTGATGAATTTCGACGGTAAAATTGGTTATACCTTAGCACAAGGTCAATAAATATTCGCTTACTTCAATATAAAAAGGGCCCGTGATTGATCATGGGCTTTTTTTATGCGATTTAACTACCAGAGTATATCAGCCACAAATTGGCAAAAAGTGGGTTTACATGGGTTTACACTTTTTAGGGTTTACATGTATTTAATTTATTGATAATCAATTATTTATATTTTATTTTATCAAAAAAGTGTAAACCATGTTTTGGGGATAAAAAGGCTGTCATGCTGAGCGCTGTTGAAGCATGGTGGGTGGGCCTCTGCGCTCTACCCTTCGACGGAGCTCAGGGTGACAGCGCCTTTTTAAATATTTTCAACCTTTCCCTTATACCATGGGGCATTTAATCACGGGTGAAGTTTCTACGCGCGATGATTATCTTGTTCCATAAACCCCTTCCTCCCCTTCCCAAGGGAAGGAATCGCACAAGGCTTTGGCTTTTTGATCAGTTGCCACCCTGAGTACCGTCGAGCCATGGTGTGCGGATCTTGATAAACAGAGTAATTCGTACCCATTCGTGCAATTCACATCATTTTTACTTCCCTCTCCCTTAGCGGTTTAAGCACCTTTTTCAATTAATTAAAAACCATTCATTGTAATTATAAGTTATAAATCTACATAAATTGAAATGAACTATTAATTTAAACGATAATATATCAGAAAAACTGCTACTTATTTACATGCTAATTACTAACAAAAACAAAAGAAAGATGAACATGAAAAAGTCAGTTTTAATTGCCATTGCATCGCTATCTATCGGTTTTTTATCAACCCGTGCAATTGCCCAAACACAACAACAAGATACTACTAAACGCGATACAACTAACAAAACCGCTCCTGCCTCAACCGCTGCTCCTTCTGCAGCGTCGGGCGATGTGGTTGGTGTACTCTCCAGCTCTACAACATTTGCCCCAATGGCCCTGGCCATTAAAAACGCCGATCTGGAAGCGACTTTAAAAGGCGCCGGACCCTTTACAGTTTTTGCACCAAACGATGTAGCTTTCAGCAAGGTGCCAAAACCTACCATGGACGATTTGATGAAAGATCATGCCAAACTGGCCAAAGTTTTAAAATATCATGTGGTAGCCGGTAAATACACCAAAACCGACATCATTAAAGCCCTGGGTGCCGGCAAAGGCAAAGCTGTTTTAAAAACTATTGACGGCGATACTTTAACGCTATCGGTTAACGACAAGAGTAACCTCCAGATTACCGATGCTAAAGGAAATTCAGCCCTGGTAATATCATTTGATACTATGGCCAGTAATGGTGTTATACACGGCCTAAATGGCGTGTTGATACCTCAATAAAAATCGTTTGTTTAATTAATTCTAAATCCAAAAGAGTCCCGGTATGCAGGTACCGGGCTTTTTTATGGGCTACTTTTTTGATAGTATATTAAACTTTCCCTGTTTCAGGTGCCGGTCGGCAATTAAAGCTACGGGTAATCCCAGGCAAACAATCAGTACAGCTATACCGGTTATCAAAACCGGTAGTTTAATTACCGGAAACGCTTTTTGGGTGATAGGTATAACCACCAGGTTCATGATGATCCATGCGGTAAAGCCATACAAAACCGCTATGAGGTAAGCATTTTTAAGCCCCTTTTTAAAGAAGGGATATAGCAGATAAAACGCGTTGGTAAATAAAATAGCAATCAGATAGTGAAATATAACACCGGCTGCAACCATTTCGGCACCTCCTTTAAAGGCTGCTTTGCCAAACACCGCGCTGGCTATAAATTTAAAAATGATGGCGGGTTGTATTTTATAGTTCAATAGCAGGGCAGCCAAACCATCAAGCGTACCGGTTATTAATCCAATACCCAGGATATTGAGCAGCACATTGCTTTTATGAGGTGTGGTATCTTTTTGCATCAGGAAATTTAAGCGGCTAATTTATGCTTTTTATAAAGTTGCGATACCGACATTGTTAAATTATTTTTTGCTTTTAAGTAAATTTTTGTAACAGATGCTTATTTTTATGGCAATGAATAATGACACCTGCCTTATTGAGGTTCCGGCTTTGCTGAATAAAAAAACGAGCAAGATATTAACGTTTAAAACAGAAAGCCTGATCATCGAAAAACCGATGGGTTTAAAGTCGCCTGATTTTATACCTGCTGAAGCCATTACCGGTTTCCGGTACGGTGTTAGCTGGATACGGGGCTATGCTTTTACCTTCGGCAGGCAGTACTTTATTGAAATTCAAACCGATCAGCAAAAGGTAATCAGCGTTAAACTAGGTAGTTATTATGGCATCCGGAAAAATTTGTATAACCAGCTCTGGTCAGAGATTATACATCAGCTGTGGCGCTATTACTTTGTAAACCAATACAATTACTACTACGATCTGTATAAGATCAACCAAACCTTTGAGCTTTGCGGCATTTATTTTCACCCCAATGGTATTGGTTGGGATGCGCTCAACATTTTGCAATGGAACGAAGTGGGTATCAGTAGTTACTACAACTATTTCATGATTTACAATCGCAAAAACAAAAAACAATATAAAAGCCGAAGCTTTGCCAAAGACTGGAACGCTGTAGTGTTGCAAGCTATTTTGAAAGAGATAGTCGAAGAGAAAAAAGTAGTATTCTAATGGTTAAATTTCTCCCTGTTAAACCTTTTTAAACCTTCAGTTTTAACAATTTTCTATTCAAAATCGAGTCAAAAACAGCTTAAAATCCTTCTAAGAATTTTCATTTTAACGCTTTTAACAAATTCCTGCCCGGTTTTGGTGAGTTTTGAAAACTTTAAAAAGTATGAATTATCTTCCACTTAGGATCTCACTGAGGTATCGTGAGGGAACATAACAATTGAGCTCGGTATCGACTCACCCCGACATCGCTGCGCTCGTCACCCCTCTCTCCGCTTCGCGCATAGAGGGGATTTCTTGTTTGTTTTCCCTACCCTCTTTCCGCCGCAGGCGAAGAGAGGGTGGTCCAGCGAAGCGTAGACCGGGTGAGTCGGCTATGCTATTGGTCACCCGAATTGGAGGCTGGCTGTAAAACCAGCAGCCTTCATCCCTTAGGGGCCTCTGCGAGAGACCCTGAGGGGACAGGAAGAGAACATAAAAGCGACGCTGTCACCCTGAGTTCCGTCGAAGGGTAGAGCGCAGAGGCCAACCCACCATGCTTCGACAGAATGTGAACTAAAAAGAACCAAGAAAGCAAGTTCACGGTAAGGAGACTCCGCTGGAGTCTATTGTTTATTTAAATTTTATCTATAAACAGGAGGCCTCTCTGAGGCCGAATGGCGCTTAAAACATACTGATTATAATATAAAGCATTGCTTGCCCCAGCGGGGCCACGTGTTTATAGCTCAAAAAGAGCATGTTCTTTGGCTCCGTAGGTGCCTCCGGTTGAAATTTCAAGTTGGTTAATTTGTAGGCTAACTTAAATCTCCGAGGGCCCCTGAGGGAACATAAAAGCGGGGCTGTCACCCTGAGCTCCGTCGAAGGGTAGAGTGCAGAGGCTCGCCCGCCATGCTTCGACGGAGCTCAGCATGACATCCATCAAAATAGCCAGGGGCCCTTGTACGATTCTTTCCCTCGGGAAGGAAAGAAAGGGGTTTATGGAACTGGATAATCATCGCTAGTAGAAACCCCTCCCTGCCATTACACCTGCCCTACGCACCCCTCCCGTAGGGAGGGAACTAAAAATAAATCATTAATAAAAGCCCGGATACCTGTTAAAAGGCACCCGGGCTACTGATATAAATATATGGGGATTTAGTTTACCCTTCCAAAATCACAATTTCATCTGGAATGATCGATTTGCCGCTTTCGGCTTTCTTTTTGATGAGATTATCAACCCTGCGCATTAAAAGGATAGAGATAATGGATATCCCTACAATTACATAGCCTACTATGTTATAATGCTGCAGCGGTGCGCCTTTACCCTGCTGTGTTACAATCATGCCTGCAACTGCAGCGGCAACACCACCTGCAATTTGCTGTAACGAGGAGTTGATACTCATGAAGGCCCCACGATCGGCCATATCAGGTATGGCGCTGGTTAAGGCTGATGAAGGTATCATCCTGCTCATCACGCCCATCATCATTAATATATTGTATAAAATAACCAAAGGAAAAGCAGTAACCCCCAAATTGGTATATAATACACACATCAGCATCATCCATATGGTGGCAATTGTAAATATTTTAAACTTGCTCATCTTATCGCTCAATTTACCTACCAATGGCATGATAGCCAATGAACTCAGGCCCGATATCATAAATAGTATAGGCAATTGCCCGTTGGTTAATCCCAGGTTATTGATAGCGAAAGCACTGCCGAAAGGCATCATCATAAAACCACCTATAGAAAGCAACGCTGTAGCCGCAAAACCTATACGATAATTACTTTTGGTAACCGTATGTAACAAATGTTTAAAAGCCGTTTTTTCGGTTTTGATGAGTAAATGCGCCACCACGGGTTTCATTTTAATGGCTATTAAGGCTGCAATGCTGATGCTTAACAGGGCTACCATCCAAAATGGAGACTCCCAACCCCAGGCATTGGCCAAATAAAGACCAATAGGCACCCCAAGAACCTGACTTGCACCAAAACCCATCTGTACAAAACCCATCACCCGTCCGCGTTGCTGCAGGGTAAACAAATCGGTAATAATAGCCATAGATATGGAGCCGATAACCCCGCCAAACAGGCCGGTAATGATACGCGCGGCAACCAGCACCGCATAAGATTGCGCCAAACCGCAAAAAACAGTACCCGTAATAAAGCCCAGATAAAAGAATAGCAGCAGCTTTTTACGATCAAACTTATCGGCAAAGCCCGCGGTTAACAAGCCCGATATACCCGCGCTAAATGCATAAGCCGATACGGCAATGCCAAAGGCCGAGGGTTTCAGGTTAAGCGATTTCATCAATATATCGCCAAGTGGCGACATCACCATAAAATCAAGTATCACGGTAAACTGGGTGATAGCCAGTAAAAATATAATGAGTTTTTGGTAACCTGTAAAAGCTACCGGTTGTTGATTATCCATGGTTTAATTTAAATTAGTTCACAGCATTGGTAGCCGTGATGGTTTATGATTTCGATAATTTGCGTATGCGACAAGGTTTCTGATATGATGCGCAATACATGGTCGCTATCCTCCATGTCAATACTCCAGCATTGTACGGCGGGATGTTTATCCAGTATGGTATGCAGCAGTTGTTTGCCCTTATTGCTGCTGATGTTTGTTTTAAACAGCAGGATATGATTAAAATTTAAAGCCGTTTCCATCAGTTTTACTTTTTTAAGGACTTCACCACCAGGTCAAACGCCCGCCAGAGTACTTCATCGGTCATCTTAAAAGGCTTACCACCCAGGCTTTTCCCCTCCATATCAAAGCGGATGAGGTTATATAAAGTACCGAACGCTATTGACCAATACACCTCAAAAGGCATAGTTTCTATCTCGCCACGCTCTGTAATATTTTGCATAAACCTGGTCATGGCACTCACAAATCCGGGCATAAAGCCCGAAAGAAACTCTTCCTGGTAACTTGAACTGCGCAGCTGATCGAAAAACTGGCTCATCCTGGGTTTTTCACGGGCGTAACGGTAACGGTTTTCCCATTGTTTACGCAAGCCTTGTTCAAATGGCTCTTCAGGATCAAAATCTCTGGTAAAAAACTCTTCCATCACCCTCAGCTCCTCCATAGCCACTTTCATGATCAGGTCGTCGCGGTCTTTATAGTATACGTAGGGTGTACCCACCGAAATATTACAGGCTTTGGCCAGTTTATTCATACTAAAGCCTTCTAAACCATCTTTGATGATGAGCTCGATAGCTTTTTGCTTTACCAATTCTTCCTTATCTGTATTTCTTGATCGCATAACGACACAAAGATAAATAAATATTCATTCATTTATAATGATGTTTTATTTATGTGACTATTTTGACAATGTGAAACAGACGTTTTTTTGTAAGTTCTTAACCTTTGTCGAAAAACACTATGATCAATTTACTATAAGGTAACATTCCCGCTTTACCTTTAATAGCAAGTGAATGAACCATCATTTAAAAACAAAAACCATGAAAACTTTAAAATTGAAAGCATTAGCACTTGGGGCTACCGAAGTGCTTACAAGAACACAATTAAAAAAAGTAACAGGCGGTGCCAGCGGTCCTACCTGCAGTATTAACCAGGGCGGATGCAACACCAGCATTACCTGCGCCGGAGGCGAAATATGCAGATGCTCTGAAAACCCATGCTGGTGCGGTTGCCGCGGCTAAGCTAAGCCCTCTGACTATTTTCTTCTTTTCCTTACATTCCTTTTAGGAAAATCTATTTGTTATACTGAGCGGAGTGAAGTATCTATTCTGTGATATACCTAATAAAGAAGATCCTTCGCTCCGCTCAGGATGACAATGATATACTGACCTATCAACTATCCCGTCCCCTCGCTGCCTTATTCCCCTACTTGCTGCAAAATGTTTGAATTTTGTAAGTATAGCATTGATATTTGTAATCAGTTGTGTTATGTTTCTATGGACCTTTGTGTGATAGATATAACTCAAACAAATGAAATTAAATCATAATAAAATTCTGATCACCGGCGGGGCCAGCGGCATAGGTCTGGGACTTACCGAGCGCTTTTTACAGGAAAACAATACTGTTATTGTTTGCGGCCGGCGCGAATCCCTTTTACAGGAGCTCACCGCTAAATACCCATCAGTGATAACCAAAGTATGCGATGTTTCGGTTGAAGCAGAACGCGTGGAACTCTTTAACTGGGTTACTGAGAACCATCCCGACTTAAATGTGCTGGTGAATAATGCAGGTATACAGCAATGGATGAACATCACCGACAATGATTTTATGCAGCGTGCTAAAATAGAGATAGCCACCAATATCGAAGCGCCGCTTCATTTAACATCGCTGTTTATCCAATTAAAATCGTTCACAACGGTGATGAATGTAAGCTCGGGTCTGGCTCTTGTGCCTTTTACCCAGGTACCGGTTTATTCGGCCACCAAAGCTTTTTTGCATTCCATTACACTTTCTACCCGCTATCTGCTTCAACCAAAAAACATCGAGGTAATAGAGGTAATACCACCTGCGCTGAATACCGATTTGGGTGGAATAGGTTTACACGATGCGCATCCGCCGGTAAGCACCTTTATTGAAGGTATATTTGAGCAATTGAAAGCCGGAAAAACCGAACTAACCTTTGGCTTTAGCGAAACTATAGCCCATAGCGACCCGGAGGGTTTGAAGGTTATATTTGATCGGTTGAACCCCGTTAAATAGTTGTAAAATCACTTTTCCCATTCGCCTGAAATTCACAAAGAAATAAAAAGCAAGTCATTTCGAACGAGGTACGAGGAGAAATCTTCTCAAGACTATAAGGCCAAGCTATATATGGTGTAGAAGATTTCTCTTTCGCACCGCGCTCATGCGTACCTTCTGCTGGCGCACGCGTACCGCGTGTGCCTTTGTCACATATATTCAGATGTCTTGCTTAGTTAAATAGGGACACACGCGACACGTGTGCGCCAGCAAAAGGGGTAAAAGGTATCATTTAACGGATACAGCCAATACGGTTAAACCCAAAAAACATCCCATATAGACCACAATTAACACAAAATCTAAAAAAGTAATATCCCTATTATCAAGTAGATCTTTACCACTCCTTGTTGGTACCGCTAATTCCTGATGCTGAACTTTTAGGCTTATCATTCTTAATACCTGATATATCAGCAGTAAAATCACCGTGTTTAATAAAGTTCCGCTTGCCCCGCCGTACACATCGTTATTTCTTAGCAAAAAATAAAAAATTATATGTAGCGTACCAAACCCATACCAGATAAAAAACGATTTGAGGTTTCGTAATGACCCGTAATTAAAGGCATAACTACATATCTGTGGAGAAATAGTATATAACATCAGAAACTCTCTCTTGTATTCATTTGCTCCAAAATAGTTATGTATGATAAACACAATGGAGGCTAACCCATAAAGTCCAATAGCGCCCTTATCCCAGGAGTTCAGTTCCTCAAAATAAAACGGTGGCTTTTTTGTGGTTCTGCGTTTAGGCATGAGTCTTCTTCTTACCCTCTCACCAAATGTTCCTGCTCAATTTTCTTTTGCAGTTCCAGGATGGAGCCGATGAGGGCTTCGGGGCGGGGCGGGCAACCTTGTACGTATACATCTACAGGGATCACCCTGTCTACCCCTTTTACCACGTGGTAGCCATGCTGCCAGTACGGACCGCCGCAGTTGGAACAGGAACCCATCGAGATCACATATTTAGGGTCGGGCATTTGCTCGTACAGACGCTTGATGCGTTCGGCCATTTTAAAGGTTACAGTACCGGCTATAATGATCACATCGGCCTGGCGGGCAGACGGGCGCGGAAATACGCCAAAGCGGTCCAGATCGTACGTTGAAGCCATCGAGCCCATCATTTCAATGGCGCAGCAGGCTATCCCAAAACTTAAGGGCCACAGGGATGACAGGCGCGCCCAGTTGAGCAGATCGTCCAATTTGGTTACTACAACACTGCCGCTTTCACTCGTTATATCACTGCTCATTAGTTGGCTTTTTAAAGGTGGGTTTAAACATGGGTTTGCGAATGGGTGCGGCTTCGGCAGGTGCTTCTGCAATAACGGCTTCGGCGGCTACCGGCTCATTACCCATGCTAAAGGGTTTCACCACAAATTTCCCTTGCTCCATATTCAATTGTTCGTACAATGATGCGGGAATAGTTACATCGGTTACAGGCACCACGGGTTTGGCTTTTATCCATTCCAGGTCGCCTTTGCGCCAAACATAAACCAAGCCCAATATCAGGATGCCTAAAAACACAAACATTTCGGCCAGCGAAAACCATCCCCAGCGGGCATCCTGCGCTATAATTTCATGACTGCCAAATACTGTTGCCCAGGGGAAAATGAATACCATTTCCACATCAAACAACAGGAATATCAAGGCTATAACATAAAAACGCGAATTAAAGGGCAGCCAGGCATTGCCGGTGGGTTCTTCGCCGCATTCGTACGAGGTTAATTTTTCGTAATTCGGATTTTTGGGAGCAAGCAGGCGGTTAATAAAAAATATTACACATACCATAATTATTCCGGTAATCAGGAAGATGAGTATCTTGCCAAATTCTGATATTTGCGAAACATCGGTCATGACTACAAATTTAACAAAACAAACCCATTTTGATGCAATAATTATTGGCGGCGGCGCCTGCGGACTCATGTGCGCCGTACAGGCGGGCTTTTTGGGCAAGCGTACGCTGATACTGGAAAAGGCCGATCGCGTGGGCGCCAAGATCCTCATCAGCGGAGGTGGCCGCTGCAATTACACCAACTTGTATACTACCGATCAGCAGTTTATATCGCAAAACCCGCATTTCTGCAAATCGGCCTTTTCGCAATGGACGGTGGAGGATACTATCAGCTTTTTTGAAACTTATGGTATTGAAGGCAAGGAGAAAACACTGGGTCAGCTTTTCCCGGTGAGCGATAAAGCCAAAGATGTGGTACAGGTTTTTATTGACCTGTGTGCCGATATGGACCAGGAGATCTGGTGCGATGCCGAAGTAAAAATGGTAGAAAAAACGGCCGATGGTTTTACTGTGCGAGTTGAGGTGGATGGCAGGCAAGAATACATCAGCGCACCCAGCGTGGTGATCGCGGCGGGTGGCTTACCTATCCCCAAAATGGGCGCTACGGATTTTGGCTTGCGCACGGCCCGCAATTTCGATCTTAAAATTGTAGATACCGCGCCTGCCCTGGTTCCGCTCACCATTACCGGGAAAGACCAGCCCTGGTATGAACAACTGAGCGGCAACAGTATTTTTTGCCGGGTTTGGAACGACAGGATCAGCTTTGAAGAAAATATCCTGTTTACCCACTGGGGCCTCAGCGGACCAGCCATACTCCAAATTTCCTCCTACTGGAAACCTGGCGAATACATTAACATCGATTTATTACCCAACCAAAACATAGCCGACCTGCTGTTACACGAAAAAGAAGCCAACGGTAAAAAAATGCTGCTGGCCTACCTGGCGGGCTTATACACCCGCAAGTTTGCCGAAGCCCTGAGCGATAAGCTGCCAGTGGAAAAAAACCTGGCCTCGCTCACTAAAACTGATATCGAAAACATCAGCGAGCTGATACACCAATTCAAAGTAAAACCTGCCGGCGACAAGGGTTACGACAAAGCCGAAGTAATGCGCGGCGGCGTATCCACCGATGAGCTATCCTCCAAAACACTGGAAGCGAAGAAAGTGCCCGGCTTGTTCTTCGGTGGTGAGTGCGTGGACGTTACCGGCTGGCTGGGCGGCTACAACTTTCAATGGGCCTGGGCTAGTGGTTTTGTAATAGCACAGCATCTGTAGGGTTGTCTGAATCAGAATTTTAGAATTAACAGAATTTTTCAGTTCCCTCCCCACGGGAGGGGTGCGGATGCTTGTGTGTAAAGGCAGGGAGGGGTTTATGCGCGATGCAAACTTATATGGTGTAGAAACCCCTTCCTCCCCTTCCCGAGGGAAGGAATCGCACGAGGCTTAGGCTTTTTTCAAGCCAAAAACATTGTTTTTCAGTTCCCCTCTTGAGAGGGGGTGCGGCGGATAGTGTAGTAGCAGGGGTGTGTTCATGAAGCGGAGAAACACACCCCTCCACCTCTCTCGAGAGAGTAATAGCCCATGGTTAGACATTTGCCAAGAAAGGGTGTCATGCCGAGCTCCGTCGAAGCATGGTGGGCAGGCCTTTGCGCACGCCCTTCGACGGGGCTCAGGGTGACAGCCAACTTCTTTTATTTACGATATATCAGCCCAAACTGTTTCATATGATGGGTAAAGTGCTTACCATGCCATATGAGCCATTCGTGATGATTCATGGGACCGAAACCGCCATGGATAGCGGTGATGTCAGGTTGCTCAAAATAGCGGTCGAAAGCTTCCAGCTCATGCATTAACTGGTTAACAGCGGTTGGTATATCGAGGTATTGATAATGCTCCGGAGGCGATTTAAAAACCACGTTTCGCCCGATCTCTATATCGGAGTACACCATCTCCATTTTGCTTTGATAAGCCTCGTTGGCAGGTCGCTCGCAGAATGGTATTTTTTTACCGTTTGTCCATTCTACCTGATCAACCAGGTGCTCCACCATTTGCTGGGGTGTCATTTTACCCCATACTGGTGTTGTTTGCGGAGTGAGCGATAATAATAGTTCACGCAGTTCTGTCCGGTTATTGATATCAAAGAATTGCGCCATACTTATCGCTCTACAATTTCATAATTGCGATACTCGCCTATGCGCCAGCCGGTAAGCTGTTCTACCCGTTGCAGAAATTTACGGCGAAAGGTCATGTTTTTACGTAATGCCTTGGTGCTGAAATCAATCTTCCAGTTGGTAGCGGCTATTCGTTTTTGCATAGGGGCAGGATGTGTGCCGGTAAAGTGCACCAGCTTATCGGCATTGCCATAATCAAACTCATAGGTTTCTGGCAGGTTTTGCTCCATCCAGGCATCATCATGGTAAAATTTGTTGAAGTTGCGTATTTTATTATTCAATCCCTGCGGTGGCTTGGCCCAGCCGTAGTGGTAGATATAAGCGTCGATGAGTTTTACCTTGATCTTTCGATCGTTAAGCCGGAAACCCTGCGCGTCGCGATAGGCCCTTATCCCTTTAATGTTCTTAACCAGGCGGATCTCCCGGCGATACCAACGGCGCGAATCGCCATAATAATCATACGAGCCATAAAAATGCAGGTATTTGAACAGCAGCCCTTCGATGTTGGGCTTGTTCAGCGCCTCTTCCATTTCCTTTTTGATAAGGGGATGGTATTTTTCATGCACAGCTTCATCGCCCTGAATGTAGAAAGCCCAGTCGCTATCCGGCGATATGGCGTCAAAAGCCTTGTCGGTTTCTACAGCAAAAACGCGTCCGCCATCTTTTAGTGAGTCGTCCCAAACCGAATCAATGATCCTGATCTTGGGTGAACCAATACCTTCAATGAGCTCCCGCGTGCCATCATCAGAATTTCCGGACATCACAATAAACTCATCGCAAAGCGGCAAAATGGAAGTGATGGCTTCAACAATGGGATAATCATTTTTAACCGCGTTTCTGATAAAGGTAAATCCGGATACTTTCATTAAGCCAAAGGTATTTAAACAGGCGATAATTTGGGTAAAAGTAATAGGATATTTATTGTGGTTAAAAGCCTGCCTGTGCATTTTGTTCACCCAATCTTCATGTTTTTTTACAACCTTTAGTTGGTATTTCCGTAATACGGTCAAATCTCCATCTGCCTCATAAATTAAATAAATCAATTAATTATTAAGCTAAGGGTTTAATCTTTTACTAAACCTGTATCGCCCTGCAACCTGTTTAAATATGGATATCATCAGAAGAGACAATATTACTTATGAGGAATTTATGGAAGAGCATTATAAACCCGGCATACCACTGGTGTTTACTAATGCAGCCAAAGTGTGGAAGGCTAACGGGCTGTTTAGTCCGGATTGGTTCCGTGAAAATTACCCCGATCGTAAAACCGATTGCCGGGGTACAACCTATACCATGCAGCAGGTAATGGATATGGTGGAGGCCGCTACTGAAGAAAAACCGGCTCCCTACCCCATTATTTTTGATATCCCAAGTACCCTGCCCGAGATATTGCCCTTGCTTGATCCGCTGGATCTGAATTATGCATCACCAAACTGGCTGAAGAATAAGATGTTCAGCATTGGCAAATGGGGCGGCGCTACCGAAATGTTCGTGGGCGGCCCGGGTGGTAAGTTTCCTTATATGCATATCGACTATTACCATCTGAATGCCTGGATAACCCAGTTGTATGGCGAAAAGCGTTTCACCGTTTTCCCGCGTGGACAGGAACATATGCTTTATCCCCGCCCTGACGATCCCTGGCGCTCGGAACTCAATGTGTTTGAACCCGATTATGAGAAATATCCTCTGTTTAAAGATGCTACACCCATAAATTTTGTGGTAGGCCCCGGCGAAACCTTGTTTATCCCCTTCGGGACCTGGCATACAGCGTACTCGCTTACACCCACCATTTCTGTTGCTTTCGATACGCTGAACAGCAAAAACCATAAGGAATTTATGAAGGATGTGTGGACCTTCAAAAAACGCGACAGCAAACTGAAAGCCGTAGCCATGTATGCTTATGCCGCAGTGGCTACGCAAAGCTGCAAAATTGGGGAGGCTCTGAAGGGGAGGTAACAGAAGTCGACTCACCCCGACATCGCTGCGCTCGTCACCCCTCTCTCCGCCTTTGGCGCATAGAGGGGAATTGAAAAGTTATAAAAGAAATTTGTCATCCTGAGGAACGAAGGATCTATTCTGCAATTGCATAATAAACAACAGATCCTTCGCTCCGCTCAGGACGACAAAAAGAAGTAAAGCCCCTCTTTCCGCGAAGCAGAGAGAGGGGTGACGAGCGCAGCGATGTCGGGGAGAGTCGACTGTATACCCTCTAAAGACTACAATTTTTATAGATTTTTATCCCGATAAAACCAAAAAAATGTTGATTTTTGAAACCTACAAAAACAGCATACAACATTGGTGATCACAAACCCGAAATACGAAGAAGCTTTAAATAACTACCATAAAAAAATAGCCGAAGCCAGCGTGGAGGATATGGTGCTTAATATGGGCCCGCAGCATCCTTCTACCCACGGCGTTTTGCGTTTGGAGCTAATCACCGATGGCGAAATTGTAAAGGAAGTTATCCCGCATATCGGTTACCTGCACCGCTGTTTCGAGAAACATGCAGAATCATTAACCTACCAGCAAACCATTCCTTTTACCGACAGGCTGGATTACCTGGCATCCATGAACAATAGTCACGCTTTTGTGATGGGTGTGGAACGGATGATGGGTATTGACAAGGAGATCCCCAAGCGAATAGAATACATCCGCGTGCTGGTATGCGAATTGAATCGCATTGCCTCGCACCTGATAGCTATTGGTACATATGGTATCGATATTGGCGCCTTTACCCCTTTCCTGTGGTGTTTTAGGGATCGCGAACATATTATGGGGATGCTGGAATGGGCCTCCGGCTCGCGTATGCTGTATAACTATATATGGGTTGGCGGCTTGTTTTACGATCTGCCGGTAGGTTTTGAGGAGCGCTGCCGCGAATTTGTAGAATATTTTAAACCCAAAATGGTGGAGCTTAACCAGCTGCTTACCGATAACCAGGTGTTTATATCACGCACGGCCAATGTAGGCGTACTGCCATTGGATGTGGCTATTAACTATGGTTGCTCAGGCCCTATGCTGCGCGCATCGGGTTTGAAATGGGATCTGCGGCGCATTGATAATTACTCCGCTTATCCAGAGCTTGATTTTGAGATTCCCGTTGGCACCGGCGCTATGGGCACCATTGGCGACTGCTGGGACCGCTACAAAGTGCGTGTGGATGAAATAGAACAATCCCTGCGGATAGTGGAGCAATGCCTCGACCGCCTGCAAAACGAATTGAAACGTACACCAGATTTTGATCCGCGGGCTAAAATGCCGCGTAAAATAACGCCTAAAGCGCAGGATTACTATGTGCGCTGCGAAGGTGCCAAAGGCGAGCTGGGTTTTTATTTTATGGCCGATGGCAAATCGGAGATACCTACCCGTGTAAAATCACGCGGACCAAGCTTTAACAATCTTTCTGTATTACCCGAAATATCCAAAGGCGTACTCATTGCCGATTTGATAGCCATTGTAGGCTCCATTGACTTTGTACTGGGCGAAGTGGACAGGTAGAAGCCGAGCCCCCTAGCCCCCTGAAGGGGGAATTTTAGAAGATAACATCGAACATCCAATATTGAATTTCGAATGATGAAGGTAAAAAACTTCGATATTCGGTATTCAACATCCGTTATTGGATATTAAATTAATAAATGAAAGGTAGTTCCCCCTTTAGGGGATTAGGGGGCAAAAAAAAGAGGTCCCTTACGGTACCTCCTTTTCAATTATTAATTTTTATTGGTTGGGCAAATTATTGATTGTAAACTTTAACCATGAAAACATAGTTTTTAAGTTTCTTTAACTGCTGGGTACGACTTAAACCGGCCAGCGTGTTTTTGGTATTTAAGGTTAATGATTTGCTTAATGAATCTGAAGGTATATTCTGGATTGCTTTGAGCAGATATGCAGATTTTACCGCAAACGCTGCACCTGCTACCTGGGTTTGTTTGGCATTGATAATACCAACCACATTTCCTTTATCATCCAGCAACGGACCGCCGCTGTTACCCGGATTAACCGGTATAGAAACCTGGTATTCGGTAGTATCGCCCTGATAACCGGTGGATGAGGTTAACGAACCCAGGCCATAAACAACCTTACTATCCGGATAGCCAATAGTGAATACGTTTTCACCAAGATCTGTAGATGAACGCTTAAAATTATAAGGTACTGCACCCAATCCCTCAAAAGCATCATCATTAATCTGTAACACAGCTATATCATTCCCGGGTTCGGTATAGATCACCTTGCTGTGAAACGATTCGCCATTGGCGTTTTGTACGTAAACAGAATCGGCATCCTTAATAACATGGTAATTGGTAACAATATATCCGTTTGATGAAAGCGCGAAGCCTGTTCCCCTGAAATTGCCAGGGTTAGTTACCCTTTTACTTCCTTTGATATCGTTTATAATGCTATTGGTACGTGTATTCAGTGTTGCCTGCGATTGTTTTATTTTCCCAATCTCCTGGCTCAACTGCTCAAAGTTCGATTCATGGCTATTTAGTTTGCCTGTAAGGAACAAGGTACCTAGAACAGCAAAAATGGCTATAGATGCTGCTACTGATATTTTAGAATGATGCTGCCTCCACATGCGTACTACCCAAGTTGGATGGATAGTTACCTCTTCTTTCAAAGCATGTACATCAATTTCGTCATGAATAGCATTCAGGCGTTTTTCAAGCTCCAGGCGCTCGCCGTATTGTTTTAATAAAGCGATAAACTGCATATGCTCGGCAACCCGGCTTTCTACAGTTGCGTCGTTTTTGCGGAGCAATTCAAACTGGGTACGTTCTTCGGCGGTCATGCTGCCGTCAAGGTACCTTTCAATTAATTCCGTAAGTTGGTGATCACTCATCTCTAACTCTCCTTATTTTTGCTGAAAAAACAGCTTTTTGAGCCTTTGCAGGCATTTATATTTTTGTGTTTTGGCATTATCTGCATTGGTATAACCAAAACGTTCGCAGATATCCTGCATAGATCTGTTATGTATATAAAAATCTTCCATAATGGTTTTGCAGGGCTCACCCAGCAATTGCAGGGCACTTTCCATTTTACCAAACTGCAGGTCCCTTTCATTATGGTCATCAACTTCTTCATCAACCGGCAGGTACTCTTCAAAATCACGGATATCTCCTCCGTACCTGTTCATATGGCTAAGCCTTTTAAGCCAAAGCCTGCGGCAAACCGAATAAATATAAGTTTTAAGCTTACTGCTCAGTTCAAACTTGCCCGATTTGATCTTATTATAAAGAACGATGATGGCTTCCTGGTAAATATCTTTGGCATCATCCTCATCTCCGTTGTTATTGACAATTAACTGTAGTATCATCGGAAAATAGGTAGTGTACATTTTTTTTAACACTATTTCCGAGTTGTTAAGTATACCAAGAACTATCTCGCTATCTGTTGGTGCCGAAGTCTTTAACTCTTTATTCACTCTTAATACTATTTATACGAAATTGTAACCCATCATTATAAAAAATAATTTACCTAAAATAAATTATTAGTACCAACGCGGATATTTAGTGTTGTAACAATTATACGCCCGAATGTTTTATCCGTTTTTAATACTATAATTTAAACAAGGTAACCCAAGCCTGTTTTACCCTGTTTTTTTATCAGGCGGCAAATCTGCAATAAAAAAAAACGGCCTCAAAACATTTCGTTAATCACTTGTCAACACCATATACCTTTCTCTCCTGTCAGGTTACCTTTTTGTTTTTGTTGTATTAATATCAAAAACAAACAATTAAAACTTAAAACATATCCAAATGAAAAACTTAATCAAAACCGGCTTAGCCGCATTAGTTATTGCTATTTCTTTCTCTGCCTGTGGTGGTCATGGTTCAAAAACACCAGTTGATTCGGCCAAAGCCAATGCTACTAAAATTGATTCGGCTAAAATTGATTCAGCTAAAACGCTTGCTGCCGATTCGGCTACAGCAGCGGCAGCCGACTCTGCTACAGCTGTTCTTTCTGATTCAACTAAAAAATAACAAGTAACCCGCAGGTAAATAAAAATCTTACATTTTTTTTCATCCTGTTTATCAGTTATTTACAAACAATAAAAGGTAATTTATATTTTTCTCGAAAAAACTTGGGTTACCTTTTATTCCTAAAAGTATTAATACCAAAAACGATCACAAAATATTTAAATTTTAAAACTCACAAAATGAAAAATTCATTCAAATTAGGTTTCTTAGCTTTAGCTATCGCTGTTTCTTTCGCTGCTTGTAAAGGTTCTGGTTCAGCTTCAACTACTGATTCAACTGCTAAAGCTGATTCTACTAAAGTTGATTCTACTAAAGCTGATTCAGCTACTAAAGTTGACTCTACTGCTAAAGCTGGTGCTGCCAAAGTTGATTCAGTAAAAAAAGATACTGCTGCTAAGAAATAATTTTACCACAATATAAAAGGTATACCGAAATATAAATTCTATTACCTTTTTATTGATTTTTTAGTTATTCGTTAATTTATAAAGGGTAACCTGTAATTTTTTTTTAAATTATGGGTTACCTTTTTTTGTTTACCGTATTAATAACAAAACTATTAAATCACTTATTAAAAAATTAAACATGAAAAATTCATTCAAACTTGGCTTTTTAGCCCTGGCTATCGCTACTTCATTTGCTGCTTGTAAAGGTTCTGGTTCAGCTGCAGGTGCTGATTCAGCAAAAATGGACTCAGCTAAAATGGATTCAGCTAAAACTACTGCTGTTGATTCAGCTAAAACGTCAATGAAAGATTCTACTAAGATGGATTCAACTAAAAAAGACTCAGCTAAAAAAATGTAATTTTTCTTTTTTTAGAAACAAAGAAACGCCCTGGCTTACCGGGGCGTTTTTTGTTTAACACCGGTTTTGCTGCAAAACAATTTGGATAGATATTGTTTCATATGGTAAGTTTAAAATCATATGAAATATTCGGAATGGCAATTACTCAGTAAAGACGAACGTAAAACTATAGGCTGGCACCGGCACCCCCATATTAAAACAGCCACGCTTTTTAGCATTGCTTTTATTATAGTTTTTATTGTAGTAATTTTTGGCATCAGTAAAAACAGTACGGTACACCTTAATCGCAAACCAACGGGCCAGGAAGCTTTTAATATGGCCCGCGGAATTGTAAAAGATCATTTAAAGCAACCCTCAACCGCCCAGTTTCCGGATCATGATTTTAAGCCGCTGATTGACACCGCTACCAATAGCTACCAGATCCGGTCAACCGTGAAAGCCTTAAATACTGACGGTAAAACTATAAACTCTGCATGGGTGGTTGATATGACTTACACCGGTGGCGATTGGTCTGAAAAAACAAGCTGGCAGGTTAAATCCGTAAGCATATCGCCGGAAAACTAAAAACAACAAAACTTATTTATAAAAAAAGACCCGCCATATGGCAGGTCTTTTTTTGGTTCAAATTATCTTTTTTATTGAACCCTGTCGCGTAATGCTTTTATTTCGTCATGAGCATCAAGCAGTTCATTCAGTTGCGTGTTCACTATCCCGCGTAAATGAGCAGATAAGGATTTCTCTTCCAAAGCTTCGCGATAGGCTTTAACAATGGCATCTTCCCCAAATTCACATTCCTCCAATATATCATGGGTATTGTGAGCAGTAAATGCAGCTTTAACATCCAGCCATGTCCGGTGAATTTTACCGCTGGTAGTTGTCCCTTTATCAATATCCTGTCCCAGTACCTGAATTTCGGTACCCAGCTCTACTTTAAACCGGTGGCTATCGCCAATCAGCGTAGTAAAAAGATCTTTAAGATCGGTTTCGTTATCCTTCAGATCTTTTAAAGCCCGCTGATATCCTTCAATGCGATCATTATTAATCTGTACCAGGTCATTTAATACCTCGGCAGTTGCTTGCGTGTTTTCCATAATAGTAAGTTTTATATAGAAGCAACGCAACAACAATCAAATTGTTTAATTTATAATATAAAATTTATCCTATTTATAAAATAAATCACTATTGCTTTCCGCGGAATAAGGAGATGATCCAAATGAGTATCAGAATAACTACAACTACGGCTATAATTCCGGCAACGGCGCCCGCTTTAAATATCCCTTCAATTACTGAGCAACCACTCATGGTGAACAACAATAGGGCAATAAGTACTAAATGTGCGTTTTTCATATGTTAATTATTTGTTGGTGATTGTATCTACTACAGTGGTGCACAGTTTTTTGTTTTGCTGTAATTCATCAATCCCAAAAACCATACCTAAGGTAAAATTTCAATACAGGGTAATGGCAACATCTCCATCAATCCTAACCATTTGTACAAAAAAACAGCTTAAGTTTCAAGCATATAGTTCTTCGGTATTAAATATTAAGCAAAACAGTATTGGTTTTTAAGGCAGATAAGTATTTTTACTGCCTACTTATTTAAAGCCATGTCTAATCTACTTTTTTCCATAAATAATGCTACCGTAAGGTTTCTCACCAATACATTGTTTAATAATCTTACCTTCAAAATAAATAAAGGTGAGCACTGGGCATTAATAGGCGAAAGCGGCTCGGGTAAAAGCGCTTTGCTACAAACCATAGCGGGGCGCTTTAATATAACCGGAGGCACTATCAATTACTACTTTCAGGATAGTGTTTCAACTTTGCAGGCTGCCGAAAGCGGTCAGAATTTACATAGTAAGCTGATATCACTGGTTGAACCCAAACACCATTTCCGGAATTTATCAAACACTACCGATTTTTATTATCAGCAACGATACAATTCGTCAGATTCTGAAGACGCTTTAACTGTTGATGATTATTTATTGTCTGTTAAAAGCGTTCCGCGCCCTGGTATACAGTGGACATTAGACAAAATACTTACTCTGTTAAACCTGCATGCTTTACTCGATAAGCAACTCATCAAACTCTCCAATGGCGAAACCAAGCGTTTAATGCTGGCAGCGGCCTTGCTTAAAAACCCGGTGTTACTCTTACTAGATAATCCGCTAACCGGTTTGGATGTAAAAACCAGGCAGGAGTTTAATGGCATTATTGACCAGATAACAGCCTCTGGTATCAGCATTATCATAGCTACATCTATACATGAAATACCCGAAGCCATTACCCATATAGCGGCTTTAAAAAGTGGAGAAATTATTCATGAAAGCACCCGGGATGTCTTTAAGCCGGAGCTATTCGCTATAGACACCACAGACAATATTGACAACCAGGAACTTACAGCACTGTTAAACATCAATAAAAGTCCGGTTGTTTTTAATCAGATTGTAACCATGGATAAGGTGCATATTCAATACGGCGACAAGGTAATTTTGGACGATATAAACTGGCAAATTAAAACCGGCGACAGATGGGCTTTGCTTGGCCCTAACGGCGCGGGTAAATCGACTTTATTGAGTTTAATTAATGGCGATAACCCGCAGGCTTATGCCAACAATATTATCCTGTTTGATAAAAAGCGCGGCACCGGCGAAAGTATCTGGGATATTAAAAAGAAGATTGGTTTTGTATCGCCCGAGCTGCATCAGTACTTCCCTACCGATAATAGTTGCCTGCAGGTAATTGAATCAGGTTATTACGATACACTTGGTTTGTTCAGACCTAGTAATAAAGAGCGGGCAGATATTGCTTTAAGATGGATGAAGGCGCTGGAGATTGACCGTTATGCCCGCACCTTATTAAAAAACATACCCGCAAGCGCCCAACGCCTGTGTTTACTGGCCCGGGCGCTGATCAAAAACCCGGCTTTGCTTATTTTTGATGAACCCTGCCAGGGTATGGACGACCATCAGCAGCTCCATTTTAAAAACCTGGTTGATACCATTTGCAGCCTGAGTAATGTTACCCTTATTTATGTAACCCATTACCAGCATGAAATACCCAATAGCGTTGATAAGGTACTGCGATTAGACAAGGGAAAAGTGGTTAATTGATGCCCGTTAAAACGCTGCATTTACAATATCAAGCGCCCATCTTTAAAATTAAATATTTCTTAATAGTTAATTTTAATTTTATTAATCTGTATCATATTTTTCTTTTAAATGCTATTTATCCATTCATTTTGTTCATTACTTTAAACACTATATCCTTCTGACGAAACGCACGTAATAACCCGTAAATTACTTATTAGTTTAATAGCTGATAGGAATATTTTGTGGTTATAAACCTGCGCTTTATGAAAAGTTTTTTACGTTATTGGATATTGTTGCTGATACTATTTGGTTTACAGGCACAAAATGTAAAAGCAGCAACCGTATCATGGCAAGGCGGCAATACCACCGGACCCGGAGGCTCTACTGCCTGGAGCAATCCCGGCAATTGGAACACGGGTACTGTACCAACAATAACGGATGATGTGAGTATTGGCGCAGTGATTGCATTTGCTAATCCCCCAGTTGTGGCTTCAACTGATAATGTATCCTGTGCATCTATCACATTTGGCGCCGTGGTTGCATTAACCACTATACCTTTAACCGTGAACGGAACCTTAAATGTAACCGGAGCTGTCATACTATTACCTACACTGCTTACTGCTTATACAGTTCCTATTTCCGGACCAGGAACACTTAATTGTAATTCTTTACAAGTAGGTAACACTAATTCACTTGCATCACTGCTAAACCTTACGGTTGCATTGAGTTGTGTATCTACAGTTGCCCATTTGAATGTTTCAGGGAACGTCACAGTTAACTCACTTGCATTTGGGATTATACTTGGCTTAGGAATTATTAATGGAAGTTTTATACTGGTAGATGGAACTACCTCCATTGGAGGACAAATTTTAACACAAAACACCTCTTTTTTAACGATCGCGGCAGGCACTCCCAGTTTTAGCATAAATGCACAAACAGGCACAAACGCTGTATTACAACTTTCTGCATTAACTCCTATTAACCCTGCGAGTCTTGCGAATACTATTGACTTTTATAATAATACAGGCACTGGCACAAGCACAGTTGTGTATAATAATACCACAGGTACAACCGGCACCCCGGCAACAGTTTATAGTACGGTAAATTCACCTGCCTATTTAAACACTTCTCCTGCCCTATATCAAAACCTTACATTTTCTGGATCAGGTATAAAAAAAGCAGCATCTGGGCTGATCACCGTTGCCGGCAATATTGATAATTCGGCAAGCTCTCCCATTGATTTTGTTACCAATACCAATACTGTTCAGTTAACAGGCTCCACCCAAACCATTGCAGGCGGATCATATGTCAACACTGCCTTACCCGCATCGCCAGTAGGTACCGTATTCTATAATTTGACATCATCGGCAACAAGCGTTACGCTAAGCGGGAATAACGATATAGCTGCTCTGGGTACGCTGGCTTTTTTAAAAACCAGCAACACCACGATGAATGTGGATGCTACGGCAACCAACAGCCTCACCCTCTTATCAAACAGTACCGGTGATGCCAGTATAGCCAGTTTAAGCACTGATGCCAGCAGTAATGCTATTACCGCTACGGTTACCGGCAGCATTAACGTACAGCGCTACGTAAAAGGTGGTGGCGGATCAACCGGACCACGTCGCTATATGTTAATCTCGTCGCCGGTTGCCAATGTTTCAGCAAGCACGTATAATCTGCTGCCATTTTTTGCCACTACTTATATCACCGGCTCTCCGGGTGGTGGTTTTGATAGTTCGCCCCAAAACAATCCTTCGGTTTTTATATATGATGAAAATGCCCCTTTAACCAGCAACCCCTCGGTAGTGACTGGTAATGAGTTTAAAGGTTTTAACACCATTAACGAAACTGTACCTATGGGCAATGGAGTTGAATTTTATTTCAGGGGTAGCCGTACAGGAGTGTCAAGCTCTACCGTATTTATAAGCCCCTTCCCTGCTCCTGACAATGCCACCTTAAATTTTTCGGGCGCTGTATATAAGGGCGCGGGGACCAATGGTGCTTTCACGGCAAGTATCATTAATTTCCCTGCCACACCTCCAACTTATTATAGTTCATCAGCGGTTACCTTTTCAAACAATTTATCATATGCCAGCTCTGCTTCTACAAAAAAAGGGCTTAACCTGGTAGGTAACCCCTATCCTTCGGTTATCGACCTGCAAAAAGTTTACTCGGGGAACAGCAATGCTTACAGATATTATTATATGCTGGTAAAAAATGTCACTACCGGTGCCAACAGCTTCTCTACCAAATATGCTACTTACGATGCCAATCTCAACTCCGCCCAACCAGGAGCCAGCAGATACGCCTTATCCGGGCAAGGCTTTTTTATAGCTGCTGCTAATACAACTTCAACTTTAACATTTAACGAAAGCATGAAGGTGCCTTATAGCTCGTATGCATCATCACCTTCAACCATTCCGGTGTTTAATGTGGTTGGTACTCCACGGGTAGTTAACACGTTAGCCGTTAGTTCCGGTAAAAGCGCGACGACTCAGCAGGCAGCAACAGCTACGGCACCCACAACTGCCGAAACCAATACGAATTCTATGCCGAGGTTACGTTTAGAGATGATGAGGGACACTAACATACTCAACACTGCCGACATCGTCTTTGATAAAAACTCCAGTGCTAAATTTGTACCCGGCGAGGATGCGCCTTACATAGCGGCATCGGGCCAGGGCGATTTCTTTTATTCACAATCAACCGATTCTGTTGGATGCTTTGTCAATTATACCGGTAACCTGGAAAAACTAAAACGTATCAATTTATTTATCGCGTTTTCGAATTTTGGGCAGTACAAAATTACATCGCCCATTAAATCAAATATCGACGAACGCTATACCATCTACTTAAAAGATAAATACACTAACGACTCCTTAGATGTGGTACATAACGATGTTTATACATTTAATGTAGATCAGAATGCCGCCAGTTATCCCCGCGATCGTTTTTACCTGAGCATTGGTATTGCTCCGGGACATGAATATAAATTATTAGGCTTTAACGGCAATAAAGTAATAGGTGGCATTCAATTAATCTGGAAAACCGACAATGAAAGCAATTTCACAGGTTTTGCAGTTCAAAAAAGCACCAATGGTGGTAAATCATTTGAAGTGATAGACAGCTTACAATCAACCGGCGCGGGCAGTTATACCTTTACCGACCCTGCTCCCGGTACCGGCCAAATCACTTACAGGCTGGCCCAAAGTTTAGTAACCGGTGATACGCAACTATCAAAAAACCTGGTATTTGATTATAGCGGGGATCTGAATGTTTTAAAATTCATGGTATATCCCAGCAATACCGCCCAGGATATTCATATTAAGCTGGGCAAAACCTACAGTAACAATATCAAGATCAATATTATAAGCGCAACAGGCAGTATGGTAAAAACCATAACTACTACCGATACCGATTCTGTACAGGAAAACGTAGGCAATTTAATCAAGGGGCTTTACATTGTAGAGGCCATTGATGCTGCCACAGGCAAACGTATCGGGAGTGCTAAATTCTTCAAACAATAAGCTACTATCCCATCGGTCGTTATGATAACCTGGCGAGTTGACGTTTGTCGCCTTTTTTGAAAAAATTCTTTAAAAATATTCTTTTTTGTTCATTTTATTCACTGACTAACATGTCTTTAGGGTATAAAAATGAAACTTTGACGAAATTTTACCCGTATAAAGCCCTATTATTGTAAGCTTTAATACTCAAAACATTGTCACTCCCGAATTTGCAAAACCATTTACCCAAGACTCTACTAATCTTTATTTTCCTGATAATTACCCAAAGCAGAGCCCTTGCCACAATAACTTTTGACTGGGATGGCAGCAACTCTACAGATTGGACGCTTAAGGCTAACTGGACCATTACAGCAAACAATGGCGAAAATTTAACAAACGTAAATTACCCAGGTGAAAGCAGCAGCCGTACTACTGATATCGTGAGACTTGGTGTTAATACCTCCGTCAGTGCTTTTGCTAATCAACCCATACTTAGCGCAAGTGTCACTGTAGCTTCTCTTACGTTTGGATATGCCGTAAACAGCAGTACTCCTGCCGGTACTATATTCTCAGGTTCTGTTTTAACTATCCTATCGCCTGCTATATTAACCGTAAGTGGTGATATTGTTCAAAACGTCAGCACAAGCAGTACCACTATATTTAATGCCATCAGAGGAACGGGCTCCATAACCTGTACTAATTTACAACTCGGCATCAACGGTACCACCAGGGTACCTAATTTATTCTATCTGATCGTTGAACCTGCTGTGTTTACTATAGCCAACAACGTTAATATATACGTAAACTGCTCATCACAAAATGGTAGTGGTATCAGGCTCGAGGGTGGCACTATGACCATAAACGGGCAGATAACATTTACCAATAGCGGCAATAGTACAACACAAAATTCCGCTTATTTTACCGTAAATGCCCTCACATCTTATAAAGGGAGCAATAATAATACAGCGACCAATCCAACACTCATACTGAAGAGCACTACCCCAATAGGTAGTATACCCACACCTTATGCCTCTTGTAATTTTTATGGGGATCACGGCGGTAAGGCAACCACTATTTATCAGGGGGCAAACCCACAAATTTTCACATCTGCCTATCCTGGTTTCGGACCTGGCGGCGGTCCACCCATAAATTTACCTGCTACAAACCCTACTTATGATAACCTGGTAATACAGGGCACGGGTACTGCCGTAATAGGTGGTCCGGGTGGTGGCAACCCGGCTTATTTAACCATTGATTCTACATTAACAACTGCCAGCAATACTACTTTTAATACGGTTAATACCACAACCACTATTGGCGTTGTAAATGGTGCAACAGGAGCAAAATGGACAAACTCTGCTACAGTGACTGGCGGAGCAGGCTCAATCACGGTTAATGGAAGCCTTTTCAATAACTCACCTGGAATTATTAATCAGGCCGGAGGCAACCTCACCGTTGCATCCAACGTCAACAACACCGGAGCATTAAATCTGGGGACTGGAGCAACAGATATTAATGGAAGTGTAACCACAGGCGGCTCTTTAACGATGAGCAGTGGCACCTTAAATATTGCGCAAAATTATACCAACACCGGAACGTTTACCGCGAGTAGCGGCCTTATTACTTTTGATGGCACAACCGCACAAACTTTAATCGACCAAACTGCTGCGGGTACAAAATTCAACAATGTAACTTTTACCAATGGTACAACTGGCGCTAACAGCAAACGGATGAAATCGGGGAGTAACTTTTTTGTTAACCCAACTTATACCATCAATGTAAATGGATCGGGGATATTGACAGTTGAGAATACACCATCAACTTATACATCCGCTTTAACCCTGCTCTCCACATCGGCAGGAGATGCCAGCATCGGCAACCTCACTGCCGGAACTATTGCGGGTAAAATTGAAGTGCAGCGTTTTGTAAAAGGAGGAGCCCGCAGGTATATGCTTATTTCATCACCTGTTGCTGATACTACCAATACAGCCATAAGCAGTACCTCCAATAGCTACAGTCTTAAACCAATCATATTACCGGGCACGGCGGGTAGCAAGCTGAGTACTATTGTTACGGGCCCCAGTGGTTCTGGTGGTGGCTTCGACAGTGCCCCTGCTACAGGTAATAGCCCATCTGTTTTTGTTTATAATGAAAATGCACCAGCCACTACAGACGTTAACCAGGTGGCAGGCAATGAATACAAAGCGTTTACGAATACGAGTGCAGCCATACCTATGGGTAATGGCATATTACTTTATTACAGGGGGAGCCGAGATCTGTTAAACCAGGCAACAGGGGCACCTTTTGTAAGACCCTTCCCTGCCGCCGACGATGGCACCTTAACCTTTTTTGGTTCGGTTATCAAGGGAACAACGGCTACCAACTCCCCGATGACGCCCAACATTATTAATTTGCCTACCACGACATCTGCAGATATATCAACCTACCCATTGGCAAGCACCACATATCCTACTACTTTATCATCCCATACCACAACTCCGACGGCAAAACGAGGATACAACCTGGTAGGTAACCCATATGCATCTGTTATTGACCTGGCCAAAGTTGGCGCGACCAATACTAGTTTAAAATTTTATTATCTGCTCATTAAAAATGCCTCAACCGGCCCCAACAGTTCATCTACACGGTTTGTATTGTGCAACACAACTGTACCGGCCACACCTGTAATAGGAACCGGCGGCAGTCAGTATGTACTCTCGGGACAGGGCTTTTTCGTAGTTGCACCTAATAATACCACAGCCATTACCTTTAATGAAGGTATGAAGGTATCCTATTCAACTTATACCGGCACCACACCTCCTATTTTCAACGTAAAAAAAGGAGGCCCTTCCGTTGTAAAAACACTGGCTGTTAACGGGAATCATGACCTTGCGGCAGCTGCAACCACATCGGCCACTGAATCATCATCAACCACAACAGTTAACACCAGCACTACGCCATGGTTACGCCTGGATATGATGCAGGATTCTAGTACCTTTAGCTCTACCGATATCTATTTTAACAAAAATGCTCAGGCTAAATTTGTACCTGGTGAAGATGCACCTTACTTAGCTTCATCCGGCCAGGGAAACTTCTTTTTTTCGCAAACTGCCGACTCCATAGGATGCTTTGCCAACTATACCACCGATCTGGAGACACTTAAACGAGTAAATCTTTTTATTGCCTATACCAACTACGGAACCTATAAGCTTACCTCCCCCATTAAACAAAATATTGACGAGCGGTATACCATCTTTTTAAAAGATAAGTTCACCAATGACTCTCTGGACGTAGTGCATAATGCCGAGTATACATTCAACGTAACCACCACCCCGGCCAGTTACGCTCGCGACAGGTTTTATTTGAGCATTGGCATAGCCCCTGGGCACGAGTATAAACTACGCGGGTTTAATGGTGCCAAACAAGCAAACGGTATAAAATTAACCTGGCAAACCGACAATGAAAGTAATTTTACCACATTTGTTATTGAAAAAAGCACTAATGGCGGTAGTTCATTTATAGCGATAGACAGTCTGCAGTCAACCGGTGCAGGCAGCTATAATTACACCGATATAACACCTGGTAGCGGGCAAATACTCTATCGTTTAAAACAGCAATTGGTAACAAACCGTACAGACATTTCAAAAAATTTAACCTTTAATTACCTCAATACAAACCCTGTAAGATTTATTGTTTACCCCAGCACTGCTTCGCAAAACATCAATATCAACTTTGGCAAAACCTATAGCAACAGCATTAAAGTGAGTATTGCAACAGCATCCGGAGGCCTTGTAAAAACCATAACCACCAGCAACACCAATTATTTACAGCAAAATATTGGTAACCTGTTGAGCGGACTTTACGTAATAGAGGCAGTTGACGAGTCGACCGGAAAAAGAATTGGCAGCGCTAAGTTTTATAAACAATAACATCACCATGAAAATACCAGCCTTTGTAAAAACTATTTATAAATTTTTACCGGGGATATGCCTTTTATCGATCACCTCCAATTGTTTTGCCCAATCAAACCCGGGCGGTGGTCTTTGCGACGGAAATGACGGTGGACCGGACGGTTGCCCTTTGGATACCTGGGTAATTGTATTGGTAGTTGCAGCCACTGTGTTTGCTGCAGTTCATTTATATCGCCAAAAAAAATCCCTTCAGGCTTAGCACCTAAAGGGATCATCATTATATTTTTTCTTGCAGGAATGAATGTGTTGTTTGCCTTATACTTTTCGCATTTGCGATGGGCTGATCTGGTTTACTTGTAATTGTTTCAATACGCCGTCAACCACTTTTGGTAATTCATCAAGTGTTCTTTGCGGGTTATGCAATTCGCCAACGCCAAAACCTCTCCATACGATACGACCGGTATTACGGTCAATCAGGTCGATGATAAGAGTACCTTCTTTATAAGGTACACGGGCATAGGTACCGCCGTAACCGTATGGGTAACCCCAGCCGCCCCAGCCACCATAGTAGCCGTAAAAGCCGCGGGACCGCCAGCCCCAACCCCAGCCCCAGCCACCCCAGCCGCCCCAACCCCAACCGCCGTAATATGCCGGATAAAATTCAGTCTTTACCCCTCTGCCGGTTATGGTAGAATAGCTTACCAGCAAATCGGGATTATTTTCCTGTAATCTTAAGCCTTTGGTTTGTAGTGCCGAGATAGTGGCATCTTTCACTCTTTCGTCAGCGATCTCTTTTTTAATCACGCCACCAGCCTTGTTGCTTGTTTCGGGCGCTACCCAGGCAAATGTTCGGTAAGATGAGAGATCGGTTTTGTTACGGGCTGCTGTGTAGTAATTGTAACTGCTGCAAGCAGACAGGGCCGAAACCAGCAATAATACCAGCCCTGTATAGATAGTTTTTTTCATTTTAATTCACTCCCTTATATTTATTCATTAGACTGTTGAGCAAACAAAGGTTTAATTTAAATAATTATTTATTTAAATTAACTAGCTGAGCGTATAACTTTTCTGTAGGCAGGCCCACTACGTTGGTATAAGAGCCATTTATGCGTTCAATACCTATTAAGCCAATACGCTCCTGTATGCCATATGACCCGGCTTTATCAAGCGGATTATATTGAGTTACGTAACTTTCTATCTCCTGGTTGCTTAGTTTACGAAAAAACACTTCGGAAACATCAAAGAAGTTATTATAATGTCCTTTATACAGCAAACAAACCCCGGTAATCACCTGGTGTACTTTGCCCGATAGCATTTTGAGCATCTCAACAGCATGTGCCGGAGTTTCAGGTTTGCCTAATATCAGGCCATCTACACAAACAATGGTATCTGCAGTAAGCACCACTTCATCGGTTATGGTACCATCAAAAGCTTCGGCTTTTTTACGGGCGATGTAAACTGCAACCTCCTGTGGAGTTAGTCCTTCAGGATATGATTCGTCAACATCCTTTAAAACAACCTCAAACTCCATATCCATCAACCTGAGCAGATCCTGCCTGCGCGGTGATTTTGATGCCAGAATGATCTTGGGAATAGATGAGCCCCCCAGCCCCCTGAAGGGGGAGCTTTCGATTGGCATATTTATATTTTCCATTCTCTATTAATTGATTAACAGATACACCTTGTTCCCCCTTTAGGGGGTTAGGGGGCTTTTACCAGCTATAAGCCTGTTCGCTCATCCACTTACCCTGCACTTTAAGTACTTTTTCGATAATATCACGGGCGCAGCCTTTACCGCCTCCATAGGGAGATACATAAGTGCTTACCGCTTTTATTTCTTCAACCGCATCGGCAGGGCAAACCGGTAAACCGGCCATTTTCATCACCTCCAGATCGGGGATATCATCGCCCATGTATAAAACATTGGTAGCAATGATGGCCTTTTCTTCGAGGTATATTTTAAAACGCTGTGATTTGGTATGCGTACCCATATAAACATCCTGAATACCCAGGCTGTTTAAACGGTATATAGCACTTTTTGACCGGCTGCCCGATATAGCACATACATTGTACCCGCATTTAACGGCCAGTTGCAATGCATACCCATCTTTAATGTTAAAGGCCCGGCTTTGCTCGCCACTGTCTGTTACAAAAACAGAGCCGTCTGTAAGCACACCGTCTACATCAAAAATAAACGTGGTAATATCTTTTAATTTTTGTAAAAATGACTCCACCGGGAATTAATTATTGAATTAGTGAGTTAGTGAATTATTGAATTTAGCTACAGCAATTTTGTTTTAATCACTTGATTTTGCAAATTGCCCACTGCTAACTAAAAACTGCCAACTGCCAATTATTGGTTATCGCGCCATTCATAAACCCAGGCCGATTGGATTTGCTCCAGGTGCCCTTCTGTAGATTCGGCTTTTGTGCCTGCAAAGTTAGGTAACGCTAAAACCCATTCCAGCAATTCGGTAAAACGGATGCGGTATATTTTTGATTCGTCAAAATCATCACCAAACTTTTCATAAAGTTCAATAGCGATGTCTTCGTGATCATTCCAGTGAATAGGTAAGGCAAATTTATTGTCGCTCATTTTTTGTGGTACGTTTTACGTGATACGTTATACGTTCTTCTATATTTTTATGTTTACCGGCCTTTTGCGTAAAACGTATAATGTTCAACGCAAAACCCGCTGTTTAGTGCCCCAGGAATTGTGACTGATCTGGCAGGGTTACTTCTATATCACCGTCGATGATCACACACTGGCAACCCAGGCGGGAGTTGATACGCGGATTTACAGCCCTGTCAATAAAATCTTCCTCTTTATCTGATATTTCCTGAATATTATCCATTCCTTTATTCACATAAATATGGCAGGTACTGCATCCGCAAACACCGCCGCAATTATGCTGCAGTTCTATGCCGTTCTCCAGGCAAACATCTAATACAGATTCTCCTTCGGCAATAGGCAATTCAACCGGTTCGTGCCCTTTTTCCTCGAAATTTATCTTTATTTTAAAAACGTTCATTTAGGCAAAAGTAACAAAATTACTTGTCCCCGTGCCCACCATTATTGTTTTTGATAATACCCTGACTTAATAAAGTATAAATCTCTTGCCAATATGGCTCAGCCTTAAGCATTTGCAGGTGAGCATCCATTGTAACCACATCATTTCGTACAGCCGGACCTGTTTGTACGCTTGCCGGCAGTTTTGTCTGCACTTTCTGTGCAGTTTCCAGTATAAGTGGCTTTAGCATATCAAAATTCATCTGATGCCCGGCCAGCAGCTGTTGTGCCACGGCATAAAGATAATTAGGGAAATTACAGGCAAATACAGCGGCCAGATGCAATATTTTACGATCGGCAGAGTTAACATGATATATATTATTACTGATCGTAGCGGCCAATTGTTCCAGATCCGCTTTGATATGATCATTAGCGGCTTCAATACATAGCGGCACGGCCCAAAAATCAACCTCTTTGGTTTTACTAAAGGTTTGCAGCGGATATAATACCCCCGCATTATTGGTAAAAGCCAGCATATCATTCAAATTAGTTGAACCAGATGTATGTACAATGAGCTTTTGGTATCCGGCCAATGCTTTTACCATTTCTATAATGACATCATCCTTAACAGAAATGATAAACATATCGGTATCTGGGCTGATAGCTACCAGATTATCAATAGCTTCAGCACTCACATGGTAGGCTAACAGGGCGGCATGCTGAGCGTTGCGACTATAAACCTGCACTATACGGTGACCAGCGTTCTTTAATGCTGCAGCCAGGTGCGTGGCCACATTACCAGATCCGATTAAGGTTATATGCATAGTATTTTTACAATTAAAATATTTCGTAATCTATTGTAATTTAAATATTTCTGTATTTTAGCAACTATCATCTTCTATCTATCTCTAGCCCCATGAAAATACTTAGAGTAAGTATCATCATTATTATATTCCTTGTAGGAGCCTCTACCCTTATATTATATAGTTTTTACGAATATAACAATAAGGAAAAAAAGGTTTTAACTACCGCCGAACGCAAAAATATCGACGGCAAATTTATTAAATTAAGTCAGGGCATTACGCATTATCAGCTCGAGGGACCAGAAAATGGTGAAGTGGTGATATTAGTTCATGGCTTTAGCGTTCCGTATTACATATGGGACGGCACCTATGAATTCCTGGTGAAGAACGGTTACAAGGTATTGCGCTATGACATGTATGGCCGGGGTTACTCAGACAGACCTGCGACGGTATACAATAAAACCCTGTACAATACACAACTGCTTGATCTTATAACCGCCCTGAAGCTACAGGGACATGTAAACCTGGCCGGTATATCATTTGGCGGCGAAATGATAACCAATTTTGCCTGTCAGCATCCGGGAATCATTAATAAAGTGATCCTGATAGACCCTGCGTATGAGAGCCTTAAACCAAGCGCTCCCCGCTATTTTACTTTATATAACGAAGGAGTGAATTCCAATAAACGAGCTAAAGATCAATTAAATGATTTTCTGTACCCCAAGGAGCATCCCGGATGGGTAAAACGATACCTGCCGCAGATGGAATACAAAGGTTTTAGGCATGCCCTGGTATCAACCATGTATGATTATGACCAGAACGGGCGACAAAGTAATATATGCCTAAATAATGTCAATAAACCCGTATTGCTTATCTGGGGCGAAAAAGACAGCACATCACCTTTCCGTTACAGCGATTCTATCCGCAGTGTACTCAAGGTTGATTTCTTCCCGGTTGCCGGTGCGGCCCACTTACCTTCTATTGAAAAACCAGATACGGTAAATAACAAAATTTTATCTTTTTTAAAGCAGGGGTAAAAATATATAAGAAGCATTAATCTGTCCTTTCCGCCCAATTAATACCTTCCGGTAAATCAGCCCGGCTAAACTCAATATGCACTACTCTTCTTTTTTGATTGTTGGTGGTTCGATTAGATGCATGTAGCAGCAAAGGCCGCATAATCATTACCCCACCCGCTGCCACCGGACAAAGCATTTCTGTTTCTACCTGCCAATCTATCATTTCAGGGCGATAAATCCCCTTCAGATGTGATCTGGAGATTACTTTGAGTGCGCCGTTATCCGGGCTGGCATCATCCAGATGGATGCGAATGGTAAAATTATCCTGTAATATATCCAGAGGCGGCTGTACGCCAAACTGATTGTATTTAACCGTCCATGGACCATAACCCAATATATCTTTTTTTTGATCAACTACAATGGTAAGGTCCTGGTGCCAGGCCACAAACCAGTTGGACAGCTCGGGCTTATCAAAGTAGATGGATTTGACGGCGAAATATCCTTCACCAAACAAGCTGCTGATCAGTGTTTTTAAATTGTTGTTAAAAATTAAAGGAACAGTCTGAGGCACTTCCTTTAAAAATTGTCTGATGGCAAACAGATCATCCGTTTTTCGAAAAGCCGGGTTTGATGGATCAACAGCTTCAATGATAGCAAGGATAGACTCTACTTCTTCCGGTGCATAAACATCCTCAAGAATGGTAAACCCATTATTGAGGATGCTTTCACGGTGAGCGATTAAATGATTATCCATATTAGGGATCAAACTTACGAAGTTTTAAAAACTTCGTAAGTTTCCGTATGGCTTGAAACAGCAACTTTTTTGATCGGAATAAAGATGTATTCAAAAGCCCTCTCCACCCCGATAGCTATCCGGATGGAGAGGACTCAATGAGGTCTTAAACCACTTTCAATTCTTTTTTCCGGCGCAGTATCGACATAAAGAAACCGATCACCATAATGATAGTACCTGCCCAGAAGAAATTGATATATGGGAACTGGATGGCCTTCATCACAATAAATTTCTTTTTGCTTTCGGGCTGCTGGTACACCATGATTTCTACCTTCTTGTTCTCGGGTATCACCTTGCTGAAACGCAGTTTCAAACCGGCATCATCAACCTTACGGGCAAAATCAAATACGTTACCATTTTTGATCATGTATACAGGTACCACGGTATAGTGGTTACCATGGGTTACCACTTCCAGGTTGGCGCCAATAGCCACATCACTATCGCTAAGCGGGATGTTTTGCACTTTAGCTTCTTTGTTCAGCCCTTTTACTAAAATATAACCATCGCGGTATTTGATAGTATCGCCAGGTTTTACTTCATGGCTAACAGGTGTATCATAGTTCTTATCGTCATCAACCTCGTCATGAGCACTTTCGGAACCACCTTCGGTAGCACTAATAGCATTTGACATCGTGATGTGTGTATACATGTCATGGAACAGGTAATGTTTGGTATCGGGCGATGAAGCCAGCTGACCTTTGTTTACCTGTACTTTAGGTTTAAGTACAAATTCATTGGTCACTTTACCATTGGCATCAACCTGCTTGTAATCAACCTTAAAGAAGTGATTAGGGGCCGAGATTGAGTCGCCGGTATAAGTTACCAGGAAATCACCCATTTTTACAGGCTGGTTACGATAAACGATGATGTTTTCACGCGGGTTTTGCTCTTTGGCAAACTCAGGCGAAAAGCCTTCGCCGGTATTGTTGATAGATATGATACTACTGGTACCCGCAGCAATCAACGCACCTACCAATAGTAAACCAAAACCGATATGCGCCACAGCCGATCCAGCCAGTTTGTATTGGCCCTTAAATGCATCGGCCAATATTTTAGCATTAGCCACTACCGAATACACCGAACCCCACATTACCAATATAAATACTGCATTAAGCTTGTAAACGCCGGTTCCGTACACTATCAAAGCGGTTATTAAAGCTCCAAAAAGCAGGTATAAACCAGTGGTAATAAAAAAGCGGGTTACATCGGTTTTCTTATATTTTAAAAACTGGGTAAAACCAGTGAGTATGGTTACTACAAAAGCAAAAGACGATTGGATAACATTATAATGTTTAATGACATCAGACGGAGGTGCTATTTTGGTACCAAACATGGCATTCCATACCGGTACGGAAGTTACCACCAACAAATGGAAGCAGGACAGACCTAAAAATACCGAACCCACAAACATCCAGAACTCACGAGAGTAAGTGTCTTCGTCTTTTTTGGTGATTGGCAATTGTTTCCACCGGGTCACCAGCAATACTACCGACAGCACCAGGAATATCAGCACACCAATAACCAGTTGCCAGAACATGCCATTATCGGTAAAAGAGTGTACCGAAGTATCGCCCAGAATACCACTGCGTGACAAAAACGACGAATACCAAACCAGCACAAAGCTAATCAACACTAAAAAGGTAGCGGTAAAATAAGAGTGCCCAGTATTTTTAAACACGATGAGTACGTGCAAGGCTGCTACCATCGTAATCCACGGGAAGATGGAGGCGTTCTCTACCGGATCCCATGCCCAGAAGCCACCGAAATTCAATGATTCATACGCCCAAAAAGCCCCCATGATAACACCTGTACCCAGTATCATACCGGCAAACAAAGCGTATGGTATAGCGGGAGCAACCCACTCTTTATAACGCTTTTGCCAAAGGCCAGCTACCGCGTAAGCAAAAGGTACTACCATAGATGCAAAACCCAGGAAAAGGGTTGGCGGGTGAATGATCATCCAATAGTTTTGCAGGGATGGGTTCATACCCTGTCCGTCTTTTATAAATGATAGATAGTCGGGATTTTGGAAGATGGGCGCTTCGAGTGCTTTGCGTAACAACAGAAATGGAGAGCTGCCGATTCGGGTACCTAAAATTTCGACACCCAACACCATAGTGGCTAATACCACTTGCGAAAAAGCAACCACCGTCATTACCGGACGCTCCCATGATTTGGCTCTGCGGATGAGGATATTACCTAAAACAGCCTGCCAAAAGGTCCACAGGAGGAAGCCTCCCTCCTGCCCGTTCCAGAAACCTGATACAATGTAGTAAACAGGTAAGGAGCGCGAGGTATAAGCCCAGGCATAATGATACTCAAAATAGTGATTATAAATAACGTAGAACAGGCATACGCCCATACCCAGTATAGAGATAGAATTGATATAAAAGCCAATGCGACCCAGGCGCTGCCATGAGCTATCATTTTTTCCTGCATCCTCGGTAGTGGCAAAATAATAGCTGATAAATGATATAAGCGCCGCGCCAAAAGAAAGAACGATAAAAAACTGACCTATCTGGCCGGGTAAAAGGTGTTCACCTTTAAAAACTGTATCCATATTTTAAGTCAAAATTCAAAAGTCAAAAGTTAAAAGTCAGGCATTTATGCTTTTTTGACTTTTGAATTTTGACTTTTAACTTTATTATATACTGGCCTGCGTGGCCTTTGCTTCTGTAATTTCTAACTTATCCTGAGTGTATTTGGAAGGGCATTTCATCAGGATCTTGGAGGCGTGAAACTCCTGACCAACCATAGTGCCGGTTAATACCAGCTGCTCGCTGCGTTCAAAGTCTTCGGGTTTGGTGCCTGTAAAAACCACTTTGCGTTCCTCACCTTTATTATCTTTCATATAAAATGAAAAGTAATTGGCATCCTTAGTAGCATCATAATACAACTTTTTTGCTGTATTCAGGTGCCCTACTATATGCAGTTCGCTGGTAGTTTTTGTAGCGTCGCTAAAAGAACCATAGGTACTGGAGTTGGAGTAAACACTAATGATAACCGCTATAGCGATGGCTATAACTACAAGACCAAAAATTGCACTTTTCTTCATTCCGAGGCTTATAAATTATATAATAGATTGCAAAAATACAAAACATAGCGCTAATAAAATTCATTACATGTCATATGTGTTATTTAGAATTATTCTTAATAAAAGAGAGAAGCAAGAATTAAGAGCCAGGAATCAAGGTTTTGGGAATGTGGGGCGACTTGTCGGGTGTCATGCTGAGCTTGTCGAAGCATGGTGGGCCGGGTCTCTGCGCACGTCCTTCGACAGGCTCAGGGTGACAGTCCCTCCTTTTTAAACCAATTTGCTATATTTATGCAAAGCTAATACCATGAATAACACATGCAGACTAAGATTAGAGTGGGTACCGGAGGCATATAGGGCGGATAACAACGCTTCTTCAAAATCGGTTTCTGGATTGCAGAAATTGGTTAAGCCATTATTTGGAGAAAAGCGTAGTCTGAAAATTAACAAAGGAAAATATAAAAGATAGATCTGTATAGTTCGCGATTGCTTCGTCGTTCCTCCTCGCAACGACATATCGGAGGTTGGAGCCTGTAAAAACAAAAAAGGGCGGATCTTTCAATCCGCCCTTTTACATAATTACATATTTTTATTTACGGCCAAACACCAAGGTTTTGGTATGATACGGCTATTTTGTTGATAGCGCCTACCATGGCTGCGTTACGCAGGGTTTCAATTTTTGGGTTGCTTTTGTATATCTCTCTGATCTCGTGGTATGAGCGGATCATGGTATCTTCCAGTCCTGAGTTTACCAGTTCCAGTTCAGATGCGCCTTTGATAATGGTTGAACGCTGCATTGGTGTTAATGATGTACCGGTAATACCTTCTACCATGTTTACCAGGTTAAGATTGGAGTTTTCTTCAAACCTGCGGTTCATACGACCAAAAGCCACATGGCTCAGGTTTTTTAACCATTCAAAGTAAGATACGGTTACACCGCCGGCATTAGCATACATATCCGGGATGATCAAACCACCATTAGCATAAAATATAGCTTCGGCTTCTGGTGTTGTTGGACCGTTGGCGCCTTCGGCGATAATCTTTGCCTGTATATTGCGAATGTTATATTCGGTGATCTGGTTTTCTAAAGCGGCTGGTACCAGGATATCGCATGGTTGCTCCAGTCCTTCCATAGTGTTGGTAAACTCGCGCAGGGCACCTGCATAACCTAAAATAGAGCCGGTTGCTTTACGGTGCTGGAAAACAGCCTCAATGTCAAGTCCGTCTTCATTATAGATAGCGCCTTCAAATTCGCAAAGCCCTACAATGATGGCACCAAACTCAGCCAAAAATTTAGCCGAATAATAGCCCACATTACCTAAACCTTGTACAATTACTCTTTTACCTGCTAAACCCGGCAGCAAGCCCAGTTTTTGCATATCCTCGCCAACGCTTACACACTCGCGAATGGCAATTGCCACACCACGACCGGTTGCCTCACGGCGACCAGCGATACCATGTAGCGCAATAGGTTTACCGGTTACAGCACCCATAGCATCCAGCTGGCCTGGGTTCATGGTAGCATAGGTATCAGCTATCCAGCTCATTTCGCGCTCGCCAGATCCATAATCCGGAGCAGGTACGTCAATGCTGGGGCCAATAAAGTTTTTCTTGATTAATTCCACAGTATAACGGCGGGTAATATTTTCCAGCTCGCTTACGGTGTAGTTTTTAGGGTTTATTTTGATACCGCCTTTGGCACCACCAAAAGGTACGTTAACAATGGCGCATTTGTAAGTCATTAAAGCGGCCAGTGCCATTACCTCATCCTCATTCACCATTTCGCTGTAGCGGATACCGCCTTTGGTTGGCGATTGATGATGTGAGTGCTCTACCCTCCACGCGTCGATCACCTCAAAACCATTACCCCTGCGGATAGGGAAACGGAAACGATAAACACTGTTACATGATTTGATCTGGTCTAACAAACCAGCATCGTGTTTGGTAAACTGCGCTGCGTAATCGAAGTTTTTACATACGTCGCCAAAGAAATGGGTATCCTGATCAGCGACTAAAATATTCGTAGCCATAATTGTTATATAAATATTAAACTCTTAAAAAAGTGCACAAATTTGGTACAATTTTTATCAATATCGCAAATATTTTATTGTTAGTGTTTCAAATACACCTTATAACAACGGTACAAAAACCAAGTTTAAACAAGATAGGCAAATTATTTGAACTATTTTTCCTTTTCGATTTTTTTTAATCGACGGTCCATCGAGAACAGATAAAGGGCCAATCCGGCAAAAATAATGGCTATGGTAAGCACTACAACGTATATTTTACCAGAGCTGCGCAAGGCGTCGGCCATTTCAACCTGCTGCGCTTGTTGTGCCATAACAGCAGTACAACTAATGAGCAGCAATAACGAAAAGATCAATTTCTTCATATTAATTGTCATTCTTTTTATTCTCAACTAAACGGATACGGTAACGGAGCGTAGCTATCCACAAGGCTATAAAACTCCAGCCTAGCAAGGCCGGGTAAAAGGCTATCTTCATACCATTATCCAGGTCATATTTTCCAAACGCGGGGTTACCACCACTTCCAGGATGCAGGGAGTCTGTCATCCGGGGTAAAATAAATATCAGCACAATCATGATCGGGAAAGCGAAAATGTTGTAAATGGCTGATATTTTAGCACGCTTTTGCTCCTCATCTATCGAGTTGCGTAAAACGATGTAAGCACAGTACAGCAGAAAAGCTATTGCAGCGCTGTTTTGTTTAGGGTCACCGCTCCAGAACTCGCCCCAGGTGTATTTCGCCCATAGCATCCCGGTTACCAACCCAAGCGCATAAAACAGTAAGCCGGTGTTAACACATTCCACAGCTGCCAGGTCGTGTTCCTCTTTACCAGAGCTTAAATATTTAATACTGAAATATACCGATACCACAAACACCGTGAGCATGCCCATCCACATGGGTACGTGAAAATATAAATTACGGATGGTTTCGTGAATGATCTGCAGGCGCGGTACCTTAAATAATAAACCGGTTATAAAGGTGGATAAAACCATTAAAACGGCTATCACTTTCCACCATGTTTGATAAATAAACTTCATATTGATTGATGGGCAAATGTAGTTATTTTGTATTAGTTCATTGGTATTATTGGCTCATTAGTTCATTGAGTCTTTTGCTAAGGTTTTTTACCTTCTTTAAAGCGTTTTTGCAAACAGGCAGTGAAACCGGCCTATTATCAACATATAAGATTCTACCCCTCCAGGTATAAAAAATGCGCTCCGTATCTCAATCCGGAACGCACCACATCAAATGTGTCAACTAAACCTCAGATCTCACCTTATTGACCCAAGCTCTTTACTGCAAAAGCAGTTTGTATATTATTCGCTTCTCAAACTTTTCACTGGATTTTCTTTTGCTGCTTTTACTGCCTGGAAACTTATAGTTGCCAGGGCAATAATTGTTGCAACAAGGCCACCTGCAGCAAATAACCACCAACTCATGTTGATGCGATAGGCATAAGCCTGCAGCCATTGGTGCATGTAGTACCAGGCAATAGGTGTAGCAACGGCAAAGGCAATGGTTATGAGTATGATAAATTCTTTTGAAAACAAGTAAACAATACTGCCCGCAGAAGCCCCGAGTACTTTACGAATACCTACTTCTTTTACTCGCTGCACGGCCATGAATGAGGCCAAACCATACAGCCCAAGGCAGCTAAGGAAAATAGCGATTGCCGCAAAAATTTTGTACAAAGCGGCTAACTGACTTTCCTGTTTGTAAAAGCTTGCGATTTTATCATCTAAAAACCTGTATTCATAAACATAATCAGGAAACGTTTGCTCCCATATTTTTTTAATGGACTGCATGGTAGAAGAAATATTTGTGGTTGCCAGTTTTATGGCAACCTCACGGTACATGGTAATATTGGTAGCAATAAGCAATGGCGCCACAGTATTACGTAAAGACCTGTCGTTAAAATCTTTCACTACGCCAACAACAGGGCATTTTATCACGCCACCCAATATGCTTACTTCTTTATTCAAAATATCTTCCGGTTTTTTAAGCCCCAGACTTTTTACGAATGATTCATTCACCAAAAACTCTCTTGTCCAATCAGAAGCTTGCAAATTTCTTCCGGCTACCAGCTGCAATTTATAAGTAGGCACATAACCTTCGTCGGCAAATTTTGTAATAGCCTGAAAATCTTCATCTTTTATTGCGTGGTCAAATTTCAATTTGGTAAACATATTATTATCATCTTCAACCGGCGTATTGGAATTAAAACTTACTGTCTTCACACCATTTACCTGCAACAACTGCTGTTTTAAATAGTCCTGCTTTTGGCCCGGGCGGTAAGAAACATTTACAATCGCATCTTTATCAAAGCCCAGGGGTTGATCCATGAAATAATCCATTTGCTTTACAATGATGAGCGTCCCGATAATGAGTGCCTGCGCAATGATGAATTGAAATACCACTAAGCCTCTTCTTAGTGAAATTCCATTCCCGGCATTTGCTGCGAGTTTACTCTTTAAAGCATTAACAGGATTGAATCTTGATAAAACCAGTGCAGGATAGAAACCGGCAAGCGCAGTTACCAAAATGGTTACCATCAAAAGAAATAAAATAATCGCGGGATTGCTGAATATGTTGAATGAAAGTGAAAGTTCCAAAAGTTGGCTTACAGATGGTAAAGCCAATATGGTAATAACCGCGGCAAGCACAACTGCGCTTACAACTATTAAAAATGTTTCAACAATGAACTGTATCTGCAATTGAGATTTACTGCTTCCCAAAACTTTTCTTACTCCAACCTCTTTTGCACGGTTAACGGCTTGCGCGGTTGAAAGATTTATAAAATTCACACAGGCAATTAACAAGATGAATGCGGCAATTACCCATAATACATTAAGCAATTGATGACTGATGGTTTTGTTGCTGTAATTGCCGGCTTCTGCATCATAATGCACCGCGCTTATTGATTGTATAATATGACTATCCTTATTACCCTCAGGTGCCACCTTTTGTGAGTAGGTTCTTAATTGCTGATTAAAATGATCGGCAGATATATTTGGAGGCAACAAAACATAGCAACCAAAATCAGGCGCTGTTTCATTTAACCCTGGTTGTTGAAACCCGTATTCTTTATCACCGGTAAAATCGGTTCCATAGGCAACCACCAATTTTAGCTGAAAATCTGTATTTGCCGGGATAGTTGCCAGAATGCCGGAAACCTTCAGCGCTCTTGCCGGAAACTGAAATAATCCTGCACCAATGCTATAATACCCTGTTATTTTAATGGTTTTACCCATTGCCATTTTCCAATCACCAAAATATTTTTCTGCTATCTCTTTAGTAAGCAATACGTTGTCCGGATCCTTTAATGACTCATATGAACCGGCAAGCAGCGGAAAATCAAACATTTTAAAAAAGGAAGGCGCTGTATAAAACACACCGCTTTGTTCTTTAAAATTCTTTACAGGAGTTCCATTAGCATCAACTATTTGTAACTCATCATTGTGGCTGGCATAAATCGGGGTTACTTGTTCTAATTCGGGAAAAGCCGTTTTCAGTTCTGCCGGTATTGGAAAAGGAACGTTTTTAGCATAAGAAATAGTTGCTGCATCTGCATGATGATATTCGGTTAACACCCGGTAAATGTGATCTCTTTTAGAGTGAAAACTATCAAAGCTTGTTTGATATTGTATAATGATAAATATCACCATACAAACGGTAATACCAACAGCCAAACCTGTAACGTTAATAACGGTATAGCTTTTATTCCGCACCAGATTGCGCCACGAGATTTTCAAATAATTCCTAAACATATAATTGCCGTTTAATTTTTCATGAGCCCATTTAGAAAGGGTTTCACGATGCAATATTACCGGCGCCAATTGAGATCGGCTTCCCAATTTATAAGATGGGTACTCTTTTTTCAGGTCATTTTTATATTCCAGCGGGCTTTTCCCGGTTATTTGTTTAAAAATGCGATTAAACGTGCTTTGAGAGTTGAAACCCGATTCATATGCAATGCCTAAAAGCGTAAGGTGATCAAAAGCGGGGTCCTTCATTTTTCGGGTCACCGCTTGTACGCGATATTCATTGATGAAATCATTGAAGCTTTTTTTAAGCACCGTATTGATGATGCGGGATAATTCATGGGTAGTCATCTCCAGCTTTTCAGCCAATGAGTTTAAGCTCAGGTCCGGGTCTAGATAATACAGATTGGTCTGCACAGCTCTCTTTAACCAAATACCCTTTTGTCTGATTTCCGCCGGAAGCGCCGGTTTTAAAAACAAGGGAGTTTTGGTCAGCGTGCCAGCCTCCTGTCGTAAAAAGGCTACGGCCCCAATCCAGATAATCATTATCGCTAAAAGGATATACAAAGGATAGTACGCGTGTATACTTAATTGATAATGATAATGAAAATAATCTATCGCTGTAAAAGGTATCCACAATAACCATAACAGGCCTAAACCTATCAATAAATTATGCAGCCACCGTAGTTCGTACCGGTACCTGTCGCCGCCATTAAATTTCAGGTCACGATAAAAGCGTTCTATCAGCCTAAGGGATGCACACAGGTAAATACTAACCGAAATAAATGTGAGCAATTGTAATATAGGATTCAACAGATGAAAGGTTGGCGTTTCATCAACAGCAGCACCGTTTTTTAGACTGTCCATGACTTCCAACCCCTGGGCGGTTAATTCCAGCAGCAGGGGACTAAAATGCAACAGATCATTAGACCGGAATTTATATTCAGGCCGGGTTATTTTGAGGACATAAAAAAAAACAAGGGGACCAAATGCCAGCGAAAACCGAAGCGGCAACCAGCTCCAATGAGAAAAATAGGCTTCAAGACCGATATCCTTACCCAGTAAGCCAAGTAGCCACAGCACCATTACAACCAGGGCCAAACTTAAAAAGCGATTTGCGACCTGGTTGATCTTTTTGGCGAATCCTAATTGCAGCGCAAAACAGAGCCCAATAAATATCGCACCCAGAAAGGCCAGGTCATACAGGTTTATATGAAGTGTATATGTATTCAAGTAAACTAAATAACGCAATCACTGTTCCAAGTTACTAATTTACTGACAGATAGAAAATTGCATTTTATTTACCCTGATTAATGTAACGAAACCGAACATTACGCCGTTCGGTTTTAACCTGTACAGGAAATCCAATGAACAATATCAGTCTCCCGGTTCGTAATCTACAGGCAGCAGATCGGCCAGTTTGGCTTTGGACCAGGTGCCTTCATAAAGCGGACTTGGGTTTGATATCACGATACCATTCATATCAAACAAAATATAGGCGCTGGAAAGGCTTACAATACTGGTTTCAAAGTTGCCCATATCCAGCGGACGGTAAACATCTTTAAATTCGGTGGTTTCTTCTTTTTTGGTGTATACCACGTATAACAAATGCGGAAAAACAACAGCATATATACCTTTATCCTGTGTTTTACGCAATATTTCGATGGATTGGTAAGGCGTTCTCACCAGATTTTCCCGGTTCCATTTGGTGAGGTTACTGAGCCTGTACCAGTTGTTCAGGGAATCACGATTGGGGGCGATGTCCCGGTATCTTTTGATCTTTTGCAGTATCAGCCCTTCATCCGGCCGTTCGCGGTTTAGCATGCGTGTAAAATCATGCGCCTCAAAACCTTCTTCCTTCAGCTTGTCTTTATATAGCGACCGGTAAAAATGCTGTGCCGAGCCGTAATAAGCCTGCTCGCGTTTCAATTTCCAGGCTTTCTTTTGCTCCGCCGAACCGGGCAGTTCTTCAAACAGGGCTTTACCCGCATATTGTATGGTATGCTCAATAGCATCACTTACAAAGTTTTTAAGCAGAAATTTGGTACGATATCCCAGCGCGTGATTCTCTACCACCAGGAATTCATCGCCAGAAGCCTCCAGTTGCTGTTTATTGCGGTGATAAATCAGATTAAGGATATGCGGATTAACCACCCGGCAAAGTTTGGAATTTTCGGTAGTACCTATAAACTCGCGCCTAAACTGCTCATAGTTTTTTTTCCAGTCGGCCGCGCTGCTGATTACTACTTCGCGCAGCATCAGTACTTTTTGGGTAAGTTCGATATTGAGTTTCAGCGGTGCCCCGCTAACCTGTATGGTTTGCGAGAAATCTTCATAACCAACGGTAGTCACTACCAGTTCGTACTGACCGGGTTTAACGCCGCCAAGAGTAAATGAGCCATCATCAGAGGTAACGGTGCCATAAGTAGCATTACTTAAAAACACGCTGGCCCTGGATACCGGATTTTTGCCATTGGCATTAACAATAGTACCGGTAATGGTGGTATTTTGAGCCATTACCACAAAGGGGCACACGATAAAAAGAAGAATGATCCAATAAGGCCGCATTAATGAGGGATACAATTTTTTTCCAAGGTACTAAAAAACACATTTTTTATGAACGCTTGATGAAATTGCCAGGCATTTATTTATTGCTACAATAAAGTTACAATGGGTTTTGATTGACGACGTTTTTTTACCTGACCGGCTCTTATGTTACTGATCTCATTTATTCCTTATCAATCCCTCCACAAGTATGGGAAAAGCAGAAGCGCAGTGGTGATCACGATGGCATTAATGGCGAACAAAACGCCTATATTACCCAGGCTTAAGCTCCTGTCTATCCCGTCCATCGCATTTTTACTCAGGCGGATAAGCACCAGTATTACCGGTATAATAACCGGAAAACTCAGAATAGCCATCAAGGTGCCATTATTACCCGCTTTGGAGGCAATGGCCGATATCATGGTAAACACCGTAGAGAAGCTCAGGCTGCCCAATAACACGGTTAAAAAGTAAAACAAAGGATCGCCGAGCTTATTATCAAAAAATACCATATATACCAATAAGGCCAGTATACTTAATAAAGCCATCAGTAAAACATTGTATATGGTTTTTGACAGGATAATAGCCTGCGGACTGGCAATGGAATAATAATATAACAAACGGCTTTTACTCTCCTGCATAAAGCTTTTGGCGATAGCATTAACAGAGGCAAACAACATAATGATCCAGAACAGCACATTCCACACCACTTTGTACCCGTTGCTGCCGCTAAAACCCGGCGTGAGGTTAAAAGAGATATAGCAAATGAATACTGTTGATACTACATATAACAAAACACCATTAAAAGCATATTTTGACCGCCATTCGAGCAAAATTTCCTTTTTAAGCAGATACCAGGTTTCGTTAACGAGTTTCATGGCGTCAAAGGTAATTATTTGGTTTGTTTGTTTATGGGTTTATCGGTGCATTGGTTTTGCTTGCATTGACTTATCCGGGTATCTTATAAAAACGCGTCACTGCGCGCAGATATAAACAGGCTCGCTGTTATACCATAAAATTCTGTCTTACCAATATCAGAATTGCCCCATACGTTTGCTCAATTGCACCGATTAAATTAAATTTGAAAAACAAAATCACATTGCCTCCGGCAATCCTTTATCAACCTGTAAAAATAAATCTCATGCCCGTTGCTTATTGTAATACCCCGCTTGGCATCACCCGCATCATTGAAGAAGATGGTTTTATTGCTTCCATATCTGCCCGGGACGAGGAATATGAAATTACCCCGGCTCCTACCCCATTGCTACAAATGGCCATCGACCAACTGGATGAGTACTTTAAGGGCGAGCGGAAGGAATTTGATCTGCCGTTGAAACAAGCTGGTACTTCTTTTCAGCAACAGGTTTGGGAAGAGTTACTGCAAATTAAATACGGGCGCACCATAACTTATGCCCAGCAATCAAACCAGATGAACAGCCCTTTAGCCATTAGGGCCATAGCATCGGCAAATGGCAAAAATGATTTGTGGATAGTAGTCCCCTGTCATCGGGTTATTGGCTCTGATGGCAGCCTTACCGGTTATGCAGGTGGTCTCTGGCGCAAGAAATGGCTGTTGGAACACGAAGCCAAAGTAATGGGCATAGGCCAAACCAGGCTCGATTTTTAGCGCTTATGCCTCAACTTTTAGCAACTGACTCATTTTTTCGTGCAGCTGATATGGTTGGAAAGGTTTTGCCAATACATCATTCATACCCGCGGTAAGCGCCTGTTCCTGCTCGTGCCCAAATGAAGATGCCGAAAGGGATATAATAGGCACGCTCCTTTTAGGTTCTTCAAAATCAACACGTATAGTACGGGCAGTTTCATAGCCATTCATTTCGGGCATATGGGTATCCATTAAAATAAGGTCGTATCTCTTGGCCTTCAGTTTCTCGATCAACTTGCGTCCGTTATCAACCATTTCAACCTCTACATTCCAATCCTTGAGCATTTTTGACAGCATAAACTGGTTCACCATATTATCTTCGGCCACTAGAACACATACGTTGTTAAAAGGGCTTAATACCCTATCTGGTTTATTGTTCATTGTTTCAACTGGTTTAGCAGCTATGGTATGCCAGTTTATAAAATTAAAAATACTCCCTTTGCCTAACTGACTGCTTACCGTAAGTTCACCACCTTTTAGTTCGGCCAGTTTTTTTACAATGGTTAGCCCAAGGCCGGTACCGCCATACTTGCTTACCGTATCTTCTTCGGCTTGTTCAAACGACTCAAAAATCTTGCTCAATCTATCAGCCGGAATCCCAATTCCGGAGTCCTCAACACTATACTTCAGCTTCACCTTGTCACTGTGCTTTTGCAACACCGATACTTTAAGCTTTACATACCCACGCTCGGTAAATTTGATGGCATTACTCAGCAGGTTCATCAATATCTGGTTAAGGCGCAGCGAATCAACCATCAGGTTTGCCGGTACGTTATCTTCTATTTCCAGAATAAATTCGATATTGCTTTCGTCGGCCCTGAACTTAAGCAGATCAAAAACCGATTTGATGATCTCATATACATTGTTTGGAGTACGTACAATGTTAAACTTACCCGCTTCTATCTTGGAAATGTCCAGCACATCATTAATAACACCCAGTAACGATTTTGATGAAGTTTCCAATAAATTAAGCATATTCTTTTGCTGCTCATTTAAATCGGTGCGCAACAGCAGGCTGGTTATACCAATAATACCGTTAACCGGTGTACGCAACTCATGGCTCATATTGGCTAAAAAAGTTTCTTTTACCTTTTTGCTATACTCTGCATTTTCTTTCGACTTGATCAACTGCTCCTGGTAGCTTTTCTGCGGAGAGATATCGCTGATGTTTAAAAAGATAGTTTTATTATGATAGGATGCGCGGCACTCCACCCAAATCACCCGTTTATCGAAGGTTTCAAACTGGAGCTCAAAAACGGCAAAGTTCAGGTTATCCTTAATGATCTCGCCAAGTTTTTTACGAAACAGTGTTTGCTGGTTTTCAACCGCAAGGCTAACAATGCCTTTCCCCATCAATTCCGTCGATTTAAAACCCATAATGGTTTCAACCGCAGGATTAATATTGCTGATACGAAGATTTTGTGCATCAACCGAACAAATAATATCGGCAGAGTTTTTTACAACTATGGCAAAGTTCTGCAGCTCTTCGTTTTTTAATCTGATTTCGGCCTGGGTGCGTGCCAGGTGCACAAATGAATCAACTTTGGCCGATGTAATGTATGGATCAAGGGGCTTATACAAATAATCAATAGCACCGGTACCCAAACCTTTTACTGCATATTTGGCCTCTTTGGATATGGCGGTCACAAATATCACCATGATATCCCGCGTACGCGGATTTGATTTGAGCATTTCAACCAGCTCAAAACCATCCATCTCGGGCATCTGCACATCAACAAGGGCAATAGCAATATGCGTGTCCCAGGCAATTTTCAGAGCCTCATTGGGCGATGTTGTAGAAAATATACGAATATCATCGCGCTTTAATAGTGCTTCAAGCGCAACAATATTTTCCTCTCTATCATCAACAATAAGAATATTAACGGGACTCATTTTGATGCTAATGTAAGTGAATTACTGTGTATGTAAAAGTTTAAATATCTCATCTGTGCGTAATATATAACCGGCTGCTCCATTGTTAATAGCTGCCATTGGCATTTCATCCATTTCAGCATCCTCCGGATGCTGGGCTATGGTAACGGCCCCGCTGTTCTTTAATTTAAGCATTCCTTCGGCACCATCCTGATTTGCACCCGATAATAAAATGGCCATACAGCGTTCATTATAAACATCAGCCGCGCATTCAAAGGTTACATCAATTGATGGTTTGGAATACCAAACAGCCTCCGATACATCCAAACTAAAATACCCACCCTTTTCTATGAGAGTATGGTAATTAGCTGGCGCTATGTAGATGGTGTTTTTTTTAAGAACATCTTTATCTTCAATTTCGCGGAGTGACATACGGCTGTTCTCGGCAAAAAGTTTCGCTATCTCACTAAAAAAGTTCCGTTTGCGGTGAATAACAATAATTACGGTTTTACCCAGATCGGCAGGGAACAATTTTACCATCTGGAACAAAAGTTTAAACGATCCGGCAGAACCACCCAGTAGCAATAATTCGGTAGTGCGCCAGCGTTCGAGTAAATTTTTATCAGGTCCCAATTTTTTGATAAATATTTTCCTTGTGATTGATCACCTTGAACTTTCTTTTAAAAGCATCAGATCGTATGGTTTCTTTACTGCCTAAGCATAAATAACCTAACGGGCACAGGCTTTTATAAAACAATTCTAATATCCGTTCCTGCAGTTCTGTTTCAAAATAAATAAAAACATTACGGCAGCTGATGAGTTGAAACTCATTAAAAACATCGTCAGATACTAAATTATGTACCGAAAACAAGGTATTCTGTTTCAGCTCATTGTGCACCGATGCCGCATCATACAAAATAGTAAAATTATCTGATATAGAGCCTTTTAAACCCGTAAACTGATAATTTTCGGCATAACTTTTTATACTGCGCAAACTATATATTCCTTTGCGCGCCTCTCTCAGCACTTCGGTATTGATATCAGTACCGTAAATGAATGATTTATTGCTGAGTCCTGCCTCGCGCAATAATATGGCCAGGGAGTATACCTCCTCGCCCGTAGAGCAACCCGCGCACCATATTTTGGCATGCTGATAGGTTGACAGATAGGGCATCACCTGCAAATTCAGCGCTTTATAAAATGAAGGGTCACGAAACATCTCGGTAACGTTCACCGTAATTTCCTCTAAAAAATATTGAAAAAAATGCTGATCATTAACCAGGGTGTGTTTCAGATCATAAAACTCCATCTTTTTAAGCTGCATTATCCTAACTACCCGCCTTTTTAAAGAGGCCTTAGTATAACCCGAAAAATCAAACCCGTGTACTCTTCTTACCAGATCAATCAATTCGGTTATTTGGGTGGATGTTATAACAACAGAAGTATCACTCATATTAACTCTCTAACCACAATTGCATCAATGCAATTAACCTGTCCATATCAACCGGTTTGGTAATATAATCATTAGCACCGGCCGCTATACATTTCTCCCGGTCGTCCTTCATCGCTTTTGCTGTTAAGGCTATTACCGGCAACTTGGCCCATTTATTTTGTTTGCGTATATACCTGGTGGCTTCATACCCGTCCATCTTAGGCATCATGATATCCATCAGTACAATATTAATATTGGGTACTTCTTCCAGCTTGGCAATAGCCTCTTCGCCATCATTGGCTATCTCCACAACCAGGTCATAGCTTTGCAGGGCGCTGCTCAATGCAAAAATATTGCGCATATCGTCATCAACAATAAGCACTTTTTTCCCTTTTAGGGCACCTTTTCCTTTGGATGGCAATTTTGCCTTGCTAAACGCAGGGGCCTGCTCATACTGGGCGCTGTTTGATTCGCTGATCTTGTTCAGGAACAGGTTTACTTCGTCAATCAGCCTGTCGGCAGATTTGTTGGTTTTTACTACCATGGCGTTGGCATATTGCATCAACCGGTTAACCGATGCCTTATCCAGCTCCATAGCGGTGTTTACAATTACTGGCAGCGATACAAAACGCTCCACCTCCTTGATCTTGTCCAACAGGTCGAGGCCTGAAATATCGGGCAGGTTCAGATCCAGTATCACGCACTGGTATTCATTTTCATGCAGCATCCGGAAGGCTGATTCGCCATCAAAAGCCTGGTCAACCGTAATACCCTGCCCCTGCATCATATCCTTCAAAGCCTGGCTCTGGGCTTTATGATCTTCTACCAGTAATATCTGTTTGAATTTGGTACCGCTTTGCAGCATAATATCGGTAAAAAGCTTATCCAGCGTTTCGGTATTGATTGGCTTTTTAAGGAAGCTGATGGCCCCTTCCCTGCGTACCCGGTTGGCTGCCGCATCACCTGCCGACATCAAATGCACGGGTATGTGCATGGTTGCTTCATTATGCTTGAGCTCTTTTAATATCTGCCATCCATCTTTACCGGGCAGCATAATATCCAGTATCACGGCATCGGGCATATGCTCCTTCACGGTTTCAACAGCCGTGGTTCCTTCATGAACCATTACCGATTTATAGCCATGATCGCGTGCATAATCCTGTAATATATGAGCAAAGTTTTTATCATCTTCTACAATAACCACTAATGGTTCGCGGTCACTATCGGTGGGTTTAACAGCATGCGCTAAAGGCGAATTTTCTGGTTTAAAGGTTTGTGCGGTTGGCAATATCTCATCCTCATGAGGCGCTACCTGTATGGCCTTCAACGGTATGGTGAGCACAAACTCGCTGCCTACACCCTGCTCGCTGGTCAAACTGATACTGCCGCCCAACAACATAGCCAACTCACGGCTTATAGAAAGCCCTAATCCTGTACCACCATATTTACGACTGGTTGATCCGTCGGCCTGCTGAAATGCTTCAAATATGATGCGTTGTTTTTCGGCCGGGATACCAATGCCCGAATCTTTAATGGCAAAGCTCACCGTTGCTTCTTTTTCGCCCGGACGAGCGGTAATAGATATAGAACCGTTTTCGGGAGTAAATTTAAACGCGTTGGAAAGCAAATTCTTAACCACTTGTTCTACACGCACTTTATCGGTAAATATTGTTTTCGGCAGATTTTTACTGATATGCGTACTATAGTTGATCTTTTTATTGCTGGCCACTTCGGCAAACAGCATTTCCATATCGCCCAAAATATCGGATACTTTGATATCCTCATTTTGCATATCCAATTTGCCCGACTCAATTTTCGAAAGATCAAGGATATCATTGATCAGCGTAAGCAAATCATTACCGGCGTTAAATATGACACTGGCATATTTCACCTGGTCTTCAGACAGGTTCAGCGGCTTGTTATCTTTTAATATCCGGGCCAGTACCAGGATGCTGTTGAGTGGCGTACGCAGCTCATGACTCATGTTAGCCAAAAACTCCGATTTGTATTTACCCGTTACTTCCAGCTCATCAACTTTAAGATTAATGGCGGCGCGGGCCTGTTCAATAGCTTCGTTCTTTTCTTCCAGCAGGCTCGCTTTTTCTTCCAGCTCGGCATTAATAGTACGTAACTCTTCCTGCTGAACGCGCAACTCCTCTTCCGATGCCTGCAACATTTCTGTTTTGTTCATCAGCTCTTCGTTGGTAACGCGCATTTCTTCCTGTTGTGCTTCCAGCTCTTCGGCTTGTTGCTGGGTTTCCTCAAACAGGTCGTGCATAATGGTGCGCGCCTGTGCAGTGTTTACGGCGATGCCAATATCGTTGGCTACAGCCACTATATAATCTTTACTATGCCCGGGCAGTTCGCCGGCATAGGCTACTTCCAATACCCCTTTTAACTTTTTATCAAAAAAGAACGGAACAATAAAGTTTTCGGTTAAAGTTTCTTTGATTACTGATGATTCCAGATCGAACTTCTCGTTCAGCTTGCCTTTAACAACGGCGGCCTTTTCATTTTTGGCTACCTGGCCTAACCAACCTTCGGTCAGTTGAACGGTTTTTTTAATAAAATCAGGATTATGAAAAGCGTACGAGGCATAAAGCTCCAAACGCTGATGGGTTTCGTTGTACAGGTATAGTGTACCGGCTGCTGCCTTGGTGTAGGTACAAACTTCGGCGAGTATATTTCCGGACAGCTCTTTTTCGCTTTGCTGACCCTGCATTTTTTCGTTCAGCAAACCAGTACCGGTAAGCAGCCAGTTTTTGGCTTCGTTTTCGGCAAGTACTTTACCCAGTTCAATGTTGGCTACCTTAATTTCACCTTCAATTTTCTTCTGCTGATCAAAAGTGCGCTGTATGTAGAAGAATAGGATCAGGATAATGACCAGAAATACAAAAGATCCACCAATAATAATTATGACAGCGGTATTAGAAGCTTTTTCTGAGCTTTGTTTACGCAGGTTAAGAAAACTACTTTCTGAGTCGATGGCATGCGTAACCAGCTTCCTGATCATATCCATGTTTTCTTTGCCATTTAACAGCATGTTATTGGCTACCATAAATTCGAGCCCTTTTGCTTCGCGTGTGTCAATATTCGTTTTCAGGATATTGCGCTGGACAGTAACATATGTGGTTAAAGAATCGATCCTTTTTTGCTGAACGAGATTATCTACAGTAAGATCTCTCATCGACTGCAAATCGACATTGATACGTGGCAACGCCTCATTGTAAGGCTCAAGAAATACTTTATTCCCTGTTGCAGCATAACCCCGCATACCGGTTTCGGCATCAATCATATGCTGTAGCAGGTTGTTGGCCGATTTGATAACTTTTTGGGTATGATCAACCCAGCGGTTATCATCCTCAAACTTACGGATGCTGTTGTAGGATAACACCCCTACCACTAAAACCAGAATAATGGATACCACAAAGCCAGCTAAAACCTGCTGGCGGAAAGAAAACTTTAACATGCAGACCTTTTATTTATATACAAATATGTTTAAAAAAAACCTTTTAATCATTTAAAAGGCTAATAAACATTTCAGGAATAGTTATTTAAAAAAACAGAATGAAGGGTTAAGAACCAGGAATCAAGACCAAATTCAATATTTTTTTATCTCCTGATTCCCGACTCTAATATCTTGATTCTACGCCTTCGCATCTTCGGATACTGGTTTGATATATGCTTTAGGCTTGCTGCTTAGCGCGCCCGCTATGGCCAGTATTACCCCACCAAACAACACATACCAACCCCATTTAAACCGCACATGCCTGGTTAAGTAAGCATCCAGCTTTTTAAAGGGGATAAAACTAAAGGCGGTTTGCACTTTGAATATGGAAGCTAACAACAACAACACCACCAGGGCCAATGCCATCCAGGAGGCTGCCTTTATAATTTTAGGCTGATTTAAAAACGACGCGGCCACACCAACCACTGCTACCAGCGCCAACACTAAACCGTAAGGTTGGTTAAGCTGATAAACATCCCAGTTAAATAAGCCAAGCGGTCGTAACAAAGGGCAATAAGTACCGGCAAAAAGCAGCACAAAACCCAAAAACGATAAAATAGAACTGATACGCATAAGGTAAAGCATTTTTGGGTATTAAGTAGCTAGTATCAAGACAGCTGCATTTGTTTTAAGAGACTTGCAAAGAGGTCTTGATACTTGATACTAACTACTTGATACCCTATACTAGTTAAGTTAAATTTATTGTTTTATCTCCATTTTATCGGCAAAGTGGGCGCAGTAGTCGCGCAGGTCTTCAACGATGTTGGTTTCGCCGGTGGCGCGTAAAAAGCTGTCGCCCATGGTTTGCAGGGTTTCGTAAAAAAAGCGTTTCATTTCATCAACGGGCATATCCTTTGTCCAAAGGTCAATGCGCAGGGTATTTTTATAGCTTTGATCCCACAGGGCCAGCATCATTGATTTTACAGGCAAAGCCTCTTTATTTTGCGAATCTGTTGATTCCCACAGGATGTTCTCCGGTACATTATTATCATCAAGGGTGATGGTCAGCTTTATTTCAGCAGTTTTCATGGAGTAATTTTCTTTTTATCAATAATTATTTTGAGGCCGCAAGTATCCTAATTTTTAAACAAGCGGCATATAATGGTTTTGTAATTATTTAACCAGCAAAAATATAATGGTTACCAGGGCTATAAAGCACAGCTCCACTATCCATAGCTTTTTAAGCTCAGCAAAAAAGTTACGGAATATCAGGTCCAGAAAAAACACCACTGCCGCAAACAGCAAAAATATCCAGCCGATGGTAGTGCTCCAGGTTTCCAATGGTCTACCTGCAATATGGGCACCATAGATCCAAATATAAACTGCCGCCACCATAAAAAAAGTAGTGGCAAAATTCAATGGGGTAATGCGTAGCTTCAAGACAATTATTGAATTAGTGAATTATTGATTTAGTGAATTCTTTTTTTTGAACGTTTTTATACTCCATCTGCACATCTGAAATCTGCACATCCGCACATCTACTTTATCGTTTCTTCCTGGATGGTTTACTTGTTGGATTTTTTTTGCCTACTTTACCATAACGGGCTTTATCCCTGGTAGCGTCGAATTTTTTACGCTGATTAAGCGTTTTCTTTTCGTGGAAAGCGCCTTTAAAGTCGGGATCTTCCTTGCGTTTCTGCATGTCGATCTCTTTGTTCTGCTCCTGTCTTTCGTCGTAACCGGTTTCCTCAATAAATACGTCATCGGGAATGGCCGATACGGGTACGCTTTGCTTGATCAGTTTTTCGATCTTCCTGAGATAGTACTCCTCTGCCGGACCACAAAAGGTAATGGCTTCGCCCGATTGCAGGGCCCTTCCTGTACGCCCGATGCGGTGTACATAATCCTCAATCACCACAGGCACATCAAAGTTAATTACATGGCTTACATCGCTCACATCAATACCACGCGAAGCCACATCGGTAGCCACCAAAATTTTCACCTCATCATTCTTAAAAGAATTGATAGAATTGATACGGGTGTTTTGCCCTTTGTTGGCGTGCAATACCCTTACTCCGCCTTCGCCGTATTTGCGCAGTAAAAATTTATATACATCTTCGGCAGCTATACGGGTTTTACAAAATATAATGAGCTTGGTAATGTCGCCTTCCAGATCAAGCAGCTTTTTGAGCAGGTTGATCTTGGTTTTGTTGTTTGGCACATGATACAAATGCTGGTTTACCGTTTGCGCCGGGGTAGCCTGCGGGGTTACCTCAATAATGGTTGGGTATTCCAGAAAATTATTGGACAGCTCATGAATTTTATCGCTCATGGTAGCCGAAAAAAGCAGGTTTTGCCTTTTCACGGGCACCACTTCCAGTATGCGGTTTATTTGGGGCATAAAGCCCATGTCCATCATTTTATCGGCCTCGTCCAGTACCAGTACCTGCAGCGTTTTAGTTACAATATGCCCGGCCAGGTAAATATCCATAAAACGGCCCGGGGTAGCCACAATAATGTCAACCCCTTTATTAATCTGCTCTATTTGTGTTTTAGGACCCAATCCGCCATAAAGTACCACTACACGCAAATCGGTATTGGCGGCAAATATTTTTACGTTTTCCTCAATCTGCATGGCCAGTTCGCGCGTTGGCGAAATGATCAGCGCCCGCGGATTTTCGCCCTGGGCATATTTGAGCTTCATGATAATGGGCAACACATAGGCTGCCGTTTTACCGGTGCCGGTTTGCGCAATGCCCATCACATCCTGCCCGTTCAATATCGGGGGGATGGCCTTTTGCTGTATGGGCGTAGCTTCGGTATAACCGGCATCAGCTATCGCATTCAATATTTGCCGGTTAAAATTAAATTCTTCAAAAGTTACAGCCATGGCGCAAAGATAAGCTTTTGGGGAAAGATATAAGACCTGAGATTTGAGATAGGAGATTTTTAGCCTTGCGCTCGTTTGTAACGAGTGCTTAACATGGGTTTGCGTTTAAAACGCAAGAGCGATGCAATCGCTTAACCACAATAAGCACTCGTTACAAACGAGCGCAAGACAGAGACGATAGACTCACCCCGCCGACGCTTCGCTGGGCGACCCTCTCTCCGGCTTCGCCGCATAGAGGGTATAGGAATTTTTTTTCAAAATCCCCTCTTTCCGCCGCAGGCGAAGAGAGGGATGTCGAGCGAAGCGATGACAGGGTGAGTCGACTATACAATATACCACGCCCGTCTAATTTTCCTCTTTATGCGGATCTGTCGAAACCAGGTAATACGTATTGTTTTGCAAAGTGATGGCTCTTACGTCTTTTTTTAGCGCAAACTTAACTGGAATAACAATGGGTGTATGGTCCGTTTGCTTCACCTCAATTATCCGGGCACCATCTAATACCAGTTCGTTTTGCTGAGAGCCCATGCCCCCTTGTACAATATTGCCGCCTATGCGTTCCGTTCTGGTTTTTACGATCAACGTCAGGGTATCGTTTTTAATTTTGTAGGTTCCTTTTATTGCAAGAATGCGACCGGAATCATCGTACTGGTTAAAGGCGTACTTAAAAGTACCATCATTAAAAAACCGGTAAGTGTTGAGCCAGGCATCAGCTAATTGCGGGGTATTTATTTGCCAAACCCCTATTAACTTATTATTACTTACCTGAGCCGATGAGATATTAACCAACAACATGAACGAACAGATAAAGAATAGGTGTTTCATGCCCTAAAGATGAGTAATTAACCGTGATATTACCAAAATTGGCTCAATCTAACTTTCATATTTATATCCTAAATTTGCCACGCAATAAATCCGAAACGGCGAAGCCCTCTTGGACTAAATAAATCCGAAACGGCGAAGCCCTCTTGAGCACCGTTTAAAACAAACAACAGCGAAAAATCGAAAATCCCAACTCCGAAATGACGAAAATTCTCATCAAATCAGCAACTGTAGTAAACGAAGGCCGGCAATATGTAACTGATATTCTGGTAAAAGATGGCTTTATTGAACGGATAGATTCAAGCATTGATGTCCCCGCTGATGAGGTGATCAACGCCGAAGGGCTGCATCTGCTGCCTGGTTGTATTGATGACCAGGTGCATTTTCGCGAACCGGGTTTAACACACAAGGCCAATATCCATTCCGAATCGCGCGCGGCAGTGGCCGGTGGTATTACTTCATTCATGGAAATGCCAAACACCGTGCCTAACACTTTAACACAACAATTGCTTGAAGATAAATATGAGATAGCCTCCCGCAACTCGCTGGCTAACTACTCGTTTTTTATGGGTGCATCAAACGATAATCTTGACGAGGTGCTACGTACCGACGCTGCCAATGTTTGCGGCGTAAAAGTATTTATGGGTTCATCAACAGGAAACATGCTGGTGGATAATCCGCGTACATTGGATAACCTTTTTGCGCAGTCGCCCATGCTGATAGCGGTGCATTGCGAGGATGAAGCCACTATCAAAAGCAACCTCAACCATTACAAACAGCTGCTCGGCGAAAATCTGCCCGTAAGGCTGCACCCGAAAATCAGGAGTGCCGAAGCCTGCTATCTGTCATCGTCACTAGCGGTTGAGCTGGCTAAAAAGCATAACACCAGGCTGCATATCCTGCATATATCCACTGCGCTGGAAACGCATCTTTTTACCAATAAGATTCCTCTGAAGGACAAACGCATTACTGCCGAGGCTTGCGTACATCACCTATGGTTTAGCGATGCTGATTATGAAACCAAAGGCAATTTTATTAAATGGAACCCGGCTGTAAAAACCGCGCAGGACCGCGATGCCGTTTTAGAAGCCGTACTGGACGGACGCATAGACGTTATCGCGACAGACCATGCCCCGCATACACTGGAAGAAAAAGAGCAACCCTACCTGCAGGCACCATCCGGTGGACCATTAGTTCAACATGCCTTACCGGCTATGCTGGAATTATATCATCATGGCAAAATCACCCTGGAACAAATAGCCGAAAAGATGGCGCATAATGTGGCTACCCTCTTCCGGATAGACAAGCGCGGTTTCATCCGCGAAGGCTACTGGGCCGACCTGGTACTGGTGAATTTGAATAAACCCTGGAACGTAAACAAAAGCAATATCTTATATCATTGCGGCTGGAGCCCGTTTGAAGGAACCACCTTCCGCTCCCAAATTGCCTATACTTTGGTCTCAGGTAATATAGCTTACGCTAATGGAAGTTTAACTGAAGGTAAAGCTGGCAAACGGTTGAATTTTAATCATTAATAAAACTTATATTTTTCAATTACAGAATTTTCTGTAGAAGAATAAAACAGATTTGTCATCCTGAGGAACGAAGGATCTTCTTCACTTTGCTTTTCGTATAGCAGATCCTTCACTACGTTCAGGATGACAAAGAAAGTCAAAATGGCCTGTCACCCTGAGCCTGTCGAAGGGTCGCGTGAAGAGGCCCGCCCACCATGCTTCGACGGAGCTCAGCATGACATCCGAGTTTTTGTAAGAGACACTACTTTACCGCCACATATATCTCCACACGGGTATCATCCGAGTTGCAGCTATTACAGCCGTAAACATCAAAATCGGCGGTATATTTTCGGTTTAAACTGCTGTTCCAGATGTATTGCCAGGTTTCGGCCACACGGTCTGGCATCCAGCTATTTGCTGTAAACCTTACATAAGTGCCGGGCGCTACCGTTAAGCCAACCAATCCCTCCGGAATATGATCCAGTGAATTTACTTTGCAGCCCAGTATAGCGGTATAAGGCCCGGTGTGGTCTGTTTCGTAATCGGTATATATGCAATGTACCTCGTCGCTTATCCTGTCTTCTATTTGCAGTAAAACATTATCATCCATAAAGCGGCACCATAGGTCGCCTATGTCTTTTGCCGCCTGACCATCCTGATTGGTGGTACGGGTGGCTATCCCCAGCAAAAAGAAACCTGTTACATCTATTTTATCCATAACCTGAAGCTATCACTATTTGTTATATTGATATATAATTAATTTTATACCAATTTTTTACAGTGATTATATAAATTATTTATTTAATATTAAAATTACTCGATCATTTTCCGTAATCCATCAAAAACACCTTCCCAATTTTGCGCCGAATGCTCCCTGGCGGCCTCATCTTTGATATTATCCTGGGTAATGGCCAGGGTGGTTACACCATCTTTTTCACTCAGACTGTAGGTAATATCGGCATAATTTTCGGGTTTATCTTCGGTGCCGCTCATGCTGCTCCAATAGTTATACTTTACATATTTGCCGGGGTCTATCTCCAGTATGGTACCATGATCGCGATAGGCTTTGCCATCCCATGCTCCGCTGAACACAATGGGCTCCCCTACCCTCCAGCTCGATTCCAGCTTGGTGCCAAAAAAGTAAGCTTTTACCATCTCGGGGTCAGTAAGGCCCTGCCAAACTTTGGCCATGGGCGCTTTAAATGTTAGCTCGATGCTTAATGTTAAATTTTTCATAATGTATTTTATTTATGGTTTATGATAGCTTCATCTAAATACTCCTCTTTTGAACCTTCACCTTCGGAGAGAGCGGGTTGAGGCACCCCGGTTATCATTTGCTTTTTGATCAGTTCAAAATCATGTTCTCCTATTTCCAGAAAACCAAAACGAAAAGGATACCCCCATGACTTTTTATTGATGATAAAATCAAGCTCATCAACCAGGGGAATAATGGGCGCCTCGGTACTTTCATAAAATTGGATATTGCGGCGCCAGGGTATAAAATCATCAAACATTTTATGTTGATATATCTCGTCGCCAACGGCCTGCCCAATGGCTGTAAAAGCCTTGCAGGGCTCAGTGCCATTCATGGTTTGCTTTGGCGAATAAAACAGCACCCAATCATCGGCGTGTACTTTTTTCAAGGCGGCCTGTTTACCATGATTGGCCTGCATAAAGCCACCGGCTATGCCACGGGCTATATGATCTTTTGAAGCTACGGTTATCCAGTATTTCATAATTAGTGAATTAATGATTTAGCGAATTAGTGATTTTATGCCCTTGCAACAAGCCACAAAAACACGACCATAAAACCACGTGTATAAGCCAGTAACTTAAACACGTGGTTTGTAATGGTTAAACAAAGTAAATACGGGGGAATGACAACCTTATGTCAGCAGGAAGAAGTGACTTTTAATTATTTTTTTGAACGATGGCTGCCGCTATGGTTTTAACCTGATTGATGAGTTCCTGGGGTTTTACAATTTCGGCATGATCACCGTACATCATAAACCAACGGGCAAAACCTTCGATAGAGCGGGTTAAAAAAGTCATCTCGATCTTATTGCCCACCATTTTTTCGGATACAAAGCCGCTGTAGTATTTTTGATGATCCAGGTAGCTCACTATCTCTTTATCCACTTTTACGATAACCGTTTCCAGTTGCTTTTCGTGGGCGGTTTGTGCGATGTAAGCTTTTAAAGTAGGATGCTGGCTATTGTTATAAGTAGCATCGGTAATCACCACCTTACGCATCCTGTCCACCCTGAAATCACGGTAATCGTTACGCAGGCGACAAAAGGCTATCAGGTGCCAGAAACCTTCCAGGTAAAAAATACCTACGGGTTCTACATCCCGTTTGGTAGCTTCCTGGCTGTGCCCGGCAAAGTAATCTAAACACAAAAGCTTTTTCTGAACAATGCTATCCAGTATGGTTTGAATATGATCGGTATTATTATCAGAACGTTTCTGCGCACGGCTTTTTAGTACCTCAATACTGCCATCCAAGTTTTCCAGCACATCTTTTTCGGCTGTTTTAAGGATAGCCCGCACTTTGTACATGGCGGATTGGTGATGCTTCATGGTACTGATATCCGTCATCTTTTCCACAAATTTCTCGGCGGTTAAGAAGGCGGTGGCTTCTTCTCGGGTAAACATTACCGGAGGTAAACGATAGCCGTCCATAATGGAATAACCTACACCAGCCTCACCCATGAGGGGAATACCCGCTTCTTCCAGCGTTTTTACATCGCGATATACAGTACGCAGGCTGATATTAAAACGCTCGGCAATATCCGAGGCTTTCACAACCCTGCGCGATTGTAGCTGTATTAAAATAGCCGAAATACGGTCGATGCGGTTCATAGCATCAAATTAAGCAAAAAACAAGCTACCTTTGAAAGAATAATTCACTAAAAGAATCAAGATATAAGAATCAAGAGTCAAGATCGAACCAAAAGAGGCAATCATCCTTAGTTTTTTTCTTGATTCTTATATCTTGATTCTTATATCTATTTTAAAACCATGACCAACCCTGCTGAAGATAAGATAATAACCCTCGAAACCTATTACGATGTAATGCTGGCACATATCATGCGCACTAAGCTGGAAGATAATGGCATCCCCTGCTTTATCGCCGACGAAAATACCATCGGTGCCAATCCGCTATACAATCAGGCTGTTGGGGGTGTTAAACTCAAAATATTTGAACGCGATTTGGAACGCTGCCGCGAAATACTGGCCACCGAAGGCGATTTACATGAACAGGACCACATAGAAATTGATGAGGAAACCAATAATATGATCATCTGCCCTTTTTGCGCCTCCACCAATATCGGTCCCGCAGATCCGGGTAAGTTTTCCACTTTTCTTTCAGCCGTTTTTCCTTTTTATAATACCAAAGCCTGGCATTGCTTTAACTGTTTGCAGGATTTTGAGTAGAACCTCACCCGAAGAGAGTAAGGATTTTGGGATCAAAGAATAAGGATTGAAACCATGAATAGGGATAAAGTGGGCAAAAGGCTTTGTTCCTTGATCTCAAAATCCTTGTTCCTTATTCCACCAGTCATTTAATTGCTGTTTTTTATATATTAGCAGCATGTATAACCGCCGTAAGTTTATCAAAATATCAGCCGCGGGCGCTTCGCTTGCCGCATTATCCAATTCTGCTGTAGCCAAAGCCATTTCTTCAACCACCGATACTAATTTACCTATCGTGATATCCACCTGGGATTTTGGCATCATCGCCAATAAAGGTGCCTGGAAGGTATTGTCGGCCGGTGGCCGCGCGTTGGATGCTATAGAGGCGGGCGCACGTATACCCGAAGAACAGGATATTACCAACCATACTGTTGGTCGTACGGGATTACCCGATCGTGATGGTCATGTTACATTGGATTCCTGTATTATGGACGAGAACGGCAACTGCGGTTCTGTAGCCGCCATGGAAAACATAGCCCACCCTATTTCGGTAGCCCGTTTGGTGATGGAAAAAACCCCGCATGTGATGCTTGTGGGCGAGGGTGCAACCCAGTTTGCGGTGGAGCAGGGTATGAAAAAAGAAAAACTGTTAACGCCGGAATCTGAAAAGATCTGGAAAGAATGGCTCAAAACAGCCAAATACAGTCCGGTTATGAATATTGAGAATGGTAAAAAACCGGGCGATAAATACAATCATGATACCATCGGCATGTTGGCTATTGATGCTAAGGGCAATATATCAGGCGGTTGCACTACCAGCGGCATGGCCTTTAAACTGCATGGCCGTGTAGGCGATAGTCCCATCATCGGAGCTGGTTTATATGTGGATAACGAAGTAGGCGGTGCTACCTCAACCGGTGTGGGCGAAGAGGTGATCCGCAATGTAGGCAGCTTTTTGGTGGTCGAATTGATGCGTCAGGGTTATTCGCCCGAAGACGCCTGTAAGGAAGCGGTTCGCCGTATCATCAAAAAGAAACCCGAAACCGCCAAACAGATACAGGTAGGCTTTTTAGCCATCAACAAAAAAGGCGAATACGGTGCCTACGCCATACAAAGCGGCTTTTCATTCGCGGTTTGCAATGCGCAAAAGCAGGATTTGCTGATTAAAGGAAAGAGTTTTTATTAATTGGTTCATAGTTGATGGTTCATAGATCATGGTAGGAAATTTATTCGTGGTTCAAAGATCATAGTAAATTTAAGCCGGTCAGGTGCCTTTCAAATACTATGATCTATGAACCATCAACTATGAACTCAAAAACATGAACCAATAAACTATTGACTAGCGATAATCTTAACCAACTATGATTAAACCCGTTATTCTTGAAGTTTGCGCTAATTCGGTTACATCGGCACTTGCGGCCCAGGAGGGTGGCGCGGTGCGGGTTGAACTGTGCGAAAATTTAAAAGAAGGTGGCACTACCCCCTCTCATGGGCAAATATTAATGGCCCGCAACCTGCTGCACATTAAATTATATGTACTCATCCGTCCGCGGGGTGGCGATTTCCTGTATTCCGACCTGGAATATCAGATCATGATGGCCGATATCCGTTATTGTATCGAAGCAGGTTGCGATGGTGTGGTAATAGGCATCTTAAACCCCGATGGCTCTATTGATACCCAACGTTGCCTGGAAATGGCCAGGCTGGCCCGCCAATGGGGACTGGGTGTTACTTTTCACCGCGCATTTGATATGTGTGCCGATCAGGACACAGCTCTGGAAGAAATTATTGAAATAGGCTGCGAACGCATCCTCACCTCGGGCGGCAAAAGCACCGCTATGGAAGGTGCAACCGTGATCAATCACCTGGTGCAAAAAGCGGCCGGCCGCATCAGCATTATGCCGGGCAGCGGCGTAAGCGAAGCCAACGTAGCCGATCTGGTGCACTTTACCGGCGTAACCGAAGTACATTCATCCGCCCGCAGCAGCGTACAAAGCAAAATGCAATACAAAAACGACCATATCCTGATGAGCAACGAACCCGGCGACGAATACAGTATCGACCTCACGAATGTTGACCGGGTGAGGAAACTGGTAGAGCTGGCTAATAGTTAATTAGAATCAAGAGGTTAAACAAAAAAGTTTGTCATTTCGAACGAGGAACGAGGAGAAACTATCTCTCGACCGGAGGGAGAAATCTTCTTCGATATACAGCTGGGATTTGTACACAGCAGAAGATTTCTCTTTCGCACAACGCTTAACCCTGTCCATGCGCTATCGAAATGACATTTTTTATATGTTTTTTTGAAATCAAACGAAGCATTTCCAATTCCCTCCCCACGGGAGGGGTGCGGTTGGCATGAGCGCAAAGGCAGGGAGGGGTTTACACAAGCGACAGGGTAGTGTCAGAAGATCAAACCCCTTCCTCCCCTTCCCCAAGGAAGGAATCGCACAAGGCCCGGGCTTTTCCTCAATCACTAATTCATCGCCACCCCTGCCGTAGCTCTTCTCCAGTCGAGTGTCACAACTATTATCCGGCCTGCGGCCGATATAAAAATTCGATATATTTGATTCACAGAACCGAGACCTAAGAATAGCTGTCGATTGACCAGAGCTTAGCATAATTAACAACCGATGTATAAAAGACTAATATTTATCCTGCCCATCCTGATGGCTTTTTCCGAAGCTTTTGGTCAGGCTAACCTTTATACATCTTTTTATCACAAATTCGAAGCTGTCGCCAACAAAGAAACATCCTACAAACAGTTTTATGCCCGCATTGACAGCATCGTAAAAACCCGTGAACCCAGCAACAGCAGCATAAAGACAGAATTTGACCGAAATGTTGATTTTGGCTATACACAACAACGCATAAGCATTACCCTTAACGGTCAATATTTTTATTATTTAAGCTTACTCACGCATCATGATACCCTTTGTTATGCCTCAGTTTTATACGGCCATCCGCCCTTCATGAATGATGAAGAGGATAAATATAACAAACGTACAAATCACCCAAAGATTGACACTCTAAAGGCTACAAAATACCTTAAATTAAGAAACGTTTTTTATGGTTCGACAAAAAACATTGACGACTTAAAAGATGAGTTAAATATGGCCGAGGTGTACAGTCTTTATTGCGGTGATGGAAATTTAAAAACACATGAATATAAAAACCTTGAGCAATTAGTAAAACAAAAACGGGTAAACAAGCTCCGGGCTATGTTAACGAGCATTGCTTGCGAAAGACAGGCTTACGGTGTTTTCGGCTTCAAATTACTCCAAAAAGCTGGAATTAAAATATCAGACAACGACAAGAAGATAATAGCTTATTTAGATAAACGAAAATCCCCGGTGATGGAATGCCAGGGCTGTTTTGTTGGCATATTTAATGACACTAATTGAAGCAGCGTATTTTCCAATTCCCTCCCCACGGGAGGGGTGCAGCAGGCATAAGTGTAAAGGCAGGAAGGGGTTTGACCTGTTGCAAAGAAATCCCTTCCTCCCCTTCCCCAAGGCTTGCGATAATAAAAGAATAATTCACGTCATTGCGAGGTACGAAGCAATCTCTACATAGGTAGATTAACCAATAAAGTTTGCTCTGTACAGTATAGAGATTGCTTCGTACCTCGCAATGACGCGTTGTGGTAAAAAACCCAATCAACAATTCACTCATTAAAAAAACGTAACCGGTAATACCAATTCTATCCTGTTACGACCTGTGCCGCCAAAAAAGTCGTCATCTAACAATCGGCTATACCTAATGCCAAACGAGATGCTGTTTTGGTTAAAGAATTTAGTGTCGAAAAACACGGCTGCCCCTGTCGATCGGAAGTTTTGTTTAAAGCTGGCGCCATTGGTAAAAAAGTTATCGGATGTAGCGCGGGTATAATCAAAAAATAGCTGCCCCCGTAAACGCAACAAGTATACGATGTTGCCAAAACCGGCATCGGGATAGGCAAAGGGAAAATGATAGTTAAGGCCCACCTTGTTCATATCGTCCAGGCTTTCGGCGGTGTAACCTTTGCTGAAGGGAAAATCATTTGAGAAACCGATCACGTTATTCTTGCCTTTTTGCTGATGCGCTACATTGATCACAAAGCTATGGTTGGTTGCCAGTCCGGGGAAATAAAACGAACCCTGCGCCAGTAATTGCGTGGCTGCCCCGCCAGATACACCAGCCTTATAATTCAAACTGATGCTTTGCGCCAGCATGGGGTATATATTTTGTTTAGCCACCAAACCCTGGTTGCTGAAGGAGATATAATTGTTAAGATAGGCATAGTCCCTGTCCTTAAACTTAACGGCATTCCCCTGCTGAAAACGCGTTTGGTTATAATACAAGTCGCTGCCGAAGGTAAGGCCGGTAGAATGTTTACCCGCACTGAAGTTGAGCGGCACCTGGAGGCCGCCATGTATCGATGTTTCGTTCCAGTACACATAGCTGCCTTTATAAAACTGGCGGCGATCAAGCGTATAATCAACCCCGGCCGATATATATGGATACAAAGCGCCATAAGTAGCATCAAACCCAAATTGTTTGTAGCCTTCGTTACGGTTATAATCAAAAGAGATCTGCGACTGGAAAGTATTCAGCACGTTTTCGCCAGTAATGGCAAAGGAATAGTTGGGGTCGCTGATGTTGGGAATGATGCTATGGAAATTGAACAGACCATGCCCTTTGGAGTAAGGCGTAACCGGCAGCGGCTTGTCCACCACCTCCGCCAGCATATCGGCCGATGAATCACGAGCAAGCGCACTAATACCCATCGTTGGCAAATGCCGCACATACTGCGGACCAGCATCTATCCATTTCAGGTCTTTTTTGTTCACCTCGTTAATCTGGTAACCAAAAGCGGTAAAACCAACCCAGGCCAGCTTGCTGTCGCTCACCGCAGGCTGATAATGACCTATGCCCGTATCGTGCCCGGTGGGCAATAGCTCATAATATTGGTAATCCTTTAACTTCAATACAAACAGGCGGTCGTTCACATCCTCGGTTTGGGTAAAGTATACATCGTCATTTTTAACCGTGGTGAAACCAATAGGGCGATAACTAAAAGGCACAAGGAATTTAGCGCTACCGCTGGTGATATCGATCAGCGCCAGCGTCATTTTACCCTGCGGATTACGTACCGCGGCAATCAGCCTGTCATCGCCATAAAATTGCGGGTAGGTATAAAACAGATGCTGCGGATTGGGCAATACCTTGATCACCTCGCCATCGGTGTTTAACAGATGCAATTCACTTGCGCCCGAGGTAGCCACCTGCGACACTACGATACGTTTACCATCCGGACTAAAAGCGGGCGAAAAATATTTTGTTTTTTGCGTGATGCGATGTTCCTTGCCGCTGGCTACATCCAATATCATCAGTTCGCTGTAATTACGATACCCCCAGCGCGCATCGGGACGGTAAGCGGCATAAACCACTTTGCCGTCATGATAGTTAAAGTAATTATCCAATGATGACGACCGCGTACTGATCTTCTGCTCCCGGTTACCGGTGCGGATCACAAAAGCCGGGATATGATCATACGGGCTCTTCATATAAATGAGCGTACTATCGTTAATGTAAGCGGGGTACTCCCTGTCGGCATCAAAGTGTTTGGTTTTGGTCGCGGGCATTTTTTCATCATCCTTAAACTGCTCCTTAAAATGACTAATCCCGTTATTGGTAAAAGTTTTAAAATCGGTACCCGTGTATTTATTAATGGCCCGCTGAAAAGGATAAAAGCCGCCCCTAAAAGCCGCTGCATCATGTGTTACATTTTTCCACAAGTTATCGCCATACTTTTCACGCCCGTAAGAAACCAGCATATAACCCAGCGGATAATGATCGGGTGTATAATCAACGTACGACCCATTACGCAACTTCATATAGCTGTAACCGCGATCAGCAGCCCACAAGGCCCGGTAGCCATTAAAAAACCAGGGAAGCCGTCCACGCCCCTGGTCGCTTACATGGGTTTCGTTAAATACGGCATCGCCCTCAAAAAACCAGTTAGGCACACTCAGGTCATTACCCAGGGCCTGTCCACCTTCGCCAAAAAGAATGTGCAGCACGTGCGACACACCCACATTAAAATTATTATACTGCTGCACGTGCCTAAACTCGTGAATGGCCAACTGCTGTGGCCAAGGCAAACTGCCTATATCAAAACTATTTTGCTCGGGCGTTAAAAAAAACTCGCTCCTAAATGGCGCCAAACCCACATAACCATTGGCAATAGTAGTCTGATTTTGCAGCACAATGCTCACCTGTTTTTGCTTCAAACCGATGGTAGGCTTAATGAGCCCGTTCATTTGCTGTATGATATTGGCCACCCTCACCCCTGCCGAATCCATCCCGGCCGGAAAAATGATGCGCGCCGGTGGTGTATTTACCTGCTTCCATTTTATCGATGGCGGATTGCCCCCAAACTCCTGCGAACGGGCAACAGTAGCTGTAAATAATAGCGCAGGCAGCAGTAATATTTGTAAGGTTTTTTTAACGGCGGGGTAGTTTTTCATAGGAGTGCTCAAAGTAAGCACAATTTGTAATTTAAACAATTGGTTTTAAAAAGAGTAAAGATTTGGGGAGCAAGGAACAAGGATTTCCTATTTGCGCTCGTTCTCTTGCACTCATTACAAACAAGTGCAAGATTTATTTTCGCTTTGTCTTGATTCTTGACTCTTGATTCTCAACTCTAAATAAGGGCGTTACCTTCGGCCCGCGCTATCCGCTCATACGCCACAAGGCATTAGCCACGGGCCGGTATCCGCTGCTATCGCTAACGCAGGGACCAATTATTGAATTAGTGATTTAGTGAATTATTGAATTTTGTCTGAACCATGAATAACTCCGTTGAGGGCTACGCCGTTTTTCGGATTGTAGGATTACATGATTTCTTCATTATTCGATTAAACTCATTTGTCATCCTGAGGAACGAAGGATCTATTCTTAAAATGCATATCGTTTAATAGATGCTTCACTCCGTTCAGCATGACAAACATATTGTAAAAGATTCCCCTTCTTTCCCCCGTCAGCAGATAAGCTTCGGGCGAAAGCGGGCAGAACAATGGTGGACTGTGCGGCCGCGGGGCATAGCAAGTTTTTGCTGAAGCCAGGGGAAGTGAGCGAACGAAGCAGGGCAAAATAATTGCAGCCCTGGTTCTGTCCGTTTTGCAGGGCTAAGGCAGTGAGCGCAAAGAAGCCTCTCTGCTGACTTGATTTTTGGTTACTTTTCATCAAGGAAAAGTAACTGGCCCTCCCGCGGCCAAGAGCGGGTATACGTCAGGTAAAGCATCTCTACTTGCACCCGTTTGCAAGGATAATGAGTTATTCTATAAATTACGCTTATCCAAACTACCGTTTTTATAAATGTATACTTCGTAGTAATGCTTATTTAAACTATATACCTCTTCCAATAAAATTTTGTCAGCATCTTTTGCAATAGCATTAACCACTTGTTGTTTATCGGCAGGCAGATCTTTCAGCGCAATAGTTCGTTCTATCTCAAAACCTTCGTCATATTCAAACTCCATTGCAAAATTACTTTGCCGCCAGCGCACCTTTGTTTCCAGTCCCTTATCCATCCGGTAAGCTTTAACACCAACGGTTTCATCACGGTACAGGGTAAAGCCCGAATTAATCAGCATCACCACACCAGAAAGCACCATGGCCGTAAAACCTATGCGCCGAAAAGTTTTTTCTGTAAAAAAACGTAATAAGCGCTTCATGGCCTGGGCAGAGATAACCGCGGCTATAGAAATAACTATACCAATACCCAATGCCTTTATACTCAGCAAACCAAATAAGCTATATAGGATAATTTTTAAAATATGAAGCAGTAGTTCGTTTGCTGCCCTGGTGGCTACAATTTCTTCTTTGGTAAGACCATAAGTAAGATAAAAGCGATTGAACAGCAACCCAACAGCACCGGTAAGCCCCGACAAAAAACCGGTAGCCATACCGATAATACAGAGCACCCATTTGCGGTTATGGGTCTGCTGAAGCTTATTAGGAGTTGGTTTAAAAAGAAATGGAATATTAACCACCAGAAACAGGCCGATAAGCAGCTCCAGCAATACCGGGTCTACACTGCTCAGTAGCCTGGCCCCAAGCCATACTGCGGGTAAAGCAGGCGGCACAAACCAAACTACAATATCCCAACGGATGTTTTTACGAAAAACCGCCATACGCGAAACACTGCTTGCCGCTGTCCCGACAGACAATGCCGCCGGAACCTGTGCCGCCGGTAATACCCAGCCCAGCACCGGTAATAAAATAAAGCTGGCGCCGCCACCACAAACAGCACTCAACGCAAATGCCGCTACTGCCACAATAAATATTGGTATGAATAAAAACCCCATTATGTTATCTTCTGCTATCTTTTATAGTTTTTGCTAAAGTATCTTTAGAATCTGTATTCATATTGTAAAGCAGTTCTTTTTCCGCCAGGTGCAGTTGATTTTAAGCATATATTTTCGTATATTTACTACAATCAACAGCCCGGTTTCCTATCAAAAAAGGAAAACCGGGCTGTTTAGTTAAGGCGAAATACAAGCCAAAAATTGCCCATTTTGCAATCAAATAGTTGAATATCAATTATTTATTACTTTTTAAAGTTTAAAAAACTCATCAAAATCGCGCTAAAATTTGTTAAAAAGTGTTAAAATGAGGTTTTTTCGATCGATTTTAAGCCTATTTCAGTCCGTTTTCGAACAGAAATTTGTTAAAATTTAAGGTTTAAAAAGTTTTTCAGCACCCCTCTTTATTTTCTTTAAAATAATTTAAAATGTTTTTAACACTCAATCGTCTTTATCTTTAAAGGAGTGAAAAAAATTGATAACCGCCATAATGCCCGACGATAAGAACAGCCACATTATACATACCATTAAAGCGTATGGTAAAAGCCTGTTGGGTTTTATTCGCCGGAGGGTAAAAAACGATGCCGATGCCGAAGATATTCTGCAGGATGTCTGGTACCAGTTTAGTTCGGTCATCAATTCAGAACCTATTGAACAAACCAGCGCCTGGCTTTACCGGGTAGCCCGCAATAAAATAACCGACAAGCACAAAAAAAAGACGGAAACCCTGTTGGATGATATGCTTACCGGCGAGGACGAGGAAGAAGATAGGGCTGATTTTAAGGCTATTCTATTCACCGAAACCAGCACTCCCGAAACGGAATAGCTGCGCAACCTGTTTTGGGACCAGCTATTTATTGCACTCGACGAGCTACCCAACGAGCAAAAAGATGTATTTGTATGGCACGAACTGGACGACATGTCGTTCCAGGAAATTGCCGACATCACGGGCGAAAAAATGCAAACTCTGGTATCGAGGAAACGATACGCGGTGCTGCATCTGCGTAAACGCTTACAACAATTGTATAAAGAAATAACAGAATATTAAAGGATGACGGGCATGAAGCCTGTCGCACAAAAAATTAAAGATTAAGAAAATGAGAAAAGTATTTTATAGAGGGCGTTTTATATTTATCCCGCTGGCAGTCGCCGCCTTCCTGTCACTCATCAGCTTTGTAGTGATGCAGTTGTGGAACAATTTATTACCCGATATTTTGCACCTGGGTACCATTACCTTTTGGCAGGCCATGGGCATATTTATTTTATGTAAGCTATTATTTGGCTTTGGTAAAGGAGGAGGGCGTCCCGGCTGGGGTGGCGGTGGCTTTATGCGTGCCCGCATGGCCGAACGTTTTAAAAACATGAGCCCCGAGCAACAGGAAAAGTTTAAAGCCAAAATGCGCGACCGTATGTGTAACTGGGAAGATCGCGGTGGTCCCGGCTTTGGAAGGTTCGGCTCGGAATGGAACGATTTTAAGACCGAAGAAGAAAAGAAAGTAGGCGGAGAATAGTAGTGAGTGATGAGTAGTGAATGGTGAGTGATATCAAATTAACATTCACTACTCGCCCCTGACTACTTCCAAATTCGCTAATTCACTAACTCACTAATTCAATAATTAAAATGGATGTGCTGGTATTTTCAACAAGCGTTAAAGAACGGCGTCAGGTGAGCCGGGTAACAACTCTACTCACCAAGATTCCCGCTATTATGCAATGGAACTTTGACCTGGAAGATTGTGATAATATATTGCGTATTGAAGCCGAAGGCGTATGCCCGCGCAAGATTGAAACGCTTTTACAAAAGGCAGGCATCCAGTGCCAGGAACTTCCATATTAAACGGCTAAATCATGACAAATGCCCAGGAAAGAAAAGTCATTCGCTGGATACACATTATTTTGAGTATCCCGGTGGTTGGATATATTTATGGACCTGTAGCCTCACTTCCACATGCCTCCTCCGCAGTTAAGTGGGTATTCTTTCCGGTTATTGTATTATCTGGCTTTTGGCTATGGAAAGGGCATTGGTTTAAAAAGCAGCTAAAAAAACTTTAGCCACTTACTATTTCCCTTTTGCGGGACTATTAATCTCAATCCAATACCCGTCAGGATCCTGAAAATAAAGCTGCAGAACGCCATCCGGTCTTAAAGTTGGCTCCTTGCTATCGCCTTTCCAGTTGCCATAAGGAATATGTAACTCATCAAGCTTTTTGGCAAATTCTTTTACCGAGCCTACAGCAAAGCAAAGATGCTCTGTAATATCGTGCTTATAAGTACAGTTACCCTGTATAGCGTGTAGTTTTACATGATTCCCAAGGCTATACCACTGGTGTAATGTATCAGCAAAGGGATTGGGTACTTTTTGTAAGTGCATTACTTCAGTATAAAATGCGGTGCTTTTTTTAAGATTGCGCACACAAATAGCAATATGATCAACTACGGGAACTGCGTCGGTTGCGGTTTGGGCCTTGCAAAAGCCAGGTAAAATAAATATCAGCAAAAATACACCCCATTTTAGCCTGTCGGTCTTATGCGAACTTAAATTCAAAAAAATGCTCATATGAAGTTTGGAGATTAAAGCCTAAAGATATAGGTTTAAAAGAAGTAGCAACTAAAGTCAGTGAATTGTTACTTAGCAAGATACCTGGGGATTAAAATCACGACCGGAAACATAATATACCGAATTGTGACGGTTCCAGTCATCTATATCTATTAGTCCGGGGCGGGTTTGATAATGTCTGTCGTCATTAGGACATTTAACCACATAAAGACCTGCCACATCAGCTTTAATCACAGGACGTGCCCCGCAAATTTTGCAAAGTTTGCAGCAAATCGATTTGGGTATGGTCAAATAGCCATTCATAGCAATTTTTACGGGTAAACTCATGATGTAGTTACCCGTATACCACAATTTACAGTATAATAATGAGCTTATGCGAAAGCATTTTATTCATTTAACAATGCCAGAGTAACTTATTTAAACGTATTAGCACATCCATTTCTTTTATTATATTTAAAATCATTTAAATTTTATGCTCCCAACCTTACAACAATAACAAACATGAAACAAAGCTCCTCTACATACAAACCCAGTAAAGCTGCCACCATTTACGCAGCATCAGCCGGACTGGTAGTATGGTTTGCTTTGATATTACAGGTAAGCATCTCGATACCTGCTTATATGCAAGAAGGCTATAGCTGGGCCGGATCCTTTATACAAATACTCAGTTTTTTTACTATTCAAAGCAATTTAGTGGTTGGCATTTGTTTGTGGGCCTTATTATTAAAACCATCAAGCGCCTTTTACAAGTTTTTTTCAAAAGGATATGTACTTGGTGGTATCTGCCTGTATATTATAGTAGTTGGCCTTGTTTACAACATTATACTGCGTAGCTTATGGCATCCCCAAGGGCTGTTTAAATTGGCCGATGAATTGCTCCACTCCATAAATCCTGTATTATTTGTTATTTACTGGCTGATCTTTGCGCCACGGGAAAAATCAAAATGGGTACAATCCATAAGTTGGCTTTGGTTTCCATTCCTCTACCTGGTATACACACTTATCCGCGGAGCCATAACCCAACTTTATCCCTATCCCTTTATTAATGTGGTTAAATTAGGCTATGGTCATGTATTGATCAACTCATTAGTATTATTGGTTGTTTTTTTAGGCCTTGGGTTATTCCTTATTTTTATAAACCGCTTAATCAAAAGTAACGCTTGAGCCTACACTCAACTCCAGTAACATTGGTGTGACTAAACGCTGATATTTAAACTTTTAAAGATAAGGGCTGTTCATTTTCATAACACCTATTTAAAACATAAGTATTATGAAAACTTCAATTTCCCGCTCAATAGCATTGCTTGTATTAGCGGCTATGGGCTTTAGCAGTTGTTCAGCAGAGTATCGCGAAAGAAGAAGACACCATCATGACGAGGTAGTCCATGAACGTGTTATTTACAGAAACTAAGAAATATCCATAAAATAAGAAAGCCCCGCTTAACAGCGGGGCTTTCTTATTTTATGGTGTATTAACAGGTTAAAAATTTGTATATATTATTGGGTGCTCAATCGTTCCACAAATAACTTTTGTGAACAGATCTGGCAAGTTTATTTTCTATAAAAAAATCTTCTTTCTGCAAACACTCATTGGTGTGCACGTCTTCGTCGGCATTTACTTTTATTACACTGCCGGCCACTTGAGTAACTATACTTGATAAAGTAGCTACTTCGCTATCTGGTATTTGAATTGTTAATATTGCCATAATGGTAGATGTTTGATGTTAATGATTGATATTCAAAAATATGCAATTGCTATTTAGGCAATGTTTAAAAAAAGTAAAATTAGAGCCATAATTTGATGACAATTTTACATTTTTTGCATTTTATAACTCAAACGCATGGCTGGCTATATGTATTATGCCTGCCATAGCTTTGTTACGCATCTTTAACAAATTTTAACAACAAACTACTCTTTAGTCTTGGTAACCAGTACCCAATCAACAAACACTTTAGCTTCGCCAACTTTTATTTTATTTACGGTGTTTTCTGAGATCCCATAATAGGGTTTAGTGATCTTGTTGTACCCTCCTGGATAACCTCCTCCTAAAGCAAAATTAAGGATGATGAATTTTTTATTATCGAAAGCCCAACGGCCATATTTTTCGACCATGGGCTTTGTTACTGTATAAGTTACCTTACCATCAACTTTAAATATCAGGCTGGTTGGGCTCCAGTCGACCGAATAAATGTGCCATTGGGTAACATCAATGCCGGATGCAAAATGCGCCCGATATGCCAAAGGCGTATTACCAAAATAATTGGGACCATGCAGGGCGTGGCTCACCCAGCTGGAATCGCCAACGGTTTCCATCATATCTATCTCGCCGCAATCAGGCCATTTACCATTTCCCAATGCCCAAAATGCCGGCCATAACCCTGCCCCTGAAGCCATTTTCATACGTGCCGATGCCGTACCATAGGTAAATTCCATTTTGCTGCGGGTATTTATCCGGCCCGATATAAAATCATACTTTTTTTGTTCCTTACTGGTAAAACCAGGCTTGTACAGGGCTTTGAGTACCAATGCTCCGTTCACCGCACCTTCCGCATCCTTACCTTTTACCATATATATGGTAGCTGTCGAATCAATGTAGGCCTGTTGCTCATCATTCACGGTATGGCCTGTAATCTCTACGTTCCATTTACTTCTGTCGAGGTTTTGTTCATTAAAATCCTCAAAAAACACCGTATCCGTTTTGGTTTGCTGGGCGTTGGCATGTAAGGCCATTAATAAGCCTGCAGATAACAAGTAATATAGTTTCATTGCTATGTTTAATTATGGTCTAAAATACTGAGTTAGATTTAAGAGACAAGAATCAAGAGGCAAGAAAACGCCATTTAGTTTTAGTAATGCCATAATCTTAACACAGGCCTCTTGATTTTAATAACAATTCTTTTTTTAAATTGCAGGTTAATACCTATTGACATGCACGGCAGCGGTTTTTTAAAAGTGTTTCTTATTATTTCGGCTATCAGTTTGTTATTCGACTGGTATATTTTTTCGGGACTTAAAACATTAAGTGCCGATTGGCCATCGCAATTGTGGCGTAACATCATGCTGTTTGGCTATCTTTTTATTTCTATTGGAATTGTTGCCTTGTTCCTCATTGGTTTTGGCAGTTTTACTACCGCCAACGGCATGCGTCCCTTTCATGAGTGGATACTGAGTCTGTTCATTACCTTTTTTCTGACCAAACTTGTATTTGTTATTATTTTATCGCTGGGCGATCTGGGCCGGTTCATTGTTGGCCTGTTCAAGCTCGCCAGTAATTCTGATAACAAGCCTGTGTTTCCCGCCCGTCGCAAGTTTATCAGTGAAATAGCCGTATTAGTAGCTGCTATCCCGTTTACCTCTATGTTTTATGCGATGTTCAAGGGTAAATACGACTATAGACTGCATCATACAACACTTTATTTTGAGGATCTGCCGGATGCTTTTGACGGCTTTACGATAACGCAGCTATCTGATATCCATTCAGGCAGTTTTGATAATACCGAAGCTATGCAGCGAGGCATTGATATGGCCAAAGCTCAAAAAAGCGATCTGTTTGTTTTTACGGGTGATCTGGTTAATAATGCCGCCTTTGAAATTGAACCCTACATTGACCGTTTTAGTCAGATTAAAGCACCTTACGGACAATTCTCGATATTGGGCAATCATGATTATGGCGATTATATACACTGGAACAGTGAGCAGGAAAAAGCCGCCAATCTGGATAAATTAAAGGAGCATCACCAAACATTAGGCTATCGCCTGTTACTGGACGAAAATGTGACCATTGAAAAAGATGATCAAAAAATATCGCTTATCGGTATTCAAAACTGGGGGCGTGGCTTTATACAGATAGGCAATCTGAGTAAAGCGCTGCAGGGTGTACCTAAGGACGCCTTTAAGATACTGTTATCACACGACCCAACCCATTGGGAAGAACAGGTACGTTACAACGAAACCAATATTCACCTTACCCTTTCTGGTCACACCCACGGTGCACAGTTTGGTGTTGAAATTCCGGGTTTCAGATGGAGCCCTGTAAAGTATCGCTATCTGGACTGGGCCGGTCTGGCCAATGAAAAAAACAGGTATTTATATGTGAACCGTGGTTTTGGTTTCCTGGCATTTTCAGGTCGACTGGGCATATGGCCGGAAGTTACTGTTATTGAATTAAGAAAGAAGGCATAAACAGACCGATACCCATTTTTTATAAATTTTTGGGCATACTTACTATATCCCAAAAAAGGTTAAGACAAAAAATGGGAAACCGCTAAAGCATAACAAACTATTCACCATCAATATTTCACAAAAACAACCCGTGAAAACACGGTACCCCATCCGTAAAAATACGGTGTTTTCACGGATTGACTCGTTGGCATTTATTTCAGAGTTTTAAAACATTCAAACCCTGATAATATTTAACGATGCCCTTACAAATAACCGGAGTAAATAGTACGATTGGTGAGCATGATAATCCTTATCTGGCTATTAACTCATTAGTGTGGATTGATGACTACACGCAAAATCGCGGAATTACTACAAGAGATGTGCTTTTTGACTGGATCAACGACAATGGTACAGCCTATGTTTTAGACGAGGAAGGAAACAAAGCCAAACTGCTTACTGCAACCACCAAAAGTGGCTATAAGTACGTAAAAACGGCTTTTGATGAAACAAAACCCGACAAGTTACTAAAACTACTGGCTACAAAATAGTAAAATACCTTAACCTTATCGTACTTGCACCCGTCACAAAAAATGATGGGTGCTTGTTTTTTATAGGGATATCACAATCAATCCCGTAGCCTGTTAGTCTCCCCTCTTAAATCAGCGTATCAGCATACAGCAAGTTTCGGGTTTAACCGCTGCACTCCACAGCGTAATTTTGTGTAGAAATACAAACGGAAGCAGGTTGATAAAATAACATTTATCAATATAAAAAGTAAAGTATACGTTGGATTTTACTCCTTCAAGATCTAACCATGCTAAACTTTTAGCAGTTTTTTATTTACATGATGGGAATAAGCAAAAACTATTCATTAGGATGCCAACCTGCTTTTAACTACTTCAATATACGTTTAAACACTAAATAGATACATTTGTCGAATTAAATTCATTTTTTTTAAATTATATTGAATTTAATTCACATAATACTTAAAATTACAGAATGATTAACGAAACAGAAATCAATCTTGATAAAACCGACCTGCACATTTTACGCCTGATGCAGGAAAATGCCCGGATATCGAATGCCGACATGGCTCGCGAGCTGGGTATGGCGCCATCGGGTGTGTTGGAGCGTGTAAAAAAACTGGAGCAAAAAAATGTGATCCAACAGTATACTACCCGTATTAATCCGGTTGCCCTGCAGCAAAAATTACTGGCTTTTGTGTTCATGAAAGCATCAGACGGACCAGGTTATAGTACTGCCACACTAGAGCTTGCTAAAATTCCCGAAGTACAGGAAGTGCATCATGTAGCCGGTGACGATTGCTATCTGGTTAAAGTACGCACTTACGACTCGGCTTCGCTAATGAGTATTATGCGCAACCAGTTTGCCAAAATACCCAACATCATCAGTACACGCACCACCATAGTACTGGAAACGGTTAAAGAAGAACAACAATTAGTTATACCCGAAAAATAAACATCATCATGGCCTTAACACCTCAAAAATCCGCATCACCATTAATGGTTATCATCGCCTTTGCAACAGTTTATATTGTTTGGGGTTCGACATACTTTTTTATAAAAATGGCTGTCGATGGGTTTCCTCCATTATTGTTGGGTGCCCTTCGCTTTTTAACTGCCGGTATTTTGTTATTGACCTGGTGTAAATTTAAAGGCGAACAGATATTTATCAAACGCAATATTATTCATGCTGCTGTTACCGGCTTTTTATTGCTGGTAATAGGTAACGGCGCCGTAATTTGGGTTGAGCAAACGCTTCCCAGTGCTATGGTAGCCATTATGGTATCTTCAGCTCCTATTTGGTTTGTATTGTTTGACAAGCAAAACTGGCGTGTAAATTTCAAAAACACATCCACCATTATTGGTTTAGTTATAGGCTTTGCCGGCGTTGTATTATTGTTTAGCGAACAAATACGAGGTTTGTTTGATTCCTCAACCGGGCTTTCCAAACTACCGGGAATGTTGCTGTTGCTCATAGGCGCCATGTCATGGGCATCCGGATCATTATATTCTAAATACAATAATACACAGGGATCTGCCTCGGTAAATACAGCCTGGCAGATGCTGGCCGCTGGTCTTATATTTTTGCCGTCGAGTTTTTTAACTCATGAAGTGCAAAACCTGCAATGGCAAAACATCCCTACCCATAGCTGGTTAGCCTTACTTTACCTGGTAATTTTTGGCTCCATAGCCGCATTTAGCGCCTACGTGTGGCTTTTACAAGTTCGCCCGGCAACACAGGTGAGTACTTATGCTTATGTAAACCCGGTTATAGCAGTTATACTCGGTGTATTGTTCGCTCACGAAAGCATTACGTTATTACAAGTAGGTGGCCTAGTGATTATCCTGGGCAGTGTATTACTTATCAACCTAAGTAAATACCGCAAAGAGAAACAGGCTAAAATGGAACTGGCGTAAACCGGGAGTCAAGAGATTAGAATCAAGAGTCAAGAAAAACAACCTGGGTAATGTAATAGCCTACATCCTGATTCTTGACTCTAACTTCTTGCTTCTCTTCAATTCTCCCACTTTCCAAACTCAAAATATTTATTGATGTTGATGCTGATTTTAGCTCCCTTGGGGTATTTACCCCTGTCATAATTCATTACCCGGAGGGTTACCCCTTCGCGTTCGATGATCAATTCTTCATAAAAACCTTTGAACAGCACCTGCATCACCAACCACTTGATACCCAAAACACCTATCTTGATGTGTTCCGCGTATATAACTACCACCCCTCGCCTGCTTTTGATACCGCAAACTTTGGCCTGGGTAGAGGTAAGCTGACTGCAACTGGCCAGTATCTGTGAGGTATACAACAGTTTAGGAGAATGATATAATTGCTCCGGGCTGCCATTCTCCACAATCTCCCCTTCCTTCAGTACAATCAGTTCATCTGCCATCGACAGTATCTCTGCAGGATCATGTGATACCAGCACCACCGTAACTCCCCAGGCTTGCACTATGTACCGGATATCATGCTGTAAACCTTCCCGGTAAGTAGCATCAACCTGGTTAAAAGGCTCATCCAACAACAATACTTCCGGGCGACTGATGAGTGCTTTGGCTATGGTTACCCGTTGTTTTTCACCGCCGCTTAACTTGCCATAGGGTTGCTCTTTAAGCTGGTAAATATGAAGCATATTCAGTGCCTCGGTCACTTTTTGTATGGTGAGACTTTTATCCTCCTCCTGGAGCCCGGCACTTACCGTATCCCAAACAGACAATTGCGCATCCATATCGATGCCGTTTTGGGTAACCAGACGCATAACTTTATGGGCATGCTGTAAACCATGTTCGCGGCTTAAAACCTGCTCCTCCTTAAAAAACACTTCACCATGATCGGGCTGTAAGTGACCGTATAACAAATTGAGCAGGGTGGTTTTACCGCTACCACTTTCGCCCACAATAGCGGTAACTTTACCTTTGGGTATAAATATGGTTATGTTGTTAACACCGGAAGATTTATCGCCAAAAAAGTTTTTGGTAACCGATATGGTTTCCAGTATCAGATCATCATTCATTTTGCAGGGGCATTTTAATTAGTTAATTAACTCTTATACAGATACATGTATCATCCGGAATAAAGTACCTAATCTATAAAAAAGTTCAGGACCAAAAAATGCTGATATGGGTATATTTTAAAATGAACTGTACGTAGATCCGGGATGTAAATAAAACTTTTTAAACCCTAAATTTTAACAATTTTCTGATCAAAAACAGTGTAAAAAGAGCCTAAATCTGATCAAAAAATCCTCATTTTAACACTTTTTAACAAATTTCAAGACGATTTTGAGTGGTTTTTTAAACTTTAAAAAGTGTTAAATTATTGATTTTCAAATAACTACATGAAAAATAATGAATTTTTGGTCTTATTTTTCCTTTAACTAAACAGCCCGGTTATCCTTTTTGATCGGATAATCGGGCTGTGGTATATACAAATATAACGATTTTTTTGATGGAATAAAAGTTGGGGGCAACAAAAGATATTACAGAGTGTATACCCGCTCTTGACCGCGGAGGGTCAGTCACTTTTCTTGATGAAAAGTAACCAAGACCGAGCGTAGCGAGATAATGAGTGCCGATAAAAAAATAAACAACAACGATTAAATCAAGTCAGCAGAAATGCTTTTTTGCTGCACTTAGTCTTACCTAAATGTCATTAAGTTAATGACATTGGTCTGATGCCTGTGCTATATAAATGGATAGCCTGATCGCGCTTGTACTGGCTGGAGTATGCTATTAGATTTCTGGTTTGCTTTCGTTACTAAACCCCTCCAAGGTGATATTGCCACAGCGAGGCGTAATGCGCGTCATTGCCAATCAGTATATCGTGTGTTCCCTGTTCTATTAATTTCCCGTTTTTTAGTACCACAATTTCGTCGCAGTTTCTGATGGTTGATAGCCGGTGCGCTATAATAATGATGGTTTTACCCTGTAGTTTAAACCAGCCAAGTGTTTCCTGTACTTTTTGTTCGCTAACCGGGTCGAGAGATGAGGTTGCTTCGTCAAGGATCAGTATTTCGGGGTTTCTGTATAAAGCCCTGGCAATTGCGATACGTTGTTTTTGCCCTCCCGAGAAGTTTGCGCCCTGCTCATTTATAATTGTATAATAATTTGCCGGTAATTTTTCTACAAACTCATTTATGCCCAATAAAGAGCACAAAGCCAATATGCGTTGTATATTGGGTTCATAATCGCCAATAGCGATATTTTCTATAATGGAGCCTGCAAACAGGTCTATTTGCTGCGGCACCACGCAAATGGCTTTACGCAAGCTGCTATTGCTTACATATTTTATATCGAGGCCACCTATAGTGATATTACCATCTTTTAAAGGGTAAAGATTTTGCATTAAAGAAAGCAAGGTAGATTTGCCGCTGCCACTTTCGCCAACAACGGCAGTGCTTTTATTTTTATGTATATGTAGGTTTAGATTGTCGAAAATCAATGCCTTGGTACCGTATCTGAATTGCACGTTATTAAACCGGATGTCACCTATCATTTCGGGAGTTAAAACGGTCAGGTTTTGGTTGGATGTTTCTATTTCCAGGTCTATGATTTCAAACAGGCGGTCTGCGGCTATCAGGGCATCCTGTATGTTTCTGTTTGCTCCTATAAGCGCTGCCGCCGGACCGGTAAAATATCCTATAAGCGCGTAAAATGAAAGTAGCTCGCCTGGCGATAGTTCGCGCTGAACTACAAAATAGCTACCCAGCCATAAAACACCAATGGTGAACAGGCGTGTAGAGAAATCGGCGGCATTATTTAAATGCAAACTTTTGATGCCACTGGTATAAACAGATTTTAATAATTCAACAAAGCTGTTTTCGGTTTTTAGATTAGCATAATCTTCCAGGCCAAAGCGTTTAATTGTGCCGGCTGCGTTAATACTTTCTACCAACTGTGTTTCCAGGTCGGCGCTGTTTTCCATCAGCCGTCTCTGCCATACCTTATTAATGAGGTTACTTATCCAATAAATAACCAGGTATACCGGTACTATAGCAAGGGTAATAATTGCCAGTTTCCAATAGTACAAGAACATGATACCGATTGAAAGCCCAATAATAAGGGCATTTACCAGCATATTCATGGCTATATCATTAATAAATACCCTTATTTTTACAGCATCATTTACCCGACTAATAATCTCGCCTACGCGCATGGTATCAAAAAAACGTTGAGGTAGTTGCAGCAGATGTTTATAATATCCCAGTATTAAATGCGCATCTATCATTTGGCCGGTACGCATACCTATCAGCGATTTGTAGTAATTGATGATAACCTGGAAGATAAGGATAAAAATCATTCCCAGACTCATCATATTGAGGAGGCGTGTGTTGCCATCCACCAGTACAAAATCAATTATTTTTTGCACATATATAGCCGAACTTAACCCCAATATGGTATAAATAACAGCTCCGATAAGAGCCTGAAGCATCATGGTTTTATGCGGCGTAAGTAGTTGCCAGAAGCGTTTAAGGTTGGAGGTTCTTTCGCTTTTTTTTACAAAGTGCTCATCAGGCAGCAGCAAAACAACAATGCCGCTCCATTCTGTCTTGAAGTCTTCTATCGTTTTTTTATGGATTATGCCATCGGCGGGGTCCATATAATCAACTTGCTTTTCGGTAACTTTATAAATAACTACATAGTGTAGAAAGCCATTTTTTAGTACAATGTGTGCAATAGCTGGTAAGGGTATTTTGGCCAGGCTTTCTATTGTTCCCTTGGCACCCTTTGCCTGAAAGCCCAGATGTTCAGCCGCCTCAATAAGCCCCAGTAAATTGGTTCCCTTTTTATCGGTACCCGCATATTGGCGAATGCGGCTTATGGGTAATTGTAGTTGATAATGCGAAGCTACCGAAGCCAGGCAGGTGGCGCCACAGTCTGTGATATCCCGTTGTTTTATTTTAGTTCCCTTTCGCATTTGTTTATGGTTTAACGCTTTGTTGCGGTGCCGATGGGTTGAGCCAATCGTTTACATTATCCCAAAGTAGTTGCCAAAGCGTGCGCTCGCCAATAATAAACCGGGCCTGAAAGGTAATACCTTTTTTAAGGTGGCCGGTAAATCCGTTTTTTAAATGGAGCTGCAATTCATCAAACAGGCAGCGTACTTTAAATACGGTAACTCCATTTATAACTGTAAAGTCATCGTCTATGGTGTTAACCTTACCGGTAAGTGTGCCAAAATAATTATAATTAAAGGCATCTATCTGAAAATATACATTTTGCCCTGTTTTTACCAGGCCTATGTCTTTTGGCGATATATAACATTCGCCTAAAAGATTGCCATCAGGAGATATGGTACAAATAGTTTCATTGGGTTGCAGCAACCCACCGGTATAAAGCGTATTTATACCCTGCAATGTGCCCGAAACGGGGGCTTTTACTTCATAATATGAGGCATCTGTATTAACCCGGTTTCGTTCTTCTTTATACTGGGAAAGCTCCAGATTGTAGCGAGACATATCTTGTTGCCAGTTACTTTGCTGCTCTATCTGGAAAGCTTTATTATTTGCTTTTGCTTTATCATAGGCCACCTCAAAATCAAAAAATTCTTTGTCTGTTATGGCTTTGCCTTTAAGCAAGGCCGCATTCATTGTATATTCTTTACTAACCTTTTTAAGTGTTGCATCTTCATCTGTTTTCTGATGCAGATAATGGCTTAGCTGTTCTTTATATACAGGTGTAATTAAATGTTCAATAAGTTGTTCTGTAAGTTGTCTGGAAGTAAGCAGGTGAAGGTCATGTAAAAACTCTTCGTGCTGGTTAATCTCAAAATGATTAAGTATTCGTTTGCTTTTGGTAGTAGGGTCCTTTATTCGTAATAAAATAGCGCCTTTTTTTATGGCGCTGCCTTCATGGTAAAAAATAGTATCTATAATGCCGCCAATAACCGGTTTTATTTCTGTGCGCTCACTTAAAGGGCGGGTTATACCCTGTGCGGTTACGGCTATAGTGGTGCGTGTTAATGGCAAAGCAATTAGCACCATAATAACCATCAGTAAAATTATCCAATAAAGTATGTAGCTACGTTTACGAAAAGCAGGTAAATATCCTATTGTAGTGTTAGGTATCCGATCTAGGGGAGTGAACAAAAAATTAGTTTTAATATTATAAAAAAATCTAAAGTTCTTCATAATAGAAGAACTTTAGAACAGACGTAATATCGTTAATATAAAAAAGTAACTTTCAAAATCAATGAAGGAAACCTTAATTATTGGTCCATTTATATCGCTTTAAAAATCCTATGATAATAAAGGCCAGAAAAATAACTGTGCCAAATAAACTTTTAAGAAGTGTATTATTGTCACCTCTTTCCAACGAATTTATTATTCCAAAAACTCCCATCCCGAACATGAAAAAACTAATTAGTAATCCACCTGTATTTCTTGCTTTTCTTGCTTCCATATATTTCCGTTTATAAGTCTGTTTTTTGAAAGTTGAAAGTTAACTGGCAAGAAGACCGCCACCAATAGCACCTACAATGGCACCGCCAATACCACCAACCACGTTACCAATGCCAGGGAATGCAGTACCAACTGTTACACCAGCTTCTGCACCGGCAAGAGCGCCTACAAGTGCACCACCTATGATGTGAGCCCAAGAACCACCAGCAATGTCATGTAATTCGTTGGCATCAATTCCTACCATGCCAAAGTCATTCAGATTAAGTACAGCTTCCATAATTTTTTTTGTTTAAGGTAAAGTTTAGTTTCTTACTTTTTCGCATCGTGCATGGGGTTCAGAAAGGTTAAGCCCATATCTTATAACGTTATTTCGATATTGAAATATAGTATATTTATATATGATTCTTTAAAAAAATCGAATTATTTCCATCGTAATTTATTTTCTTCATAAAATCTTCATTATTTATGTGATTCGACAGGTATTTAAAGGTATATTTCTTTACGTTTTATATTTTTATTCGCGATTTTATTGTCTAGTGAGATGATTTAAGGAGATAGTGCTGGATTTCGGGGTAAATGATATAGATATTGTCAATAATAAATTAGAATATTTCTTGTTTTTGTTTTAGGCGTAATAATATCTGTTTTGTACAAAATTATACTTCTAAAACGGTTTACTTATTTTAGATTGAAACTACCAATAACAAAATAGCCCGTGCTACCACAAGCGTGTTCGCTGCCGTAAAGCTCCAACCTTATGGCCCATATGCAAGATACAGTGCCAATAGATAACAACATCATAAAATAAACAAAGCCTGGCCAATATGCCGGGCTCTATTTTTATAAGTAAATTTAAAGATTGTTGTTCCTAAAGGTTTCGCGTAAAGAATAGGGTTGCATACCGGCCTGTGGCCTTAGCCCAACGCTAATTTAATGACATTTGGCTAAGGCCTTGTGGCGTATAAGCGGATAGCGCAGGCCAAGGGTAACGCCCTTCTTTAGAATAGATACTTCGTTCCTCAGGATGACATGATTTTTATTTATTCCAAAAATCCTTGCTCCTTGCTCCCAAAATCTTTGTTCCCCAAAAATCTTATTCCAGCAACAAGGCGTCCTCATCATCGGTGAGACTTAGTTGGATGGAATCGCTGCCGGCAATACCTTCTACGCTGCCTTTAATATGCGCGGCATTCAGCAGTACCTTATCCAGCTGTTTCTCGCGCGATTTCCACATTTTTTCCATCGCGTCGCGTTCTTTTTGTATCGACAGGCGCATGCTCATATAACCTTCGCGAATGGCTTTCCATTGTTCAGAAAATTCGCTGCTGGTTAAATAATCATACAGCAGGTGCATTTTATCGCCTTTATTGTCTTGCGACCGGGCCTGGTTGGATAGTTTGATCACCCCGTCGCGCAGGATGTAGGATACCGCTTTTACTTCGTCAAAACTGCAGATCCAAACCCCGTCTTTTTCGCCAAAGCAATCCATTCCCTTGGGGTAACACTGGGTAACAATAACGGCTACATCTACGCCTACACTACGCATATCTTTTTTCAGCTTCTCAATCCAGTCGGCACCAAAAGTGGCTGTACGCTTACTTTCATAGATAATCCGCCCGCACTCCTGCCCAAACTGGTTACGTACCGTTTGGATACAATCGGCCCCGCGCACGCCTTTGCCTACCTCGCTAATCATATCAAAGGGGAAATAATTACGCAGCAATTCTTCCAGAATCAGCTCCTGCGCCTCACCCTGTAACTGCATCGATCCTTGTTCGGCCTTGCGTTTCATCTCTTCGGCCAGCTTTTTCTGGTCGTCCAACTGTTTTTCAAGTTCCTTTACCTTGAGTTGATATTCGGTATCTTTTATGCTGTAGCGTTCGTTTTCCTGCTTACGGATCTGCTCGCTCAGCTCGTTACGCTGCTCCTGTAGTTTGCGCTGCAGGGCCAGTTCCATTTCTTCTTCCTTTTGCTGCAGCTGCTTTTCGCGCTGCATAAACTCCAGCTCTTTCTGGCGCGATAGTTTTAGTTTTTCTTCGGTTTCCTGTGCCGAGGTTTTAAGCAACTGCACCTGATTTTCATAATCCTGACTGATGGATTTGCGCAGGTTTTGCTCCATAGCCAATTGCAGCTGCTTTTTTTCGTCGTTAAGCCGTAACTCAAAGGCTTCCTTTTGCTGGCGCTCTTTGGCTAAAAATTCCTCATCCTTTTTACGGTATTCTTCTTCCTTTTGGCGGGTATAATCCTGCATTTTAAGCCGAAGCTCCTTCTTATACTCCTCTGCCATCACTTCCTCTATCGGGAAACCAAAACCACAACTGGGACACTTAACTTCTGTAGCCATATAATCAATTACTGCGAAAATAGTTCTGCAGATCAAAGATAATGTTTTTTGGAACAAGGATTTTTGGAACAAAGAGTAAGGATTCTTGTTTTGGGTATTGCTGCACTTCTTTCTCCTCGCCAATGTTGGTGTTGTCACCAACATTCTACTGTTTGGTCGGTGATAATAAGTTGTTGGTGACAACACCAACAACGGCGAGAGAGTAAGGATTCCTGTTTTGGGTATTGCTGCACTTTTTTCTCCTGTGTCATTGCGAGGAGGAACGACGAAGCAATCTCGTCGCATGCATAAACGCGAGGAGATTGCCACGCTTCGCTCGCAATGACATGATTTTGATTTATTGTTCAAAATTCATCTTGCGGCGAAGCGGCACAAAGGAGGGTTCAACCAAGCGATGTCGGGGTGAGTTGTCAACACCAGGCAATTTTTGGCCGAAATTTTGATTAGTATATACACAAAACACCATGGTTGCAGTTATCAATTATAATGTCGAAATTTAAACGATGCAAATTTTAAGAATAGGGAAGGTAATGTGGAGCTATGATCATGAAATTGCAGCATGCACATTAATTGACGCGGCTGGAGGCCTTTTTGCGCTCACTCCGCCCCCACATCATCGCGAAGGCGAAATTATACTGACGCCAGGCACCCTGGTAATTGATGGTTACAATTATTTAGATATCCCCTTAAATCAGCTGGAACAGGTTTACCTGGGCTTTGATGATGTATATAAACGTTCGCTTATCAAAAACAATGGTACGTTTTGGCAGCCATTAAGACTCCGTTATAAAGCTGCCGATGGGCACAATACCATATACCTCATGATTGATAATAGCTTTTTTGGTACCAAAAACCAGCTTTGGTTTGATACCTTAAAGCAGTTGTTGGCTGATGAAGATATGTAGAGTTCTCGAAGATCCTGCCGAAATTTGGTTTAGATTATTTACAATATAAAATCATTGCCGTTGACTTTAGTCAACGGAATAATCAAATAAAAACAAAGGGCTTTAGCCAAATACCCCTTAGATAATTGGGCTGAAGCCCACATTAGTAATTTCGTTTACCGTCGACTAAAGTCAACGGCAATGAATAATCTTTGTTTGCGGGAAGTGTATCTTATAGCCAATGGCAAGAACCTTTGAAACGGGAACAAAGACATTTGTAAAACGAAACAAGGACCTTTAGAACAATACAAAAACCTTCGTAAGTCAGTCCTTGCCCCTTGCTCCAAAAATCCTTGTTCCAAAAATCTCAGTATCCTGAAAAATTATTTTGCTTTAGCAAACTCGCCGTTAGCTTTAATAGTTACTTCGTCGCTTAACATGGCTGCGCCAAATTTACTACCAAAGTTAAAATCAGAACGTTTAATAACGCCGGTTAACTGGAAACCTGCATCATCGGCCTTGCTCATTGGGTTGGTAATAGTACCACGGTACCATAAATCAAATGTAACCGGTTTAGTAACACCTACTAAAGTAAGGTTCCCTTTTACCGCATAATGTTTATCAGATGTTTTGGTGATACCAGTGCTGGTGAAAGTAATAGTTGGTTTGTTGGCAACGTCAAAAAAATCGGCACTTGAAAGGTGTTTGTCACGATTTTCATTTTCGGTACTTAAAGAAGCAGTTTGTACAGTAAAGGCAACTTTAGCGTCGCTAAAATCAGGTTTTGCAGCGGTTATGGTTGCATCAAAATTTTTAAAAGTTCCGTCAACATCATTTACCAATAAGTGGGTCACTGTAAACTTAACGTTTGAGTGGTTTTTGTCGGCCGTCCAGGTTGTTTGTGCCGATGCAGCCGTATATAAAAACGCTGAGGCCAACAGGATAAAGATCTTTTTCATTGTGTTTAATTTTTTAAAATTCCTTTTGTTTATGTGCCAAAAGTATATATTTGAAATTGATCTTTTTCAAAATAAATGTTTAAACATCTTTTTATTGAAATTTAATGACAAATCTCTACCAGTTTAGTGGACTTTATGTCGATACATATTGGAACGAGAGACTATGAATGTGAATGATGACATGTTATATAAAGTATAAATAATATGTCATTGCGAGCGCAGCGTGGCAATCTCATTGAATACAGAGCCGTCTTACATTTTTCGCGATTGCTTCGTCGTTCCTCCTCGCAATGACATGAGGGAGGTATATCGCGGGAATTCCGGCTGAAGCATGGAGAGCGGACTGCCTACCCCTCCTCTGCAAAATGTTCATCAATAGCTACCCCGATTTGTTCCAATGGTATTACGGCCGATAATGGTTCATGTTTGATGTAAACCCAATTACCAGCATCCGTTTTCCCGATAGTATAATTAATGTTTTTATTATAAACATTAAACAATTGGGGAAATACCGAATGAAGGCTCACCTGATAGGCTATATTATTGATGGTTATTACAAAAGATTCCATGTTAACCGGGTTATAACTTATACTAAGTTACTATTTTCTGAAACTTTGGTAAAAATTAAGGATTAGATAATTTTTTGTGGTTAATATGCCCATAACATTGATCGAAATAACTTTTATGTGCATAAAACGATAATAAAAATTAGCCTTTATGAAAACTTTTTACGTGCAACAATGTTAGATGTGGAATAATTAACTAAAAACACACTAAATTGTAAACTTACAAGGTTACTATGAACACCAACAATTATTTCACAAAAGCAGCTATGCTGGTTATTTTATTAGGATTGATTACAGTGGTACAATCATGTACTAAAACAAACCAGCTCTCGGATGCCTCAGCCGATCCAAACCTGGTAGGTGCCTGGAAAAGAGTGATACCTCGCACTCCACTGGGCGATAGTGTACAAACCATCGCTTTTTATGATGGCGCCCAATTTGCAACTTTACAAACTGATGTTTATGCCACTAAGGTTACTACAAGTGCAACCAGTACGCTTTATAAAGGAACATATAATACTAATGGTACTGTAGTTTATCTTAATTTAAATCAAAAACTAAACTCTACAGATCCTAACAGCAGTGGCTCACCTATAAGTCAGCTCATTTTTGATAAAGCACCCTATAAAATAAGTGGTAATTTAGATACGCTTACCGTTACTTCCGGAGGTACATTGAAGTACATTAAAGTTAACCAATAAACTCCGATAGATTTTCTGGGAAAAGCCGGGCTTTAATTAAATTACATCCAAAATTTAAACTAACTTAATTACTTACTTTTAATTAAGCCCTTTAAATACTGCGTAAATGAATTCATTCCGATATCTGCAGCGTCAGTTAATACGTCTGAAAATAGATCTTTTAACACAACGAACTTTTTTAGCCGGGAAGGTTTCCAGTATCGATAATAAAAACATTATTAAAACAGTAAGCACCAACTATGAAGAGTTAGAAATTATTTTTTTGCAAAAAATTTCACTACAGCCCGATGATGTAATCATCGATGTTGGTTGCGGTAAAGGCAGGGTGTTTAGTTATCTGCTGTATAAAGGCTTTACAAACAAAATGATTGGTTATGAAATTAACCAAATGGTGGGTAGCAAAACAAAAAAAAGGCTTAGTCGCTTCAAAAATGTAGAGATCCGTTGCGATAATATTTTTGATGATTTTCCGAGGCAAGGAAATATATTCTATTTATATAATCCTTTTAAAGAAGCTATGGTAACTGAGTTTATGCACCGGATATTAGAAATAACTGATAGAAATCCCATTGTTATATATAACAATCCAATTCATTTAGGAATTTTTGATAACGAAAATTTTTCTTGTGAAGTTTTTGATACAGCTGTGCCCAAATATGGTTACAGGTTTACTTACTCGATCATCAAAGTAAGAAAGTAAAACCGGCCAATTTAATTTAGCCACCATTTATTACGGTAATGCCGGCTCGGTAAATACTTTTTAACAAATCCGGGTTTAAATACGGTGCTACACCGCTTAGTCTTTTTCATTTACCCTGTCCTCAATAGTATTTAACTTTGGGGACAGGGCAAAATGATCCGGCTTTTTGTTAGTTAATTATCTTCCTTCCAGATTATCACGATATTGTTTCAGAGCCCTTAAAATGGAGCGGGCTATTTCATTTTGACCTGCATTGGAGTTCAGGTATTCCTCGTCCGACGCATTATTAATAAAACCGGTTTCAACCAGTACGGCAGGCATACCGCTTTGTGCCAATACCAACACCCCCTGCTCTTTTACACCATGGCTATGCCTGCCATCTGTTTTTTTAAACTCATGATCAATCAGATCGCCAAATTGAATACTTTGTTTGCGATATTTTTGCTGAAAAGCGTTTAGCACAATAGTATTTACAACCGCATCGCTGCCATAGCCATTATACTTATCCTTATAATCCTTTTCAATATAGATAGAGGCATTTTCGCGCAAAGCCTCACGCTGTTCCTGGCTCCGATGAAAACCATAAACCAGTAACAAAGTTCCCCGCTCGGTACTATGTTTCTGTGGCGACGAGTTACAATGTATAGATATAAATAGGTTGCCATGATTGTCGTTAGCTATATCTGCACGTTTATGCAACTCCACAAAAACATCGGTGCTGCGGGTCATAACCACCTTAACACCACTCATTTCGTCGTTAATCAAGTCGCGTAGTTTCTTGGCGATGCTGAGAGCTACGTTTTTTTCTTTGGAGTAAGCACCATGCGCACCCGGATCTTTGCCGCCATGCCCGGCGTCAACAATTACGGTTTTAAATTTAAAGGTGCTTCTGCCGGCAACGTCTTGCTGTGCAAAAGCGGCGCCTGCGGTAAACAGGCCAGATATAAAGAAAAGGAGAAAAGCTATATAATTACTTTTTAGGCAAATGGCAGGCATGAATATTATATTGGTATAGGTAGTAAAACATTTCCATCAATTTACATTTAGTTGGATATTGTTTTACGTGTATAGTTTAAAAGTATTTAAATTAATATCGCAAAGGTAATATTACTTAACGTGTTAGCACAGTTTTTTATATTTTCGGTTATTAATATATTTAAAGTAATTATACATTTACGCCCCCGGCATCATAATTTATTTGCCGGATATATCCTTATAGTTAACCCTTATGAAAATTTTAAAATCACTTTACGTGTTACTTGCTGGCCTATTATGGATACTGTCTGCCTGTAATGCTCAGGTAAAAACGCCATATGGGGATAATGCAGCGATAGGTAAATACTATGATATACGGGGCATCAAATTATACACCGAAGTTTATGGCACAGGAAAGCCATTATTGATGATACATGGCAATGGAGGCAGCATGAGCAGTTTTGCTAAAAACGTGCCTTATTTTGCCAAAAAATATCAAGTGATCATGGTTGACAGCAGGGCGCATGGCAAATCGAGAGATGATCGCGATTCTTTGAGTTTTGAAATGATGGCCGATGATTTTGCCGGCTTATTGGATGCCATGCATATCGATTCGGCATATGTTATTGGCTGGAGCGATGGTGGCATCAATGCCTTGGAACTGGCTATGCGTCATCCTCAAAAGGTAATAAAACTGGCATCAACAGGCGCCAATTTATGGCCCGACTCTACTGGGATTATCCCTGCTTACTGGAAAATAGAGCAAAAAGATTACGAAGCCAAAAAGAACACAACATTTAAAACAGCAAAAGAAAAAAACGATTGGAAGATATTCCTGCTTGATTGGTTTCAGCCTAATATCAAGCTTTCGGCCTTAAAAACCATTAAATGTCCTTCGCTTATTATCGGGGGTGATCATGATCTGATCCCTACGGAGCATACGGTACTTATTGCTCAAAACATTCCCAATGCTTATTTATGGATAGTGCCTAACTCCGGCCACGGCACCTTGATTGAGCATACGGACGAATTCAACAAAAAGGTGGATGAGTTTTTTTCGACCCCGTTTGTAAAACGGGATCCTTTAGTTTTTCACTAAAATTTGTAGGTAAGCGCCGCCAGACCGGTTATTGAAGTATAAAATGTTCCTCCGCTGCTGTTTTGTTTTTTTAGCGGCGCGTAAAAGTTATAGGTCGACTCTACACTCACGCCGATGTGATCAGTAAGTACGAAAATTAATCCTAAACGGGGCGCTACATAAAAATTCTTACGCTCTGGTGTAATTACTGTACCTGATTGATCATTATTGGGATCTAAAACTACATAGGAGTAATCGGTAAAATATCCGCCGATATTAGCACCTCCATAAAGCCTTGCTCCATCTGTCAGATTAACATTATAAACAACACTTGCATAACCCGAAAACACTCTGTAGTTAGTAAAAAGAGTAACAGGAGTTTGATCCTGGGCATCATTAGTTGTTTCACCATTCCCAACTTCAATAGTTATATTGCTGGGGTTGTAAGCATCCTTAGGTTGATAATTATGATAGCCAAAATTCAAGCTTATGGTAAATTTATCCATAAAACGGGCCACGCCTAAATTAAAAGCAACTGCCGGCTTGTAAATATCCTTAAAATAATTCTGCGGGGCATCAATACCAGCTCCAAAGGTAATACCATACCCCGATTCAAAGTTACCGCCACTTCCACCTCCGCCACCCCAGGTTAACGCTTCATGCGACCGGTGCTGCCCCATGGCCGTACCAAAAAAACAAGTAAACATCAAAATTAAAACCGTTTTTAAACAGCGATTGGTTTTAAACGGATACCTGTTGAATTGCATAAAGCCGGATGTGCAAGGGTTAAATTGACTAAGGTTCATTTAAAGTAAAAATATGAAAAAACCTTAATTCATTACTAAAAGTGAAAATATTAGCTCATTTAACCATGGCAACAAAAAATAAAGCCCGGCTTAAGTAAACCGGGCATAAGGGTATGGAACAAAACAGGTTTATAATTGGCTAGTATTATATATTTTAAAACTATAGTTAACCGGCTTTTCTTTAAAACAGAGGTCAGGTGCCCGCGGTTACCTGCATATTATTACCGCGTTCTTGCTTTTGGTGGTACCAGATGCCTATGGTACAAATAATAACGGTTAATAATAAAAAGCCTTCTACATATAGGTGTGTCACAGAAATCTGCCTCACCGGGAATATAAATAGTGATGAAACATCGGGGATGAGCAATCCCAGCAATGGGAAACTCGAGAATATTCTAAAAATCGCTATTTCCTCCATAACTAATAATTTGATATCTCTAATTTACACCTTTTAGGAATACTAAGCAAATTATTTTTCTTAAAAAGTAAAATAATATTTCAACAAGGTTAATTTTAATAAAATTTGTCGAAATATTTTAACTATTTACGAATAAAATTTACCAACATATGTCATGTTTATCGGTATTGCCGGATATAACAATATCTCTTATCCATTATTTGGGATATAAACTGCTAACATTAAAATATATCAAGAAAATGATATATTTTAATTAGCTTAAAAAGGCATAGCTTTTACTAATTCAAGTAAATTATTACGCACAGCCGGGTCATTATCTATAATTTGCTCCAGCTCCGTATCTGAGGATACATATACTATAATAAAATCATGGGCCTGATTCCAGAAATTACCGCTTAACAACACTTTACCCCTATTTTTAAGGTTTTCGTAATAGTTAACACGTTCGTTAATACACGTATGCTGCGGGTTTACAGTTTCTTTCTCTTCAAAAACCAGCATTACATGGTGGGGTTCTTTATAAGCTGATACAGGTGTCATAAGATGAAATGATTTATGTTTTGATCAATTTTTACGCATTACAGGTAATTTCGGTAAGCACATTTCCAGGAGCAATAAAGTAAAAGCCATAACTGCCGCGCAGGCTACCCGGAGGGTGTTCTGTAGCGTATCCTCCGGCAAGTAACCGGTTATACATATCCATCACCTGGTTACGGGTTTCAACAAAAAATCCGATGTGGAATGCTTCGGGATATGCGGAATTACCATTACGGTTAAATTTATTAGCCATTAGTACCAAAGTAAAGCCATCTGAGCCTTGCAAAACCGCCAGTAGGTTATCTCCTTTTACTTCGATACATTTAAAATTAAAATATTGCTCAAAAAAACGGATGCTTGCTGCTACATCTGTTACCGAGAGATTAATATGGTTGAGTTTCATTTTTTTTATTATAAGTGAATATTCATTTATTTAAATAATTAAATTTTTTTTACGGCTTAAGCGCCTTTAACACCAACTCAAATGTTTGCATCATTAGCTTTTCGGTAAGTTCAAATTCATTATTTACGTAACTCTTGCCCTGGTGATGATACTTTATTAACTGATATAAAGGAGCGAAAGCTATGGACCAGTATACTTCAAATGGCAATGGTATCAATTGTTTTTTTCGAACAGAATTTTCCATAAACGGTCCCAATAACGATCCAAAAGTAACGGTGAGTGATTTACTTACCTCTTCGTAATAATGGGTATACCGCATTGTTTCAATAAACTCCATTTCTGTTGGGAAACTGTCGAAATATTTCATCCGGTTTAACCATTGTATTTTAAGCCCCTCAGCAAAATCCATTTCAGGAGAAAAATTCACAAAGCTATAATCCATCATATTAGTGGCTACATCCACACACAACCGTGTAATCAGATCGTCCTTATCCTTGTAATAAATGTAGATAGTAGCCGGTGATACTGCCGCAGCTTTTGCCAGTTTGTTTACACTAAATCCGTCAAGGCCATCGGCAACTATCATTTCAATAGCTTTTTGGCGTATCAGTAACTCTTTATTTTCGTCGCGTGGTCTCATATTGTCATTGCAAATATAAGTGAGCGTTCATTCATTTAAAAATATTTTTTAATTTTTCTGCTTTTCTCCACCCGGGTAAATTCTTGTGTTTCGATTTATCTTCCCAGGTTACTCAAATTTTTTTTCAAAAAAACAAAAACCTTTTCGCCCTTCAACTGTAGTACGAATTAGTTTGTTTTTTTATTCAAATAACAACAAAATAATGCCTATCTTAGTATTATCATACTAAATGTTAATAATTATGGAAAAATTAATAATATTAAGAATGTTCTTTTGTTTTCCACTCTTTGGATTACTTCTGCCAGATGCCGGTATTTTAATCTCCAATAGCCCTGGTCATATCCCCCTAATTCATTTTGTTATTGAATCATCTGCTATTTTCTGCATCCTGATTTGCACCGCCCTTATTTTCTATAATAAAAGACGGGACCAAAATCATACAGATGAAATAAATGAAACATTCTATTCTTAATAACTTGAATTTTGTCCTTATAAGTTAATATTTACTAAAACATCGTATTCAAAAATTAATTGTGGGGCTTTTATGCCCCAAACACTGTTTCACTCACGTAATAAATCATTATTTAGAGTATATTTCGGCGGCTTTTATTTTCGGTATGGCCTTTGTTAAGTTTTCTATTGGTTTTACTGAAACTTGCAAACCAGTATTCATAAATGAAAAAATTCTTACTCCTTTTCCTATTTCCTTTAAGCGCCTTTGCCCAAACAGCAAGTACTTATATACAAAATGGAAATGCCAGGGCTAATGCAAAAGATTACAATGCCGCTGTACAGGAATTTACCAAAGCCATACAGCTTAATGAAAGTAACAGCGATGCGTATTTTTATCGCGCAAATGCTTATGGTAATCTTAAAAATTATGAAGCTGCAATTGCAGATTATGCAAAAACCATCAGTTTCCGGTCAAATTTCGCAACGGCATATTATTATAAGGCCAATGCCGAAAGTAGCATTGGCGATTATCACAATGCTATTGATGATTTTAACAAAGCCATTTCCCTTGAACCTCAGAATGCTAAAATGTACCAGTACCGGGGCAGTGCCAAATCAAATCTGCAGGATTATACCGGTGCCATTGCCGATTTTTCCTTTGCCTTAAAACTGAGCCCGGGCAATGCTGAGCTATATGAATACAGGGGGCTGGCCAAAAACAACAAAGGCGATTTTAAAGGCGCTATTGATGATTATAACACAGCTATAAAACTAAATCCTCAAAAAGGCGACTTATACCGGTACCGGGCTGATGCCAAAGCAAGCATCAATGATTATAATGGTGCGATAACCGATTATACTACCGCATTAACCTTTAATCCTCAAAATGCCGAAGCTTATCTTTACCGGGCCAACACCAAAGGAAACCAGGGTGATTATAAAGGTGCTGTAGACGACTATAAAAAAGCTGCAGCCATTAACCCCGGCCTCAAAAACTTATTTTTTTATCTGGCCAACGCTGCAAGTAAAACCGGCGACAGTAAAGCGGCACTTGATTATTTTAATAAGGCCGTTAGCCAGTATCCTAACAGAGCCGATGTGTATTTATACCGGGGACTGGTAAAAAGCAACCTTAAAGATTATAACGGTGCTATGGCAGATTTAGATCATTCCATAGCGCTTGATCCTAAAAACGCAGATGCTTATCAAAACCGTGCCTTAGTTAAATTAGAACTAAACGATGGCGATGGGGCCAAATCAGATGCCGACAGCGCAATTATATTAAACCCTAAAAGCTTAAAGGCGTACATAAGCCGTAGTAAAGCAAAAATGGCTTTAAAAGATACTGCCGGTGTAATAGCCGATCTTACCCAGGCCATCAATATTAACAATAAAAGCGATGAGGCCTATTTGGTTCGTGGTGATGCTTACCGCAACCTGGGCAACAGACAGGCAGCAATTCACGATTATACCACAGCCATACAGGTAAACCCCAATTATACGTATGCCTATTTAAACCGTGGTATCGAAAAGGATAAGACAAATGATCAGGCCGGGGCTGTAAAGGATTTTGAAAAGCTTTTATCGCTTTCGCCGCAACGCCAGGATGTTTATACACGCTTAGGCAGGGTAACCGATTTTTATAAATACACTACTAATGGCGTATCGCTGTTTACAACTGCCATTAACTTAAATCCAACAAACTCTAACTTTTATCTTTTCAGAGGCGAAGCAAAAGCCGCTGCCGGCGATATACAAGGCGCCATGGCCGATTATGATGCAGGTATCGCTAAAAACCCTAAAAACATTTCAATATTACTAAAACGGGGTCTTAATCGTGCCGATTTCCAGGACAATACCGGTGCATTGGCCGACTTTAGCGCAGCCATAAAAATTGACTCAACTTCTGATTCATCAGCAGTGGTGTATCAAAACCGCGGACATATACAGGCCAGGTTAAAAAACTACAAGGCAGCCATGGCCGACCTGGATAAAGCGGTATCCATCTATTCAAATGACGAAACCTTCCTGTTCCGGGGTGATGTTAAATTAGCCTTAAAAGATTATGCAGGAGCAGTGGACGACTTTCATAATGCTACCTATATCAATAATCGGAATGCCAAAGCCTATGCACATAGCAGCATCGCCAAAAGTAAACTAGGTGATGAACAAGGCTCAACCGACGATTTTGATAATGCCTTAAAATTTGGAGATGGCTCCTATGTTTACACTGATCTGGCTGAGCTAAAACTGAGTCTTAATGACGCAGCAGGCGCACTTGCTGATTGCGTTACGGCTATCACCCTAAATTCTAAATACGCAGGGGCATACTTACAAATGGGGCTTACAAAAATTGCACTTAACCAAAAACCAGAAGCCTGTACCGATTTTAACAAGGCTATTGAGCTCGGTTTAAAAAAGGCGGCTATAATAGCCAACCGTTACTGCCGGTAAAATTTAAGACATACAAAAAGGCCATCCTGTTATAGGGTGGCCTTTTTTATATCATTTTTTAAAATTGACTTATCCTGCTTTTTTATCCAGATGCAATTGTTCGCGTAGTTCTTTCATCTCCATCTCGTAAGCACGCATACGGGCATGTAAAATATCAACCTCCGTACGCATCATTTGGATTTCGGTGATTAGTTTAGCCGATTCGGGTTTATCTATCTTTTTTTCACCGGTCCCCAATATAAGCCACTCGGGTGAGTATTTTAGTTGAAAGCAAAGCTTACGGATCAAATAATAACTGATATCCTGTTTCTGGTTGATCACTTTACTGATAAAACCCTGATCAACTCCTATAGCACCTGCAAGACCCAGTTGCCCACCATGCTCCTTTACAATTACCTTTAACCGTTTTATTATTGCTTCGTCAGACATATACGACTGCAATAATAAACAATTTGTTCATTTGGCAAATATTTATTTATTTTTTGCCCCTGCTGCTAAACTAGTTCATAACAGAATTGTAAATCAACACGTTCCCTCTACCCTTTGCAGTAATTCATTAAGCCTGCTATTATAAACCTGTATGGTGATGCGGCCGCAGTTATAATCGGCAGTTATTTTTTTAAGCTGGGCATTTATTTCACTTTTTGCAACATTTTGAGCCAATGCTTCATTTAACCGCCGAAGCTTCTGCCCTAAACTTTGCATAAGCAATAACGGCTGCACATCACTCGTTTGTTTTAAAAGCATTTTTTGCTTACGACGTTGTTGTTTATCAAATCTTAAAATCAAATAAACTATCACCGAACCTATAACCAGGAAAAAATAAAAGAAGCTCATTACATTTAATACATTATAAAATAATCTGTTATTACGACATTTTTAATGAATAAGTTACTTCCGGCTCTTAAAATATGAGCATATATAAGTTTTGATAGCATAAATTATATATCAGGGAATTGAACAATTATAGGCTGTGTTTTTTAATTCCCGTTTAAAAAGCGGTACTTTGTAATGGATATTGGCTGCAGATACAATAAAACACAGCCCAAATAGCATAACATATCATGAAACCAGGAGATAAGGTAATTTGCATAAATGACAGGATTGATCCTGAAAAAAGCGAAGAGATAAGAAGGGATTTTGAGATCTGGATAACCAAGGATAAGGAATATACCATCCGCGAGATATTGGATAATAATGGTATAGTAACCGGTGTATTATTGGAAGAGGTACACAATTTCCCCAAATTTTTTAAACTGATCAATCGTTTCCAGGAGCCTGCTTTTGCGCAGTGGCGTTTCCGTAAATTAAATTACGCAAGCCAACCGGCCGAGGCAATCAGTGAAGTGGAAGAATTGGTAGAGGTAGAACAGGAAGAAAAACAGCAAGTAAGAGTAAAATAAAAAGTCGCCGTCCGGATTAATTACACTACCAGACGTAATCATAACTATTTAAGCCAAAAACATCAAATGCAGGGATAATATCCCTGCATTTGATGTTTTTACAACTATGAATTAAATTCCATTTGGCATAGTAAAATACATAAAACAAGCTTAATCATAAATGCGGGCAGCTTCGGTTTCAACAAGCTGAGTGAGGATGGCCTTTAAAACCGTTTCACGAGCCCATTGCTGTTCAATAACAGCAGCATCATCCTGGTACCATTTCAACGGGGTATTTATTTCGATACGCGCCTTATAAACAAAGTTTTTAGTTGGACGCATCTTATTAGCCTCATAACTATTAAGCCCCTCTGCCTTTATTATTTTAGCAAACTCACGTGCTTTAATATCAACCTGCAGACATTCGTCCAATGAATTTTTGTAATCCTGCTTATCTTCCAGCCAAAGTGTAAGGGTATCATCGGTCAGGTCGTGGTCTGCAATAGCAATCCGGCTGTAATCATAATCTACAGATATGATGAGCCACCATAAGTGATCTTTTAATTTTTGTGCAATTTTTATCATGGTATTGTTGTTAAGGTTATTGAATAAAGCTTTTGTTGAATGGGGAGTTATCTGAAGGTTGGAGTCCATCCGGGTAGGTATTTTTGTATAGCGGCTATTTCTTTACTATACTTTGTACACGTTTCTACATACGCGTGGTACCGTATGGCCTGTTCATGAAGAGGTTGTAAATTGGAATTTTGTTGATCGTGATCGTTTTGTTTTTGAATGGCGGAGTAGGCTATATACATGGTAAAATTTGTTTACGGTTTTGGGTATTCTTGAAAGTTGATTTCTGGGACTACAATTATCTGTAATAAATATTCTTTAATTTCTGTATTAAATATATTTGTTATTGTAAATAATTGTAGTACTTTAGCAGAATCAACAGAACAAATATACAGAATTATCTTTATTTAAATCAAGAATAATCTTTAAAAAGTTATTAACATGGATGACACACCAAAAGCCAACAAGATCAAAACCATTCGTCCGGAAACGCTGGAGTTTATTATACTCTACAACCAACTTAAAGGAAAAGCATTTACGGGCAACGCTCAATTATCCGAGACTCTTGGTTTTAATTCACCCAGTTCCATTACTGAAATAATAAAGAGCAGACAGAACATAGATCCAGAAAAGCTTAAAATATTTAAAGAAAAGTATACCGAATTTATTTCTGGAGTAAAACCAGACACAATTCAAGAAAAAAATACAGAAAAAAGAACAGAAGAAGGTATTCCAATGTATGAGATTTCGGCTACAGCATCTGGCGTTGAAGTTTATAATGACATCAATGATTCGATGCCGGTTGGCCGTATGAACTTTCCCGGAATTGAGGATTGCGATTTTGCACTGCCGGTTTGGGGACATTCGATGTACCCTTATCTGGAAAATGGTTGCTGGGTAGCCTTAAAGGTAATCCATGATAAAAAAATACTGCCTGGCGAGGTATACTATATTGAATGGGGTGAATACCGCATGTATAAAAGATTATTAGTTGGCGATAATCCCGACGAGGTATTTGCCCATTCAGACAATACTACCGAAATGATCGGGCACCGGCTTAAATACGCCCCCTTCCCTATCAAGATAGCTGATATTAAGAAATTGTGCCTGGTAAAAGACATTCACAAAAAACACAACCACTAATATGGATATTCTACAGGCTCGAATAATACTGCGCCCAGGGTAATTTGTACCATGCGATTAAATAAGCGGTTTGTTTCCCTGCTCAATTCTAAAAATCATGCAATCTATATCAGTTTTTACATTTTCGAGGATCTCTGCCAAATCAGTTTTAGACAGATCATTTCTAAATTCATCGCGTTTGGTATTAGCAATATATTGCAGATATGTGGTGATCATGAGGGCATGTTTTTTGTCTAACCGTGCGCCGTCGTACGCAATTATTTTAAACAACTGATCCAAATGCACATAATAATTACGAGCATTAAGTTTTTCGATAGTTTCAGACTCTCGTTTAAGCCACTTTAAAAACTCCACAAGGGTCATAATTTATATATTTAAAGTGATTATTTGCCGTTTACCAGTAAATATAGGAACAATGAGATGATTATTCACACATTCACCCCTTACAGACTTATTAATGCCGATACAATACCATATACATTAAAATATAAAATGACTATTTTTGATAGTGTAAGCTATTGTAAAACAAAGCGATAAGACCCTAGTAACTTAAACTTACCACAATTGATATGCTGGCCAAAGCCCTACATTTCATTGATCACTCACTCAGTGTTGGCAATAGATTACAGAATATTGCATTTTATGCCATACTACTGCTTATGATATGGGTTATTATCATACAGCTAAAAATCAAACAACGCAAATCTCATCAATAGTAAAAAGGAACAGCCCTATCCCCCCTAAGATCATCACCTATTACCATTATGGCTACGAATACCACCAATAATAAACTCAACGTCATACGAAGTACATATTAATTAAATTCCAGTATGGATGCATTCAATTTTTATAATTTGGCTTTCTTTATACTATAAATATATTCTTATGCTGATCCGTCTTGCCACATTAAATGATGTTCCTCAGATTATGAAACTGATTGCGGAAGTTGTACCCATAATGATAGCATCCGGGAACCTTCAATGGGACAATAACTACCCTAATAGCACTGTGTTTACTACAGACATCAACAAAAATCAACTTTGGGTAGCTGAGGTAGAAGGACAAATTGCAGGTGTTACTGCTATAACAACAGATCAGGAACCAGAGTATGCTAAAGTTGGCTGGGATATTACAGAGATAGCCTTAGTTACGCATCGCCTTGCTGTAAGTCCCCAATATCGCGGATTAGGTATTGCTGCTGCTTTATTATTACAGGCCGAAAACGAAGCTCAGCTTCGGGATATTAAAATATTACGCATTGATACCAATACCAGCAATCAGGCTACTCAAAAACTATTTCCTAAACTGGGCTATTTATATGCAGGTGAAATCGATCTGAGTTTTAGACCCGGATTAAGGTTTTGCTGTTATGAAAAACGACTTTAGAAATATTGTATAAACCCAATACTCTACGCTCTTACAAATAAACCACCCCAATTCATATAAAACTTTATAAACAAACGAAAATATATACTAACCTTTTAACTGAAGGGTAAATTTTAAATACTTATTAACATTTCTTCGATTTATCAACATTATAGTAATAAGTAACATATAATACTCATATATTTATTTTAATAATTGCTGATAGCCCGGGGCTTCAGTTACCCCAATTATAAAACTTAAAAATGGAACCTGTAATGATGTTTGTAATTACCGCTATTGTTGCTGCAATACTTTTAGTTGTATTCAATAAACAACAAGAAAACAAGGTAAGCAACCACCTGTACTCCAATGATGTACAAAAAATATACTTACTCACCGCGGCTGAATATAAAATTAATGTCTTAGAAGAGAATCAGCGACAGCTAAACAATATTACTGCCGACCTGGGTATAGAAACACCCAATATCTCCAAAGAACTGGGTTCGCTTACCAATGCATTTAAGAGCGGAGAAATACCGCTTGATGAGTTAAATTTAAAGCTTGATTATTTATTGGAAACTCTTGATAACAACAGCTCATTGATGATTGAGGCATATTAATTTCAAGAACTGCATAAATAATAATTCAACAAGCATAAAAAAAGCCGGATTATCCGGCTTATATCAAAAAAGAATACTTTTATTTTAGCTTATACTAGTTACGTTTAAAGCTGCCTTTGTTTGTGGTATTACCATTTCCACCGCCATTAAAGCCAGGCCCTTTGTCTTCTGCAACATTAACGGTAATCCGCCGACCATAATAACTTGCACCATTCATGCATCTTATAGCCTCTTTTGCTTCATTATCGTTAACCATCTCTACAAAGCCAAAACCCCTACTCTCTTTTGTTTCGCGATCCTTAATGATCCTGAGCGATTTAACCGGCCCAAAATCACCAAAAACAGCTGTTAATTCGGCCTCATCTACTTCTAAAGGAAGCCCTGCTATAAATACTTTCATTAATCTCCTTAAAATTTATGTAAAGGTACGAAAAAAGGGTCACATTCCGGGCAGCAAGGTAAAGCATAAGCTGATATGTTAGTATTTTTTACCTTCAAATTACGTAACAAAAAATATCTGAAGATTATTAAAAAAACCAGCAGGAGTTAAATTATTTAAGTTGAAGTTCAAAACTGCCCTCAACCCTGTAAAAAGGAGAATTGGCCTTATCATCTTTGGCTAAAAAGGTAAAGAATGTTCCTTTAGCTATCAAATTATCATTATTATATTTTTCAATACTGATCTTTCCGGAATCATCTTTGCCGCCGTATTTAGTTAAAGTATATTGCACTACGGGCTTTTTCTCATCCAATTTAAAAAGGAATTGACTACCAGCCACCTTACTGTTAACATTAGCAGCAGCAAAACCTACAGAGCTGATGCCAAAGCTCATGGTATGAGCTTTATTGATAGCTGTAATACCAAAATACCTGCTATCACCACTATGTACATTGATAAAAGCTACGGAGTCTGTAGCGGCATCAAAAGTATAAGTAGAATCTTCAATAGTGATCTTCAGTGTCCCCTTACCTGCTAAAAAATTTCCAGGGGTGTTAACAACGCTCATGCTTGAGGCACTATCCGCAGCGGCGATTGACTTAGTGGAATCTATACTCTTTACATTGTCATCTTTTTGGCATGACGAAACAGCCACCGAGATGAACAAAAGAGCAGAAAATAACCATTTAGTAAACCTTATACCGTTCATAGATTAATAGATAGCTAAAATTAATAATAAATAGCTTTAGTTTTATCAATTTAGTGAGTTTAAACAAAAATTTAACATTTTTTTACAATTAATGAGCTTTATTATTAACCTCGTAAAAAATATTGTAATTACATATCCATAAAAAAGATAATTGTAAATAATATCTTTAAAATACTTCGCCTACGTTAATAAACAAGCCTCTGGACCCTTCGCGACCGAAGCCATAATCAATAGCAATATTAGTTTTGGATACTTTATTAAGTTTGATCCGTAAGCCGGGGCCAAAGCCGGGCTGTATACTTTGCAATCCCGAGCCGGGAGCCGCCGAGAAAGATTGTGCGTTTAAGAATGCCACACCACCTAATAATCCGTTGCGGGTAATTTTAAACCGGTATTCACTCTCCAGGTAAACCATTTGCGCTCCCCTGAACCGTCCCTGGATATATCCCCGTCCGGTGGTGTTATTGGGATCGTAACCGGTAGCGGGCAAATCGAGATAGGCCGGGCGTCCGTTGAGCACCAGCCAATCGTATGACCAAAAAGCCAATACATTATCAGACTCTGCCGGGACTTTATAATATTTACGCACATCAATAATCAGGGAGCGCCATGGAGCAGTGCTCCCCAGAAAAGAGTAATTATCGCGATATTGCAACGATGCATAAAAACCACGGGAAGGATTTATAGAATTATCCCGGCTATCAAACAAAGCATTAAAAGTAATACCTGTTGAAATGGCCCGGGCAATGGGTCCATATCTTTTATAATCAGATTCGCCGCCGTTCAGTTGACCCCGCTCTGACATGTTCCAGCGATCATCAAAAATATAGCCTAAGCCCGCGTAAAAGTTGCCGGCTATTTGTTTCAAGACTGTTTCAGAAAAACGAAAAAATGAGTAATCAAGCGGATTTTCATTCCCAAACTTAGAATGGCTCCCCAGGCCATAAGTACTTTGCGGATACTTGTAAAACCTGAAATCGCCAATGAAATCATACTTGTTGTCTTTTGTCCATATGTTTGACAACAAGGGTATGATCACCTGCTTTTTTTGCGTATAGGCCGGATTAATGGTAATGGTAGATATACGGGTGTTAGGGGCGGTTCTAAAAACCACATTACCCGATAAGGTGACGGCCAGATCTGTTTGCAGGGTATAGCCTACTGCGGGTACAATGGAAAAAACCGGTTTTGTAGTTACCGAATCGGCCTTACTCTCTTTGTAGTTTTTATCAAATAATGATTTGATAACATCAAAAATATCTTTTTCAAAAGTGGTATCCGGGTGAGCTACAATTAAAGTATCTTTAAATTTTGGATGTCCGATAGGGATATATCGCGTATCCTGCGCACATACTTTTTCATTACTGGAAAAGAAAATTGCCAAAGTAAAAATAAGAACAAGTATTTTTTGTATGCGCATTATGATAGTACCAGGGTAGATGAATGGTTATCAGGTGCAATAATAAAAATAATAAGCCAGAAGGCCGTTTTAATAAACTAATTTGACAGCTATCAAACAAAGTTTACCGTTAAATTTTGTATTATAAAACCTTATTTCCGAAATGTAAGACGCGCAAGCGGATATATAGTTACAAGAATTTTGCGCCGGTTAAATTATAACAGGGTAACAATCGCTCTACTTGTAAATTAACAGCCTACTTATCAGCTCCTTATTACAAATTACCAAAAAAATTAGCATTTTATAAATTTATTGCCGATATTTGTTGGTAATTATTCCAATTGTCATTTACATCATACATCTCGCATCAAAGTTTTTTGGAACAAAGAGCAAATACTAAATAGCGAAAGTGTTTGCACTGTTCAGAAATCCTTGCTATTGTTCCCAAAATACTTACTCCAACAATCCTTGTTCACCAATTCAAACATTAATTAATGAAAATTCACACTTATTATTCAAAATCGGCGGCAGTGTTAGCCAACCGTATTGAGCAGTATTTCAAATACATTGAGGGCGCATCCCCTGCGGAGCAAAAACCAGATAACGGAAAAGATCCCACTTCAACAGTACAAAAAGTGTGCGATCGGAAGTCAGAATCAGCCACCATAGCTGGCATGGCATTGTTCCTTGGCTTTAGCAGCAAACAAGAGTTTGAAGCCTATGAGATTAACGGTAAACATGCCCATGTACTAAAACGTGGCCGCCTGCGCTTAGAAGCCGCTTACGAGTCGCGCTTATACCAAACACCTACAGGAGTTATATTCGCGCTTAAAACATTAGGCTGGAATGATAAACCAGAGGTACAAAAGCCTTCCAAAACTGACAATATCCTCCAGGTGGAGATCCGGAATACCGGACTCCTACCTGCGGGCAGCGAAAAGGATGTGATGCTTTGATTTCGGATTTCGGAATGGAGATTTCGGATTTTGGAGATTTAGGAATTTTCAACTTTGACTAAATATCAAAAATCAAAATAATTCCTAAGTCGAACATCCCAAATCCGAAATCTCAAAATACATTTTGATTTAACTAATTTTATTAGTATTTTTGAATTCATTTATGCCAAATGGCATTATATACATATAAAGCATAGTGCGTCTCTGCCTTATGCTTATAAGATAAATCTTAACTCCATAATCATGATGAATGATATCAATGCGCCCCCGTTTAACGGCCTGGGAGGATCGGTGCTTTTTGGGCAAAACTATTTCTCCAATGCCCAGGTGGTTGTAAACCAGGGTGGAACCAGTTCGGGCAAGACTTACGCGATTGAACAAGTTTTATTCTGCCTGGCCTGCCAGACCCCTAAACTAGTGATCACCATAGTGGCGCAAGATGTGCCTAATTTAAAAGCCGGAGCCCTGCGCGACGCATTAAACATCTACCAGGAATCGACCAGTTTACAAGATATGGTTAAAAGTTTTAATAAAACCGACAGGCTTTTTGAGTTTAATAATGGCAGTATCATCGAATTTAAAAGCTATGATAATGCCCAGGACGCCAAATCGGGAAAGCGCGACTATCTGTTTGTTAACGAGGCCAATGGTATAACCTGGGATGTTTACCACGAACTGGCCTTGCGTACCAAACAACGTATCTTTATTGACTACAACCCTAATACCGGCTTCTGGGTACATGAAAAGCTGATAGGCCAGCCCCATGTGCAGTTAATTATTTCTGACCACCGGCATAACCCCTACCTCGATCAATCTATGCGGGATAAGATCGAATCATTAAAAAAAGAGGACATTGAGCTGTGGAAAGTTTATGCCCGTGGCCTTACAGGTAAAATTACCGGCCTGATATTTAACAACTGGTATCTATGCAACCAGATACCCGAAGATGCCCGTTTGATAGCCGCAGGCCTTGATTTTGGTTTTACTAACGATGAAACCGGCTGCCTGCTGGTATACCGGCAAAATGGTGAGCTCTGGATAAATGAACTGTTTTACGAAACCGGCTTAACCAATGCCGATATAGCCGACCGGCTTAAAGCATGTGGTGTAAGCAAAGCAACGGAGATTATTGCCGATAGTGCCGAGCCGAAGTCCATAGAAGACCTCAAACGCATGGGATGGTACGTAACAGGCGCAAAAAAAGGTGCGGATAGCATCAAAAACTCTATCGACATACTTAAACGATACAAAATAAATGTAACCCGCAACAGTGTTAATCTACGTAACGAGCTTAACCGTTATAAGTGGCGTACAGATCAGTCCGGCAAAACCATTAACCAACCCGTTGATAAATGGAACCACCTGATAGATCCGCTGCGTTACGTGGCCTTAAACAAGCTGAAGATCAATAACGAGCGCAAATTAAGCTCGCGTTTACCTTTTATTCCTAAACCTCAATCAAGAACCGGAGTTTTTGAACAGATGATTGATATAGCGTGCGACTTTAAAAGCTAAGCTATTAACAATACTACCAAACAACTTAAAAGGTTTTTAAGACTGTATAAGCCATATATAGTCGCCAAATTTTCAAATTATTAAATCACATACAAATGAAAAAGTTAATTACAATTTTATTAGCCGTGTTTGCTTTTACGGCCAATGCGCAAACCACGGTGAGCAATTCAGACAGTACAGGACATCAGCTTGGTGTATCCTATACCTACTCTTTACCAACAATAAATGCACTTGAAAGCTATGCCAAATTATCAAAGCAGGTTTACGTAACCGATAAACTAAGAGGCGGCTTGTTTGCCTGGGTGCCATCGGCTATACCTGATAGTGGTACAGTATTCCCCGCAAAAGGCGGTGGTTTTTGGCAGAGGCGTTTTGATAATGCCGTACAAGCCACATGGTTTGGTGCAGTACCAGATGGCGTTACAGTCGGCTCATCTTTTTCTGGAACAGATAATTATGCAATGTTACAGCAAGCTATCAATGCTTCTGCGCAAAACCATTGGTTATTAAATTTAACAGAGGGTCAATATAATATCAGCCAGCCGCTTGTGTTAGGAGATTATGGATCTTTCGAGATAAATGGTTCCGTCGAAGAATACTCGGCAACGCAGGGCACTTTAATACAGTACACCGGCAAAAAAATAAAAGGTGATACAGGTATCATTACATTCAAAAACAGGGCATATGTAAGAGTAAAGTTAAAAAACATATCGCTGGAATGTCTGCCTGATTTAGTAACCTACGGAGTATTATTTAATGGGACAAACTTTTCACAACCTTATCTCGAAAGCATCATAGTGCGCGGAGCCACTACATCTTACGGAATACTTGGTCAAGGAAGCGCGAACGGAGAGTTCATAACATTTATGAAATGCGCTGGCGCTGGCGGGCAAAAGTTTTTTTATATGGATAGTACCACCGGGCAATCATTTTCACATTTATTTATCCAACCGATGGGTCAGGTACGCGCAGGTGGAACACTATTTGAAATTGGTGGCAGCAACTTAGGCTTTGATATACATGTTATTGACGCAAACTTTAGCTGTACTCCTGATACAACAGGTAACCCTACTACCTTGATCACTAACCACGGCATAAGTGGTAATATAAATTTTGAAGGAGGCAGAACCGAAGGGGTACAACAGATACTGTATAACTATAACGGTACATTTAATATGCAGGGGGTAATTACTTTCAAAGGGATGGAACTGCCGTTAAGACCCGATAAAGGAGTATCTGTTATTGCCAATTCAACAGGCAGCAATTCCAGGTATATCGTTAACTTTGAGAATTGCAATATCAGTAGTCTAAATTTAGGCAGTCTGTATATCAACGCTACAGCAGGAACAATAAATACGGGCGATCAATCACAGTATAATTTTAAGAACTGCAATTTTGGTGGATTTAACAATCTCGATGTTGTACAAAGTGCCAGCAATGAGACCTCAAATATTACATTTCTTGATTGTTCATTTAATAGAAACCCCTATGGAGGTACAGCAATAACTCCCCCTTATATTATATCAAAAAGATATGGTGCTCCCCATAATTTTGAAACTACTAAACGTTTTAGTGAAGCAGGCTCCACATGGGTTCAAAGCGGTATACCGCAAAACTTATTGATATACCCGGAATGGGGTTCTACAACAGGTTCAAATCAAACACCGCCTAAACCATGGGTTATGACGGGCAGCACTTCGTTTTATAATGTTCAACGCGGAGTACCTGTTAATACTCCTTCTGCTGCAAAGCTTTCCTTTATGGGCTTGTCTTCCGTTTATCAGGATATCACGGCTGTCCCGTTAGGAGGCTCTCAGCAATACATCACCTATCAAGCTCTAGTTGCTGTTAGTGGCACTTTTACCTTTGATCTGGAAAACTCAAAAAGCGGAGTTATTTATGATAAAGTCACTTTAAATACTTCAAATGGCACCTATCCTAATACAATTTCCTTGATTGCTCCGTCGGGCCCAACTGATAGTGGTTATGTAAGACTTAAAATAACCAATAATGGAGGCATAGGCAGCAATATCGGGATCTATCATCAAATGGTAACAAATTTGCCAAACGGATCTTATGTATTACCCGATGCTGGTACAACTAAAACGTTTACAGAAAACTGGGGAAGTAATGTTGAAATGTCAAGGGTAACAAGCAGGTTTAGTTTACCATATAAATATGATAATTACGGCATAAATGGAACACTGCCCAATGACAGCTCCGATGTATATATCAGTAAATCAACCGGATCGTTAAACTGGACCGCCTTTAGCAAACACTATCAAACTCCTCCTTCTATCCTTACTGCTACCACACCTTCTTCAACAGCCTACCCCGCAGGTACTATAGCTTATAATAGTAACCCGTTAAATAACCTGAGTGTGGCATGGATATATAACGGCACATCATGGCGCAGTATCGGAGCTTACCAATATACACCATCATCTTCAGCAGATACACATGGAGTAATTGGAGACCAGGCTTACGACAATAATTATTTTTATATTAAAACGGGCACCGGTTGGACAAGGTCGGCTTTGACAACTTTTTAACTTTTATCCACAGCATAAAAAAGCATCTAAAAGTTTGTAGGCGTATAAAAAAACGTTTACAAACTTTTATCTACTCCACTCATCAATAGACTCGAATTGATAAATCCGAAATCGAACATCCGAAATCAAAATAAATCATGATCCAAAAAACACTCCAAACAATCACCGGCAAATTGGTGGTAAAAATCCCCACGGAGCTAAACGAGGTAACACTCGGACAAATAATGGCTATGCAACAAAAACCGGATCTAAGCGATATTGAAGCCATCAGTATACTTTCGGGTATTGCTGTTGATGAATTACATAATGTAAAAAATATCCAGGATTTCCAGGTATTCACCGAAACCATAATGGCCTTATCGCACCAGATTAAACACTTGTACAATAGCGAAGTAATACCCAAAGAGGTTGTTTTTATTTTACATAATGCACAGGAAAAGCAGACGCGAAAATGTGTAAAAGTAAGTCGTGACCTTTCTGTTGAGCCGGTTGGGGCGTTTATGGCTGCCAGAGATATTATAGCCGATGAGATTAATAACCACATAAAACAGTATGGCGATGAAGACTGGCAGGAGCGTTTTAATCCCTCATTAAGCGCCTGCTGCCAGGTGTTGGCCCATTACTTTTTTTGCAGGGCCACCGGGCAAAAGTACAATGAATACCAGGCCGAGGAATTTTGTAACGAGATTAAAAAAATGCGGGTAACGGAGGCACTGCCCATCGCGCGTCATTTTTTTTCCTGTTATCCCAACTTATCGAGGCCGAAAACAAGCTGCTGGCATCGTCTCCTACCGCGCTGGAAAAGCGGGCGGGTATCCAATCGTTCGAGAAGTTCAAATACATCAACACCATCAACTCACTGGCCAGCGGCGATATAACCAAATGGGATACCATCCTGAACATGCCCTACGAACGTGTACTCACCAAACTCCTGCTCAACAAAACCGAAGCAGAATATCAGCGGAAATACATGGAGGCGACAGCCCCCTAACCCCCTAAAGGGGGAACGACTATCAACCGGACTATTCAAATAAACAAAGGTCTGTCCCTGCCAGGTCATCAAACATTAAAACACTCCCCCTTCAGGGGGTTGGGGGGCTAAATTTATGCGCAACCAAATAGAAGCTATAGTACAAACCTTAACAGGCAGCCCCACGTTTGCCTATGGTACACAAACAGAACTCAATACCCTTGCCGATGATATAGCGGCCTTTCCGTGTGTATTCATGTATCCTTTGCAACCCATTGAGATATCACCGCAGGTAAACGGCTCGGTAGATAATGTGTTTACCGCCTATATCGAATTCCTGTACCAAACCGAGTTTGGACAGTACACTGCCGAAAACGAAACCTTTGTAAACCAGGCGCTGAAGCTGGCCAATGAATTTATCGTAAAAGCAGCTAAATATCGTGATGGCGATGGCCGGTATTTCCGCATCAAAGCGGGCAGCAAGGCCAAATGCCAGCCGGTTTATAATAAGTTCGACGCCAATACTACGGGAATTGGTTTAACCATTTCCTTATCAACCATGTACGGGATTAATTATTGAATTAGTGATTTATTGAATTGAAAAGTGTATTAGTTAAAACTCCAACTGTATCATTTATCCATTAATTCACAACTCACCATTCAATTCAATAATTCACTAAATCACCAATTCACTAACTCACTAAATCACCAATTCACTAACTCACTAACTCAAAAATAACCACTCATGAGCTTAAGAGCTATCATTGAAGAAACCAACTGGACAACCGTATACCCCGACCAAAACGGGGGCGAAATTGATACCGCCGACGTGCTGGTATCCATCATCGATACCAATACCGGGCAATACACCAACGGTAACAACTGTGTGGTAACCTACCAGATCAACACAGATGGCTTTTCCAGTACCGAAACTGTTATGGTACCCGGTCAGTCGGTAAAAATATACAGCGGAGTAGTGCGTGAAAGCCATTACAGTCCGCAGGGCGACCCGATATCCAGCACTTATACCACATTTTCCATTGTTTCCTTACAGCCGGGAGACGGGCCGCCACCGACAAACCCGGCGGTTTGTGATCTGAAGATCAATTATGTTAATGTAGATAAGCCCGAGTCGGCCGTGGGCGCTGCCGATGCGCAGATCACCATAAACGCTTCATCCAGCTATGGGCCTATTCAGTACAGTAATAATTTTGGCGCCTCCTGGCAGTTATCGCCTACTTTTACCGGATTGAGCGGTGGACTGGCGCAGCCATCGGTAAAGGACAGCAATCCGCTGGGTTGTACGGCCCAGACTGCTGTTACCGTACCCACCACATCGGGCTTATTGATCGATGATCCCTCAGTGAACCTGGGCGGAGGCCATATCTCCCGCTGGAATGCGGCCTTTAACCCTATTGTGTTTACCTATCAGCGTAAGGATTTTGGTATTATCAGCATTACACCCGACAATGAAAAAGGTTACGCCAAAATAGCCGTAAACACCGCCCTGCTTGATCCTATAACAGCCAAATACAAAGTTGTTACCGGCGACAAAGTATATGTAAACGCCGGTGCATACCAGGGTGTATACGTGGTTGATAAAGCGGGTAATTACAACGAAATTACCATTACCACACCGTACAATGGCAATGCCGCCGGCTATATTAATATCAACAGCATGCGGCCGTATTATCATGTAATTTCCCGTATTACTTACCACGATAAGCTTACCGGGCATCAAAACACCATTACTGCCATCAATCGACCCAATAACGAGGGCATCATCAAAGCCGATCTCTCTAACTTTTTACAAAGCTTACTGCGCCCGGTTGATAAGAGCGATTTTACGCTGGTCAATTTCAGGGACGATAACCTGAGCGCCAGTTACCAGATTGAATATGCCGAGCATTATGACGATGGCACAACCGATGGTTTTACATCACCTTTTACAGCACTACCCTATCCGTTTTACGTGATGTATGCCGCCAAACAACTGGGCGAGCGTTACGGTGGTAACCTGGCCGCTTACGTGCCTTTCAAAACCATGAGCAATCCTGCATTGCTGGCCCGCTGGGTTACCGATTTTGCAGAGCCTGCCTACTCCAACAGCTACCCTTTTGATATTGGCTTTATTTACAGCGAGGATTTGCTGGGCCTGCAATTATATTGCGAACTCACTTTGTTGGATATTAACCGCAATCCGCTTGCCGGTGGGCAACAATCCAGTTACCTACTCAACGAGGATGGTTCCTGGTTATTGAATGAGGACGGCAGTTCATTCGTGATTGCTCATCAAACTCAGGCAAACAAGCCGTTGGCTGCCCAGCTGGGACTTAACCGGCTGCGCATCAATGGCAGTTTCCCGCGGGAGGCTTTTTATATGAACCTCGCCCTCAAATACAATGATGATCAGAACGTTACCCATACGGTTACCCAAACACAAACCATCCGGATTGATGATGCTGTTGACGATAAGTCCGTTTACCTGCGCTGGATAGGTTTAAGCGGAGCCTGGGAATATTATCGTTTTGTTTTTAATCAAGAGCTAAGTCTGGATGTTCAGAACGCCGTGATCATCAAAAACTTTGTGAGCGACTGGGAAAACCAGGAAGGCATTGAACAAGTGATCAGCAAAACGGCCGGGCAAAAAATGAAAGTAATGGCCGAAGACCTATCGGTTAATGATATCAAAGGTCTGCAGTCTATCAAATACTCGCCCAAAGTGCAGATGCTGGTGAACAAAAACCCGGTAAAATGGCAAACCATCGTGATCAATACCGCAACCTATAGCGAGTATGAAACACGCAATGGCCAGGCACCATTCAGCGTAACGTTTAACATGCCATCTATTAATATACAAACGCAGTAGTGAAAGTCTTTAGTCGTAAGTCATGAGTTCTAAGACTTGATTTTATGACTACGACTTAGTACTTAAGACTCCCGACTTTATACTTGACCATGAACCAACTACAACTATACCTCAACAATCAACTGGTTGACCTGAGCGATGATAGCCCTATAGCCCTCACCTTCCAGATCAATAACCTGGCCGAGGTAAAAAATCAGCAGGGCAATACCAGCAATCAGTTCAAGCTGCCACTTACCCAGCGCAACCGGCAGATCCTGGGTTTTCCGGATGATGTTTCATTCACCACCAACCTGCCCTATGATAATTACGAAGCTAAGATCATACAGGATGGCTTGGAGATCGTGCCATCGGCTATAGCCCAACTTAATCTTATTGAGCAGGATACCGCCAGCGTAACGGTGCTCAGCGGCAATGTTGATTTTTTTGATGCGCTGGATGTCAAGATCTATGACATGGGCGATACCACTACCGATATAGGTAAGCAAAATGCTTTTTTCCCTTATCAGCATACATGGGATCTGAATACGGTGGCCTATTCGCAAAAAAACACCAGCGGCTATATATGGCCCGTGATTGATTACGGCCGGATAGCTACTGACTTTTCAAATAATCCCCAAATTGATGTGCGTTACCAGCGACCAGGCTTTTTCCTGAAAACGGCTATCGAGCTATTCGCGCAAACGGCAGGGTATAAGATCGATCAAAGTTCGTTTCTGCTGATGCAGCCCATGTATGATAAGCTCATCGTACAGTTTGCCAATGATAGCCTGGCACATGGTACCGATTACCAAAACTCCACAACGCTTGGTGTAAACGCGTCGTTAGGTAACGATTTGAATGTATCGCATCCCACCGTTCAAAACAATATCGGCACGGTGGTTTTCAAAAACATCATCAACAGCGACTCCAATTACCAGGCATCAGCAGGCAGATATGTGGCCAAAGCGATTACAAAAGTTACCATTACGGTAAAAATACCTTCCTTTTATTTCTACGGTAAGTTTGCCGGTGATTATGCCTCCAACCTCGATATCAATATCATTTACACCGACCCTGCAAATGGCGAAGTAAAATTGGCCACTCAGAATTTCGATCTGAAAGATAATATTGTTATCGATAAACAATCGGGCTTCCTGAATTTATACGCCCATAAAAACACTACCGATCCGGTCACCCTCTCGGCCGATGCGGAATTACCTATTGGCGGGCAACTGCATGTGGGTTATGAATTTAAGGGCTACACAGGTTCGCGGTTTAGCATGCCCGGCACTACAGAGCTAACCATTAAGGCCGATAACCAGGATACCTTATTTGGGCAGGACATCCAGTGCGAGCGCATTTTCCCGGATATTACCCAGAAGGACTTGTTGAAAGATACCCTGCAGCGTTTTGGCATTATTTGCCAAACCAATAACACCACGCGCATGGTTACATTTTCGTCCTTCCGCGATATTGTGAATAATATACCTGTTGCCGCAAACTGGACAAGCAAATGTGTTGACCAGGGGAAAACCGTTGCTTTTCAGCTGGGTAATTACGCCCAGGTAAACACCATGACCTATAAGGAAGATGACGCTATTTTGCCCAAAAACTTTGGCAACGCGCAGATCAATGTGGCTGACAAAACCCTGCCTTTAACTACCGCCCTGTTCGAGAGCCAGTTTGCCCCTACCCTTAACCGGCCATACATAAGCGGCAACCTGGCGCAGATATTAAAGATTGATACCTCGCAGGATGCTGATGCCGTTGACTTCAGCATCAGCACGCAGCCGCGTTTACTGATAGATCAGAAGATCGACCTGCGCCAGCAAAACGGGGCGCCCTCAGTTACCTTTACCGATGGCACCAACCACATTACGGTGAATGATGTGATCTCGCTACCCTATTTTTATAAACCCGGCGGCGAGCATAGCCTGCTCTGGGAAGATCTGCGCATAGCCTACTACCCCGAACTGGAAAAAATATTGCAGCAAACCAAAAAGGTGGTGCGCTACTTTCTGTTAACCCCGCGCGATATCCTGGAGCTTAACCTCCTTATTCCCGTTTACCTGGAGCAGGATGGCTGCTATTACTACATCAACAAAATTGACAGCTGGCGCAGCGGGCAACCAACCAAGGTAGAACTGGTGAAACTGGGTTAAGAGAACAAGCCATGTGTGATTTCCTCAACCGAATCGTCTGCATAAAACAGAATGGTGAACGAGCCCGGGATTTGGGTAATAACCAATATATCCTCGCGTTTGATGTGATTTTCGTTGATAAAGCGGGTAAGGCGCTCATGCGTACTAAAGTAATCGGATTTTAAAACGATCATATGGCTAATTTTTCAATAGGATGATGAACCTGGCGTTTTGTTACAGGTTTCGAGCATGGGGGCTGATACTATTCTCCACAACTTTACTTATTATTTGGAAATGAATATTCTATTGTTTATTTTTACTAAAATTCTTAGCAAATAAAAGAACCTATGAAACACCTTTTCTATTTCTTAATTCTGGTACTTATTATTGGTTGTGTACCTGCAACAAAAACCACCCCCAATTACACAGTTAAGCCTATGCCAGAGAAAGAAATGGCTTTTATCAAAAAATTAACAACGATAGATTCTATATTTAAATCCCAAAAAAATGATATTACTAAAAAGGAATTTCTTGAAAGTGGCAAAAAAGAAATAGCTGCATACCTTTTAAAAAATCTCACCATAGATAACTGGGTTGTTAAAGTAAATAAAATTGAGCTTAACAGTGAGCCGGTAGATTATATTAGGGTGGAGATGTTCATTCCTATTGGAAATTGGAGAGAAAAAAAATATCCCGATATAAGCTTCCCAATTCTCGAGGCATTAGTACAGGTTAAGCCAAATAAAGTTAAAGATCAGCTAAAAGCCTTAGAAGAACGTGATGAGGTATATATCCGGTAAAATAACAAAAAACCTATCAGGGGGAATGAATATTATACCATCTGTTATCGGTTCCGATGATGATAACACCTTTGAGAATTTAGAGTTAAGCATTGATTTAACCGATATCAAAAAAACACACTAAGAGTAAGTATTCAGATAAATCAATGATTTATCTGAATACAATTATGCCAAATAGCATTTTATTCATTTTAAATTTAGTCAACATTGTTTTTAACACGACGTGATCGATACGGTTCAAACCAATAAAACAATGTAAAAACTAAGCTCCTTCTGTCGCAATTGTGGCAACCATATTTTCTCCCGGAGACAATTAACGTTTATTAAAACCTGTTAGCTCCGTCGGCCTACGAAATGATTTATCCGCCCGCCCATTCAAGCGTCTTTCGCTTGAATGCAGCCTTACATGAGCGTCAACGCTCATGTACTTAATTTTGATTTATTTGATATTGATGAACGTCTGTTCTCATCAATATGCCAGTTCAATCGTCCTTCGTTCAAACTGCTGGGGAATTATTCTCCACAACTTTAATTATTATTTGCAATTAATTATTCTATTGTTTATTTTTACTAAAAAAATTAGTAATTAAATCTATCATGACCGAATCACAATCTCCAAGCCCAGATAACTCTCCTACTGCACATCAGAAAAATAATAGAAAAAGCAATGCCAAAGGTTGGATAATTGGAGCATGTGTTATTACAGTAGTAATAATTGGGTATATAAACATAAATTACATAGCATTAGGATATGATTATTTATTCAAATATCCGCATTTTAATAAAGGTGATAAAGTATATGTATCACAAAACTATTTTGACGACAAAAGATGGGGCGCAATAGGTACATTACGTTTAGTACAACCAATAACCAGTCAAGATGTAGAAAATTCAGGTTTAATTGGCAAAAAAGTCAACGATATAAAATTATCAGATGCCCCTTCGCTAAAGCCTTATCTACTTTCACTAACAGGAGTTTTTAACTTTGATAAAGTAAAAAAACAAAAATCAGGATACATAGGCACATTCATCAAATCGAGCTTTTATTATTTAAAAGTCCCTGATGGAAAGTATATATTAACCATTGCTTATGTTATTGAACCCAATAAAAAGGTATTTACACAGGATCAAGATGATTACCAACATGAGTATCGAGTTCCTAAAGACTACACGTTCGCTGATAATAACACCTACATTTACCCACTATGGATATCAAACGTTGAGCTTTCAAATTTCAGGTAAGTTATAAATACACATTTCTATTTTCTATCTGCTGTAAGAATTTTTTTTATATAAATATATGCCAAATGGAATTTAAAACATAAAATATGGATAATCAAAAAATTAACGTTGATATTAATATCAATACCGACTCATTAAGAGAAATACCCCAGTACAAAGAGGCTTTTGATAGCTTACAGTCTTCCATTAACAATCTCAATAAAGAGATTCTTAAATATAATAATCAAAACAAGGAAACTATAAGCTGGGGTGCAAAAATTAAAAATACAATAAAGGATATTAACGATGCTTTTAATACCTCTAAAGAATTTATTAAAATTGCAGGCGAAGCCTTTAAAGGCTGGCAGGGCATTTTATCAGCAACTTTTACCATCATCACTACTTATGGGCCGCAGATACTGGATTTTTTAAATAACATGTTCCAGTCCGAAAAAACTAAGCAAGCGGCGCAGGCTTTAAAAGACTATAAGGAGGTCATGGAATCCTATATCGACAACGTATCAGGCGAAATCTCAAAAGTAGGCATGCTGGTAAATATCATAAATAATAAAAATTCCTCGCATGAGCTACAAATTGAAGCAATAAAACAACTCAATGAATTATCTCCTAAGTATTTAGAAAATCTTACTCTTGAAAACATAAAAACCAAGGAGGGAAAACAATTATTAGATGACTACATTAACTCTCTTAACCGTAAGGCCATGGAAGAGGCAGTACAGGATAAAAGAACAGAATACATAAAACAACGTATGACTTTGAAGCCAGATTACGCAGAAGCAAAAGAAGATTGGGATGCCTATAAGAATGGAAAAAAAATAGATCATCCGGTAGTGGTTGGCCATCATGCAAACAGTTACGGTGTCCCCACAGACGAGTATGGAAGTTCAAAAGAACAAGCAAGAAACAGATTTGAAGAAAAAGTTAAAGCTGATAAAGAAATATTGACTGGAATTGCCAATTTAGATAAAGAATTAGCTGAGTCTTTATTAAAATATGCACCCAAGCCCAACCTAAATCCCAAACATGATAAGACTTATTGGAAAACCGAATTGGAAAATCAACAAAAAGCATTAAATAAACTGGAAGCCGGAACAAAAAGTTTTGAAGCAAAATCAAAGCCTATCATCAAACGTATCAGGGTTATCAATAAAATGCTAAGTAATTATTCGGTTAATGAGGTCAGGAGCCCGGAAAAGAAAAAAACTGATATTAAAACAACATCCCAAAGCCGCAGTGCCGATTTACTCGAAGCCAAATCCATCACTTTTGCCAAGCAAATTGAACTGGATAAGCAGCATTACGATACCGAGTTGGCTTTATTAAATGATCAGTTAAGTAAAAAACTGATCAGCCAGGATGATTATAATAAACAGGCTGAGCAACTACAGGAAAAATTCCATCTGGCTATTGGCGATAAGGTCCAATTTTTTAATAAAAATGATTTTGACGAAGCCAAAAAGCACATGCAGGACATGATTGATGCCCGTGAGCATGATGATGTAATGGCCAACGACCAGAAAAAAGTTGACAAAGCCATCCTCCCCGGTCAAAAACTGGATGCCGAAAAACAGCTGATCACCGATAAATACAACTATGAAATAAGCCAGGCTGCCGGCAATGCCGATAAGATCCAAGAGCTGGAAACAAAAAAACAGGAGGCTCTTACCCAACTCACCAAGCAATATGAGCAACAGCGTAATGAATTTATTCAACAAGCGGCACAACAGGTTTCCAACTCGGCGTTTTCCATCCTGCAAAACAATATCAAAAGCCAAAGCGATGCCAAAATAAAAGGCCTGGAAAAAGACAAAGCCACCGAGCTGAGCAACAAAAGCCTCACCAGTACCCAACGCCAGGCCATCGAAGCCAAATACCAAAAGCAGGAAGCCGCCGAAAAGGTAAAAGCCTTTAAATCGGAGCAAAAGGCATCCATACTGCAGGCGGTTATCAACGGCGCATTGGCGGTTACCAAGGCTACATCGCAAGCGGGTATACTGGCTGCATTTGTTATTCCGGGTATTATTGCTTCAACAGCTATACAGGTAGCCACCATTGCGGCCCAAAAACCACCGCAATATGCCCAGGGCGGTCTGCACTACCAGTCAGACGGGCGCGGCGCCCTGCTACCCGGTTACAGTCGTACCGATAATACCAATGCCTACCTGCGTTCGGGCGAAGCCATCGTAGTATCCGAAGCCATGCGCAATCCCTGGGCACGCAACCTGGTAAGCGCCATCAATGTGGCACACGGCGGCAGGGATTTCTCGATACCCAACCCAAGCCGGGGCTATGCCATAGGCGGTATATTTACCGACGGCGGCAATGCCAACCGCTATTACAATCAGCCGGTTAATGATGTAAAAGAACTGGCCAACACCCTGGCCTACCAGATGATCAACAACTTCCCCCCGGTTTACGTAGATGTAAAAGACATCAACAACCAGCAAAACATCCTGGCCCAAACGGTTAACAGGGTAAATTTGTAAGCCCCCTAACCCCCTGAAGGGGGAACTATAAACCATTAAAACATTACTTGTAACTCCATGAATTGGCAATCCCAGCATATTCATATTCTGCCTGATCTTTAGCGTCGTCAATAGTTTCATGCCAGGTGTCGGCAAATCCTACCCAATCACTGTTACAATAAAACAAGTAATAGCCATCTCCGGGTTTATATTGACAAATGGCCAATCCATAAGCGGCTTCTTGTAATTTACCATTCACAAAATGTTGGGTACTACCAGTCGGTAGCGACAAATTAACAACGGCATAACAAATAACCCTGGCTTTGCCTATCATATCGGGCACTTCAATTTCAAACATTTATAATAAAGTTAACATTCAAAATGAATATTCAACTCGCAAATAGCTTATTTGATGAAGGCGTATTTACGGCCATGTACAAGGCCGGTTTCATCACCACCAAAATATTTACCTATCGCGAAATTTATCTGTGGGTTGATGCTCAGATGCAAACACGAGGCCTCAGCAAAAACCAGGCGGTACTGGAAGCCGAAGTAAAGTTCGGCAAAGATGAACGCACTATATGGCGGGCGCTGAATTGCTTTTCGGAGTAATCCGGGTGCGTGTTCCGGGGAGCGGGGTGCGAGTTAAGCTCAAGTTACTGGCAACACGATCCTCGAACCCCTATCCAAAATTCCCCCACTGACAAACCACTGTCACCACGCCAATAAATAATTGTCCCGATATTTGAATATCAATTCATCTGAACCAGAATTTCCAGGATTAAAGAACTCACAGAATTTCAATAATCCTTCAATCCTGAAATCAAGAAAATCAAGGTTCAGATAAAATCAACCACTGACAAATCACTGTCACCACCAAAATAAAAACTAATCACGATCTTTGAATTATGCCAATAAGCATATTAAACACACAAACAAACCTGCTTCAAGTTTAGTAATTAGCGTAATCCTCAAAAGAGCTTTCGGACTTACTGACTTGTCGGACTTCCGGACAAAACTTCCATACTCAAATTTCACATCTAATATCTCCACAAATGAGCTACAAAATTTATTTACACGATACCGAAACCGACTGTATCGGTTCGGGCGCCTTATCATCAGCTTACATCCAACAGCAACTGGAGGCAGCAGCCGGTGCCGATGTGGAAGTACACATCAGTTCGGTAGGCGGCAGCGCCTTTGATGCCATCGCTATTTATGACCTGCTTAAAAAATATCCTGGCAAGGTAACTACTTATATAGATGCGCTGGCCGCCTCGGCAGCTTCGGTTGTGGCGATGGGTGGCCAGCAGGTGGTGATGAGCAAATATGCCCTGCTCATGATCCACAAACCCATGGTGGGCTCTGGCGGTAATGCCGATGAACTTTTAAAAGATGTACAGATGCTCAACGTTGTACAATCGCGCCTGGCTCAGATCTACATGGATAAATCGGGACTGGACGGCCTCACCATCAACAGCCTCATCAATTCCGTTACCTGGATGACTGCCGACCAGGCCCTCGACCTGGGCTTTATTGACCGCGTTGACGATTACAATTCGCCCATTACCAACAGCGCCCTCATTCAAAAATACACCGATACCGCCCCGGCGGTTTACCAGCGATGCATTAACAAAATCTTAAACAATAAAAACAACATGAACATCGAAAACAGAGAACTTATCGAGAAAACCACATCGGTTTTGGATAAGATTATGAACTTCTTCAAAAAAGTGGTGAACAAGCAAACCATTACCGACAAAGGCACCCTGCACCATGCCGGCGACATTGACCAGGGTACCGAAGTATACCAGGACGAAGACATGACCACCCCTGCCCCTACTGATACCTACACTACTGCCAACGGTAAAAGACTCGCCGTGCAAAAAGGACAGGTGCAAAAGGTAAGTCCCTGCGAAACTGGTGTTGACGACGAGGATGATGATGACGACCTGCCTGAGGATAAATTTAAATCGCCCAAAAAACCTGTCGATGTGGAAAACCGTATACAGCAACTCAAAGCCAGGCTGCATGCCCAAAACGCTTTACTCAGTGAAGCAAAAGCAGCCCTGAAAACAGCTAACAATAGCCTGCAAAAAACACGAATAGAGGTTAAAAACGAGATCAAATCCACCTTTACTCCCGAAGGTTCCAAACGCAGCAACAAAGCAAAAGCCGAAACAACCCCATTCTTCGCCCCGCAAAGCGAAATAGCTAAGAACGCGGTTAAAAAAGCGATAGCCCCCTAACCCCCTAAAGGGGGAACTAAAATCACCACCGAAAATAATATAGACACTTTCCCTAAAAGAAAAGCAAACATTCAAATCAAAAGCTCCCCCTTTAGGGGGCTGGGGGGCAAACCTTTTTATGGCTCAATTTACATTCACAAACAACACCTATGCCGGCGAAGCGCTGGCCGGGTTCATGGCAAGCACGCTGCTGGAAGCCGATTCCGTAAAGCGTGGCCTGCTCACCGTAATTAACGACGTCAAATCGCGCAAGGTTATCCTCGATGTTGATGACGACGTGGTACTACAAAACCCATCCGGTCTGTTTACTGATCAGGGTACCACCGCCCAGCAAACCGAAAGCTATCTTGACCCCGTAGTGTACGAATTCATGAAGCAGGAACAATGGGACAAGCTAGCCCAGTCATGGGAAGCACAAGCCCTTAAACCAGGCGCCTTTATGGATTACGAAGGCATAGTCGACCTGTCTGACTTTATGGTACAGCGCTATTTAACCAAAATACAGATAGCCAACGAGCGCCTGTACTGGCTGGGCAAAAGCGCCACCAAAGAAGCTGCCTTCACCGCCGATTTCGCTGGTTTACTACCAACCATCGCCGCAGCTTCGGGAGTTTACAAAGTTGATCTGGGCAAATCGGCCACATCTATGGCCGCAACAGCTATTGATGCATCAGGTATTGTAACTGTGGCTGATACTGCCTCCCTGCGTGATGGCGACGTGGTAACCATAACAGGTGTAACTGGCAGTAGTAAAGACACCACTAACGGAGTACCAGGTATCAACGTTCAGGGACAATCGTACTTTATTAAAGTGGCTAGTGCCACAAGTTTTAAACTGGTACGTAATTTTAACGAGGTAAATACTCGTAAACCAGCCACTTTCACCGGTACATCAACCGCGGCAACCGTTAGCTACATCAATGCAAGCAATGTATTGGGCGTATTAGCTGGCATCTACGCCCAGCTTGACCCGGCCGATCGTAGCCAATCTGACTTTAACCTGCAGATCCCTTTACACGTGGGTTATGCCTACGCACAGGCACAGGCTGATAGAGCTGTTAATGTGCTCAACGCTTTTGCTGATCCTAAAAAGATGGATTACCTGGGTTTACCATTACAATTGATGAACCACTGGCAGGCCAATACTATCCTGGGTGCACGCTCATCCAACCTGTTCTTAGGTGTCGATTTATTAGGCGATGCTTCCGAACTATCAACCGTTTACATGAAGCCCTACACCAATGACAATGTAGTACGCATGAAGGCCCGCATGAAAGCCGCTGTAAACTACAAATTCGCTAACGAACTGTTCTACCTAAGCGCATAAGCGCGCTGCGCAATTACTGAATTATTGATTTAGTGAATGAAAAAAATCTCTATAACAATTCAATAATTAAAAACCTAAACCCAATCACTAATTCACTAAATCAATAATTCAATAATTAGCTCCATTCACTAAATCAATAATTCAATAATTAACACACATGTCAATTTATAATAAAATAAATGCAGGGTTTAAGCTGGGTACAGCCGACCCTATCACTGCGGGTATCGAGGATGTGGTTTACATCTTTAACCAGGACGATGTTACACTCACCTATGATATCACTAATCCACTTATCGTAACCGGTTTAACAGCAGTTAGCGCGGCTAAGGTTTACAAGTTTGAAGGCACTAATAACAGTTTTGGCACCACCTCCAAACTGGCCAAAACACAGGTTGGTCCACGCTATACCGAGGAGATCGACTTTAATATCGCGGGACTATCTGTTGATATCAAAATACAATTAACCGCTATGGGCTACGGCAGGGTTTGCGCCATCACAGTTAACAACTACAAATCGAGCGACTCGGCCATCGAGCTTTTCGGAGCCGTGAACGGTTTGATCCTGACCGATGCGGAGCGTAATGCCGCGGATGAAACACTGGATGGAGGCTACAAGCTAAAGTTGACCAATCCGGATAAACTAAAAGAGCCCTACCCTCCACGCGCGGTATCTATTGCACCGCAGAGCGGCACTGCAACTTACGCCAGTACCATTGCCGCATTAGAAGCTTTGGTAGCCGCATAATCATCGCGTCATTCGGTCATTAGTCATTATAAAATGGCTAATGACCATCAAATTCATCAACATCAACTAATGACCTAATGACTAATGATCTTATGACAAAAAAATATATCCTAAAGCCCGGCAAGCACCAATTCGCCCCGGGCTCCTCGGCAGCGCATAGCAATGATAATATCAGCGATGCAGAAGCGGAATGGTATTTAGAGAGATACCCGCATATAGTAAGTCTATTTGCCTTCCCAGCCTCTGAAGTGGAAACATCTGAACAAGAAGTAGATATAGAAATCAAAAAAGCCCAGAAAACAAAAGGGGTTAGTTCGCTAACTTCCCCTTTAGGGGGTAGGAGGTCGATATGAAAACATACCTTCCGCAAATTGAACGAAGAATATTGGTACGGCCCAACCAGACATATGGCATTTTGAATTATGACCTGGACAATGCCTATCCACAGCGAATGCTGGAGTTGGTAGCCGCTTCGCCAACAGCAAAAGATTGCTGGAATAAAAGAGCAAAATTCATAACCGGCAATGGTTTTGAAATAAATGCCCTCGGCAAACAAATCGTAAACGAAAAAGGGCTGACTTTAGCTAAATTATTAAAGGCCCTGGCAACTGATAAAGCCCTATTCACTGGTTTCGGCATCCATGTAAACTACAACGCCAACTTTAAAATATCGTCAATAAACTACGTAAAGTTTGAAGACATACGCTTGGGAGATACCGATAATGAAGATACCGCCGATAAATATGCGCTATATTCAGACTGGGGGCGCAAAACCTGGAAAAACATCATGCGCAGCAAGATTACCTTCCTGGATAAGTATAATCCCGATCCTGTAGTAATTAATCACCAGGTAACTGATGCGGGTGGCTGGGAGCATTATAAAGGTCAGCTTTTATATTTTAATCCTGAAGTGGATGATTATCCTTTGATTGAGGCTGATTCTGTTTGGGAAGATTTTGAGACCGAAGCCGGCATCAAGATTTTTAACAATCGCGAAGTTACCACGGGCTTTTTACCATCAACCATGCTATTTATGCAGGCCCGCCGGGAAGAAGCCGATAATAGTCGCCCCGATGCCGACGAATACGGCGGACTAAATACGCCATCGCAACTGGAAAAAGATCTCGGAGCTTTTCAGGGTACAAAAAGTGCTCAGAAAATAATTGTTATCGAGTACGAAGATGAAAACACAAAACCCGAGTTTAAAGCCTATCCCATCCAAAATAACGATAAGCTGTTTGAAACTACCGAGCGGTCGGTTGAGGCTCGTATCATTAAAGGCTTTTCAGTACCAAAGGAGCTCATCAATTCCGAGAAATCATCGGGACTGAGCAACGGCAGCGAAAAAAAGGAGGCTATCATTGAATTTAATGACCATACCTCGCCAGACAGGATGGAACTTTCTGAAACCTTTGCAGAATTGTTTAGTCATTTTCATATCAATATTAATCCTGCTGATAACTGGAGTATCATACCTGTACCAACTGCTATTGCTGATGATAATATTGGTGTTAAAGCCGGTAGCAGTATCAACGATCTGTTGTTATCAACAATACCAACAAAAAATAAAATAGCTACCCTGGTACATGCATTTGGCTTTAAACAGGCAGAAGCCGAAGCCATGTGTTCTTGATGGTTGATAGTTCATGGTTCATAAATCATGGGCTTAATCATCAATCATAAAAAACTATAAACGATGGTCTATGAACCATGAACTATTAACCATGAACAATCATCTATGATCTATTTGATTAATAAAACTACTTTTCAGCAATACGAGGATATTACTGTAAATATAAAACCCGAACGCCTCAATGTGTTTATCAAAAAAGCCCAGGACCTGGATCTGAAACCATTTTTAGGGCATGCGTTCTACTATGATTTCCTTACTTATTTCAATGACGATGGCAGTTTGAAAGATGAAACACCGCAGCATTATAAAGACCTGCTTAATGGCGCGGAATATCTTGATCAGTATGGTCATATCATATTGTACGAAGGACTACTCCCAACACTCGTTTATTTCACTTTTGCACGCTTCATTGAAAATGATGCGATACATTATACGCCTACCGGTCCGGTGGTCAAGCATCATGAAAATGGGGATCCGTTATCGGCATCAGCCATCGTAAAACTGGTACAACAGCAACGCAGCACTGCAAATGCCCATGCCAACGAGGTGGAAAAGTTTTTGTGGGAGAACAAAGAAAACTTCCCGCTTTGGAGATATAACGAAAAAAATAATAGTGCCAGACAAGCCGGGCCGCGCATAAGAGGGATCGATAAAACAGATTTTAACTATCCCGGCACTTACAACAATTATAATTTATCAATAACTGAATTTTTAAACTGATGGCAAACGATAAAAAAATAAGCGATTTACCCATAGTATCGACCATTAGCGCAAACGACAATTCAGTTTTAGTAAAAAATGGCACCGATTATCAATTTGCTTTCGATACGCTACTCCAGTTTATTGGCTCGGAATTAAGCGTGGGCGCCAATATCACCTTTGGAAGTACGCTCCCACCAAATAATACAGGCAAAAACGGCGACATCTTTATAAACACAACCACAGGCTCCTTTGCCCAAAAGCTCACCAATACCTGGACAGTTGTTTACACCCTGCCTCAGGGAAACAATACAGTGGATGGCACTGTTCTATACGGCAATAGTAACCCTGGAACATCGATAGGTAATAATAATGACACGTTTATCAATACAGCTAGCGGCATTTTCTTTAAAAAATCGGCAGGTGTATGGAATCAGGTATTTTCTATGCAAACCGGTCCGGCTGGTCCGCGGGGTAACAGTGTACTTAACGGATCAGTAGACCCAACGGCAGCTATTGGTCAGAATGGAGATTTTTACTACAACACTGCTACACAATATATATTTGGCCCCAAGTCTGCCAGTGCGTGGCCAACCGGCACCCGCTTAAAAGGAGCAAATGGCAACACCATATTACATGGCACAGCCACTCCGTCAAATCTCAATGATGGTGTTGATGGTGATTTCTTCATCAATATAAGTACGTATAATATATTCGGACCTAAAGTTGGTGGTATATGGCCTACGCCGTTTTCTTTAATATATGACCTAGGATATACACCAGAAAATTCGGCAAATAAAAATCAGCCCAATGGCTATGCAGGGTTAGATGGCACAGGAAAAGTTGCGGCATCCCAGTTACCAAGTTATGTAGATGATGTATTGGAATTTACCAGCTATCCTACTTTACCGGCAACAGGTGAAACCGGCAAAATTTATGTCACGCTTGATACTAATCTTGAGTACCGTTGGAGTGGGTCTGCCTATATCCAATTGGTTGCCTCACCAGGCACTACGGATAATGTACCGGAAGGTAGTACCAATAAATATTTTACGGCGGCGCGGGCCATTGCCAGCGCATTAACAGGATTGGGTGTTGGCGATGCCAGCGCTGTAACCGCCGCCGATACGATTGTTATTGGTATAGGTAAGTTACAGGCACAGATTAATAACCTGCCATCTGGCAGTAGTGATTACACGCTACCGGTGGCTTCCCCTTCAGTATTGGGAGGTGTAAAGCAGGGAGCAAATATTCATATTGATGGTGGTGGTGTAATTAGTGTCATTCAAACGGATGCAGATGCAAATAAGCAGTCGGGCTCATTATCTCTTATTAATACTACAACCTATAGCTTCTTTGGCGATAGTGTTGCCGCTGGCTTTGGAGCAAGCAGCCCATTTAAAGGACTACCACGTAAATTACCGGCGCAACTTGGATATATCCCAAATGTCCCTTTTAATCTGTATGCGCAATCAGGATCAACGATAAATTGGAGTGCTGGACAAGCCATGAAGTATATAACTGACGGTACAAGTAACGCTTTGATAACGCTTTTGGCCGGAGTTAATGATGCAAGAAACTTTGGGGACGTCCCAATTCTTTATACCGCCACGACAGTATCAATAAGGGCATTTTTGGCCGCATGTTTCCTTAGTAGTACTCAAGCGGCAGCCGATGCGGCTAAAACAGGAACATGGGATAATACTTTTGATAGTACAAGTTGGGGCGGCAGATCACCTTATTTGCCCTTTGGCAGTAAAAAGGGTGCATCGTCTATGGTTGCTGGGTCTACCATGTCAATAACATTGGATTGGTTTGAGGATACGGTTGTAATAGGAACATTTGCCACAGACGGTCAAGCGGGGAATATTCTCGGGGAATTTGATGTTTATATAAACAATGTCTTTTATATCCACTATAATCCAAATGGTAGAAACCACGGCATTAACAGTGTTTTGTCCACACCTGCAACCGCTCAAAAATGGTCACCTGATGTGATTATTGTTAAGGGGTGTGAGGGTTCAACAGTTAAGATAGTTACATCGTCAAACACCCAAACAGTTGTTGACTTTCTGGGTAAAATGGCTGCGCCTCAAAACTGCTCCCCAATTATTATAAGTACGTTGACAAGTATTGATTTCGTAAATCATCCTGAACACGTCGGACTGGCCTCTCAATTAGCGTTAGATAATATGAGTAATGCTATAATGTTAGCTGTACAAGAATTTAAAGGTTGGCCGGTAGCTGTTATTAATCCCAATAAATATTGGGATGTAATCACCGAGAGCGCAGATGGTTTACATCCAAACGATTTAGGTCATACAAATTTAACAAGAGCCTTTATTGAAGCGATTCAAGGTTCAACAGCATATTATGTTGACCCTCACAAAGATTTGAAAGTATCGGGTTTGACAATTGGCCAAGGGCCACAAACATCTTATGGAGCTAATAACCTGGGAGCTGTTTTAGGTGGAAATGCCTTAGGAAATAATACCAGCGGAGGTGATAACGTTGCTATCGGCGGTTTAGCTGGCGGTGGTAACACCACCGGCAGTCAAAATGTATTTATTGGTAGGGAAGCCGGTAGCCAAAATGTATCAGGAAATGATAATGTATACATCGGATTTAAGACAGGTCATTATAGTACAGGGTACGGTAATACCATTATTGGGTCTTCAGCAGAATTACCTAACCCCTCGGACCATGATAGCTTACTAATTACTGCTGGCGGTGCGACTAAAAGTATTTTATTAAATGGCTCATTATCTATAAAGGGAATGGATGCCCCCGTCGTCTCTGCTGGTATTGCCTCAACCCACAAAGTACAGGTAATTATAAACGATACACCCTATTATTTAATGCTTAGCGATGTTTAGTTATCTTATTGATTGCCACCTTAACAATGATTTAAGATAAAACATAAAGGTAACTTTCGGTGAACTGCTTTTTAGAACCTGTTTTAAAGATGCCTTGTTTCGGAGGTATAGATCGTTTAAATAAGATGATAGTTTTTGTTCATTATATATTTTGAACTCTTTGTTTGCCTGGATTAACTTATTGATCCAGGCAGCAATTTTAGGTAGGTAATCATAAGACAATACAGCAGATGCGAAAAACATATAATCGTGTATCCTCATTTCAGCTTCTGTAGGTGTGATGCCCAGCCACTTTAATTGCTCTTTGATTACCTCAAACTTTCGTGCTCTTTGAATTTGATTTTTTGTATTTGAGATTTGCTTATCGCTTAACCTGTATTTTAAGACCAGGTCAGGGATGTTGGCCACCAAATTATTTTTGGACAAAGAAACCCATAATTTATAATCTTCTGCCGGGTCAAAATGAGATTCATACTTTAGTCCGGTTTCTTTTAATATGTTGCTTCTGATCATAACGGTAGGCTGGCAAATAGCACCGTCAAATAATAAATTAATCTTAACCATTTCCGGGTCTGTTTGTGTCACCCAGTTAAAATTTAATACAGAGTTCTCATTGCCAAATGTTGTAAAAAAACCTCCGCAAACCGCTATATTTTTGTTGTTTTCGAGGTAGTTGAATTGTTTTTGTAGCCTATCTGGTGTAGCAATGTCGTCGCTATCCATAATAGCCAAATATTTACCCTTTGAAATATCTATGCCTTTATTGCGAATATTAGCTAAGCCTACATTTACCTTGCCATCATAAAATATTATTCGCAGGTCATTATAACTTAATACAATTTCTTTTGAGTTATCTGTAGAGCCATCATTTAGGATAACAAATTCAAAATCTATAAATGATTGCGTTAAAATGCTCTCAATAGCCTCTTTGAGGAATGGTGCACTATTGTACACAGGCATAATAACAGATATTAAAGGAGTATTTTGCATTGTTAATACTTTCAAAAGTAATAAATTTATCAAGCTAATACCTGATTTGGCATTTAAAAAAAGTTACAAGTAGATTTATTTCCAGTCCATCTATTTTTGCGATTATCTATTATTACCCGCACATCCGCCATCTAAAATATTATCTTCTTAACCTGATATTCTCCATTTAAAAAACCATCTTCCTTCCGTAAGGAATTACTCCCCTAAAGCATTCACAATGAAACGATATATAATTTTTATCGGGGGCCTTGTCATGCTCTCTTCATGCATGATTCAGCGACAGCACAAACTCGAACATGCGGCTCTTGATAGTGTAAAAAAACTCAACGTTGCCGGAGCTATAACCGATAGTATTTACTCCTTAAAAAAATAAACTATGCAAAAAACAACTTCAAACTTTTTAAGTCTAAACACCCGAGACTTCATTAAGGGCTTAATCGTAACTATAATCAGCGCGGTATTTACCTTTGTTGCACAGTCTGTTCAACAAGACCGGTTTACATTTAATTTCACCACCATATGGCATACCGCTGTAGCGGCAGGTATTGCTTACCTGGGTAAAAATCTGTTCACTCCTGCAAAACCTATACAATAATGAAGATTAGTAAAAATGGTATTACCCTTATCAAAAACTTTGAGGGCCTGGTACTGCATGCTTATAAAGATATTGCCGGAGTATGGACAATTGGCTATGGTTCCACCAGATATAAGAACGGTGAAGCCATAAAACCAGGCGACAAACTAAGCAACGAAGTAGAAGCTAATTTGTTATTACAAGACACCCTTTGCAAATATGAAGCCGCGGTAAATAGCTATGTTCTTGTTCCGCTTACACAAAATCAGCATGATGCATTGGTGTCATTTACCTATAACCTGGGTACAAACGCGCTGTTACATTCCACCTTGTTAAAAAAATTAAACGAAAAAGATTATGCTGCGGCCGCCAATTGGTTTACCCGATGGAACAAAATTACCGACCCGAAAACGGGTAAGAAGATAACAAGCGACACATTAACAACAAGGCGCGCAAAAGAAAGCGCATTATTCAAACAACCATGACAACTATAGAACATCGCGAAATTAAGGGCATTACCCTTAAAAATATCCTGGTGACTGTACTCAGTACCATCAGTATAGTTATGTCGGTTATGACGACCTATTTTCAATTGAAAAGTGACATTAAAGATGTGCGTTCCATTCAAGAGACGCAATCCCGCGTCAATGAAATAAGATTGAAGATTTTAGAGGGCCAGGTGGCCGTATTACAACAAGATGTAAACAAACTTAAAGACAATAGAAAAAGATGAGCTTAAACACTTTTTTAAAAAAAATCTGGAATCAGATCGAGGTTCTTTTTGGTGGACTCCCATCAGAAATTAAAACAGCATTGCAGATTGGCATCACGATAACAGAGAATATCAAAAACTTTATCGACTCCCCTACTGTAGATATTCTCACTTCCATTATTCCTGGAACTGTTGATGATATGATCAAGGATAAACTCCGGGTATCTCTCCCCATTTTCTTAACCGAATTAAAACTGGTTGAAAGTTCTTTAAACTTAACTCAACCAGACCTTATTGTAAAAGCCGCAATCTCGGTTATACAAACTATGGATAAAAATATTAAACCGGGAATTCTTCATCAGCTATCTATACTAGTGGCACAACTTGCAGCCGATGGGAAGTTAAGCTGGAGTGATGGCGTACTTTTATCGCAATGGTATTATGAACATAAGTTCAAAGCAACTAAAGAATAAAATCAAGATTAATTTTTGAGGTGTGCCCAGGAGCGGATTCGAACCGCCACATCCTTACGAATGCCACCCCCTCAAGATGGTGCGTCTACCAATTTCGCCACCTGGGCTTTTTATTAAAAAATAGTAGCCTTAAATAATTACTTAAGGCTACTCAATCAAATCAGGCGTGCCCGAAGAGAGACTCGAACTCTCAAGAGACAATTCTCAACGGCTTCTGAGACCGCAACGTTTACCAATTTCGCCATCCGGGCTTATTGTTTTGATGCCTCAACATTGCCATAAAGGAATTTTCGACACCAATTAATTAACAAGCGTGCAAATATAATCGTTTCAATCAAATTGCCATCTAAATAATATAAAAATTGATAACTAATTGCCATTTGTCTCTTTTTCAATTAATTTCGGATAAAACTGTATTCTTTATCCTATTCCATGAAAACAAGATATCACCTCATTGTCAGCATTTTATTCTCTCTCCTATTGCTATCAACAATTTCAAGATCTCAAAGCATCATGATTTTACAACAAGACAAACCCACTAGCATTAGAGGTTTATCTGTTGTAAATGATCAAACAGCATGGATCAGTGGCAGTAAAGGATACATTGCCCTAACCACCGATGGAGGAAAAACATGGGATTGGCAACAAATAAAGGGTTATGAAAAGTCCGAATTCCGGGATATTGAAGCTTTTTCAGATAAGGAAGCAGTAGTTATGAGCTCTGGCACGCCGTCATTAGTATTAAAAACTACCGATGGAGGCAAAACCTGGCAAGAGAGATATCGAAAAACAGATACTACTTACTTTTTTGATGCCATGGACTTTGCTGATGAGCAGCACGGGTACATCCTTGGAGATCCCATTAAGGATAAATTTTTGTTAATGGAGACTAAGGATGGAGGTGAAACGTGGGCTAATGTATCTAATCCTCCTGTTGCCTTACCTGGTGAAGCGGCTTTTGCCGCCAGTGGAACTTGTTTCAGGATATATAACGGAAGTTTATTTATTGTATCAGGAGGTAAAAACAGCAGAATAATCTCCACCACAAATAATGGTGCTGAATATAATTATGTCAACCTTCCCATTATCCATTCAAAATCCAGTCAAGGGGCATTCTCTTTAGCAGCAGGAAAAAATAAAATCATGGTGGTTGGTGGTGATTATGAAAAGGACAAAAGAATAGACTCGGTAGCCACTATTTTCTCCACGCATCCGCCTATTTTTAACAACCCAATCCAGGGTCCATTAGGTTTTCAGTCATGCGTAGAATATATTAAAGGTGATATATTTCTTTCTACAGGCACTTCCGGAAGTAATATAAGTATGGACGGCGGCCACACCTGGAAGCAGATTGACAGCACAAGTTTTAATGTTTGCGGCAAAGCCAAACACGGAAAAATGATTTTACTTGCAGGAAATGGAGGCAAAATTGCCATTTTAAAAATGTAGTTTATTGGCAATGAATACCTTAAAAAATACTTATAAATTAATTCAAAAAAAGACTTGCGCCATATATCAAATACTCCTATATTTGCACCACTTTAAACGGAAACGATAACAGTATCGAAGAAGTTAAAAGAAAGATGATTCCGTAGCTCAGCTGGTAGAGCATAACACTTTTAATGTTGGGGTCCTGGGTTCGAATCCCAGCGGGATCACAGAAAGGGAAGCAGAAATGCTTCCCTTTTTTCGTTTAGATTTTGTGAACCTGACAGATCGGGCATTTTTAAATCCCTCTTAAAATGCAGTCTAAATTGTTGCACTCTTTACCATTCTCTCCATTCTTCTGTTATATCTTCATCCTCAGAATTATAACCTTTGTTGTGTCCAACTGTAATAATTATAGCCGCTATCGCTTCCCGTTCTCCGGTTTCAATTAATTCCTCACCAGAATTTTCATTCAATTCGTTTAGCTTGAAAACCGTGGCTTTTACGATTTCCATTCCGGCTTGCTTCGATTTTGAATTTTCCATTTCAATGTTATATTCACTGAGAATTTGCACACATTTTTCTATATCTTTTTCAGTATAACTTGGATGCGCAGACTTCATATAATCCGTCATTGATCTTTTTAATGAAGCAATCTGGGCTTCGATACTTTGATTTTCCATACTTGGATGTTCTTTTGGGTTGTTTGCAGTTTTATTTACTTGCTGATTTGGATTCGATTTGCTGTTGCAAGAAATGACTAACAATATTACCACTAACATGATAATGGATATTATTTTCATTGCTTCATTTTTAAAGTTCATTTTATTCGCATTTGCTTGTTTTAACCCCTGCCAACAACTTCAAATCTTCTGTTAAACGGTTCGAGTTTTGTACCAGCAGGATCACAAAAAGCCTCACAAATGTGAGGCTTTTTGCATTTGAAGCATTTCCACAACCATTTTTCACACTCTCCTGATTGGGATTATTTAGAGCTTCAGAATATAGTTAACTACTACTCCAACAATTGCTGCTGACGAAAAACTAATCAACGTGCCTACTAAAATATATTCCGTTTTCTTTTGCTCCCGGTCGTCTTTATCACCAAAACGGAGTATAGATTTAGCTGCCATTAAAAAACCCAAAGCTGTATATTGATTACTGATAATAAATGTCAATATCAAAACCCGTTCACATCGTCCAATCCACATACCGGCTTTGCTCAAACCACCGGCATTCATGGCTGCCTCTTTTTGCCACTTTTCGGTTGCTTTACCTATAGCAATTCCCAACGGACCAATTACCACATAATAAGACAATACCAACGTCCAGAAGTGAGATGAGTTTAGGTATTTAACTACCCATGTTGTTACCAAATGACTGTTAAAATAAACAGCTATCCAAATCAAAAAAATAACAGCAAGGTGCAGCAATTGATCAAGTAAAAAATAAATAAAACTATTACGGCGATGACTTTTCCAGATATCTATCACCAAATGACTTCCCATTACAATCAAAGGGATATACCATTTGCTCCAATCCCACAAGAACACATAGGTTAGTACAGTTACCACCAATACATGATAATACAATTGAGGCGCTTTCTCTTTTTTACTTTCCTTAGCTTTTACCCAACTTTGGGGTTGAAACAAAAAGTCACCCAACAGGTGCGCCATCAGCAGCCGTAACAAAATACCCAATTCCATTATTTAAAATATTGTTTGTTTAAATCTGTATTGATATAATTAATACCCTTTTCAACTTCTTTCCACCTTGCCGCCCTTAAACTCTTGGCGACAGCCGGCTGACTCATTTTTAATTCTTTTGCTATTTTATCCTGCGTACTATCTTCTATACTTAACAGCTGATATATGGTCTCTGCCTGACTTATCGTCCACCCGCTTGCAATCATATTAATATACATCAGTATCACCTGGTATGTATTATTTTTAACCTCATCAAAGGTAGTGAGCCTGACAATCTCTTCCTTATCCATTTTATCAAAGTTCCTCCCCGAAAAATGAAATGCTTCTCCGTCTGAATCCAGAACATTTTTACCAAGATACGCTATTTCACCAATTCCAATGGAAAGTCTGGTACCCAAGCGGAAAGGACTGTCCAGGTCAGAATTCATCCTAAACCAACATATCAATCGTATACATTTATTTAAAACCTCGTTGATATCATTCACTATAAATTGATAGCTATCTCCCCGGAATATTGCAGCATCCAGGGGTTGCTTTACCATCGATCTTAATAGCTGCTCGGTATCGCTAACTAATTTACCTCGTTTTTGATCTGATAACCTGGTGAAATTTTTAATGTCTCCGGTAACAACTGCATATATCTTCATAACACTTGCATTAACACATACTAAATTATAACTAATTTTATTTATATCAAAGTAAAATAACCAATATAAGTTATATTTATATTATATAACAAATTACAGTTATAATTATCAAATATAACCTTTTATTCAAAAACAATCCACCCATGAAACCGCGCTTGACTGCTTTACACATATTAATAACTTTGTGATATGCCAACTTCTCAAAACATTAAAGTAGCCGTTGATGCGGTTGTATTCGGATACACTTCAAAAGAAGGCTTATCGGTACTATTGATCAAACGAAACATTAAACCCTATAAAGATAACTGGGCCTTACCGGGTGGATTAGTTAGAGATGAAGAGTCACTCGAAGATGCTATACAACGAGAATTAAGGGAAGAAACAGGCGTCAGCATTAACTACCTGGAGCAACTGTACAGCTTTGGCAAGCCAGATCGCGATCCGCGCAACCGGGTAATATCTATTACTTATTATGGTTTGGTAAAGCCTGATGCTTTTGAAATTAAAGCCGATACCGACGCCAGCGACGCTGCGTGGTTCAACATTAAAAAACTGCCTTCATTAGCCTTTGATCATGACCAGATCATTACCGTGGCCCACGATCGCCTCAAGAATAAAATGCTTTACCAACCTGTTGGCTTTGAATTGCTGGAAGAAAAATTCCCTTTTTCGGAACTGGAAAAACTATACATGGCTGTTCTTGATCGCTCTATCGACCGGCGCAACTTCAAAAAGAAAGTTGTTAAATTTGGCTTTTTAGAAGAAACCAATGAAAAACAAGCGCTTGACGGCGCCGGCCGGCCGGGAAATCTTTTCCGTTTTAACGAAGAAAAATACTACCAGCTTCAAAAACAAGGAATCAGTTTTGAGGTTTAAATCATCAAAATTAATAAAAAAGCAAAATTAATTTGCGTATTAAAAACGCATATTTATATTTGCGTATAATTAACGCAATTAGTTATGAAAACAGGAGTAATAATAGCACGTTTCCAAACACCATACCTGCATGAGGGGCATCGTCAATTAATAAACCAGGTACGGAACAGCCACAACAAACTGATCATATTGCTTGGTGTTAGCCCAATAACCGGTAGCCGAAAAAATCCGTATGATTATTATACCCGCGAAAAAATGATCAAAAAGGATTACCCGGAAATAATTGTATTGCCGGTAAGCGACCATCCAAGCGACAAGGTATGGTCCGAGACACTGGATAATTTACTAAAAAGTGTTTTTCCATCAGAGCATTTTTGCTTGTATGGCAGCCGTGATAGCTTTATCCCCTACTACTCAGGCAAATTTGAAACAATGGAGTTGCCCGAGCATGGCGACTACAATGCCACTGAGCTTCGTAAACAATACGCAGATAAGGTATTCGATTCCAATGATTTCAGAGCGGGTATATTATATGCATACTATAACCAGTACACCAAGGTTTACCCTACGGTTGATATAGCCATGTTTCGTAATAACAAAACCGAAATACTACTCGGCAAAAAAGCAGTTAATAATAAATGGCGTTTCATCGGCGGTTTCTCCGACCCAGAAGATGCCGATTATGAAAGCGCCGCTAAACGGGAACTAATGGAAGAATGCGGCGAAATAGAGATCACCGAAATGACCTACGAAACCTCCCGCAAAATAAACGACTGGCGCTACCGCAATGAAGCTGATAAGATCATCACCCTATTATTCAGTTGCGATTTCATATCCGGCTCGCCGGCTGCACAGGATGACATTATTGACCTTAACTGGTTTAAATTATCAGATCTGCCGCAAATGCTCACCGATGGTTTAATTAGTGATGAGCACCACGAGTTGTTTGATTTTATCATTAATAAATACTTAAAAAAATAAAGCCATGAAACGCGAAAATCTGATTCTTTTGGCTGACGCATATAAATACGCCCACCATAAATTTTACTACCCCGGCACCACCCAAATATACAGCTACCTGGAAAGCCGCGGTGGTTGGTTTGATGAAACCATATTTTTTGGTCTACAATATTTCTTAAAAGAATATATACAAGGACAGGCATTTACCCAACAAGACATTGACGAAGCCGATAGCTTTTTGCAGCAGGTATTTGGCCGCGATGATGTATTTAACCGTGCAAAATTCCAGTACATCCTGGATAAATATAATGGCCATCTGCCCATAAAAATAAAGGCTGTTGCCGAGGGTACCGCCGTGCCAACCGGCAACGTATTGATGACCATCGAAAACACTGATCCGGAATGCTACTGGCTCACCAATTTTTTAGAAACCCTGCTGATGCAGGTATGGTACCCATGTACCGTGGCTACGCTAAGCAACCAGATCAGGAAGGTGATCACCCAATATTTTCAGGAAACCGCTACCGACGATGCCGAAGCAGGGATAGATTTTGTGTTGAACGATTTCGGCTTCCGTGGTGTAAGTAGTGTAGAAAGCGCCAAACTAGGCGGTGCGGCCCACCTAATCAACTTCAGCGGGAGCGATAACCTGGCTGGCAGCAGTATGGCTATTAATTATTACGATACTAAAAAAGTTTATGGATTGAGCATCCCGGCAACAGAACACAGCATTTGCACATTGCTGGGTAAAGAAGGCGAGCTGGAAGTTTTTAGACATGTATTGAAAAGCTTTCCTACAGGCACCATTGCCTGCGTATCTGACAGCTATAACATATTCAGGGCCTGTGAAGAATACTGGGGAACCGAGTTGCGCGACGAGATCCTGAATCGCCAGGGCACCCTGGTTATCCGCCCCGATAGCGGCGACCCGATTAGGACCCTGCTGGAGATATTTGAAATACTTTTCAGTAAGTTCGGATACACCGTTAATGCCAAAGGCTACAAAGTTTTACCACCACAACTGCGGGTAATACAAGGCGATGGTGTAAATTACGCCGAGATCAAAAACATTTACAAAACACTAAAAGAAAACGGCATCAGCGCCGAAAACCTGGTACTGGGAATGGGCGGAGCCTTACTGCAAAAAGTTGATCGCGATACCCAAAAGTTCGCACTTAAATGCAGCAGTGCGGTGATCAATGGTAAGGAAGTAGCTGTTGAAAAAAGCCCTACCGAAATGGATGCGCAAGGAAACATCACCGAAAGCTTCAAAAAAAGCAAAGGAGGCCGTTTGAAACTGGTAAAAATAAACGGCATCTTTAAAACTGTCAAAGAACAAGACCATACAGAACTGAGCGACCATCTACAAACCGTTTTTGAAAACGGGCAGTTGATAAATACCATCAGTTTTGAACAAGTAAGGGCAAACGCCAATTAATATCGATATGAAGAAGTTACTATTTAATATATCAGACTATGAATACCTGGCCGAAAGAGTATTAGCCTCCGGCCTGTTTGAAAAAGGCGAACTGGAAGTAAGCCATTTTACCGATGGCGAACGTTACCAGCGCATTATTTGTAATATCGAGGACCGTGATGTGGTACTACTGGGTGGTACAGTATCTGACCAGGCTACATTGGAATTATATGACCTGGCCTCATCATTGGTGAGCTACGGCGCTAATTCACTAACATTGGTTATACCCTATTTCGGTTACTCCACCATGGAACGTGCGGTATTAAGCGGCGAAATTGTGACAGCCAAAACACGAGCCAGACTTTTATCCTGTATCCCCCGCTCCAACCGGGGCAACAAGGTTTTATTGTTTGATCTTCACTCCGAAGGCATTCAATACTATTTTGAGCACGGTTTGTATCCTGTACATGTTTACTGCAAGGATATCGTAATAGCCGCCGCCCGTGAATATGGTGGCGACAATTTTGTAATGGCCAGTACCGATGCTGGTCGCGCCAAATGGGTAGAATCATTGGCGAATGATATGGGTGTAAACGCAGCCTTTATACTCAAACGCCGACTCAAAGGTGACCATACTGAAGTAAGTGCCATTAATGCTGATGTGGCTGGCAAAACAGTGATCATTTACGACGATATGATCCGTTCCGGAGGTAGCATTATCAATGCCGCTCAAACCTATAAAAATGCCGGTGCTGGCGATATCTACGTGATTACTACCCATGGCCTTTTTGTGAATGATGGCATTAACAAGCTTAAAAATTCGGGGCTGATCAAAAAGCTTATCTGTACTGATTCGCATGTGAACACCCAATATATAGCGGATGATTTTACCGAGATTCGGAGTTTGGCAGAAATAATCAGCCAAAATATTAGCTAATTAATTCACGTTACTTTTTTAACTTTATGGCAGCACTACTTAAACCTGAACATCCATGCCCGCCAGCACCATCAATGAAGTTATCGATGCCCTGCAAACTATTATCACCGATAGTATTACCACTAATAGCCGCGTAGGGTATTTTGCAGCTCTGTATTATAAGGTTACATCGGCCGTTCGCGATGGCATTGCCAAAGGCCAGTTTGAAAATGCCCCCCGTATGGAAAAGTTCGATGTTATTTTTGCCAATCGTTACCTGGATGCGTTGAGCGCCTGGAAAAACAAACAACCTCTGAGCGATTCCTGGCGTGTGGCCTTTGAAACCGCCGAAAGATCATCGCCATTGGTATTACAACAATTGCTGCTAGGGATGAATGCTCATATCAACCTCGATCTGGGTATTGCCGCGGTTGAAGTATCCAATGGCAATATGGATGGTGTTCAAAAAGATTTTGATGCCATCAATACCATCATTTCGGCATTAACCTATCAGGTCATCAGCGAGATTAACCGGATATCGCCGCTGCTTTCCTTACTTGGCCTGCACTCTTCCAATTACTCCATCATTATTCAGTTCAGTATTGGAAATGCCCGCGATGGCGCCTGGTGTTTTGCCGAAGATTTGCTAGCCAAACAGGGTACAGCTTATGCCGATTGCATCACCGCCCGTGATAAAACCATTGCTCAATTGGCGCAAGGTCTTGCCCATGCCACAGGTCTCATGCGTATTACTCTTTGGCTCATTCATGCTTTTGAATGGAAAAATCCTTCAAAGATCATCAGGGAACTACACGAGTACCAGAAAGAAAAAATAGTAGTTAATACACCATCGGCGATATCCGCCTAATAAACTCATCTTGTTTTTCACCGTAACAATTCTGTAGTTTTAGTTATCCAATTATTGTATAGTACCAATTTCGGCCTGCTTTGTCGCAAAGCGCCCCTTTAATTGTCGGATATGCCCATTTAGCAATTAGCGTGGCAGCTGTACATTTGGATATAAAATTTATAACTATGAAAAGCACCATCAACAATAAACTCACCCACATCCCACTAATCATTATGGCTATGATGACAGCAGGTAGCGCAACACAGGCACAAACAACAGAGCAAGGTAAATATGCCAACGTAAACGGCATCAAAATGTACTATGAGATACACGGTACCGGTAAGCCACTGGTATTGATACATGGGGGTGGTTCAACCCTTAGTACTTCCTTTGCCCGTATCATACCAATACTATCCAAAACCCACCAGATAATTGCCGTTGAATTGCAGGCTCACGGTCATACCAGCGATCGCGACGCTCCCGAAACTTTCACCCAGGATGCCGATGATGTTGCCGAACTGTTGCGTCAGCTTAACATATCCAAAACCGACGTACTGGGCTTTAGCAATGGAGGTCAAACAACTCTTGAATTAGCTTTGAGACATCCCAACCTGGTGGACAGGCTCATAGTAGCATCAGCATTTTACAGTCGCGATGCCGTGCCTGCAGGCTTCTGGGAAGGCTTTAAAAACCCAAAATATAGCGATATGCCACAGATTTACAAGGACGAGTACCTAAAAATAGGTAACCAGGCAGGGCTCACTAATATGTTTAATAAAGACGTTCAACGAATGAGCGTATTTAAAGGCTGGACTAAAGAACAAATAGCCTCTATACAGGCTCCTACCCTGGTAGTCATTGGCGATCATGACCTGCCAACTCCGGAGCACGCCGCCGAAATGTCCCGCTTGTTGCCTCATGGTCAACTGGCTATACTACCCGGACACCATGGTGAATATTTTGGCGAGGCCTATTTTCCGAATGCCAGTAGCAAAAAGGTTGAAAGTTTCAGTTTGATTGTAGAGGACTTCCTGACAGCATCCAATTAAAAAATATCGAAGATCGAACACCGAACAAGGAATACCGAATAATGAACTAAAAAAATCGGTGTTCGATAATCAAAATCCTGCATTCAATAGTAAAATAAATTATAAGAACATGTCATTTCAAGCATACCTTACCACTATCAAAGCTAAAACCGGCAAAGACGCTGCAGACTTCAGAAAACTGGCCGAAGAAAAGGGCTTTACCAAAAACGGCGAGCTCGCGGTAAAAGCCGGCGACATCACCAACTGGCTTAAGGCCGATTTTGAACTCGGCCATGGTCATGCTATGGCAATTTACGCTTTGCTCAAAGGCATCAAGAACGAGAGCAGCCAGTAAAACGGCGACCATCATATATCTTACCACCATGCCCGTTTTTCCGCGGGCATTTTTTGCTGTGGTAAAACTTTTTAAACCTTTAATTTTAACACTTTTCTGATCGAAAACGGGGTAAAAACGACCCGAAAATCACTCAAAACCATCGATTTTAACATTTTTTAACAAATTTCAGCATGGTTTTGAGCAGTTGTTAAAACTTTAAAAAGTATTATTTTATTGATTATCAAATAACTACATACAAAACGATTAGTTTTTAGGCTTTATTTCCCTTAACCAAACAGCCCGGTTTTCTCTTTTTTAGAAGAAAAAACCGGGCTGATGTATACATATAAAGATACCGAAAATCTGTGAGAATAACAAAGGATTACCCATTAGGTTATTAAATAAAAATGTCATTGAGAGGAGGTACGACGAAGCAATCTCCTCGCGTGCCTCTACTTGGGATGAGATTGCCACGCTGCACTCGCAATGACATGTGGTATATGACCATGCGGGAGAAGCCTGACTGGGACCAACTTCCATTTTTCCACATTCATTGTAGCAACCGCCGGGTTTGTCTAACTTTCGCCCCTCAAATTAATTTTGAGACCTCCTGTACATGAAAGTTATCATTGCCGAAAAACCATCTGTAGCCCGTGAAATTGCCAAAGTGTTTGGCGCTACCACTAAAAAGGATGGTTATATGGAAGGTAAAGGGTATACTTTTACCTGGGCCTTCGGTCATCTCTTACAGCTGGCGCCACCGCAGGAGTACGGTTTTTATGGCTGGAGTGTTCAAAATCTGCCCATGCTGCCGCCTAAGTTCAAGCTTAGCATCCGCAAGGTAAAAACCAAGGATGGAATTGTCGACGATCCTTCTGTAAAAAAACAGCTGGATACCATCAAGGCCCTGTTTGACGAAGCTACCGAGATCATTGTAGCAACGGACGCCGGACGCGAAGGTGAACTCATCTTCCGGTACATCTATTATTACCTCAAATGCAAAAAGCCCTTTAAAAGGCTCTGGATATCGTCGCAAACCGATGAAGCTATCAAAGAAGGTTTCCGCAACCTGAAACCTGGTACCGATTATGATACGCTGTTCAATTCGGCGCATTGCCGTTCCCAGTCGGACTGGCTGGTAGGCATGAACGCCACGCAGGCGCTCAGCATTTCGGCAGGTACCCGGGCGGTACTTTCGCTAGGCCGGGTGCAAACCCCTACCCTGGCCATGATCTGCTCGCGCTATCTCGAAAACAAGAACTTTGTGCCGCAGCTGTATTACCAGGTCAGCATCCAGGTTGATAAGGACGGCCAGGTTTTCCGGGCCATATCTACCGAAAGCTTTAAAACTACCGAAGAGGCACAGGCCGTGGTAGATAAGGTAGAGGATGTGCCTTCTGGTTTTCCCAATGGCGGACATATTGTGAGTGTAGAGGCCAAACCCCGCAAGGAACCGCCGCCGTTATTGCACGATCTGAGCAGCCTGCAGCAGGAAGCCAACAAACGCAAAGGCTTTACGGCCGATCAAACTCTTGGCCTGCTGCAAACCCTGTATGAGGGTAAGCTGGTTACCTACCCACGTACCGGTAGCCGCTATATTGGCGACGATGTATTTGCCACCGTACCGGCACTGATCGAAAAATTTAACGAACACCCCGAGTTTGGCAAACAGGCCGCTTTTTTGGCTACCGTAAAACTCAACAAACGCAGTGTGAACGCCAAAAAGGTGACAGATCACCACGCGATATTACCCACAGGCGAAAAACCATACCAGCTCTCTGGCGATCTGCAGGCTATTTACGATTTGGTGGCCGCGCGCATGCTGGAAGCATTTCACCAGGAATGTATTAAGGAAATCACCAAGATTACCGTACAGTCTGGCTCCCTGTTTACCGCCAGTGGCACCGTGATCAGTTCGGCTGGCTGGCGTTCGGTACTGAACGACCCTGATGAGGAAAAGAAAGACGAAGAGAACGCAAGCTTACCCAAAGTACAGCAGGATGAACGCCTGCCCATACCAGAAAAGGCCCTTTTAGAGAAACAAACCAAACCCAAGCCCCTATAAAACGAAGCCTCTCTGCTAAAAGCACTGGAAACCGCGGGCAAGGAAATTGAGGACGAGGAACTGCGCTACGCCATGAAAGATAGCGGACTAGGCACGCCGGCCACCCGTGCATCCATCATTGAAACGTTGATTAAACGCGATTACATCACCCGTGAAAAAAAGAACCTGGTCCCCACATCAACCGGACTCAGCGTGTACAGCGTGGTCAAAGATCAGAAAATAGCCCAGGCCGAGCTCACCGGCAACTGGGAAAAACGACTGGAAGAGATCCGCTCGGGTGCTTCGGTAGATGATTTTCAGCAAGAGATCAAAACTTACACTCGCAACATCACCCAGGAATTGCTGCAAGCCGGCAAAAGCCTGATGGCCCAGCGCAAGGAAGCAGTCGTTGCCCAGCCTACTGTAAAAGAGGCGAAGTAAGCTCTATACCGATATTGTCATCCTGAGCGAAGCGAAGGATCTATTATTGAACTGACAAGCAGCGGAACAGATACTTCACTACGTTCAGCATGACAAAACTGTTTTAGGTAATTTTTTCAGTCCTAACCTTGCGCTCGTTTGTAACGAGTGCTTATCTTGGAGCGGCGATTGCATCGCCCATGCGTTTTAAACGCAAACCCATATTAAGCACTCGTTACAAACGAGCGCAAGTGGAATCTATTATTAAACTGGCACGTAGCAGAATGGCTGACAGGCCTTTGCGCACGCCCCTTCGACAAGCTCAGGGTGACAGGCCTTCTTATATTTTAAGTTCCCTCCCCACAAGAGGGGTGCGGCTGTTAGTGCGGTGGTAGGGAGGGGTTTATAGAAGCGACAGAATTGCCTAAGAATAAATCCCCTTCCTCCCCTTCCCGAGGGACGGAATCGCACACATCCCGGCTTTTCGAATTCTATTGTGTTGCCTCTCGGGAAACCAGGACGGAGGAAAGCTGGCATTTGATATTATATCACCCCAAAAGCATATTTTTGATATACAACTAATCCATATGAATGCCAATAAAAAGATCGATAATGATCATATAGGTTTTGCCCTGCTAACTATGTTTTTGGTGTTGTTTACGCATGCCATTGCCTTTCTTTTGCATGAGTATTCGCACTCATTCCTGGCCTGGATATTAGGCTTTAAGGCTAATCCGCTGGCTTTGGATTATGGACCTCCAACATTCAAAAACATTATACTGCTGAGTGATGTGGAAGAAAATGTTGACTATAAACAAATAATAGCCAGTGGAAATGGTATTTGGGGCGGCATTATTGCCCTGGCCGGTGCCGGGGTTGGTAATGGTTTGCTATACTTTTTATGTTATGGGTTAACCAAACTCAAGCGGGTACAATCGAACCGGGGCGCTATTACGTTTCTGTACTGGCTATCTTTAATGGGTGCTGCCAATCTGTTAAGCTATGCCCCACTCCGCGTAATAACCGATCATGGTGATATGGCCATAGCCGCGCGGTGTTTCGGCATATCTACCTGGTTACTTTTACCTTTTGTAACAGCGGGCACTTTTTATGTGATGTACCATTTCTTTTTTAAAATGTTCCCGCTCAATTACCAGCAGGTTGCGGCTAATTCCAGTTTAAAGCTGGTGTTTGTGATTGCCATGACCTCTTACTGGTATTTTGGTTTCTTTGGCAGCGACGGCACCACTTTTATCCCCATCATATCCAAATATTTTTTCATTCCGTTTTCGGCCATGTTCCTCGCGTCCAGGTATCTTAAGCTGACTGAAAAACTGGAAGAATAGCAAGTATAATGATGAAGTAATATCGAATAATGAATTTTGAATATCCAACACCAAATCCTCATATTCATCATTTGATATTGGACATTCTATGTTCGATATTAAATCCGTTTCAATGTGATTTACGACAACAGATCAGCCTTACTTGGGTGCTTTAATCAATAAATATCCACCAATGATACCAAACAAAATATTGGGTATCATCACAGCAAAGGCAGGCGGTAAACCACCGCTTACAGAAAAAACAATGGCAAACCGTTCGATGATCACATAGGTGAAACACAATATAATACCTATCCCCAGTGGTAAACCCACGCCGCCGCGTACCTTGCGCGATGACAGGGCTACACCCAGCACGGTTAAAACATACGCCGACAAAGGATAAACAAAGCGGTGCAGCTTTTCGTAATATAATTTATTAAGTACCTCTGGCCGGCGCAGCTTTTCGGTAGTGATGTTTCTGTTGAGATCGTTTAACGACATGGCCGAGTATTCATTATCATAAGCAATAAAGTCGGTTGGGCGCATATCTAAAACCGTATCTTTTTTAATACCGCTGCTGATAAACTTTTCGCGAAGACCGTTAACGTACTTTACAGAATAATCCTTTAACGACCATACCCGCTTCACCGAATCATAAGTTACCTGTTTGGCGATGAGTTTTTCGCGAAGGGTATCATCATCAAACTTCTCCATAATAAATTGATAACCGGTGTGTACAGCGGGATTGTATTGATCCAGGTAAACATAAGTATGCTTATCTATCTGCATATGCACCCGGCTTTTGTTCGGGTCGTTATCTCCAATACCATTGGCATTTTCAAACCTGTTTTTGAGGTGATTAGTATAAGGGATGAGATATACATTGGCAAAAAACGATACGATAAAGATGAGCGTGGCCGCTATAAAATAGGGTCGCAAAAAACGATTAAAGCTTGCTTTGCCGCTCAGTATGGGAACTATCTCTGTTTGATTGGCCATTTTAGCGGTAAAAAATATTACCGCCAGGAAATTGATGAGCGGCGAAAGCAGGTTGAGGTAATAAGGAACAAAGCCGGCATAATATTCAAATACAATATCATGGAGTTTGGCATGATGGCTGGTAAAGTTTTCTAATTTCTCTGATACATCAAACACTACAGATACCGCCATGAAAATAACCATGGTGAATATAAATGTGCCGAGGTATTTTTTAATGATGAACCGGTCGATAATCATCAGGTACCGGTGTACGAAAGCCCTCATCGGTAGATCATCGTTTTGTTAGCGGTTTAATTTATGTAGCAACGCTAATTCCCGATGATTTATTTTGAAGTAACCTATAATTATCAATCGTTGGTAACTACGCTAAAAGCGCACAGTTAATTGTATCGAATCCGCACACTTATTTTTAAATTACACTATTAAATATTTGATTTTCATATATTTATAAAAAAGGCATTTTTTTTGACCAGGTTTTATACTATAGCATTAATAAAGCACTGATTATAATTTCAGGATCATGATAAAAAGTTACTTAAAGATAGCCTGGAGAAACTTAATGAAAAATAAGCTTTACTCCCTGGTAAACATTATTGGTTTAACTATTGGTATTGTTAGCTGTCTGCTTATCGGTGTTTATATTAAACACGAATTAGGTTACGATCATTTTAATAAAAATGCCGACAATATTGTACGCGTTACGATGGAATACAGAAGTGGCGGCCCGTCGCAGAAGACATCTGTTACGGGTACCAAGGTAGGGCCACAGCTTAAACGGATGTTCCCTGAAATAGTTGATTATGCCAGGCTTTATAAAACTTCGCGGATAGTTGGATATGGTGATCTCTTGTTCAACGAAAAAAACTTCATCTACGCAGAACCTTCCTTTTTTAAAATATTCTCCTATAAACTGATCAAAGGCAATGCAGACGAAGCTTTAAACTCACCTGATAAAATCATCATCACGCAATCGGCTGCTAAGAAATACTTTCATGATGAAGATCCTATAGGTAAGATCATGAAATCGGAGCATCAAAATTATACCGTATCTGCTATTGCAGCCGATGCACCTTCCAATTCGCAGATCAAATTTGATTTCCTGGTGCCTTTCAATACCCTGAGCCGGGCCAAAGAAGAAAAATATAACGATGCTAACTATATCACTTATCTGCTGTTAAAAAGCCCAGAGCAAATACAACCATTGCAGCAAAAGATTAGCTCCTATATGAAAATGGTTGATAAAACAGAGCTTCATTTAACCGGCAACCAGTTTTTAACTTTTTACCTTGAGCCCTTAAAAAAGGTTCATTTATACTCCAACCTACCCGGCGATCTGGCACCTGCAGGCAGTATTGTTTATATTTATATACTCGTTATAGTAGCGGTATTGATATTGATTATAGCCTGTGTGAATTATGTAAACCTGGCTATTGCCCAATCGGCAGGGCGCGGGGCCGAAATTAGCATCCGCAAAGTAATGGGGGCCGGCAAATCGCAACTATTTACCCAATTTGTAGGCGAAGCATTACTGGTTACCGGCATCTGTATCTTGCTGGCAATCGGCATTGCCTATATTGCACTGCCCTATTTTAACCAGGTTGCGGGTATCCAGTTTAAATATTCGTTATTTTTTGACCCTATTATTATTGCCGGTCTCCTGCTCTTAACGGGCATTATCGGTTTAGCTGCAGGGGCATATCCGGCGTTATTATTATCAAACATTAAATTATCAAAAATACTGAAGACCGGTTTTTCATTTACCTCGGGCAAAAGTATCCGCAAACCACTTATCGTATTTCAATTTGTTATCTCTATATTCCTGATCGTCACCACCATAGTTATTTTACAACAACTTTCATTTATTCGCAACAAGGATATTGGCTATAATAAAAGCAATATAGTGGTTTTACCTACCGGCTATAACCCGCAGTATGTTGACGAACTAAAAAAAGAGATGCTTAATATACCTGGGGTTGAAAGCGTAGCATCGGCCAATAACGAACCGGTAAATGTAATGTGGGGCGATGCCATACAAACCGCCGACGGTAAAAACCTTACCGTAAATGCATTGCCCATGGATGAAGACTTTATAAAAACCCTGCAGCTTAAAATAATTGCAGGCAGCGGCTTTACACAAACCGATGTTTTACAAATTGACACTACCAATAATTACAAAAATTTTAAATACGCGTTTATACTCAACGAATCGGCAGTAAGAGCTTTAGGGTGGACACCACAAGAGGCCATAGGAAAACATATCGAAAAAGGAGAGCAGGGTATTATTAAAGGCGTAGTAAAGGATTTTAATTTTAAATCGTTTCATACAACCATTGGTCCATTGGTTTTATTTTTGGATCATTTTCAAACGGCAGCTTTGTTTGCCCGGATAACTGGAAACAATACTTCCAATACCCTCAAAGCCATACAAGCATTATGGAAACAACGCGTACCAGACCGTCCGTTTGAATATAAATTTTTAGACGAGGATTTTGATGCTTTATACCGTACAGAACAACAAACGGCCAAGGTATTTACCACTTTTTCGTTTTTGGCTATTTTGTTGGCTTGCCTGGGGTTATTTGCCATTACCGCTTACTCAGTTGTTCAGCGTACTAAGGAGATCGGTATCAGAAAAGTACTCGGTGCCAATGTATCCTCTATCATTTTACTCATTTCAAAAGACTTTTTACTCATGGTAATCATTGCCATGATCATTGCAACGCCAATAGCCTGGTACATGTCCTATACATGGCTGCAGGATTTTGCTTACCGTATCAATATCCATTGGTGGATATTTATTGCAGCCGGTGCAGCTTCATTAATAGTTGCAGCGATAACTGTAAGTGTGCAGGCAGCTAAGGCAGCATTGGCCAATCCGGTAGATAGTTTGAAGAATGAATAAATAGCGGGAGGACCTCAATTTTACGAAATCGTTATCGTCAGTAATTTTTTTTCAAAAAGATAATATTGGCCTATTGTGCTATGAATTTTTTTTATATACTTGCGCCATCTATAAGGTAAGCATCCTGCTTACTTATTGTGATAAGGTTTAGGTTGAAGGTCCCCGGCGGCGAGCGCTTTGGGGACTTTCGTTTTAAACAGCGCATCAAAGGTATTGGATACCTGCTTTACCGGTATTATCACAGTATTAAATTTTAAGTTATTTTTAAATAACAAACCAGGACTTAATAATGCCTTAAAGTACCTACATTTGAAATAAGCATCTTATATTTACTGTAATACCAAACCTGCAATACCTATGAAGCTGGTCCAAAAAACACACCTTTTTTGCCTCTTTTTATTATTTACCCTTTCATTTAGTTTATCATCATGGGCGCAATCAGGCCTGCAGCAGTTAGATGATCGTATCATGATCGATCTGCAAAATCAACGTACACCAGAGCAAACCGGAGTATTTATGTTTCTGTCACGTACGCATTTATATGGCGACATTGGTGTTCCGGTGGGTTTGCTGGCAGCGGGCGTGATCAGTAACGACAAGCAAATGCGACAAAATTCCCTATATGTAGCCAGCAGTACCCTGCTATCAACCGGACTTACCTTTTTAATTAAACATATTGTTAAACGCCCGCGTCCGTTTGTACAGAATATTAATATTGTGCCTGTTTACCGGGCTGGTAGTACCTCCTTCCCTTCGGGGCATACTTCCAGCAGTTTTGCTACCGCAACAGCTCTGGCCCGGGCTTATCCTAAATGGTATGTGATAGCACCGGCATTTTTGTGGGCGGGTTCGGTAAGTTATTCGCGTATGTACCTGGGTGTACATTACCCTACCGATGTAGCTGCCGGCGCTGCTTTGGGTGTGGGATCAACTTTTATATTACAGTCATTAAAAAAATAGCTACTGATTTACAAATTGTTTTAACCATAAAGAAAACAACCCCATTGCAAGCTACGTAGAAATACGGAATAAAAATTTCAGGTATTTATACGCTTAGCTACTCCATTGTCATCCTATACATTTGTCATATAAAAACTAAACACTACTATGGAAGAGATTCAAACACTCAAATTTTTCTGGTTAAAGTACGAGATCAGTGCCATCCAGGCCCTAATTAATAATTCACCCGGCATTGATAGTTTTGTGTTTTCGTATTTTTTTGCGGCCACTGATGACGATAGCAAACCGCTACAGCTGATATCCTATGCGCATATGTCGCCGGCCAATCAGTACAGCAGCTATTATGATACATTAGAGGATTATAATAATAACGCACTGGAGTTGAGCGGACCACTTATCATGAGTAACAACATCATATCCCTGGCCGATATGTTATTGCTTATCAACACCCCAGACCCTAATGGCGACAAACCCGATTACCTGGTATTTGTACCAGATGTGAATGATACCCGTCATATTTATTATGATGTTCAGCGATATAAAAGATCGGGTGTAGGCGATGTTCATCAACCGGCTCCCAGTGTCCCGATCAACACTAATCCATCACCACCAGCAACTATTAGTTAAATCATCTGACCATATTCCCGAATGTTTAAAGTATTTCAGATCGTTATTGATTGGTCAGAAGTTTGGGCGTTATTAATACCTATATCCTTATTACCATTTAAAAAACAGCCGGCTGTTCTTAAGCCGGTTGTTTTTTACGTTTGGATAGCCCTTTTTATTAACCTGGCTATTGATCTCACCTGGAAAATACGCACTATTTTGCCCCCTAAGTATAACTCCAATAATTATTTGTACAACCTGCATTCAGTTATACGTTTTTTTTTATTCAGCACCTTTTTTATAAAGCTTAAACAACCTTTTTTAACAACCATAAAAAAAATCATTCCTTTTTTCTTTATAGCCTTTGTTGTTATCAATTTTTGCTTTTACGAAAACTTTTTTGATTACTGGAAGCTAAGCAGCCGTTTGTTATCGGTTGAAGCCATTCTACTATTGTTTTATACACTCCAGTACTATCTATTTAAAATTAACGACCATGTGGATGTCAATATTTTCAACTCAGACTTTTGGATAGTTACCGGTTTGGGTATTTATGTTACAATTAATTTCTTTATATTTCTTTTATACAACGAGTTAACAATACGTTTGCAACACTTTGCAGTAACGCTATGGAATGCACACAACATCTCCTATATTGTGTTTAACTTGTTTATAGCCAAAGGTTTTTATGAATCAAGGGAGCAATGATATTCGTTTGTTACTGGTAGTTGGGATTGCCGCCATGTTGATGCTTTTTATAAGCCTGTTACTTATTTTTATATTCACACAACGCAAAAAACTGCAGTATCAGAATGAGCTACAGGCCATGCAAAATGCACAGAAAAACCAGCTGATAGAGGCTGCGGTAAGAAGTGAGGAAATTGAACGCCATCGCATTGCCGAAGAATTACACGATGAAATAGGAGCTTTATTAGGCTCATCAAGTCTGCATTTTTACAGTGTTAATACGGAAGATTGCGACGAACAGAGTCAGCGTTTATATCAAAAAGGCCGGGATCTGCTGGATGAGGGGATCAATAAAATACGGAGTGTATCGCACAGCCTGCATTCCAGTATATTGCAGGAGTTTGGTTTAAATGAAGCTATTAGTCATTTTTGCAGCAAAATCTCGCACGAATCTATCGTAGAGATCAATGTGACATTAGATAACAGCTACCCCACCCAGGTAGGACAAAACGATATCAGTATTTATCGTATTGTGCAGGAGTTTATCCATAATATAACCAAACATGCCAGGGCCACAAAAATATTTGTACGGTCTATCTATCTGAATAAAACGTTAATGCTAACCATTACTCATAATGGCAATGGCCTTACGCAAACTCATTTTGAGGAGTTAAGGTTTAAAAAAGACGGACTGGGCTTAAAAAACATACAAAACCGGATAATTCTGCTCAAAGCTGATCTTAAATTTTCGCACCACGCAGGCGGATACGCCATTGATATTTCGGTACCTATTGATTAGGACAAAACTGCCTTATAATACTAAATCCTTCTTGCAATCACTGCAGTAAAAGGCATTCATGCTATTCATTTTTTAATTCAAAAGCTTAAACTATAGTATATATATAGCATTTATAGCTTTTAGGAATATTTATTATTTTTTTTCATGAAAGTTTAATTATTTTTATGGCAACAACCTAAATAATAATGCAAAAAATAAAAGTAGCCATAGCCGATGATTATGCCATATTCAGAGATGGATTAAAAGTAGGGCTTAACCGGGATAAAAACCTGGAGGTAGTACTTGAGGCGGATAACGGCGAGGAGTTATTGCAGCAGATTGAACTCATACAGCCCGATGTTATTTTAATGGATCTGAAAATGCCCATTATGGATGGCATGGAAGCAACCAAACAAATCCGCAAGAAATACGATAACATTAAAATATTGATAGTGACTATGTATGATGAGGCCAAATTCATTATACACCTGATGGAAAATGGAGCTAATGGCTACCTGCTCAAAAATGCCGACCCCAAGGAGATCCGTAAAGCTATTTACTCCGTTCATGAGGATGGATATTATTTTAATGATATTGTAAACAAGGCCCTGTTAAAAAAACTGGTTATTAAAGGCAATGTTAAACCATCATTTAACCAGGATGTTGAATTTTCTGAGCGCGAACTGGATGTATTGAAAATGATATGTAACGAAAAAACTGCTACCGAAATAGGCTCAGAACTATTTTTAAGTCCCCGCTCTGTAGAGGGTATCAGGCAACGTATTATCGAAAAAATTGGCGTACGTAATACCGCCGGTTTAGTGATGTTTGCTGTTAAAAACGGAGTGATATAAACACCCTCCTATTCATCAAATTTTAAAAGGAAGTATTTTTAAGCGGTTATAGTCACATAACCGACTCATTTTTGGTGCAAAAAATCGCGGACCTCTTCCCTGCCATATCCAGGCATTTTTGGCCTTTTGAGTGTATTCCTAAAAGTTTTACACTCAAAAATAAGCACAAATAACAAACTGATAAACAGCATAATATGCGCTATTTACTTATAGCACGTAAAAATACTTTATCTACTAATTAGGTATTTATACTGTGGTAAAACGCGTCATCTCTCCCGTACTTTATGTTGTGCAATGAAGCTTCAATGAAGGCACAAAAACCAAATTTATTTACATCTAATCAAAAAAAACAAAGAAATGGCAAAGTTAAGTTTAACCCAGGCAGAATTAGCTGCCCTTGATGCATTGATCGCTGAATTAAAAGGTGACAGCAAAACCGTAGAAGCAGAAGTAGGTTCAGCAGCATTTATTGCAGCTATAGCCCGTACTGCTATTGCAGCTACTAAAGTAGCAGTTAAAGCAACTCCAGTTGTAGCCAACGTTGCTCAGGTAGCTACTGCTATCATTGCTGGTAAAGAAGCTAATGACGAAGTGAGCAAATCATTGAATGCTCATGCACAAGAAGGTTTATCATTAGATAAACTGATTGAGCTTCGCAAAAAATTCAATTAATTAAAAACCTATGGAGGAGAGCATCGGCCAATGCTCTCCTTTCTTCAATCATTAAACAAGTAAAATTATGATGGCAAAATTAGATGCAACTGTTATATATGAGATTATAGTAACAGTTTTCCTGGCCTTTTGGTTTTTAATAACCATCATTTGCCAGTTTAAAGATAATCAGTTATCAAACTTTTTTAAACATAAGGTTGATGTATTTGGCCTTATCCCCTTGTGGACATTTTTTGCTCCCCACCCCGGTAAAAGAGATTATCACCTGCTGTACCGCGATAAAATTACTGAGGATAATTACAGTGAATGGCATGAAATCGACATCACCGAAGAACGCAGCTTTTGGTCGTGGTTGTGGAACCCCGAAAAGCGCGATAAAAAGATACTATCAGACGTGGTTCAGAGCCTCGTATCCATTATACCCGCTTACCGTAAAGAAGAAGTAAATCTTAATCTGCTCATGTTCTCGATGCCTTATATCGTTGTACTACATGCTGTTAGTCAGCGTAAAAAGCAATCACCAGACGCTCAGCGCCAGTTTATGCTGGCCGAAACATCGGGTTATCAAAAAGAAACCGAACCGGCATTGGTATTACTATCCGTTTTTCATCAAATATAAAACAGTCATGATCTCATTTAACAATACTACCCAGCTTATACTCCTCATCCTGAGCGTTGGCGTATTCATCTCGGCCATGGAGTACATTAAAAAAATCCAGATATTCTCATCCAATGGCTTACTTTCCTGGAATGTAATGCAGCTTAAATGGAGTAATCAGGATCAAAAAACTTTATTAAAACCTCTTTTTAAACTCTTTAACGAGCAGGGACTGGCGGCATTATTTATCATCCGTTGCCTGCTTCTTATTGGGTTATTATTTTTTCCGCTGCAATCTACTTTTGGCTGGATACTAATAAGCTTATTAGGAGTTAGCCTGTTAACCAGTTCGCTGATTACCTATTATGGCAGCGACGGATCTGATCAGATGAGCATGCTCATTATCATTACCTTAATCATATGCAACCTACCGGGCCTATCATCTCCGCGGCTAACCGAAATTGGTTTATGGTTTATTGGCTTGCAGGCCTGCCTATCTTATGCAGTAGCAGGTATTGCTAAACTGGTATCGTCTGAGTGGCGTAGCGGAACTGCTGTTAAGGACGTATTTTCTACAAAAACATACGGATCAAAAAAGGCCACGATGTTTCTTCAAAAATATCCTGCCGCCAATAGCTTTCTATGCTGGAATGTGATGATCATGGAAACACTGTTCCCATTGTGTTTATTTTTACCCTGGCAATATGCTATGATCTTCCTGATCTGGGGTTTTACATTCCATTTCCTTACCGCGCTTATTATGGGACTTAATTCCTTTTTCTGGGCGTTTATGGCTACTTATCCCGCGCTATACTTTATCAATCACCAAATGCCATGGCACCTGTTTTAAATAAGCATAAGGATATTATCCTGTTTGATGGCGTGTGCAATTTTTGCAATAGCTATATCAACTACGTAATAGCACATGATAAGGCCGACAGGTTTGCATTTGCCCCCTTACAGAGCCATACGGCAGTGCGCCTGTCGGCCAGGTTTGGGATTGATTTCCAGGAATTGAACAGTGTTGTGGTGATTCACGGCGATGAAGTTTATACCGAAGCCACCGCCGTGATCCATATCATCAAAAAACTGAGTACCATTTGGCTGCCATTGGCTTACCTGGCCCAGCTGGTACCCACATCCATTGGTAACCGCATCTACCAATCGTTCGCGCAGAAACGGTACACTTTGTTTGGGCAGTCGACAACCTGCATGGTGCCCACAGCACAGGTAAAACATAAATTTTTAAGCTAGATACACCTATTATTTAAATCATCACCCACCATTAAAATTCATTTAAGTATGAAAGATCAAAACGCCAGTGTTCAATCAGATGCACTTTTTTATGCTCAATTTTTAAAAATAGCCATTGAGTTTCATAAAACTTACCCAAATGTACTGAATCCTACCCAGAAGGATTATGGAGTAGTTTTTCCAGAGGGGTATAAATTATTGTACAACATCCAGATGAACGATACTCCTCCAAGCGATAATCCTCTTGTCCCTTCCCCTACACCCACCCCAACCCATTTTGGTTTTATAGCTATTGATAACAACCACGACCTTGTTGTTGCTATCCGTGGAACTCAAACCACCCCGGAAGAGAAGATCGATGCCGAAACCGCCCTTGTACCTTGGAAATCCGAAGGCCAAGTGGAGGTTAATGTAGAAAGAGGCTTTAGAGACCTGTATGATACTCTCCAACTTTGGTACCCGGGAACGAATCAGGTTGAAGATAAGGATGCGATCCTGGTTGCTTCATTCAAAACGATAACCATGATTGGCCACAGCCTGGGATCGAGCCTGGTAACTTTATATGGCGCGCACGTCGCGGCGGCCAAAAAACAAAACAAAAATGTAATTATTTATACCCTGGCTTCGCCACGTGTCGGCGACAAGACCTTTGTTGATTATTACCAAAAGGCTGGCCCACAAACCTACCGCATTTACAACGAACCGGATACCGTTCCCAATTCGCCGTCGTCATTGCTGGGTTATGAGCACGTTTCGGCGGAAGAGGTTCCAGTAAACTCCCTGGACTATCCGTTGATAGCGCGATATGAAGCATGCTGGCATTCGCTGTACACCTATTTATTCTTGCTGAAGAATCCTAAACAAGATACAATAGACCAAGATATAATAGACCATGGCTGCCTCGCTCCAGTGCATTAATTAAAATAAAGCTGACAGATCTGCTTTTGCGCCGTGGCGAGATTATACCGCCACGCGCATGACAGAACCGAACAATGAAATAATCATCTTCTACCCAAACAATTAAATCATGAAAAATCAAAAACTTAGCGCTACAGTACCACCAAGCGCGCTTCAGTATGGGCTTTTTGTAAAAGCAGCAATTGACGTTTATACCCTTTATCCAACGGTATTGAGCCCTACCCAGGATCAATATCCAAGTTTTCCAGGCGGGTATACTTTAGTGGCCAATATCCAGATGAATGATTTTTTAGGAACAGATAAAACCACGGCTTATTTTGGTTTTATAGCAGTTGATAATGCTAACCCTACCAGCATTGTTGTTGCCATCCGCGGAACAAAAAGTATCATGGAATGGTGGGACGATTTCCAGGTTTCATCCACACCCTGCCCATTTGCACCAAACTCGGGCAAAGTAGAAAGCGGTTTTTTAGAGCTTTATAGCAGTCTTCATATTTCAAATCCGGGAAGTACCGGTAACACCATCGCACTTAGGGAAACTGTAGTTGCCGGATTAAAAAGCGAATTTGACCTGGGTAAATACAAACAGGTAACCATGGTTGGCCACAGCCTGGGATCGAGCCTAGTAACTTTATATGGTGTAGACATGGCCTCCAAAAACCCAGACAAGGAAGTATCTATTTATACCTTCGCCTCGCCATGCACAGGTGATCAGGATTTTGTTAATTATTACAATACTATTATCCATGAAAGCTACCGCATTTACAACGAACCGGACATCGTTCCTAAATCGCTGTTATTACTGGGTTACAGCCATGTTCCGGTAGGCATTGAGGTAAACTCCCTACTATTCCCCTGGATAAAACAAACCATAGGATGTTTCCACTCATTAGGTACCTATTTATTCCTGGTGGGTGGTCAGGCAAGCCTGGTAGGTGCTCCCTGTACGGTTATGCTATAGTAACAACCACATTAATGATGCAATAGCACAAAAAGTTCAATCATGAAAAATCAAAAATTTGGCGTTATGCCTCCATCCGCGTTGGATTATGGGTATTTTATAAAGGCAGCTTACGACGTTTATAATGCTTTCCCCGATGTGCTGAGCCCTACCCAGGATCAGTACCCGGAATTTCCAAGCGGCTATCGTTTGCTTTTCAATATCCAGATGAGCAATTTCTTCGGACCGATCTTAAAGCCGGTTTATTTTGGATTTGCCGCTATCAACCTGTCGAATCCCTCCAATATCATTATCGCCATCCGCGGCACCGTAGGCTGGATGGAATGGTGGGACAACCTGCATGCGTATCCGGTACCATGTCCGTTTGCGCCTAACTCAGGTAATGTAGTTGCTGGTTTTTTAGATCTGTATAACAGTCTTAAGATCTTAGTACCCGGTGCCTCATCAATAGAGAACGCCATTGCCCTGAGCGAAACCGTAGTTCCTGGTCTGAAAAGTGTATTTAACCTGGATAATTATACCCAGGTAAGCGTAGCCGGGCATAGTTTGGGTGCAAGCCTGGCAACTTTATATGGTTTACACATGGCGGCCACTAACAGCAAACGGTCGGTTGTTATTTATACTTACGCATCGCCCTGTACCGGCAATGCCGATTTTGTTAAATACTATAATACTGTTATATCTGAAAGTTACCGCATATATAATGAACCAGACGTGGTGCCTAAAATTTTATTGTGGTTGGGATACAGCGCTGTACCTGTGGGTTTCGAGCTTAATTCTTTGCTTGATCCTAACGTAAAACAATCCATAGGATGCTATCACTATCTGACAACTTATTTATACCTATTAGGTGCGCCAGCCAGTATTTTAGGTACCTGCGCCACAACCTAAGCCCTTAATTCATCATATATAAAACCTACCCGTGGAAAGCAAAAAGCCTGTAAATGGAAACATTTACGGGCTTTGTTATTAACACATAATTCATGATGGCTTAAACATGAGTTTGCAGTATAATGCTATCATTAAATCAAAAAAAATGCGCATCTCGTTTCCTAAAAAAATGTTTAAGCAGTTTTATGCCTGTCCGCTCGATGAGTTGGAGGAAGAACTCTCCCGTTCCTCTATCCGGATGAAACTACAGGATGGCCCCAAAACCGACGAAGACCGCGCACTCTATCAAAATGAGCTGGACCGCATGAGTGTACTCAAATACATTAACCAGTTACGTAAGGGAAAGCTAAGCCGTGAAGATTTTGGCTTAAAAGTAGATTTAGTTGATACTGGTGAATAACGCGGTTTAAACAATACAGAAACTTTCCAAAACACTTCCGTTTTATACAATTTATGCAATTGTATTCTTTATTTATTTGTGCTGTTTATTTAAAAGTTAACTACGTGTAATAAGATACGCATTTAACAGTCAAATAGTTATTTTACTTAACTTTATAAATAGATTGTTTGGGATAGATAAATTATCCTCACGGATATGTTGAAATAAAACAATAGATGATATTTAAAGAATTTGCACCGGGGGAGCGGCTTAAGCCTTATATCAAGTGCTTGTATTATTACGAGTCGGGTTCTTCGGTGGATTATGATGATATTGTATTCCCGAGCGGCAATACGGAAATAATTTTCAACCTGGGGCAAGGTCATTGGCAGGCTAAAAAGGATGGCGCTTTTTATACTACTCCTCCCATTGAGCTTTGGGGGCAAATTACCAAACCATTATCCATTAAATCTTTAGGCGAAAACACCATGATAGGTGTACGGTTCTACCCACATTCGGCGGCTTATTTTTTTAATGAAAGCGTGGCCGAGTTTAATAATGAAGTTGTTAACGCCTCCGACCTGATGGGTACATCGGTAAAAACCCTGTATGCCCGTTTGCTGGATACCAATGATCTGGATAAGCGGCTAGCCTTAATTGAAGATTATTTATGGAGCAGGCTTGTGCTGTTTGAGAAAAAGCACAGCAAGATCAATTTCATCGGCCAGATTGTGCATAGTTTATATCATAACAATTCCGGCAACGAAAAAATAGAAGCCATCTCGGTTCGCAATAATATATCCGCCCGTTATCTGAATATGTTGTTTTTGCAATACACCGGGTTGCCGCCAAAGTTATTTTGTAAAATAAACCGCTTTCAGCATAGCCTGAACCTGGTAAATGCCAATGGGCAAAACTTAACCAACATTGCGTATGAGTCGGGCTATTTCGATCAGTCGCACTTTATCAGGGAGTTTAAGTCGTTTACCGGCATAACGCCCAATTCCTTTGCGGCACAGGCATCTCCTATTAACCAGGTGCTGGCGGGCAATTAATCTTCTGCTATTCTCCACTGCATTTTTTTCAATTATTAAAATCTATCTCTATTTAAGCGAATTTTAAAATTGCTGACCCATCATTGCCGATTTGTACAATTTCCTGAAATCCAGGCAGCATAATTTTGTATCAACAAATAAAAATCAGCAAAAATGAAATTAGCAAAAAAACCAGAAGAGGTACACGCAACGTTGGCAAGTGCCTTTAACACCGGCGATGTAGACACGGTATTAAGTATGTATGATGTTACTGGTATTATTGTCCCAGAACCCAGCAAACCCGTTTCCGGAAAAGAAAACTTTGAAGAAGCCATTAAAGGTATATTATCCATCAAAGGTAAAATGGATATTAAAACCGTTTACTGCATCCAAACCGGCGATATGGCTTTGGGTCGGTCTGAATGGAGCATTACCGATAATGGCGAGGTTAAAATAAGCGCAAAAGGAATTGAAGTAATGAAACAACAGGCTGACGGCAGCTGGAAAATTTTGTTCGATCATGCTTTTGGCGCCGAAACTAATCTTGTAGCTTAATATGAGCAACTATATAAAAGGCCAGCAAATTTGCCGGCCTTTTATATCTTAATAATCTCATATTTCCGATTTGTACAATTTCCGGATAGTTGACTACCGTAGTTTTGTATCAACAATAATAAATATACAGATGAAAAATAAATTTGAAACGTTTTTAGCCCTACACCAGCAATCAGAACCTTTATTAATAGGCAATGTTTGGAATGTGCAAAGCGCTAAAGTATTTGAGCAAAAAAACTTTAAGGCTATAGCCACCTCCAGCTTTGCATTAGCCGAAACTTTAGGATATGAAGACGGACAGGATATCCCTTTTGAAGATTACCTTTTTGTTGTGAAACGTATCGCGGCATCGGTGTCCATTCCTTTTTCTGTCGACCTGGAAGCTGGTTATGGTGATACTCCGGAGCAAATAGCAGGCAACATCATTCAGTTGTACAATCTCGGTGTATCAGGCATCAACATAGAAGACTCGGTGGTGGTTAACGGGCAAAGAAGTATTGGAAACGCAGAAATTTTTGCAGAGAAGCTAACACGTATATGCGAGCTGCTAAATGCCGAAAATATAAAGATCTTTATCAATTTGCGTTCAGATTCTTTTCTGCTGGGCTTGCCCAATGCTTTGGAAGACGCTCTTAGCAGGATAGCCCTCTATCAAAATACGGGGGTACATGGCTTATTTTTTCCTTGCGTAAGCCAGATATCGGATATGCAAAAGCTTACTCAAAGCACAAAGCTGCCCATCAATGTAATGTGTATTCCTGGGTTACCCAACTTTAAGCAATTACAAGAGGCTGGTGTTAAAAGAATCAGCATAGGCGCCTTCTTAAACAGATCGATTTACCAGAAAATGAATACCGCAATTGATCAAATAGTTGAGGAAGGTAATTTTGATAGTCTTTTTTAAAATATACTTAAAAAGATGGTACCCCCACCCAAACCCTCCCGGGGAAAGTAATAGCCCATCATTGACAGTTATCCTCAAACGGGTTTCATGCTGAGCTCCGTCGAAGCATGGTGGGCGGGCCTTTGCGCTCTACCCTTCGACGGAGCTCAGGGTGACGCCCCTCTTTTTGGACTATTTTGTTAAAAAGTGGGTTTACATGGGTTTACACTTTTCACGGTTAACATCTATTTATATTATTGATTATCAATAAGATATGAAAAAATATGGCAAATTTATGTAAACCCACTTTTTGCTCATTCAAGTACCCGCCCGTACTGCTTAATTCATATAATATAACGACAAAGACAGCAGCATAAAATACCCAACATCTGATTGTGCAAACTGACCTTTCATATTTTTAAGTGCGGCAACCAGGTGGTTTTTTACCGTATTCCTGGATATCTGCAAGCGTTCGGCAATTTGTTCATAGGAAAGCCCCTCTTCCCTGCTCATTCTAAAAACCAATTGTTGCTGCGGAGGTAAATTATTTAATGCCGAGGCCGCAAATGCCTGTAAACTATTTAAAATCACCTGTTCTTCGGCCTCATTGTGCAACTCGGTTATGGATGCCCACAAACGCTCCAGCCCTTCTTTGGAAGCGGCTGCTTTTTTCATGGAGTTAAGTGTTAACCGCCTGCCAATGGTAAACAGGTAGGGCCCTATGGGATATTCTTCTTTTAGCTTTTCGCGATTTATCCAAAGATTCAGAAAAGACTCCTGTACCATCTCTTCGCTTTGTTCCTTACTTTTTAAAAACCGGTAAGTAAAATTATAAAGCCGCTTACCATATATATCATATAATTCGCGAAAAGCGACCTGATCTGAGTTTTTCAGACGGCTTACATAATTTGCTGCAGGGGTTTCAAGTAGCTTCACAAAATCGGGTTGATGGGTCTACAATAAATCAAATCTAAAAAATATTACCAATAAACAATATATAATCAAAACGGCTTTTTTACCCAATGTAAAACGTTTTTTCATTACGCCGTGAATTTGAGCACAGTGACCATAAATAAAAAAATATTTTTTTGAAACTGCACTAGCCCTAAAGCAATTCCGGGTTGTATTACGCCATATATTACCTTCTGATATCTATACTATGAATAAAGAAAGCATCAATAACCTGCTTAAACAATATATCGATAACACCATCACTAAAAATGATCTGGAAGAATTGATGCATTATATTTCCAGTGCCTCAACCGACGAAGAGTTGCATCGGTTAATGAAAGAGCAATGGGAACTTGAAGAAAATGCTTATTCATTTGACGATCTGCAAAGCGAACTACTGTATCAGAAAATAGTGGCCGATCCAAGATTTGGCCATAGCAATAACGAAATTATAACGAACAAACCTGTTTTCCCCTTCAGGCGGCTTATCTCTATAGCTGCCGGTTTATTACTTTTTTTAGGGCTAGGATCGGCTATTTATTACTACTATTTAAGAAGACCGGCACTTCAGCAAAAGGTGGTTTACGAAGAAAAAACGGTACCCTTTGGTCAAAAGATACAAATACAATTGCCCGATGGCACCATTGTTTGGATAAACTCAGGCAGCAAATTAAAATTTCCAGTAAAATTTACAGGAACAAAAAGAGAACTATTTCTAGACGGCGAGGCTTATTTTGATGTAGCACATGATGCATCAAGACCATTTATTATACATACCGGCAAAGTAGCCACACAGGTATTGGGGACCGCCTTTGATATTAAAGCCTATGGATCAAATGAGTTTGATGTAACAGTAGCCCGTGGTAAAGTAAGTGTAGGACTTATAGATCAGCAATTAGGGGTATTAACCGCCGAACAGGGTTTGAGCTATAATAGCATCAGCAAGATATCAAAAAAGTACCCGGTGGTTCTCTCCAAATTAAGGTGGATGTTCGGTGATCTCATTTTTGATAATATAAAGATGGCCGATGCGGTGAATACACTGGAAAGATGGTATGATATTAAAATAACATTGACCGACCCTCAGATCCGGTCGCGCAGGTTTAGCGCTTCCTTTTTAAAGCACGAACATATTGGCCAGGTATTAAATGTACTAAGCGAAATAGCACATTTTAGCTATAAGCAGCAAGGCAACAGCTTTATTATCCAAAAACAACAATAATCAACAATTAATAATAACCCTATTAACTTAAATAACAGAGAAATATGAAAAAAACCTAACTCTCCCAAAGCCACCTGCTGCAGATGGCGCACCCTCATTAAAAAAAACCGCTGTGGCGCCAACCACAACGGCTTTTATTTGATAGCAGAGCTGATATCTCTGCTTATCTGATTGAGTTTAAACAAGTTTGTGAACCGCTTAAATCAAAGTAAAATTATGAAATTTTTACTGTTAAAATTTTTTTCTCCTCCTCAAAGGAATTCTTCATCAATTTCAATTCTCCTAAGTGTCATGAGGTATACCACCGTAACCTTAACCGTTTTGACTATTTGCTGCAGTACACTGCTGGCCAGCGAAATAAAAGGTCAAACCATCAGGGATGTTAATGTTAACCTGGGCGTTAACAATAACAACCTGGAGTACGCGGTAAAGCAAATTGAAAAACAAACAGATTTTCGATTTGCCTTTAAACGCAGCGAAATGAAAGACTATCAGCATATCACCTTACCTAAGGCCAACCGCACGGTAGAAGAAACGCTTTTACTATTGCTTAATCGTACGGGCCTGATGTACAAGCAATGGAATAACTATATCTTATTGGTTCCTAAACCGGCACCGGTCACTAAGCTACCTGGAGCTAAGGCTCCGGTAGTGGCCGATGATATTACGGTAAAGGGAAAGGTGACCGATAAGACAACCGGCGAGCCCCTGATAGGTGTATCTATCCGGGTAAAAGGCGGCACTTTAGGTGTGGTAACGGATGCCAGTGGCTCTTACAGTATTTTAGTACCCGATAATGGTACACTGGTAGCCACATATATTGGTTATCAAACGGCAGAAGTTCCGGTTAATAAAGGCCGTCTGCTCAACATATCGTTACAACCTGCGGCCAATAACCTGAATGAGATCGTAGTAGTGGGTTATGGCTCGCAAAAGAAAGGCGAGATCACATCGGCCACAGCCCATACCGATACAGCCGATTTCAGACAAAGCGGTTCGCGTAACGCGCTTGATCTCATACAGGGTAAAGTTGCCGGCTTACAAATCACCCGTACAGGAGGCTCAAACCCAAACTCGGGTGTTGCCATACAATTGCGGGGTGTTGTAACCGTAACCGGCGATTCGGGTCCGCTGATTGTAATTGATGGTATACCAGGCGGTAACCTTGACCTTTTACAACAGGACGATATAGAATCTATAGACGTATTGAAAGACGGATCGGGTGCAGCCATTTATGGTACAAGCGCCAATGCAGGTGTAATTTTGGTAACTACCAAAAAGGGTAAGGCTGGTCCACCGCAATATGCTTATTCCAACTACTTCCGAAGGGAGTATCTGTCTAAGCGCCCAGATTTTTTAACCGCGGCTGAATTTAGGGATAAGATCAATTCGAAACAGCTTGATGCTACCGATTATGGTCATACCTCCGATTTTTTTAACGACCTGGTACATAAAAATAACCTGTCGCAAAACCACAACTTTTCGTTGATGGGCGGAACCGACAAGACCAGCTATCGCGCCAGCATCAATTATCGTAACCTGGAGGGCTTTGCCAAACAAAACGATCGCAGGGAATACACCCTTCGTTTAAACGTTAACCAAAAAGGCCTTAAAGACCGTTTAACTACACAAATAAACCTCGTTACCAACTTTAACAACGCCAATTTATTAGGCGGCGGTGGTTGGGAAGATCAGCTCAGTAAAAACCCTACACTATCTAACTATAATCCCGACGGCAGCTTTTATTTTGAAAACACCAGTACCAACCAGCTTGCACGTTTAATGCAGGAAACCAATAAGCGTAAACAGCAAACTACCGCTGCCGACGCCAAAATGGATCTGCAGATTATTGATGGCCTAAAGGCTTCAATTTTTGGTTCGGTACAACGCGACAGTTATATTGATGGTGCCTACCGCGATCTGAAAAGTGAATTTTCTATTGAGAATGATGTTTATAAAAATGGAGGTTATGCATCAAGGGCAACTGCTTTAAACCAGAACTTTGCCGTTGAGCCTACCATTCAATATAACCGTACGTTTGCGCATGACCAAACCCTTACCGCCATATTTGGTTATAGTTACCGCTATAATGTTAACGAAGGTTTTAACGCCAATAACTATGGTTTTGTAAACGACATTTTTGAAGAAAACAACCTCGGCGCCGGTAACCAGCTATCTGCCGGTAAAGCAGGCATGGGAAGCTATAAAAACGATAATAAGCTGATTGCTTTTTTTGGCAGGGTAAATTATTCTTTTAATGATAAATACCTGGCTCAATTCATATTACGTAAAGAAGGCTCATCCAGATTTGGCGCTAACCATAAATGGGGATATTTCCCGGCAGCTTCTGCCGGTTGGGCAGTTACCCGCGAGGATTTCATGAAGAATGTAAACTTCATTAATTACCTTAAACTAAGGGTTGGTTACGGTATTACCGGTAACTCGGGCTTTAATAATTATGCCTCACTGGTTACGCTCGGTACAGGTGGCATCTATCGTTTCCCCGACGGTGAATATCGCCAAACCTATGGCCCAGACCGTAATCCTAACCCCGATCTGCGTTATGAGAAAAAGAAAGAACTGAACATCGGTGCCGATTTTACCCTTTTTAACAACCGCATTACCGGTGCTATTGATGTGTACAACCGTAAAACACAGGATCTGCTGGATACCTATGTAACACCGCAACCACCGTTCATCCGCTCAAGTATCTATGCCAATGTGGGTACTATATCGGCCAAGGGTATTGAGTTATCATTAAGTTTTGCTGCCATCAAAAACAAAAACTTTAAATGGAACATGGACTTAGCCGCCAGCACTACCAAAAACACGCTGGATTCTTATTCTAATTCCATTTACAAACAGGAGTATAAAACCTTTGGCGGCATAGGTGGCTTTGGTGCTTTGGGCGATGCTATCCGAACATACGAAGGTGGCAAGCTGGGCGAGTTCTGGGGTAAACGCTTTGCAGGATTTGATGCCGACGGCAAATGGTTGTTTTACAAACGCGACGGTTCAAAAGTTCGTAATGATCAAATCAATAACTCTTTTGATCGTAATGTTACCGATTACGCCCCTATTGGTAACGCTATACCCAAATATTACGCCTCCTGGACAAACACCTTTAACTACAAAGGTTTTGATCTGAGGGTGTTTTTAAGGGGTAAATTTGATTACGACATCTTAAATACCACCGCTATATCTTATGGCAATAAGGTAAGTAAAACCAACCTGTTAAGAAGCGCCTTTACCAAGTATGCCCAGATCAATGATACCTACATGTATTCTGATTACTACCTGGAAAGCGGAACATTTGTAAAGCTTGACGAGGTAACGTTTGGTTATACTTTTAAGTTAAAAACCAATTACATACGTAATCTGCGGGTTTATGTATCCGGGCAAAACCTGGCCACCATGACCAAATACACTGGTAACGACCCTGATTTTATTGCTGATACCGGCTTAGGCCCAGGTATTGACGGCCGTGGCCCATACCCAAGCACCCGTACTTTTTTACTTGGATTAAATGTTGGTTTCTAATCTGTATAACATGAAAAAATTAAATTATCTGATCAGGTACAGCCTGTTAGTAGCTGTATTAATATGCGGGAATGCTTGTACAAAGCTTGATGAAAAAGCTTATGATACCCTGCTCACAAGCAACTTTTATAATAACAAAAACGAGGTTCTTTCGGCCGTTTTGCGGCCTTATACCCATGCCAATGCCTGGGTTACGCCCTCCGGTCAGGACGGCTGGTGGCGCCCGAGCGAGCTTTCTGCCGATCAGCTGGCATGGCCAACTAAGGGCAGACATGGCGAAGACGGCGGCAAATGGAAAAGATTGCATTATCATACCTGGACTAATGACGAAGGCGGCATTAACAATGCATGGTCATTAATGTACTGGGGCATGGGTTTATGTAATGATCCTATCGAAAACATCAGTAAACTGGATCTGAACCGTATGGGGATCACCCAAACTGAAAAAGACGCCTATCTTGCGGAGTTGAAGCTATTGCGGGCTTTCCATTATTTAAAACTGATGGACCTGTTTGGCAACATACCTGTGGTGACACAAGTAGGTATACCGGCAAAGCCTAATACAGTAGCCCGTAAGGATGTTTTCGCCTTTATTGAAAAGGAGATCAAAGACAATATTGACAAGGCACCCAAACTATCAAGGGATATGCTGGGCAGGATGACGCAAGCCGGTGGATACGCCATGCTGGTGGAATTATACCTCAATGCCGAAAAATGGTCGGGCACACCCAGGTGGGATGATTGTATAGCAGCAGCCAACAAACTCATTAACGGCGAAGCAGGTGGACAAAATGGCGCCATGGCTCTTGACCCCAACATCAATGATCAGTTTAAGCCCACAAACGATCAGTCAAAAGAGGTTATATTTTCTATCAGCTATGAGTTTCAGAAAGCCAACTTTCAACCTTCATGGACGGGCGAATTCTACCATTTCCAGCAACAGTTTATCTATGGCGGCAGCCGCAATGGAAATGACGGTGTGGTTTTAATACCAGGCGTATATACCACTTTTGATGATAAAGACCTCCGGAAAAAAGGCTGGTTACTACAAGGCCCTATGCTTCGTTTTGACAACAATCAGCCGGTAATAGCTACGGGTGGCAACGAGTATGACGGGCAGCAATTGGTATTTGTTGATAACATTCGCAAAAACAAGGTTGCTGCGCAAAACGGTACAGATCCTAATGCCTTACCCTCTACCATGAGCGAAGGAGAAGAGAACAGCGGTGTGCGTTTTAATAAATATAAATTGGGTAACCAGGTGGCAGGTTTTGGAGGTATAGCACCCGATCCTAACTATAATAACACCGACTGGAACATTTACCGTTTAACCTGGATATATTTTGCCAAAGCCGAAGCCATCATGCGAAAAAATGGTGGTGCGGCTACCGCCGAGGCTGTACAATTGATCAACGATTGTAAAAAGCGGGCATATAGCACGGCAGACTGGGCAACCATAGCTTATACCCCAGCTACGTTAACACTGAACGAACTATTGGCTGAAAGAGGTCGTGAGTTTATTTTTGAAGGCTTTCGCCGGGACGATCTGATTCGTTTTGGTAAGTTCAGCACCGCAAGCTGGTGGGATCATCAGCCCAGCAATGCAAACAAAGAATTGTTCCCGATACCACAACAACAAAGGGCACTCAATGCCAGTTTAACCCAAAACCCGGGATATTGATCATCTCCCAATAAAAAAAGCGCGACCTGTTGCAGGTCGCGCTTTTTTTATTGGATTTAGCCCTTGCTTAAAATTTATAAGCAAAGCTCAAAGCAAAGTTTCTTTGCGCTTGCGGAATTATTGAATAATTACCGATATAATATTTTTTATTGGTGATGTTATTCAGGTTAAATGTAATCCTATAACTATCGGCAGTATAAAACAAACTGGAATTGATCAATACATAACTTGGAAGGTAAAAAATACCCGTTACGCTACTATCTATTGATTTTTGCTCGCTGGCGTAATTACCGCCAACCCCAAAACCAAAGTTCTTAAGATCGCCTCTGGTAAATTTATAGGTTGCCCACAAGTTTGCCAGATCCGGAGCGCCTTGCCCACCCGGGGTTCTGCCTGGCTCGTTATAAAAATCGCCGGCATTGCCTTTTAATACTTTGATAGAATTGTGGCTATAACCCGCTAAAAGATTTAAACCTGGTGCCGGGTTGGCGTTCATATCCAACTCAAAACCTTTACTACCTACTGTACCACCCTGAAGATAACCATTTATATTGTTCGGATCGGTGTATACCCTGTCTGAAACCCGGATATCATAGTATGACACCGTAATGTTTAACTTATCCGAAAGCAGGTTAGTTTTCACCCCTACTTCCCATTGATTAGCATGCTCCGGCTTAAATGCCTGAATACCTGGATTATTACCTGAAGAATCAGCTACCGAACGTGGATCGACGTTGATGAAAGCATTCATATAGTTGGCAAAGATCGACACCTTATCCATAACCGGCTGATAAACCAATCCAAATTTTGGCGACAAAAATGTTTGGTTGTAGTTGGAAGTCTTATCTCCGCCAGCACTATTGGCTACATAATGATCAACCCTTAAACTGGCCATAGCTGCCAAAGCCGGCGTAAAATTAATCACATCCGAAACATAGGCGCTGTATGCGCTATTGGTGACATTATTTCTATTTCCGGGCTTACTTGCCAAAAGATTGTCAACCAAACCCTGGGATAGATATACCGGTGGTATGGTATCATGCGTTCCCGGAACCGGATAAGCAACTTCGCCGCTCTGTGGAGTTACATGTCTTACAACGGCATAACCTGTCCCGTTATTGATGGCATTACGACTAAAATAATCCAGCCCGATCAGTAACTGGTTCCGCATGTTCCCGATCTTGAAATCGCCATTAAAATTTTGCTGTACATCAGTTGTACTGGTTGTTTGCTGATCTTTGTGAAGGGTTTGCCCAAAATATTGATCTGTTGGCACACCATCCTCATAAATATAACTATAGTAACCGTTCGATTTTACCGTCGTACGCGAAACCACTGTTTGTGATGTCCATTGGCTGGATATTTTATACAGCATCTGGGCCTGCAAATTAAACCTCGGGTTTTTCATGGTCAGATCATTACTGATGAATGATTCATTGTAATTCAGGTTTAAATCCTTCACCGTTTTAAAAGGTAGCGGGCTCATCCTGTCCGACGGAAAGAATATCGGTGGCACCGCCCTTTCTTCCTGCAATATCTCTGTCAGGAAATGAAACGAAAGTTTATCATTCACTTCATATGTTAAAGCGGGTGCTATAAAAAAAGATTTTTGAAAACCCGCGTTCTGAAAACTATTTTGGTCGGTGTATGCTGCGTTTACACGCAATGCTACTTTTTCTGTTTTGCTCAGCGGGGTGTTGACGTCGGCCGTAACCCGGTTTAAGCCAAAACTACCCACGTTATAAGTAATCTCGCCGCCGGTTGTAAAATACGGCTTCTTGGTAATGGTATTGATCATACCGCCATAGCTTAAATAAGCCCCGCCAAATAAGGTGCCTGATGGACCCTTGATCACTTGTATCTCTTCCACATCGGCTAAATCAAGGTCTCCGCTGGTTAAACCGGATAGACCATTCATCAATGTTGTCTGGCCTTGAAAACCACGTATCGCGAAATAAGTACCACCATCTCCGCCTCTGCCTGTTGATCCCCACGTTTTGGTAATTCCAGGCACATTCCGCAAAGCATCATCATACGAGGTAATGCCCTGCTGTTTTATTATTTCGGACGAAACCGTATTATAAACCTGCGGGTTCTCCAGGTTTTTCAAGGGCATTTTAGCCACAATGGAGTTTACCTTATTTGATTTTTTTGTTGAAATTACAACCTCCTGTAATTGGGTGGAGTTTTCTTTCAGTACAAAGTTAACCAGTAGAGTTTCACCTGACCGTGTCTCTATGGTTTGTTCCCTTTTCTCAAGCCCTATAAAAGACGCTACCAATGTGTGCGATCCCGGTGTTACCCGTTTAATCTGGTAATGCCCATTTTTATCGGTTAAAGTGGCCTTGTTAGTCCCTTTAATAGTTATGCTCACCAGATCGGCGGGCTTTCCGTCGGCTGTTTTTACAGAGCCGCTGATGGTTGCTGTTTGTGCTAATAAAGTTAAGGAGGGTAGCAGGAACAGAAGTAAACAATAAGTAATTTTTTTTATCATAGTTGGTGATTTTGATATGGGGCAAAAGTATCGTTTAAATCGCTCTCAAACAATACTGTTTAAAGCCGTTCCAAATAGGATTTTTCATTCATTTTAAGGGAGATACAGATCTGTTTCACGGATCTGTAACTATTGATAATTTTAATAAATTAAACAAGTATTGACAGTTAGTTTGTAATTTAGAGATTATGAAAAACTCACCAATTACAAGCTACAAGGAGATTTCCCGTTTTATACGGGTACAAATGATTTTATCATTGTTCTTTTTTTCAGCAATCAATGCCTTAGCTGTTCCGCTTGAAAAAGCGTCCGATGCAGCTGTTATCGGGCGATGGGACATCACTATAGACAAGGCAGGTAAAAGTTTGCCGTCATGGTTAGAGGTGCAAAAATCGGGCACGCATATTCTCATCGGTCGTTTTACCTACGCTTTTGGAAGCGCGCGGCCTATCTCAGAAATTAAACCGCATGATGGTAAATATAGTTTCTCTATCCCACCCCAATGGGAAGAAGGAAACCGGAATATGGATTTTGAATTTGAGCTGAAGGGCGAGGAATTAGTGGGTACCATGGTATATACAGATGGGGTAACTTATCATTTTACCGGGGTACGGGCACCATCACTCATAAGAGCTAAGGATCCTGTTTGGGGAACGCCAATTAAATTGTT